>Ga0265329_10001001_pt1 | contig 14104 bp, 9 predicted proteins | sample 41627metaG_FD_202091 | JGI IMG/M metagenome (GOLD analysis project Ga0265329, IMG submission 202091) | Rhizosphere microbial communities from Carex aquatilis grown in University of Washington, Seatle, WA, United States - 4-16-27 metaG | ecosystem: Host-associated > Plants > Roots > Rhizosphere >...
CGGTGCCCGTCAGGGCCTGATTCGAGCTGACGTACAGCCCGCCCGACTGGTCGAAGCTGATCTGGGGTTGGTGCGTATCCACGGCGAACCACACGGGCCCGATTATTGCCGTGGCCACGGGTTTGCCGGACTTCCAGGAGGCGTCGTCGCTCGCGACGAGGTAGAACCAATTACGGCCTTCGGGAACGGCTCCCGCGCTCGTGGTCTGGAGGCTGTACGAGAAGCTCACCGAGCCCGTTGCGGTATTCAAGGATCCATGGACGTTGTCCGCGGCGAAAACCGACGTGTAGCTCATGGAGGGATTGCCGCCCGCGTCCTTGGGGTCGATGAGGATTCTTATGCCGTTCGGGTCCACGCGATCGTCGTCGGCAACGGTGGCGTCGAGCTCGATCTTCGTGTTCAAGAGGTTGTTTTTCGCCTGGGCGCTGGTTGCCGCTGTTATGTCCATGTTCTGCAGCGAGACAGTTGGCAGATCGGTGGATTGCTTGACCTGGAAGGTCCTCTGCGCCGGCGCGCACGTGTTGCCGGCCTGGTCGGTCGCCGTGACCGACAGGACATAGTAGTCCCCGTCGTTGTAGCGGGCCGTATTGGTCGTATCGATGTCGAGGGACCAAAGGCTCATTGTCGATGCGGCGAAGGCGGTCGAGGCGACGACGGGTGTCGGGTCCACTGTCCAGGGAACCGTGCTCGTCGATGTCACGTGCAGAATGGAATACGCGCTGGAGGCCAAGGCCGCCGAATCGGCAGCGGTGCCTTTGAATCGGGTCACTCCGTTGACGACATCCACGATGCCGCCGGGAGCGGGGCCGACAAGTGTGTCCGCAAAGGCCGGTGGGGCATTCAAGCCGCCTTCGGGAGTGACAGACTGCACGGAGGCTGTCGGCGGTGTCGTGTCCCAATTGAATTGAACCGTCAGAGGGGAGGAGCTCACTTGCGCTGCAATGTTTTTTCCGACGAACGCCGCGCTGTACGGTCCATCCGGCATGACGGGAAGGCCGGGAATGGTATAGCCGGACCAGACGTAATGGGTCGGGTAGGGCGGTGGGACATTGATATCGCCCTGGGCCACGAGTGCCTGCGAGCTGTCATAGATCATCACGGACACGGATGCGCTGCCCAAATTGTCGTTGATTTCGCCACTCACGGAAAATGCGTTGAGGAAGGCACCGTTGGCGGGACTCGTTATTTTCACCGTCGGGGGACCCTGCGTGATATAGAGCGAAAGATATCTCGCCCCGCCGGAGTCGGGGGCTGGAACGACGCTCACGGCGCTCAGGCCGCTTATCTTGTTCGAGGCGTCGTCACCGACGTGAATGAGCACCGCGTACTCGCCCAAAGCGGGCATAGTCGTGCCGTTGATGCCGGCAGGCAAAACAAGGGTGAAGTCGGCCTCCTGGGGAATCGCGTTTCCTCCGCCGATGGGCTGGATCTTCATGATATCCGCTTCGGTGAGGGCATTTCCCGACGAGCCACCGACAGTGTAGGTGTAAGGGGTCGGGCTCAAGGTGCCAGCCTTGACCTGATCGAACTTGGAGGCGGGTATCAGGAGCACGTAGAGTCCCGAGGCGCTGGTATCAATGCCGTCGATGTCGAAGATGCGGAACTTTATCGTGGAGCCCGGTGAAAGCGAATTCGCCTGCCACTGGTCGATGTGATCCGGAAGGAACGGCAGTGGAGAGTTCGGATAGAGCGGCACCGACATGTTTATCGCCGGTGTCTGGTCGCTGATGTCGACAATAGGTGATCCGTTCGGATTGATGTAGAGGGTCCCCGAGATGGGGGCTGATAAGTTGCCCGCTAGATCGGTGGCGACCACGGAGAAAGGAACCGAATAGAGGAGCCCCGGTATGATGCTGGTAGAACCATTGCGCGCACCGTAATTCGGGCCGACGCTGAATTGCGCAGCGTCGTAGAATTGCGTCGTATCGATGACCACGGACCACGCGGCCGGGTGGGTCGTATCCTTGAATGCGACACTGCCGACATCCATTTCGGTCTGCGCAAGGCCCAGCCCGTCCTTCACGCTTCCCGTGATGGTCTCCCTGTCCGTCAGTGCGTAATAAGGAGGGAAGGCGAGGACATTATAGGTGCTGAGCGTCGCGGCCGTCGGTGACATCGAGGTGATCACGGGGCTCACGTTGTCCAAATAGACGACGACTTTCTTGTCCGCCGTTTTTCCCGTCCCGTCCGTGGCACGAATATCGAGGTCGGCTTGGACTTCCTTGCCGCCAGAAAGCGCACTGGTGTCCATGGACACCGACCATGTTCCGCCCGTTATCGTAGCTTTGAGTGACGCGACCTGTATCGAGTCGACGGTCACCAGAACGATCACCGACTGGACACTGACGTCGTCCGCGCAGACGCCGGACAGCGTCACCGTTCGCCTCAGATAGGCACCGTTTGAAAGTGATGTGACATCAACGGTAGGCGGGGTGACATCTATTTTCGGCCCCAGCCCCGGTGTCAGCATATCGCACGTGGTCAATGCAAGGGTGAGTGTTACCAGGCTCAAGATGTGCGCGAGCACCCGACGGGAATGTGTCGCAAAGACGCCTCTTTTTGCTATGGCGTCACCCTGAACGGGCACAGAAGGGCTTTGAATTCAAACATTTCACTCATTTCTATTTTACACTACTTTCCAATTACTCATTGATCGCTGCTCAACGCGAGAGACATTTTCACGTGGGCCAACAAACGACAAGTAGCCTTCTTTGAATATACCGCTATTTTCGAGACAGAAGTGTCAAAAAAAAACAGTTCGAACCCTAAGACCATTTGTCATTCCTCCGCGAGCACCACGAGAGCTCGAAATGGGTGCTGCTCCTAGTATCGGCGCGGCCAGTGGGGAAATGAGCATGGTCGGGGCGGACAGTGATGGAGTTAATTTATTGTTATGTGAGCCCGCGTTCAGGCCTGCACGGCCTCCATGGCGATGCGGGCCCAATCCCAGAGGCGCTGTGGCTTGTACATGACCGTGGAGATGTCCTTCATGATCAACTCCACGTGGCTGTCTTCCGCTTTGTCCAGGACGGCAGTGATCGCTGAGCGCGCCTTGCCCGCATTCCAGTTTTCTTCGACGAAAATCGCGGGGCTCGGCTTGAAGCTGAGAACATAGTCCCCGGCAACCTCGCGGAGAATGCGCTCCGCGTTGTTCCACGGGCTCATGGAGATTTTCCGGAGATTCGGGATGCGCCGCAGCAGCTCGATTTTGCGGTCAAGCGGCTCGCAGCATCCGTAGTATGTCAGTCCCCATCGTGAGAGCCAGCGCAGGTCGTGGCGCAGCGCGAACTCCCAATGCATTTCCGGCGATACCTCGGAGAATATCTGCGCATTCGAGCAGCCCCACATATTCCGCGGGAGCACGCGTGACGGGTCGAAGCCGGCGCCGGGCAAGTCCCACGTATATCCGTATCCGCCGGACCCGATGCGGGTGTTGTTGCAGTCGAGCGCGAGCAGATTTTGTTCCTCGAACTGATCGAGCTCGACCATCCACGCGTCCACCATGCGCTCAACGGCCGCGTTCACCATCTCGGGCCGCTCCACGAGGTCGATCATCGCCTCTTGAAGACCCCACCAACGGATGAGGTAATCCCACGGCGTAAACCAGATGTGCGACTGACCCGTCTTGCGTACGGGCATGATCCCGCGGAAGAGGTCCTCCATTGCGGCGAAAACCACGTCTGTGGTCTGCGCGTCGTGCGTGACAACGGGAAGGTGGATCTTCTCGATGTCCGCCTCGGTCCGGATCTGCACGTTGAAGTGGCGGGAAACGATGTCGCTTGCGGCGTCGGTGCGCACTACCTCAACGTCCTCCAATATCCCGAAATCGGTGCTGTGGATGGCAAGGGGGCATTCAATGAAGTCACTCACTACCATGTCCCCCGGCATATGCCGCCACTGGTAGAGGGTGCGGCGAAGACGGGTTTCAAGCTCGCGCGCCCAGGGATCGACGCAGCGAAGGGTGAGCTCGTCGTCGACATTCATCTCGTGCCAGGGGATCTCGTTGATCCAGACCATGGGCCGCGTGGCCTCCAGGTCATTGAGGCGGCGCCAAAGCCCGGCTTTCTCCCGGTGCACCGGCAGCGCGGCAACCGCGGCCAGCTCCGCGCCGAGGCGCTTCAGCGTGTCGCGTTCGTGCTCGGCGAGTCGTATCTCCTTGATGGAGAGGGGCGGTGCATAGCTCCCGGGATCGTGCAGCATGTCATGTGCTCCTGTACTCGCGGATGGTATCGAACATGGCCACTACATTCGCGAGAGGCGTCTCGGGAAGAATCCAGTCGTGGCTCGCCCCGGCGATGTACCCGCCACCGGGGGCCATGATGTCCAGGATAGCCCGTGTGTCGGCGCGCACCGAGTCCGGTGTGCCGGTGATGAGGACATGGTGCGAGTCGATGGCTCCGTTGAGCACGATCCGTCCCCCGAAATCTCGTTTCAGCGCGCGCGGCTCCATGCCCTCGCAGGAAGGCTGCAGCGCATGCACGGCGTCGAGCCCAGCCGCGATCATGGCAGGCAGCAGCGGGCGAAAGCCGCCGCAGCAGTGGAGCATGACTTTTTTTCCGTAGCGATGCCCCAGCTCGATGAGCCGGGACAGCGAGGGAAGGGCAAACTGCTTGAACATGTCGAGGCCGAGAAGCGGACCGGTCTGCGAGCCGAAATCGTTTCCGATGAAGAATATGTCAATGGAAGGGCCCGCCGCCTCGAACATCCGCCGGCTCACCTCGGCGTAGAAGTCGGTGATTTTTTGAAAAAGCATTTCGGCGGCATCGGGATGGTCGTACATGAGAAAGTACAATCGATCCAGGCCGGTGAAATCGATGGCGTCGTGCCAAAACGGCGACCAGTCTCCGCCGAGTATTGCAAACTGGCCCGCGTAACGCTCCGCTTCCGCCCTGACATGGCTCACGTCCATCCAGTCGGGATCCGGCCAGGGGTAGTCGAGGATGTCATTGACGCTCGCGGCGTGCGCCAGCGGGTGCGACAAGGGTTGCCCGTAACCGATACCCGTCCTTTCGATCCCGAAAGGGCTTTTCCAGGTTGCCCCTGCCGACAGGCCCAGATTCGGGCCCGCATAGCGCGCGCTCACCCGGCGGAAATCGTCGCCGAAGCGGACACGGAGGCCCTCATCATCGAGACCGAGCTCGGCTTTCGCCGCGTCCCAGAATTCCGGGGATGCCCCGCACCACGCAGGCACCCGGTCGGGAGCGCGGTGGGCGAATGCCGTCAGGACACGTTCATGCGAGGTCACGGGCGCGCGCTCCCCACGTCGGGCTGGTCGAACTCACCGAGTGTCAGGGGGTAGCGGCCATGCTCGCGCACGAGATTCAGAACGTACTCGTAACGCTCGGCGCTGATATTGGTGGGTACCGAGTGATCGGATTGGAAGATGTACCCGCCGCCGCGTGCCGCGTTCAGCTTCGTCAACGCCTGGCGACGGAGCTCCGGCAGCGGCGCATTGGCCCAGGCCAGGGCGTCCATGTTGCCGCAGAAACCCATGCGGTGACCGTACTTTCGGCGCAGGTCTACAACATCCAAACCCGACTTCGCCTCAAGCGGGTTGTACGCGTCGAGACCCATTGCAATGAAATCCTCATAGATCAACGATGCGTTCCCGCAGCCGTGGTAGATCACGGGCAGGCCCGCCTCGTGGCAAATGCGGATCTGTTCCGCGACAATGGGGCGGAAATATCGCCGCCAATAGTCGGGGGAAAAGAGCATCCCGTTGACATAGGCTACGTCGCCCCAGATCACCATTCCGTCCAGGAGGCCCGAACCGGCCTTGATCTGCGCTTTTACAAGCTCGATGACGAACGCGCCGACCCGTTGGATGAAACGTCCCAGCTCCTCGGGGTAGAGACCGATCCACATCATGACGTTCTCGGTGCCCACGATGCGCCAGAGCTGTTCGTGGCCTTCGCAGATGCTGCCGTAAACGGGAAACTCCGGATGAATCGATTTCACCGTCTCGATCCACGCCGGGCTATTGCGGCTGAATCCGTCCCCGACACCGGCGATCTGGTTGTCACCAGCCGCATTGAAGCGTCGGTCGTCCGTGGGGTCGTCAAAATGAAAGGCTTCCATCTTTTCCAGTGTGTCTGTCTCGAAGGCGACGTAGTCCGGCATCGGGGCGGCGAACTTCTTGCGGATGATCGCTTCGTAGCCGGTCCGTACCACGACTTCTTCCTCGTTTTCCCGGACGATCTCGAATGCCTTTATGTGCGGGTCCATGTTGGGAATGGTGACCTGCCAATCCAGGTCGTAGTGACGATAAATGTCGGCGTCCGCCGGCAGCCCCAACTCGCTGCGCCATCGTGAAAGGAAGCCGCCCCAAAAGAAGTCACTGACGGGGACTCTGTCGGCCTCCCGATGGTGGAGCGCCGCATCCATGCGCGTGAGCTTTCGCTGGCAATTCTCGGTTCGTCTCATGTTACTCTCCGCGCTCAGTCGATGTGGAAGACTTCTTCCATCTCCGCCCACCATTCATCCGTCGCCCGGGTGTCCAGCGGCTTCTGGAGGGGCTTCATGATGGCCCACCATTCCTGCGTGCGGGGATCGGCCGCCATTTTCGCCATGTCCGCCTCGTAATCCGTGCCGACGTACTCGTAATAGGAGAACAACAGCCCGTCTTTCAGATAGATCGAATAATTGCGGATATTGCACGCCGTGATCATGGCGAGGATGTCGGGCCACACCGCTGCGTGGTGGCGTTTATATTCAGCGAGGTGTTCGGGGCGTACCCCGATGAGTTGGCCGTGGCGGGTCATATCGTCCTCCCTAAAAGAGCCGCCTCACAAGTGAGGCGGCTCGAATTCAGAACTAGGTCCTGCTTACCACTGAGGCGGATAGAATTTGGCGACGTCGGTCGCTGTGATCACGTGCTGGGCGAGGTTCTTGCGAACCGTGAAGCCCTTTCCGTTGAACCAGTCGGCCGCTGTCTGCGCGGACAGAGCACCATCGCCTTCGGCGGTCTGATAGGTGATGCCGAAGAGCTTTCCTGCCTTGACCAGGTCCATGCCCTGCTTGGAGTTGCCGGCTGCCACGACGATGACGTCGGTGCGCCCGGCCTTCTCGAGTGCCTGCATGATGCCCAGTGCCTGTCCCGAGTCGTCGGCGGCGCAGATGCCTTTGAGGTCTTTCCCGTACTTCGTGAGCCAGTCGGAAACGATCTGCATCGTCGCGTTGGCGTCGAAGGTGGCGGGTGCGGGGGATGCCATGGCGAGGGTCTTCACTTCAGGAGCGTAGGTCGTCAGCTCGGCGGCCGCATTGAAGGAACGCGCGAAGTAAGGCGATCCGCCCGGTGCGTGCTGAACGTAGGCGACGCCGATGCTCTTGGCGCCGGGGTTCGCTTTGCGCAGCTGGTCGGCCCAGGCGCGGGCGAGGAGGCGGAACTGTCCGAAGTCATCCGGACCGGTCCAGCCGAGGGAGTAGTTCAACGCCTCATTGTCCGGGAGGGTGTTGAACATGTGAAGGGGGATGCCGGCCGCGTTGATCTTGCGCGCCTGCTGAATGCCGGCTTTGGCGTCGAGCGGAATGAGAAGGATCATGTCCGGCTTCTCATTGATCGCCTGATCGATGAGCTGGTTCTGGACGTTCAGGTCCCAGTTCGGCGACAGGGCCTTGAAGTTCCACTTGTACGCATTGGCAACCTTCGTGGCGCCGGCGATGCATGCCGTGGTCCAAGGATGATCACCGTGGACGATCATGATGACCTTCTTGCCGATGGCGCCGTCACCAGGCGACTTCGGGAGGTTGGTCGGGGTCACGTTCCAGCCGGCCCACTCCATGTCGTAGTAGTGCATGACGTCCGTGACGGCGAGCTTGCTCGGGTCAGCGGGGCGTGCCGGCACCTTGGCGGGGGCGGGGGCCGACAGAACGAGCTGCTGGCCGTCGGCGGACTTCAGCACGCTGGTGTCAACGGCGAGCGATGCCTTGAGGTTCGCCTGCTGGGTGGCCGTCAGGGTCTGGCCGAACACCGGCGTGAGGATGAGCGCCGCCAGAGCGAGCGCCAGGACGATGAACGGTAGTCTTTTCATCAGACTGCCTCCTTTCGATATGCCAATCCGGTCTTCGCCCCTACGGGGCGCTCCGGAAATGGTTATGACGGGATGGACTTTTTGACTTTGGCCGCCGACGCACGCTCGGCGAGCTCCTTCATGAGCTCGGGCCGCTGCCCGAGCGTCTTCTCGTGCCGATACACCGCATACGCCTCGTACAGGACGACGTACGCCAGGATCAGGCCCGCACAGAATATCTTCACCTCGTTTCCGAGGCCGAAGAGGATGATGCCCGTATACAACATTTCGAGGCTCACGATGGCGACAATGCTTCGCGCGACGCCTCCCTTGCCACCCGACATGGCGGTGCCGCCGATGATGGTCGCCGAGATGACGTACATGAGTGAGTTCTCTCCGAGATTCAACGTCGCCGAGGTCGAGACAAGGACTGAAACGATGCCGGCGATCGCCGCCATGACGCCCGAAAGAACGAAGGCCACGATGAGGGAGCGATCGGTATTGATGCCGGCAAGCCAGGCCGTGTTGCGATTGCCGCCCACCATGTAGAAATTGCGTCCCGCTCTGGTGCGCCGAAGCACGAGCTCAAGCACGACGACGAGCACGAGCATGATGAGGATGCGCGGGGTGACGAGCGGGAGGAGGTTCTTGCCGAGAAAGTCCGAGATCGCGAAAGCTTGGTCGTTCGAGACGCTGATGGAGTTGCCGCCCGAGAACTGGTAGACCGCTCCACGCAGTATGGTCATGGTTCCCAGCGTGACGATGAACGAGTTGATCTTGGCTTTGGCGACAAGGACGCCATTGAAGAGCCCGACGATGATGCCACCGGCCACGGCCATCGCGATGGCCCCCGCGAAACCGAGGACGGGCTGGAGCCCCAGGGTGAGAACTCCGGAAAAAGTGATGACGCTGCCGATGGAGAGGTCCAGCTGACCGCATATCATGACGACGGTGAATCCGATGGCCGCCGTGGCGTTCAGCGCGATGGCGTTGAGGATGGCCGTGAAGTTGGGGATCGTGAAGAACCGCGGCGCGAACAGCGACATGAACGCGAAAACGACGACGAGCAGGATGTAGATCCTGTACTTGTCACCCAGCACGAGCAGGCTGTTTCGTCCTGTCCTACGCATCGTCCCTCCCCATCCGTCGGAGCGACAGCGCATTGATGCCGACCACCGCGATGAATATCGCGCCCCGCACCATGTCCTGGGAGAAGGTATTGATGCCGATGAGCGTCATGATGTTGTTGATGATGGCGATGATGAGCGATCCGCCCAGCACGCCCAGAATCGTGCCGCGACCTCCGGCGAGGGTCATGCCGCCGATGACGATGGCCGTGACCGCCTTGAAGTCGTAGCCCGCGCCATTGTACCACGCCCCGACACGCGCCAGGGACGTGACGGCCAGCCCGGCCACGGTTGCCGTGAATGCCGCCAGGATGAATGATACGACGATGGCGCGTTCGACGGCGATACCCGAGAGCTTCGCGGCCCGCAGTGAAGAGCCTGTCATCTTGAGCTTGACCCCGAAAGACGTGCGGGTGAGGACGAACTGCCCGATGACCACGAGTACCAGCAGGATGACGAGTGGCAGGCCGATCAGATTGAAGAAGCGGAGCCGATAAACCGAGTCGAAGAGTGCCACCGCGACGGGGCGCGAGCCCTCCATGTCGGGGTAGATCTGCTTGTTCACCCACACGAGACGGATAACGCCCATCGTCATGTAGTTCACCGCGAGGGTCCAGATGATGGGGTTGGCCTTGAACCGACCGACGACAAAGCCGTTGAGCAGGCCGATGATGAGCCCGACCGCCAGTGCCCCGATGATGGCCACGGCGAAGCCGTAGCGGAGGAGCGCGATGCAGATATAGCCCGTGACCGCCATTGTCGTCGGCGCCGACATGTCGGCGAAGTTCCCCGAGTAGGTCACGAACGCCATGCCGACCGCGACGATACCCACGAGGGCAGCAGCGTCCACGATGTTGAGCATGTTCTGCGCCGACAGGAAGTTGCCGATGACACCGGTCGCCTGGAGGAGCACGCCAAGGAGGAGGAAGAGCACGGCCATGCCGTAGACGCCCGCCGTGTTCATGATGCTGGAGAAGGTCCCCGTTCGAAGGTTGCGCGTATCGGCGCCGCCCGTGACTCCTGCTTTATTTTGGTCGCTCATGGGGTCCTCCCTGTGCCATCAACGCCCCCGGATTTGCCACCGGTGTCGCCGTTGGCGGCAAGGAGGAGACTCTCCTCGCTGCATTCCGCGTACTGCATCTCGCGAATGAAATGTCCCTTCCGCATCACCATCACCCGGTCCGAAAGGCCGACGAGCTCCGGCAGGTCCGAGGAGATGAGGAGAACGGTACAGCCCTGCCGCGCCAGCTTCTCAATCGAGCCATGGATGGTCATCTTTGCCCCGATATCCACACCGCGTGTCGGCTCGTCGAGAATCAACACCTTGGGCTCGCTGGCGAGCCACTTGGCGAGAAGTACCTTTTGCTGATTGCCGCCCGAAAGGTTGCCGACGGCGCGTGAAGGGTCGGGCGGGTAGATTGACAGCTCGCCGATGAGACGGTCCACCGCGGGTTTGCCCCGCACCTTGGAGAAGACAGCGGCTCGGGAGAGGCGGTCAACGATGGCGGAGAGGATATTGTCGTCCACCGGAAGTCTGATCGCGAGGCCCTCGGTCTTGCGGTCCTCGGTGAGGTAGGAGATGCCCTGCGCGAGGAACTCCGCCATCGTGGATCCGCGCACCGGCGCGCCGTCGAGCTCTATCGAGCCTTCGTCCGCGCGGTCGAGGCCCGAAAGAACCTTGGCGAGCTCGGTTCGGCCGGCGCCCGACAGACCGCAGATGCCGAGAATCTCGCCGCGACGAGCATCGAAATCGATCTGGTGAAAGAACCCGAACCGCGACAGCCCGCGGACGCTGAATCTGATCTCGCCGATGGCGCGCTCTTCCCGGCGATAGAACTCCTTGACGGATCGACCCACCATCATCTGGACGATCTCTTCGTGACTGACTTCCCCGATTGGTCGGGTTGCGATTTTCTTCCCGTCCCGCATGACGGTGACCCGGTCAGCGATACGGAAGATCTCGGGCAAATGGTGGGAGATATAGACGATGGCGATGCCGCGGCGCTTGAGGTCGCCGATGATGGCGAAAAGACGATCGACCTCCTCACGGGAGAGAGCGCTCGTCGGTTCGTCCATTACGAGGATGGAGGGCTTGTTCCCGAGGACCTTCGCTATTTCGACGAGCTGGGCCTCGTGCTGGCTGATATCCTCGATGGGAAGATTCGGGTCGAGCTCCAGTCCGACGGAAACAAGGAGCTCCTTTGCCAGGGCGCGGGCGCGGGCCGTGTCGAGGAATGGTCCGTGATGGGGCAATCGGCCGGCCAGCAGATTCTCCGTGATGCTGATGGGGCGCGCGAGGCTGAGCTCCTGATAGATCATCCCGATGCCGTGACGCTTGGCGAGCGTCGGCGTATGGAGGAGCACGACGCGACCCGCGATGGCGATATCGCCCGTGTAGTCGTCGAAAGAGCCGGCGATCATCTTCATGAGCGTCGACTTGCCGGCGCCGTTCTCGCCGACCAGGGCGTGAACCTCACCGGCTCTCACCTCGAAGCTCACATCGTCGACGGCAATGGTGCCGGGAAAGCGCTTGCCCACGTGCCTCATCTCGAGCGCAAGCCCGGATGCCGATTCGCTCACTCTCACTCTCCTTTGAAAAGGCGCCGCAGTCCTACCTGTGGACGCCGGAGCATGCCAGATGCCCCCCGCGGGGGGGCATTCAATTGGGGATTGATTACGGAATCCTACGCCGCGTCACCGAGCGGCCGCAACAACAAAAACTTTCACTTTTGCTTCAAAGAATGTACGGGCTCCTCATCGGCGCAGGCTCGGGATTTCGATTCGGACGGGTAGTAGCCCTTGTATTTCTTGAACAATGTATAGAAGTAATTGACGTTCGAGTAGCCGATGCGACCCGCGATCTCGCTTGCCTTGAGCGAGGTGTAGCGGAGGAGCTCCTCCGCCTTGCGGAGGCGCAGCTCGTTGAGATAGGTGGCGAATGGTTTGCCGACAACCGTGTGGAACTGCCGCCCAAGGTACGGAGCGGAGATGCCGAATTGCGCTGAGAGGATTTTCAGGGAAAGCGGCTCGGTGTAGTTTCTGTTGACGTAGCGGATGATGCGCACGATGGGCGTCTCGGCCTGCTGGGCGCGTGAGAGGGCGCGGATGGCCTCTTTCGCCGTAGCCATCATCCACTCCAGCGCGCGCCGCGGTGTCTTCTGGTTGAAGAGGTTCTTGTAGAGACTCTCGTAATCGCTGAGCAGCGCCTGCTCGTCCAGATCGTTCATCTTGAGCACGTGGATGAGCGCGGAAAGGACCTCGATGGAGAAACCGCTGAAGAACTCGGGGGTGACGAGCTCCGCCGAGAGAAGGCTCTGGTAGGAATCCTCGAAGAAACGTTCCACTTCAGCCTCGCTGCCGGCCACAACCGCGCGCGTCAGGTCCTCGATGGATACCGTGGAAAAGACAGGCTTCTTGGAGATGAAGTCGTCCACGTTCTCCCGTGTGATGATGTGCTTTGGCAGATAGTTGATGGGCTGCACGTCCAGACCGCTGAACCAGTCCACGGCGATCTTCATCGCAAGCGCCCCGTCGGCCTGCGCGGGTTGGAAGGTGATGGCGTGCAGGCGTCCGTCCCTCACGTTCCCCATCCCCGTTTGGGTCGAGCCGGCCCCCACGCGCACGACATCCTCGCGCCCGGCCGCACGAAGGGCCTCGTTGATTCCTTCCATTGCGATGTCGTCGTCGGGACCCACGATGCCCCGGAGCTCGCGGCCGAATTGATCGAGCCACGTGCCCACGAGTCGCGACGCCATGCCCGGGTCGAATGTCCCGTCGCGGCTGCTGTCACCCATGGCGAGGCAGCGCATATGAGGTGCAACGGTCGCGAGCTCCGTGACGACTGACCACGTGCGCGCCTCGTAGCACGAGCTGCCCGGGATGTGGCGCACGATGGCGTAGCCGCCCTTGTGACGCAATTTCTCCGCGAAGCTTCGCGCGAGCATCCTATACTGGCCCCAGTCGTCGGGGCCGCACCAGGCAAGGATGAATCGGTAGGCTTCCTCATTCGGTATGAAATTGCTCACGATGACGGGAATGCCCTGCCCATGGAGCTCCTGTACCCACCGCGTACAGGCACCGGAGCTGATGGGCACGAGGATGACCAAATCCGGCCTCTCCGCAATGGCTCGTCGCACCTGCTCGTCTTGGCTTTCCATCGTCATGGCTCCCGCCAGCGTGTGGAGGTTGACCCCGGCCCTTTCGGCGATTCGGGAGAGGCCCTCGGCGAACGCGACATGGTAGGGGTGCAGCCCGGGCTGCAGGAAAGCCACCTGTTTGCCCCGTGCCCCGTCTCCGGGGGACTCGGGGATCCCGCACTTCTGGATGCCCCAGCCGGCGTACTCCTGATCGTACCAGTGCCGCGCATCGGTCTTCGGGTATTGGGACGGGGTGCGCGGCCGCGGGGGAATGTCCTTTTGTCGTGTGTTCCAGGTTATCAGGAGGCGATCGTTGCTGGAGAACATGTATTGCACCGTATGATAGCGGAAGCGTGCAGAACGCGCAACTGCTGCGGTATGCGCTCCCGAGAGTCAATCCGCAGATCGGCAGCGCCCAAGCTGTCCCTTGGGCGCTTTCCTCCGCGACTACACGAGGTCGAACCGATCGAGGTTCATCACTTTGCTCCAGGCGGCGACAAAGTCTTTCACGAACCTCTCCATGGCGTCATCGCTTGCATAGACTTCCGCGATTGCACGAAGCTGGGAGCTCGAACCGAAGACGAGATCCACACGCGTGCCTGTCCACTTCGGTTGGCCCGTTTTGCGATCCCGCCCTTCAAAGAGGTCCTTGGCCTCCGATACCGCCTTCCACTCCGTTCCCATGTCGATGAGATTCACGAAGAAATCGTTGGTGAGTGTTTCCGGCCGCTTGGTGAGAACGCCATGGCCCGATTGGCCGACGTTTGCATTCAGTGCGCGCATGCCGCCGATCAGAACAGTCATCTCGGGTGCCGTCAGCGTCAAGAGCTGC
>Ga0265329_10001014_pt1 | contig 13993 bp, 13 predicted proteins | sample 41627metaG_FD_202091 | JGI IMG/M metagenome (GOLD analysis project Ga0265329, IMG submission 202091) | Rhizosphere microbial communities from Carex aquatilis grown in University of Washington, Seatle, WA, United States - 4-16-27 metaG | ecosystem: Host-associated > Plants > Roots > Rhizosphere...
GGCGATCTTCTCGCGGTCGGCCGGATGAGTCTTCACCAGCAGGTCGTGCACGTCCGACGCCACCATGTAGGCGTCCTCGTCAAGGAAGCAGGCGAACAGGTCCGCCCGGCGGATCTCGTCGACCACGGCCGGCCGTGGCCTGTAGCCCGACAGGACGAAGCCCAGCATCGACGGGGCCGCCTCGCCACGGATCACGGCTGGACGGCGCACCTCCGCCCGGTGGGCGCGAGACAGCGCCACGATCACGTCCTCGCGGTCGCCGGTGACGATCACGATCCGGCGATCGGCCACGTGCTGCAGGACGTGGTGCGGCTCCATCGCTGCCACGCTGATGCCGCCGATCACCGCGTCGAGGTCCGGGCCGCGGTTGAGCAGCTCTGCCTGTGTCCCCTCGAGGATCATCGCCAGGCTGGGGTTGGAGAGCAGCGGCCGGTACGGGATGACGCCGAGCAGGGAGATGCCGTGGCGGGCCAGGCCGCGCTCCAGCACCGCCTTGATGCCGGGCTGCGCGACGAGATCGACCTTGTTCACGATGGCGCCCGCCACGGCGACGCCGTGCTTCTCGAACAGGGCGGCGTTGAGGACGATCTCGTCGATGGGCCGCCCGACGCCTCCCTCGCTGACGATCACGGCCGGAGCGCCCAGCAGACCGGCAACCACCGCGTTCGACAGCCCGATCACGGCGCCGACGCCGGCATGGCCGGTCCCTTCGATCAGGACCAGCTCCTTGGACTGGGCCAGGATCGCGTGCGCCCGCTGGATCCGGGCACCGAGGTCATCGGTCACCTCGCCGGCGATGTAGGCCTTCGTGAAGCCCCGCGGGATGTGCACCGGGCTCATCACGTCATTCGGATCGGTGAGACTGAAGACCGCCTTCATCAACACCGCATCCTCGTCGGCCGGGAGCCCCGAGGCGTCGGTCACCGTGCGCTGGCCCACCGGCTTGGTGAAGCCCGCCCGCACGCCGGCCTCCAGGAAAGCGTGGACCAGCCCGAGCGAGGTCGTCGTCTTGCCGCGGTTCTGGCCGGTCGCGGCGAGGTAGAGGTGGCGCACGTGGCTGCCGGGACGCCCGACGCTACGGGTGGGTGGGAGCGGTGGCGAGCGGCGTCGCGAGGATGGCGAGCGCGATCAGCGCGAACGCGGCGAGAAAGACGAACGCGAGACGCCGGTTTCGGCGCGCCGCGCTGCGATTGAGCCCGGGTTTCTGCGCAGGGCGCGGACGCGGCCGGCGCCGGGTGGCAGCCTGGCCGCCGCGGCGGCTCATCCGCGCGGCGCCGTCTTGCGCTCGACGAGCGCGATCGCCTCCTTGAGACGCGCGATGGTCTCCGGGTCGACCGCGTCCGGCTCCAGATAGGGACCCAGGCGCTCCAGCACGTCGCTGACCAGGCCCAGGAACACGCTCGCGTCGGCGACGAAAAACTGCGGCTCGTTGTTGTAGCGGACCAGCGTCAGGCGCCCCTGGAGGACGCGCCGGTCCTCGATGTGGGCGATCTGGGTGGCGAACGAGTGGCCCTGGATCCCGTCGGGGTTGTTGAGGAAGTTCAACGCGTTGTCGATCGCCAGGCCGAAGCGCGCCCGCCAGGCCACGAGGCGCTCATGCACCTCGGGCGAGATGCGGACTTCCGCGACCTCGTCGAAGACCTCCGGCGTCACGGTCAGGAGCCCGACCAGCGTGCTGCCGGCCCGCGCGCCGAGCATGACCTGGAGCGATCGCTCCAGCGTGAAGACCTCGGAATCGAAGCGCGGGCTCGTGATGACGTCGGTGAGGAGGTCCTCCACGTTGTCGAGGACCGCCGTGTCCGCCATCGCCGTCCCGAGCTGGCCGATCTCTTCCTTGAACAGGAACTTCTCTTCGTGGTCGAGCATGCCCGGATGGTACACCGGGGGTGGGCCCGGGCTGCCCATGGAGCGCCGTGGGCCCCGGCCGGAACGGCCGGGGCCCACGAGCGGTGCAGCCAGATGCGTCGTCAGGTCGGCGCGCCCGCTCCCCATCGGGGGGGCAGCCACGCCGGGGCGGCCTACGGGTACAGGCCCCGGAGGGCGGTGGTGTCGGCGACCCGCTTGACGGCGACCAGGTAGGCCGCCGTTCGCATGTTCACTTCCTCGAGGAGCGCCATCGCGAGCACTTCGCCGAAGGAGCGATCCATGATCTCCTTGAGCTTCTCGTTGACGATCTTCTCGCTCCAGTGGTCCCGGTTGAGGTCCTGGACCCACTCGAAGTAGCTGACCGTCACGCCGCCGGCGTTGGCGAGGATGTCGGGGATCATGAAGACGCCCTTCTTCGCCAGGATCGTGTCCGCCTCGGGCGTCGTCGGGCCGTTGGCGGCCTCGGCGACGATCTTCGCCTTCACGTTCCCCGCGTTGCGGGCGGTGATCTGGTTCTCGTAGGCGGCCGGGATCAGGATGTCCACGGGGAGCTCCAGGAGCTCGCCGTTCGTGATCTTCGTGCTGCCGGGGAACCCGACGACGGTGCCGTGCTCCTGCTTCCAGCCGACGACCTTCTCGATGTCGAGGCCGGCCGGGTTGTGGATGGCGCCCTGCGTGTCGGAGACGGCGACGACCGTCGAGCCCTCGTCGCGCATGAGGCGCGCGGCGATCGACCCGGCGTTCCCGAATCCCTGGACCGCCGTGGTGGTCTTGGTGAGGTCCATCCCGAGGTGCTTCGCCGCGTCGACGATCGTGTAGACGCACCCGCGGGCCGTGGCCTCGTTGCGACCCTCGGACCCACCGAGGCTGATCGGCTTGCCGGTGACGACGCCCGGGACCGTGTACCCGGCGTGCATCGAGTAGGTGTCCATCATCCAGGCCATGATCTGGGGCGTCGTGTTGACGTCCGGGGCGGGGATGTCGCGCTCGGGGCCGATGAGCACGCTGATCTCGGTGGTGAACCGTCGCGTCAGCGCCTCGAGCTCCTTCATGGAGAGCTTCTTGGGATCGACGATGACGCCGCCCTTGCCGCCGCCGTACGGGATGCCGACGACCGCGCACTTCCAGGTCATCCACATCGCGAGGGCCTTCACCTCGTCGATCGAGACGTCCTGGTGGTAGCGGATCCCGCCCTTGGCCGGCCCGCGGCCCAGGTTGTGCTGGACGCGGTAGCCGGTGAAGACGCGGATGCTCCCGTCGTCCATGTGGACGGGGAAGGTCACGGTGAGCGCGCGGCGGGGCTCGCGCAGGACCGCGCGGATGCCCGGGTCTAGCTTGAGGTGCTCGGCCGCGAGGTCGAACTGCTGCTGGGCGACCGCCCACGCGTTGATCGTCGCGGCAGCCTGCTCTGTGGTCATGGAGCGGAGTTCCTCCTGGTCGGTCGCCCGGAACGCGGGACGCCGGTTGCGATCGCCGCCCCTCCGGGACGGCCACGCTGCCGCCTCCGGGACGGCTGCCGGTCGGGACGATGCGGGCCCGGTGCGGGACCGCCCCTCCCCAACGGAGTTCTTGTTCGGCCGATCATCCAGCCGTGCCGTGCCGGCCACGAGTGCCGAACGGCGATGCCGGCCCCGGGCGGAATGGCCCGGACACCGACGGCAATGGTACCGAACCCGGCCCGTATCCGTCTCGCAACCATAGGTCGGGGGTCCCTCGGGTCGACGGTCCCGTGCGGCGCCCGGCGCGGCCCCGGCCTGGCGTCGCCCGCTGGCGCGAGGCGGGCGGCTCAGCGCCGGAGCAGGACCACCCCGCCGAGCGCGCCCGGGCCCACGTGGGGGCCAATGGAAGGGCCGATCATCTGGATGCTCACCAGAGCCGGGTCCACGCCGCCCGGGATTCGCCCGACCACGGTCCGGCGGAATGTCTCCACGTCGTCGACCCCTGTGTGGAGGATCGCGATGCGCTCCACGGGCCGGCCAGCCAGCAGCTCCGTCACGCGCTCGCGCGCCCGCGCCCGGGTCCGAACCCGTTCCGCGGTCTCGACCAGGCCGTCCACGACGGTGATGATCGGCTTGACGGACAGCATCGTCCCGATCGCCGCCCGAGCGGGCGAGAGGCGGCCGCCCTTCCGCAGGTACTCGAGCGTGTCGACCGTCACGAAGATATCCAGGTCCGCGGCCCGATCGCGGAGCGTGGCCGCGATATCGGCGCCCGGCCGCCCCGCGGCAGCGAGCTCGACCCCCAGCATCGCCAGGTGACCCACGCCCATCGATGCCGACGCGGAGTCCACGACGTGGATCTCGCGACCTGCGTGCTCCTTCGCCCCCGTCGCGGCGCTCGCGAACGTGCCCGACAGCCGGCTGCCGATGGTCACGCAGACGATCGATTGCGCCCCCTCCGCGAACGCCGCGGCGAAGACCGCCGCGAACGCGCCCGGCGCCGGGGCGGCCGTCGTCGGGAAGGGGGCGTCCGGGGCGAGCATGCGAGTCCAGAAGTCCGCTGCCGAGAGGTCCACGCCGGCCCGGAACTCCTGCGTCCCGAACCGGACCAGGAGCGGCACGACGCGGATCCCGAGCGCCGCGGCAAGATCGGGCGGCAGGTCCGACGCCGAGTCGGTGACGATCGCGACGGGTGGCATGTCGGCATGATACGGGCCGCATCCGGCCGCCGAGGCCCCCGAACCACCGGGCCGCTCGCCTGCCGGACCGGCTCTCCGACGCCCGATTCCCGGCGTCAGCCCTGCGCGCCGGCGCCGGGCCGGACGTCGGCGTCGAGCTGGTGCTCCACGCCGCGGAGCCACCAGAGGGGCAGCACCGCGATCGCGAGCATGACCAGGGTGGCGAGAAGCAGCCCGTCGATCCCGCTCCGGTCGGCGGCGGCCCCGCCCGCCAGGCTGCCGATGATCTGGCCGATGCCGAGGAACACGGAGTACAGGCCCATGATCGCGCCCCGGTCGCGCGGATAGGGCTCCGACATGTCCGCGAGCAGGCCGAGGGCTGCCGGCGTGGATCCAGCGAGCACGAACAGCCCGCCGACCACGGGCACCAGGAGGACGAGCGTCACGATCACGGGCAGGTCGCCGCCGTGGTTGATCGCGACGGCCGCCGCGACGAGCGCGGCGCCGCCGCACAGGCCGTAGAAGATGATGGTGGTCCGGCGCATCTTCTTGAACCGGTTGCCCCAGTAGACGAGGCCCGCGAAGAAGACGAGCATCCCGACCGCCAGCCCGGCGCTCACGAGCAGCGGCGACGCGCCGGCCATCAGGCGCTGGTTGGCGAAGCGCGGGTCGGGGCCCTGCACGAACTGGAAGATGGATTGGGACGTCCACAGGCCGATCGCGGCGTTGACCGCGATCCAGGTCGGCGCCAGGATCCAGACGTGGGCTCCGGAGAGGATCTGGAGGTAACGCGCCAGGCTCGTTCGCTGCCCGTGCTCGTGACCACCGTGCGCGGCCCGGGGGTCGGCGACGCCGAACCGGTAGATCGCCCACGAGATTCCGTAGACGACCGCGTTGAGGAAGAACGCGTCACGGTGGAGGAGCGTCCAGAGCGGCCCCGCGGCGACGATGCCCGCGCCCAGGCCGGCGAGCGTCGCGGCCTCGAAACGCGCGACCGCCTTCCCGCGCAAACCTTCGTCGGCCAGCGTGGCAATGGCGATGAAGCCCAGGATGGAAGGCACGCTGGCGGCGCTCGAGGCGCCCTCCAGCCAGCGCGTGGCGCCCAGCAGCCACAGGTTCGTGGTGAGCCCGGTCAGGATGACCGCGGTCGCCCCGAAGACGGGCCCGAACTGCATGATCCGGTGGTACCCGAAGCGATCGGCGAGCGACCCGAACAGCGGGGATAGGATCAGCTCGGCGGCGAAGAAGGCGGCCGTGAACACGGCAATTGTGATCGACGAGACGTGCGGTCCGCCATGCCGGTGAAGCTCGGCCAGGTAGTAGATGAGCATGGCACCGGTCAGGCCCGTGCTGAACCGAAGCGTGAGCGTCCCCACCGTGACCGACCAGAGTGAGCGTGGCACGGGTGCAGGGTACCCGGCATCCGCCGCGTCCGGCAGCCCGAGTTTTCACCCGGCGCCCCTAGAATGCCGATCCATGGACCCGGTCCGGCTGCTTGCCCCGATGCCGCTCGCCCGCGGCGGCGCGGGCGCCGTGGTCGCCCCGCATCACCTGGCGACCGCGGCTGGCCTCGGCATCCTCCGGCAGGGCGGCAGCGCGGTCGACGCCGCGATCGCGACGAACGCGGTTCTCGCCGTCGTGATGGGCGAGGCGTGCGGCCTCGGGGGCGACGCGTTCTGGCTCGTCTGGGACGAGGCCTCGGGCACCCAGACCGCGCTCAACGGGTCGGGCCGCGCTCCGGCGAGCACGGACCCGGAAGCCCTCCGGGCCCGCGGGCTGGCGACGCTGCCCCTTCGCGGGCCGCTCACGATCACGGTCCCCGGCGCGGTTCGGTCCTGGGCCGACGCGCATGCGCGCTGGGGGCACCTGCCGGTTGCCGCGCTGCTGGCCCCCGCGATCGAGTTGGCCAGGGGCGGCTTCCCGGCCGACGAGCATTTCGTGCGGGCGGTCGAGGCATCCGGCCCGATCTTCGACGCGGCCCTCGGGCCGCTGGCACGCGGCTGGCACGCCGTCTACCGGCCCCACGGGCGGCCATGGCACCTTGGCGAGCGGGTTCGGCTTCCGGCCCTTGGGACGACCCTGGAGCGGCTCGCGACCGCCGGGCTGGCCGATTTCTACACCGGGGAGATCGCGGCGCGCCAGGCCGCCGGGCTCGCGGCGGCCGGCTCCGCCTGCACCGCCGCGGATTTCGCGGGCCACGAGTCGACCTGGGAGACGCCGCTCGGCCTGGACTATCGCGGCGTCACGGCGACCACCCATCCGCCCAACAGCTCCGGCGTGACCGGGCTCGAGGTGCTCAACATTCTCCGGGCACTGCCGGCGCCCGACCCCGCCGAGTTCGTGCCGGGAGACGGTGGCCGCACGGCGGGCCCGGGCGTCCGCTGGGTGCACGCGGGGATCGAGGCGACCAAGCGCGCGCTGGCGGACCGCGACGCGTTCCTGACCGACCCGGCGTTCGCCAGCGTCCCCGTCGAACACCTCCTGGACCGCTCGTACGGTGCGGAGCTCGCCGCGGCGATCGATCCGGGGCGGGCTGCGCGGCCGGTGGCCGCCACGAACCCGCCGGGCGGAGGCACGGTCTTCCTTGCGGTCGTGGACGCGAGCGGCAGCGCGGTCAGCCTGATCGAGTCGAACTACGCGGGCTTCGGCTCGGGGATCGTGGAGCCGTCGACCGGGATCGCCTACCAGAACCGGGGCAGCTACTTCAGCCTGGACCCGGGCCACCCGAACGTCCTGGCCCCCGGGAAGCGAACGCTCCACACGCTGATGCCCGGGATGCTCCTTCGCGACGGCCGGCCGTGGGTCGTGCACGGCTCGATGGGCGGCGACGCGCAACCGGCGATCTTCGCCCAGGTCGTCTCGGCGCTGGTCGACGGTGGCGTTGACGTCGCGACCGCGGTCGGCGCGCCGCGCTGGCACGCCGCCCCGGCCCGGCACTTCGCCCCGCCGGACTCGGTGGTCATCGAGGCGCGATTCCGCGCCGGGCTGCTCGACCGGCTGGCCGCCATGGGCCATCACCTCGACGTCCGGGCGCCGTTCGACGGCGCGCTGGGGCACGCCCATGCCATCGAGCTGGTCGACGGCGGACCGGGCCGCGGCGGGACCCTGGCGGCCGCCACCGATCCCCGGTCGCTCGGGCTGCCGGCCGCCTGGTGAGCCCGATGCCCGAGCGCGAAGCGCTGCTCCAGCCGGGTCCGCGCGCCGCGCTGCTCGACCGGCTGAGCACGCTCACCGTCGCGGAGATGCACGCCCTGGACGGGGCCGTTCGAGCGCTGCGCATGGAGCAGCCCTACCGCGGGCGGGTCGACCGGGGCTTCTGGCTCGCCTGGCAGGCAGGCCCGCGGCTGACGAAGGTGGAACGCGCCGGGCTCGAGGACCTGTTCACGGCGGTGGTCGTCGCCATCGCCGGCGGGCTGACCGGGCTGGAAGCGCAGCGGATCACGGCGAGCTCCGGGGATCCCCAGCAGGAAGGCGTCCTCGGCGACCTGGCGCGCCTGTTCCTCCCGGCCTCGATCGGTCGGTCCCGGCCCGATGCGGCGATCCGGCTGATCGACCGCGCGGTCGCGCCGTGGGATCCGCACCTCGCGATCGTGGCGTGCTGGAACGTGGCTTGCGCCGCGATGCTCCGCGACCACCTTGCCGCCGGGATCGTGGGCGTGCTTGAGCTCGCGTGGCGGACGGCTCTCGGGGAGCTGCCTGCCTGACCCGCGCCGTTCCACCAGGCGCGGGCGCCGGGCGCGCCGCGCGGTCCACGACGCGTGCGATACTCGCGGCTGGACCAGCCAGCCCAATGCGGCACGCCACGGCAGCGCCGCCGCCGGAGGACCAGGTGACCTCGAACATCTCCCAGTCCTACCCGTATTCCAGCGAGACCGAGGCAGAGCGCGCCGCCGCGGTCGCGGCAGCGACCGCGGCGAACGCCGGCCTCGACGCGACCATCGCCAGCGAGGCCCTGCCGCTCGACGCCGGAGACAGCTGGTGGACCTACCACCACGGCGGCTGCGGCGGGACGCTCCACGTGGCCGGCTATGCGCTGGATCGGCACGCGGTCTACGTGGTCTGCGACCGCTGCGGGAAGACCGCCCTCCGCTGAGCGCCGGCGACCGCGTCCGACCACCACGACGGTGACCGTCCCTCCGAGGGGCGAGCCGGACCCCGTCCTGCTCCGCCTCGCGCGGCGTCGACTGGTCGTCGACATGCTCGGGATCATCGCGTCCGCCGCCGGGTTCGGCGTCGTCTTCGGGCTCACCGCGCGGGCCAACGGTTTCTCCCCGCTCGAGGCGGTGGTGTTCTCGCTGGTCGTCTTCGCCGGGGCCTCGCAGTTCGCCGCCGCCGGCATGGTCGGGGCGGGCTACGGCTGGCCGGCGATCGTGGTGCTGACCGGGCTCGTCAATGCCCGGCACATCCTCTACGCCGCCGCGCTGGGGCCGTGGCTGCGCGACCGCCCGCGGCGCGAACGGGCGCTCATGGCGCACGTCCTGACCGACGAGGCGTTCGCGCTCAGCCTCGTCCACTTCCGGCGGCTCGGCGTCGCCGATCGGCGGGGCTACTGGCTGGCAGCGATCGGTGGCGTCTTCATCCCGTGGAACGTTGCCACGCTGGTCGGCGTGCTGGGCGGTCAGGTCGTCCCCGATCCGCACGTCCTCGGCCTGGACATCGTCTTCCCCGCCGCGATGGCCGGGCTCGCGGTGGGGCTGGCCACGGGCCGGCGGGAGGTCGCCGCGGGCATCGCGGGGGTCGGCATCGCCCTGGCCGTCGGGCTGGCGGTCGACCCGCGAGCGGGCGTCCTGGCGGGCGGCTTCGTCGGCCCGTTCATCGGCCTGCTGGTCCCGCGTCGCGATCCGGCCGTGCCCGAGCCGGACGAGCTGCCGGCGGAGCCGGGCGCGTTCAGCAGGCCCGGTCGGTCCGACGACGGAATCGCACCGTGATGGGACCGGCATGACCGGCGGGCTGGTCGTCCTCGCGCTGCTGATGGCCGCCGTCACCTACCCGTCGCGCGCGGTGCCGTTGCTGGCGCCGGCGTTCGAGCGGCTGCCGGTGCGTGCCCTCGAGTACCTCCGGCTGGTGGGACCGGCGGTCCTCGGGGCGATCGCCGCCTCGCAGGCATTGCTCGTGACGGGCGCGGACGGGCGCCCCACGATCCACGTCGGGATCGACGCCCTCGCGGTCGTCGCCTGCGTCGCACTCGTCGCCTGGCGCCGGAACCTCCTCCTGGGACTGCTCGTCGCGGTCGTCATGACCGCCGGGGTCCGGGCGCTCGGGGTGGGCTAGGCGGCCACGTCCCGCCGGCCGGGGCGCGGCAGCGGTCGGCCGGCGACGCGCCGATCGGTGCCGGGCCGTTCGCCGGGATCGGTCAGGAGGCCCCGCCGGACCGCCAGCCCGCGATCACCGGGTCGCTCCCGACCGCGAGGAGCAGCGCGGCGAAGAGCGTCGTGCGGGGGACGATGCTCGTCGCGTCGAGCCACTCGTCCGGCGAGTGGTCCAGCCCGCCGATCGGGCCCAGGCCGTCGAGCGTCGGCACCCCCATCCCGGCGGTCGTGTTGGCATCCGAGGCACCCCCGGTCATGGCATCGCGCAGGGCGAATCCCAGCCGGTCGGCGATCGCCTGGGCGTGCTCCACGAGCCGGGCTGACCGAGCGAGCTTCTCCATCGGCGGGTGGCGGTGGCGTTCGACGGCCGATACCACGACACCGGGGACAGCCGGCGTGGCGGCAAGCTCGCGCACCGCGGCGGTCGCGGCCTCCATCGCCTCCCCGTCCTCCGCCCGCAGGTCGACCTCGAGGACGGCCCGCTCGGCCACCACGTTGGGGCGGGTCCCGCCCGCGATCACGCCGACGTTGCAGGTCACGCCAGGCCAGCGGCCGGTCAGGGCATGCAGGCCCACGACCTGGTGCGCCGCCTCCAGAATCGCGCTGCGTCCCTTCTCGGGCTCCACCCCCGCGTGAGCCGCGCGACCCGTGATCGTCACCTCGTAGTCCACCGTCCCCTTGCGCGCGGAGACGATGTCGCCGTTCGCGCGGGCGCACTCGAGCACGAATGCCACGTCGCAGTCCGCCGCGACCCGCCGCACGTGGGGCGTCGACACCGGCGAGCCGATCTCCTCGTCCGGGTTGGCGATGACGGTCAGCCGCTCGAACGGGAGCCGGCCCACGGCCAGGGCCGCCTCGAGCCCGTGGACCAGGGTGATCAGGCCGGCCTTCATGTCGGTCACCCCGGGCCCCGTCGCGACACCGCCCGTGAGCCGGAACGGACGCTCAGCCACCGTCCCGACCGGGAAGACGGTGTCGGTGTGCCCGATGAGCAGCGCGCGTGGACCGCCCGGCTCGCCCGTGAAGACCGCCTCGACCGTGTCGCCGAGCCGGCCGGCCGGGTCGGCATGCCGGGTGACCGCGCCGCCGAGCCGCGCGAGGCGATCGGCTGCCCAGGCGGCGACCAGGTTCACCCCGTCGCGGGTGTAGCTGCCGGAGTCGAGGTTGACGAGGTGCTCGAGCTCGGCGAGCAGGTCCGGCTGTGACGCGCTGATCCTCGCGCGCAGCGCGGCGAGCTCGCGGTCGGGCGGAAGCGCGATCGGTTCCATCGGCACCGCGACAGTCTAGAACGGAGGTGCATCCGGGCACCGGCCTCTGAGCGCGGGTCTGGACGAATCCCCACAGGACTGGAGTACTCTCCCCTTTCACAGGGGAAGTACGCTCAACGTTCAGGCTCCCCGAAACCGGCAGACCGGGCAGCCCAACGCACGCGGCCGAGGTTCGAGATCGGTGCCCAAGATCCAGGGTCTCTGGCGACCCCACGCGAAGATCGACGAGGCGGAGTTCGAGTCCGCCAAGACGCGCACGGCAGCGCGGCTCGCTGACCTCTTCGGCGTCGACGCCCCGGCGGCCACCGGTGGCGGTCCCCAGGCCGGGCCCGGCGACGGCGCCGCCGAACCCGGCGGGTCAGCGAACGCGGACGACACGTTCGAGTCCGGGATGGCCGTCGCGCCGCCCGAGACCGGCGGCAAGCGCCCGCCCATCGTCGTCGAAGCGGGTCCTGGCCTCGTCGGGGTGATGGCGGAACCCGACCGGGCGGCGCCGGATCTCGTGGGAGTGATGGCAGGGACCGGCGAGACGATTGCCGCCGCCCCGCCGAGCGACGCCGTCATGCCGGCCGATGCGGACTCGACGGGCGACCCCGGCGCGGGGAGCGACACCGGCGCCGGGGGCAGACCCGTCGCGGGAGCTGGCCAGTCGCGCCGCCGGAAGGCGCCCCCCGATCCCGCCGAGTCCGGGCGCGCGAGCGAGCGCACCAAGCGGACCCATCCGCGGGCCACCGGGGCCGGTCGCCCGGTCTCCACGCGGTCGGCCGCGGGCAGGAAGGCGGCGCCGGCGCTGGCTACCGCCACGTGCCCGTACTGCGCCGTCCTGTTGCAGCCGGCGCCCGTCTCGTCGCAGCGCTGCGCGCGCTGCCACCAGCGGATCATCGTCAAGCGCGCCGACGGGCGGACCGTCTACCTGACGGAAGCGGCCGTCCCGGTGTTCCAGGCCGAGCGCCGACGGGTCGCCAGTGCCGGACGGCTGAACCGCGACCGCGCTCGCTGGCTCAAGCTCGCGGCCGCCGCCGGAGCACCAGCGGACCGGACGGCCCGCCTGGGCGCCGCCGAGGTCTCCGACCAGGTTGTCGAGGGCTGCCGGACGCTCTACCTGGGCACCGTCGAGCAGTCCTTCCGGGCGGCCAGGCGGGAGCGGCGATGGGAGGATGCCTCGCGGATCCGGCGTGCGCAGGCGCTTGTCCTGTACCGGGTGGCGGGCTCGCCGGTGCCACCCCCGGAGGAGATCCTCAAGCTCCATTGGGACGCGACGGCGGCGGAGCTGCGCGGAATCGCGGAGATCGCGCGTGAGGCCGAGCTTGTCGGGGCGGCCTGCTGCGATACCTGCCGCGCCGACAACGGCCACATCCTCCGGATCACGGCCGAGCTCCGTGTCCCCCGGCTCCCCCACGACGGTTGTCCGAGAGGGCTCTGCCGTTGCCGATGGGACCTCCCGGCACGATACCGAACGACCGTCCGGCGCTACCTGCGCCGAGCCCGAGCGGACACGGCACCCGGGACGGGCGAGCTCCCGCCCACGGCCCGGGGCCCCCTCCGCCCGAGGACCGGGCCGGCCTGACCCCATCCCGGCGGGCGACGCCGGGGTTTCGGCGCGATGCGATACTCCCGGGCATGGCATCCGGACGGGCGGCGGATCTCGTGGCCGGGCTGGTGGACGACCCGACCCGGCGACGGGGCAACGTCTACCGCCGGTCCCTGCGACGCCAGTTCTCCCGGCTCCACGATCGGCGCCGACTGCTGGCGATCTTCCTGCTCGCCCTCGCGGGGGGCATCGGCCTGGCCGGGATGTTCGCGCGGGGGGAGCTCGGCGGCGTGGACGCCCGCGCCTACTGGGCCGCCGTCCGGATCTGGATCAACGGCGGCGATCCGTACCATCCGGCGAGCCCATTCATGCCCTACGTCTACGCACCATGGCTGCTCCCCGCCTTCGCGCCGTGGGCATTGCTGCCGTGGGACGTCGCCTGGTTCATCTGGCGCGGAGGGACGATCCTGCTCCTCCTCTGGACGGTCGCGTGGGCCTACCGGCGCCGCCCGCTCGCGACGGCGGCCGTGGCGGTCGTGCTTGCCTTCCCCGCCTTCGCCAACCTCGACACCGGCAACATCAACCTGATCCTCGTGCTCGTGCTGTGGGGCGCCCGCTTCGCCGGCCCACGGACGGCCGGTCTCTTCTGGGCGCTCGCGACCACCATCAAGTGGGTCCCGGCCGTCTTCCTCGGGATCCTGGCCCCGCGGGCACGCCTGCACGGGGTGCTCTTCCTGGCGATCGCCGGGCTGCTGACTCTCGCGACCCTTCCGCTGACGATTGTCCAGCTCACCGTCCTGTTCGCGATCCCCAGGCCGGCGCGGCTCGACTACCTCGTGTACCTGTGGGCGCTCGTTCCCTCCATCTGGCTCCGGCCGGACCCCGTTTGGTTCCTGCGGCCCGCGACGTGGCGGGCCTGGGCCCGGGACGGGCTCGCGGCCCTCCGCCGGCCGGCGACGATCGTGGCGGGAGTCCGGGGCGCCTTCGGCCTGTCGCCTTCGTCTGCTCCTCCGGGCGACGCGCGGACCTAGGCTGCGCGCTCCCGCGGTTCCACGACGCTGCGGAGCAGCAGCGCCCCGATCCCGAAGACGAGGATCGAGAAGAGATAGGCCGCGCGCGGACCGCCGCCGGGGTTCCCCAGGCCGTAGAAGACATCGACGAAGACCCCGCCCACGATTCCGGCCACGAGACCATTGGTGGCCGTGGCGACGTTGCTGATCCCCATGTAGCGGCCCGCCGACGCCTTCGGCACGAGATCCGTGATGAGCGCCCAGTCAACCGCGAGGAAGGTGCCCGCCCCGGCGCCGACGAGGATCGCCCCGGGCAGCGAGAGCAGCGGCGTCGGAGCGACCGCGATGATCGCCATCCCCACCGCGCCCGTCGCGCACGCGGCGTAGATGAC
>Ga0265329_10001035_pt1 | contig 13840 bp, 11 predicted proteins | sample 41627metaG_FD_202091 | JGI IMG/M metagenome (GOLD analysis project Ga0265329, IMG submission 202091) | Rhizosphere microbial communities from Carex aquatilis grown in University of Washington, Seatle, WA, United States - 4-16-27 metaG | ecosystem: Host-associated > Plants > Roots > Rhizosphere...
TGATCTGCATGCGCGCGACCGCGTTCACGTTCGCGACGTGCCACCACGCCTTCAGCTGCTTGTCGTCGTTGACGCGCTCGATCAGCGTGCGCAGCTTCCGGTTGCCGCGAACCGGCACGTTGATCTTCATCCGCGCGATCGCCTCGCTCGGCGTGAGGCGGGCCTCCTCCTCGGGTGCCGCGGCGGGCTCCTCGATCGGCTCGGCGGGCTCGGTGTCCAGCGCCATGCGAAGAAGTCTAGGTCGGAGAGGCTGAGATCGCGGTTTGTGCGCGCGCAAGTTGTGGTGTTTCGCGGATTTGGCGCACGAGGACCGAACACATGCTCGAACCGTGGGCGTCGCGCTGGGAACGGCGCTGCGCCGGCGGCCGGAACGAGCACATGGGCCGTCGGTGGGGCCGGGTTACCGCTGGATCGTGCTTTCGAACACGACGGTGGCCATGCTCATGGCCACGTTGAACATGTCCAGCGTGATGATCGCCATGCCGGCGATCTTCCGCGGGATCCATCTCGACCCGCTCGGACCGGGCAACTTCAACTACCTGCTCTGGATGTTGATGGGCTACATGGTCGTCACGGCCGTGCTCGTCGTGAACCTGGGCCGGCTCGGCGACATGTTCGGCCGGGTGCGGATGTACAACCTCGGCTTCGTCGTCTTCACGGTCGCCTCGATCCTGCTGTCGCTCGTCTGGAGCACGGGCCCGACCGGAGCGCTCGAGCTGATCGGGTTGCGGATGCTGCAGGCGCTCGGCGGGGCGATGCTCATGGCGAACACGGCGGCGCTCCTCACCGACGCCTTCCCCGAGGAGCAGCGGGGTCTTGCGCTCGGCCTGAACCAGGTGGTCGGACTGGCGGGGACCTTCATCGGGCTGATCGCAGGCGGACTCCTCGCCCGCGCCGACTGGCGGCTGGTGTTCATCATCAACGTGCCGGTCGGCCTGTTCGGGACGGTCTGGTCGTACTGGAAGCTGCGCGAGCTGGGGCAGCGGAGCATCGCCCGCATCGACTGGCGCGGCAACCTCGCGTTCGCCGCAGGGCTGACGCTCGCACTCATCGGCATCACCTACGGCATCCGGCCGTACGGCGGCCACACGATGGGCTGGGAGAACCCGTTCGTGCTGACGACGGTTGCGGTCGGCGTCGCGTTGCTCGCGTTGTTCGTCGCCATCGAGCGGCGGACGGAGGAGCCGATGTTCCAGCTCTCGCTGTTCCGGATCCGTCCGTTCTCTGCCGGCAACGCCGCCGGGCTGCTCGGCTCGATCGGCCGCGGTGGCCTGATGTTCATGCTCGTGATCTGGCTGCAGGGAATCTGGCTGCCGGAGCACGGCTACGGATTCGCGCGGACCCCGCTCTGGGCCGGCATCTACATGATCCCGCTCAACGTCGGTTTCCTCGCCGCCGGGCCCGTCTCCGGCCTGCTCACCGACAAGTTCGGGGCGCGCCCGTTCGCGACCGGCGGCATGCTGCTCGCCGCCGCCACCTTCGGTGCGCTCATGACCTTGCCGGTCAACTTCCACTACGTCGCGTTCGCGCTCGTAATCTTCACCAACGGCGTTGCCTTCGGCCTGTTCGCAGCGCCGAACACGACCTCGATCATGAACAGCGTCCCCGCGCGCCATCGCGGAGTCGCCTCCGGCATGCGCGCCACCTTCCAGAACGCCGGCATGCCGATCTCGATCGCGATCTTCTTCTCGCTGATGATCGTCGGCCTGAGCAGCCGCGTCCCGCACACCATGTTCATGGGCCTGACCGCCAACGGCGTCCCGACGGCGACGGCGACGAGGCTGGCCCATCTGCCGCCCGTCGGCTATCTGTTCGCGGCGTTCCTCGGCTCGAATCCACTTCACTCGCTGCTCGGGCCGAAGGTGCTCGCCGCCCTGACCCCGGCGCAGCAGGCGCACCTGACCGGCCGCGCCTTCTTCCCGTCGCTCATCTCGGGCCCGTTCAAGCACGGGCTCACGATCATCCTCACCTTCTCGATCGTGATGTGCCTGCTCGCCGCCTGGGCCTCGTGGCTCCGCGGCGTCAAGTACATCCATCACGAGCCTGAGCCTGCGGCCGCCGAAGCGGCCGGCCACGACTGAGAGCGCGCCTGCGGGCGCGGGCTCGTCGCGCACGGTTGTCATCGTCCGCCCGACCTGTCATGACTCAGTCCATGGACGCCCATCCGGTCAGGCTCGTCATCGAGGACGACCTGAGGAGAACCAGGCTCACCGTCTTCTTCCGGCCGCTGCTCGCGATCCCGCACATCATCTGGCTGTTCCTGTGGACGCTGCTCACGGTGCTCTTCGCAATCGCGACGTGGGCCGCGACGCTCGTCACGGGACGCCCGCCCGCCTGGCTGCACCGCTACATGTGCGCGTACGTCCGCTATCAGGTGCATCTGAGCTCGTACATCGCTCTCGCCGCCAATCCGTATCCGCCGTTCAACGGCGAGGAAGGCGAATACCCGATCGACGTCGCGCTGCCCGGCCCGGAGGCGCAGTCCCGGCGGAAGACGCTCGTGCGCATCTTCCTCGCGATCCCCGCGCTGGCGCTCTCGGCGGCCTTCAGCGGCTCGGGAGGCGTCCGTTTCAGCTACGGCAGCCATCGCGCGGCCGGCACGTACAGCGGCGGCGGCCCGCTCCTCACGGCCTGCGCGATCCTCGGCTGGTTCGCCAGCCTCGTCCGCGGTCGCATGCCGAAGGGCCTCCGCGACGCAGGCGCATACGGGATCGGCTACGGCGCGCAGGTGCTCGCCTACCTGCTGTTCGTCACCGACCGCTACCCCAACTCCGACCCGACCGCGATGCTCGAAGGCGTCGAGCGTCCGCCCGAGCACCCCGTCCGGCTCGTCGGAGACGCGCACGACCTGCGGCGGTCGCGCATCACCGTCTTCTTCCGCCTGCTGCTCGCGCTGCCGCATCTCATCTGGCTCGTGCTCTGGGCGATCCCGGCGCTGTTCGCCGCGATCGCGAACTGGTTCGTGACCCTCTTCCGCGGGACGCCGGCCGGCCCGCTGCACCGCTTCCTCTCGCGCTTCGTGCGCTACCAGTTGCACGTCTACGCGTTCGTCTACCTCGCCGCCAACCCGTTCCCCGCCTTCGGCGGCCGCGAGGGCACCTACCCGCTCGACCTCGTGCTGCCCCCGCCCGGCCGCCAGAACCGGTGGAAGACCGGCTTCCGGATCGTGCTCGTGATTCCGGCGGCGATCGTCAACAGTGCGCTCGGGTCGGGCCTGTTCGTCGCCGCCGTCCTCACCTGGTTCGCGGCGCTCGTCAAGGGCGCCGCCCCGTGGGGGCTGCGGAACCTGATGGCGTACGCGCTCCGCTACCAGGCGCAGGTGAACGCCTACGGGTTCCTGCTGACGGACGTGTATCCGCACGCGAGCCCGCTCGAAGGCGCCGCGGCGCCGGAGCCGGACGCGTTCGACTACTCCGTGTGACCGCGAAGACCGCAGCGCGCGCGGCGCTGGTCGCCGCCCTCGCGGCGATCTGGGCGGTGGCCGCGTACCTCCTCTGGCGGTCGTCGGTGCCCTCGAGCCTCCGGCTGCCGCAGGTCTCGGTGCACCAGCTGTTCCCGGCGGCGCAACTGCACGCGGCCTCCTCCTTCGGCCGCTTCACGACGCTCGACTGGGCGCTCGCGACGCTCACCCAGCTCGTCGTGTTCGGCCTCTACGCGTGGCGGGGCGCGCGATTGACGCGGGAGTCGGCGGCCGGGCCGATCGGCACGGGGATGCTCCTCGGGATGATCGGCTTCGCGCTCGTCTGGGTCTCACAGCTGCCGTTCGGCTTCCTGAGCCTCTGGTGGGAGCGCCGGCATCACCTGACGCACGTCGGCTACGTCACGTACGCCTTCGGCAACTGGGCCGCGCTCGCGGGCCAGTTCGTGTTCCTCTGCCTCACGCTCCTGATCGTGATGGGGTTCAGCCGCCTCATCGGCGGCTGGTGGTGGCTGCCCGGTGCGCTCGTGTTCGTCGGGCTCGCCACGCTGTCGGCGTTCGTCACCCCGTACCTGCTCAGCACCCATCGTCTTCAGGACGCACAGCTGCTGGCGCAGGCACGGGTGCTCGAGCGCACCGAGCACGTGCAGCACACGCCGATCGTCGTCCAGGCCGTGCACGACGTGACGGCGCTGCCGAACGCCGAGGCGACGGGGCTGGGACCGAGCCGGCGCGTCGTGCTCTGGGACACCCTGCTCGACGGGCGGTTCACCGACCGGGAGCTGCGCGTGGTGATTGCGCACGAGCTCGGACACCTCGAGTCGCAGCACATCTGGAAGGACGTCGGCTGGTACACGCTGTTCGCATTCCCGGGGGCGTTCATCGTCGCGCTGGTGACCCGGCGCCGCGGCGGCATGGGAATGCCGGAGGCCGTGCCGCTCGCCCTGCTCGCGATCGTCGTGCTCGACCTGCTCGCGCTTCCGCTGCAGAACGCGATCACGCGCCACATGGAGGCCGAGGCGGACTGGCGGGCGCTCCAGGCCACGCACGACCCCGCCGCGGCGACGGCGCTGTTCAAGCGTTTCGTCACGACGACGCTCGACGAGCCCGACCCGTCGACCCTGGAGTACCTCCTGCTGGAGAACCACCCGACCATCGCGCAGCGGATCGCGATGGCCGAGGCCTGGCGCGCCTACGAGAAGTCAGCGCCGTAGGCGCTGGTCAGCGGTCCCACTGCTTGTTGCGCTCGTCGAACCTCTGCTCGTACTCGTCCAGGATCGACCGAGTCGGGGGCGGGCCCTCCGGTGCATCCTCGGGCGCATCCTGCTTGTTCCAGACCGACTGCCAGCGCTGGCCGGCGTCGAGGATGACGGGCCGGTCCGGCTCCCTGAGCGCGTAGTACACAACCGTGAGTGCATGCGCGCTGTAGGGCGCAGTGAGCATCGCAGCGAGCGTCGACGACACCCACCAGCCGAGGAGGCCGTGACCCGAGGTGGCAATCGAGAGCGGAATCGCAACGGCGACGGAGAGCGCGCCGACCGCGAAGAGCACCTTGAACACGTTCCAGCCGTTGCCGTCGACGATCGCGCGTGACCGGCGCAGGGCATCGCGTGCGTTCCCGCCTTCGAGCATCGCCACCGGCACGGCGACCGCCCACCGCGTCATGAGCACGAAGCCCGGGACGAGGAAGAGCATGAAGCCGAGTCCGATGCCGAGGCCGCTCAGGAACGACACCCGGACGAGCTTGACGACCTTCCCGCCTGCACGGCCGAGCGCCTCCATTGCGGACGCGTCGTCGTTGCCGTCGACGTGGAGCCCGCGCACGATCTCGACGAGGCCGCCCTGAAGGAGCGCGATGCCCGTGACTGCGAGGACGACCGTCAGCAGGCCGAGTGCGGAGCTGCTCCGGCCGCTGCGGGCGAATGCCTCGAGCAGGTGCAGCAGGCCGAAGATGACTCCGCCCATGAGAATCGAGCGGGTGAACAGGCGCTTGTACAGCCGCCAGGCCTGCGTCAACACGGCGTTCGCGTCGAGCTCGGCGCGGGCAACGGTCCGGGTGACGGCGATATCGCTCATGCGACTCGTATCGGCCTGGATGTCAACGGTCTTTAACTTCAGGCGACGTCCACGGCCCAGTCGCCGTACAGCGACGTGTAGAGGCCGCGGCGGGCGAGCAGCTCCTCGTGTGATCCCTGCTCGACGATCTGCCCGTGCTCGAGCACGACGATCAGGTCGGCGTCGCGGATCGTCGAGAGCCGGTGCGCGATGATGAACGCGGTGCGCCGGGCGAGCAGCACGCGCAGCGCCTGCTCGATCTTCCGCTCCGTACCGATGTCGACCGACGACGTCGCCTCGTCGAGGATGAGGATGCGCGGGTCCGCAAGCAGCGCGCGCGCGAACGCGACGAGCTGGCGCTGTCCGAGTGAGAGGCGCGAGCCGCGTTCGCCGAGCTCCGTCTCGTAGCCGTTCTCGAGCCGCAGCACGAACTCGTGCGCGCCGACGGTCTGCGCTGCACGAACGATCTCGTCTGCCGTCGCGTCGACCTTGCCGAAGGCGATGTTCTGGGCGACCGTGCCGGCGAACAGGAAGCCCTCCTGCGGCACGACACCGAGCTGCGCGCGCAGCGACTGCTGCGTGACCTCGGTCAGGTCGAAGCCGTCGATGGTGATCCGTCCCTGTGTCGGGTCGTAGAAGCGGGCGAGCAGCTTTGCGATCGTCGACTTGCCGGCGCCCGTGTGACCGACGAGAGCGACGGTCGTGCCGGCAGGCACGTCGAGGTCGATCCCGTGCAGCACCTCGCTGCCGCGGCCGTAGGTGAAGCGGACGCCTTCGAACCGCACGTGCCCGTCGATGGGCGGCAAGTCGCGAGCCGCGGGTGTGTTCACGACCTCGGGCTCCTCGTCGAGCACGCCCATGATCTTGTCCAGCGCCGCGGTCGCGGACAGAAACGTGTTGTAGAGCTGCGAGAGCTGCTGCACCGGGTCGAAGAAGTTCTGCACGTAGAGCATGAAGGCGAAGAGCGTGCCCAGCGACAGCGAGCCGTTGAAGTAGAGGTGGCCGCCGTAGCCGAGCACGACGGCGAGCGCGGCCGACGAGAGCAGGTCGACGACGGGGAAGTAGATCCCGTTCAGGACGACGGTCTGCATGTTCGACTCGCGGTAGCGCTGGGCGACCTGCCGGAAGTTCGCGTAGGCCGCCTTCTCGCGGGTGAATGCCTGCACGATGCGCATGCCGGCGATGTCCTCGGCGAGCGTCGCGGTGACGAGCCCGAGCCGCTCGCGTACCGCGGCATAGGCCCGTGCCGAGCGTGAACGGAAGAGCGCCGTCGCGACGCTCATCAGCGGAAGGACGGCGCAGGTTGCGAGCGCGAGCCGCCAGTCGAGGACGAACAGGATCACGCCGGTGCCGATCAGCGTGAGCGTGCTCTGCACGAGCGTCGTCATGCCGTCGGTGACGAGCTGGTCGATCGCTTCCACGTCGTTCGTGAGCCGGCTGATGATCACGCCGGCGCGGTTGCGCTCGTAGAAGCCGAGCGAGAGCCGCTGTAGATGCCCGAACAGCCGCATGCGCAGGTCGGCCAGGATCCGCTCTCCCACCCACCCGGTGAAGTACGTCTCGACGTACGTCATGCCCCAGTTGGCGAGGCCGGCGGCCACGAAGATGCCGACGACGAGGTAGAGGCGGCCGCCGACGTGACCGCTAACGGCGTCGTCGAGCGCGAACTTCGCGAGGTAGGGTGGCGCGAGTGCCGTCGCGGTCGCGGTGAGCAGCGAGACGACCGAGAACGCGGTGCGGCCGCGGTACGGCTTCGTCAGCCGCCACAGCAGCCCGAGACGGCGGCGGCTCTTGCCCCACGACCAGTCGTCGACCTCCGCACCGCGCTCGCGCGTCAACGAGCTTCCGGGTTGGTGGACTCTCATGCGACGCCTTCCATCTCGCCGCGCGCCTCGATCGCGTCCGCGAACCGCCGCTCCAGCAGCCCGTGCTCGTGGATCTCGCGGTAGACCGGGCTCGACTCGAGCAGCTCGTCGTGGGTGCCGTGCGCGGCGATCCGGCCGTCGTCGAGGACGACGATCTCGTCCGCGAGCGCGATCGTCGAGAGGCGGTGCGCGATGATGAAGGTCGTCCGCCCGCGCATCGCCTCGCGCAGGCCCACGCGGATGTGTGCCTCCGTCGTCGCGTCGACCGACGCGGTGGCGTCGTCGAGAATGAGGACACGCGGATCCACGGCGAGCGCGCGCGCGATCGCGATCCGCTGGCGCTGGCCGCCCGAGAGCGTGATGCCGCGCTCGCCGATCACCGTGTCGTAGCCCTGCGGCAGCCGCTCGACGAACTCGTGCGCCTGCGCCGCGCGCGCGACGCGTTCCACCTCTTCCTGCGGCAGGTCGCCGCGTCCGAAGGCGATGTTGTCCCGCACGGACGCCGAGAACAGGAAGGGATCCTGCGAGATCACGCCGATCGCGCTGCGCAGCGAGGCGAGCGACACCTCGCGCACGTCGACGCCGTCGACGGTCACGCGACCGGCGGTCACGTCGTAGAAGCGCGGCACGAGCGCCGTGAGCGTCGACTTGCCGGAGCCGGTGTGGCCGATCAGCGCGATCGTGCGGCCGGCGGGAACGTCGAGGTCGACGTCGCGGAGCACGGGCCGCCCCTCGAGGTACTCGAACGTGACTCCTTCGAAGCGGACGGCGCCGTCGCCTTCCGGCAGGTCGGGCGCGCCCGACCTGCCGGTCACCTCCACCGGCTCGTCGAGCACCTGGAAGATGCGCTCGCCGGCGGCCGTCGCGCGCTGCGCCTGGCCGATCCACATCCCGAGCGAGCGCAGCGGCACCACGAGCATCGCCAGGTAGAGGTTGAAGGCGACGAAGCTGCCAGGCGTGAGCGTGTGGTGCGTGACCATGCGCGCGCCGGCGAGCAGGACGGCTGCCTGCGCGAGCAGCGGCACGAACGAGATCAGCGGCACGTACGTCGCGCGCTGCCGGTTCGCCTTCAGCGTCTGCTCGAAGACGAGCTCAGAGCGGTGCCGGAACTTCGCCTCCTCGGACGGCTCCTGCGCGAACGCCTTGACCACGTGGACGCCGACGATGTTCTCCTCGGCGACGGTTGCGACGTCCGCGAGCCGCTGCTGCACATCGCGCAGCGTCGGGTGCGTGACGTGGCTGTACCGGTACGCGAGCGCGACGAGCGGCGGCATGATCGCGAGCGCGATCAGCGCCAGCTTCCATTGGAAGAAGAAGAGGACGCCCGTCACCGACACGACGGTGAGGATGTTCTGAAAGAAGAAGATCAGCCCGTAGCCGAGGAAGAAGCGCACGCCCTGGAGGTCGACGGTGGCGCGCGACATCAGCTGGCCGGTCTGGTGGCGGTCGTAGAAGCCGAACGAGAGCCGCACGAGGTGCGCGTACAGGCCGCTGCGCAGATCCATCTCGACGTCGAGTGCCTGGCGACCCGAGAGGATCCTGCGCCCGAGCATGAGTACGGCGCGCACGACTCCGAGCGCGACGATCACGGCGACCGAGATCCAGAGCCGGTGCGCGTCGCGATGGATCAGTGCGCGGTCGATCACGCTCCGGCCCGTCACCCAGATCAGCGCCACCTGCGCGGCCTGCGAGCCGACCGCGAGCACGACCGAGACGGCGAGCCCGGTGCGGTAGGGGCGGAGGAAGCCGAGCAGCCGGACGAAGGTGGAGCGGTACGCCGGAACGGCTGGAGGTCGAATCAGAATGATGCTCGTCGTCTGGTCGTGATGGGCGAGTGCGAGGCAAGGACGCAGGGAGCGGTCGTAGCCAAGGCTACGGGCGCGACTGAGGACGCGGCATCGCGCCGGCCGGCGCGGCCAGACGGCTCAACGGTCATTCTGATTCGGCCTCCCAGCATCGATTTCAATCTAGCCGCGGCACCTGTCGCGGCCGTAGGCTGCGCGCATGCTCGAGCTCGAGGAAGGCGTACGGCTCGCGTCGGCCGAGTACTGCCGCTTCCGCGAGGCCGTCGGCTGGGTCCAGCCGCCGGTCCACCACGCGGAGCTGCAGGGGGCGCTCGACGCGACGTGGAACGTCGTCGCGCGCGAGGACGGCGAGCTCGTCGGGATCGGCCGGCTGCTCGACGACGGTGCGCTCTATGCGACGATCTGGGACATGATCGTGCTCCCCGGCCAGCAGCGGCACGGAGTCGGGCGCGCGATCCTCGAGCGGTTGCTCGCGCGCGCCTCGAGGCGCACGATCGTCGCGCTCGTGGCGACGCCTTCCGGACGGCCGCTCTACGAGGAGTACGGCTTCCGCACGGAGGACAGCGGCAGCGTCGGGATGCTGCTCCGTCCGTCCTAGACGGCGCCCAGGCGGGCCGGGAAGAGTGTCTCGTCCGCAAGCAGCTGCGCCGTCGAAACGACGTCCATCGCGGGAGCCTAGAGGCGCTGGAGCTCGTCCGCGACGAGCGCGAGCGCACGGTCGAGGCGCTCGCGGTTCGCGGGCACGTTGAGCCAGCCGCTCGCCCCGGACGGGTGCGGCAGCGGCACGAGCGGAGTGCCGCCGAGCTCGAGGCGCTCGCCGACAGCCGCCGTCAGTTCACTCAGGCCGAGGAGGCGGCGCAGGGCGAGCCCGCCGACGGTGACGATCAGACGCGGCCGGAGCAGCGCCAGCTCCCAGTCCTGCCAGAACGCACACAACTCCTGCTCGCGCGGCGCCGGCGTGCGGTCACCGCGCCCGGTGGGCGCGCGGCCGGGGTAGCAGCGGGTGACCGAGGCGCAGTAGAAGGTCGCGTAGAAGCCGTCCTCGTCGAGCTCGAGCCAGCGCCGGAGGGTCTGCCCGGCGCGGCCGCGCCACGGGCGCCGCTCCGCGCCCTCGACGACGCCGGGAGCCTGCCCGAACAGGTACGCGTGCTGTCCCGCCCCGGGAGTCCGCACCGGCGGCGACTCGAGCGGGAAGCCCGCCTCGAGGCACGCCCGGCAGCCCGCGGTGTCGCGCTGGAGCGACGCGAGCGAGCGATAGGTGACTCGACGAGAGCTCACAGCCGATATACTTTTTGAAGTATGAGCTCGCTGTTCTCGTTTCCCAACCCGGTCAACGAGACCTCTGCCCGCCTGGTGGCGGGCGCGGTGGCGGTGCTCGCGGTGCTCACGATCGCATTCCAGCAGGGCTGGCTGCTGCCGGTGCTCGCGTACGGCTTCCTCGCGCGCGTGCTCACCGGGCCGACGCTGAGCCCGCTGGCCTTCTTTGCGACCAGGGTCGTCACGCCGCGCCTGAACGTGCGCCACCGCTACTCGCCGGGTCCGGCGAAGCGAACTGCGCAGGCGATCGGGGCGGCGTTCACGGTGACGGCGACCCTGCTCTGGTTCGCCGCGGGGGAGCACACTGCGGCGCTCGCTTGCATGGGTGTGATCGCGCTGTTCGCGTCGCTCGAGTCGGCACTGGGGTTCTGCATGGGGTGCCAGGTCTTCTACCTCGGCATGCGGCTGGGTCTCGTGCCGCCGCACGTGTGCGAGGACTGCGCCCGCGTGCTCGCAGCCGAGTCGTAGCTACGGCTGCTCGACCGGCCGGAGCTGAGCCGACTCGGCCGAGCGCGCGACGAGCGCCGCCAGCACGGTGAGGCCCGCCGCGACGACGAACAGCGTCGGCGCGCCCAGGTACCCGTAGACGAGCCCGCCGCCGAACAGGCCGACCACAGGAGCGAACCCCATCGAGACCGCCTTCGCGGCCGCCTGCCCCGTGGCACGGTGGCTGACCGGGACGAGCTCGTCCACGATCACGACCATGGCGACCGAGGTCAGCCCGAAGCCGACGCCGGCGACGAGGCGCATCGCGGCGAGCGCCGCCGGATCGTTGACGACGGCCCAGACCACGTACACGAGCACGGTGAAGGCGGCTCCGGCGGCGAAGATGTGCGCGGGTCTCAGCGTGCGGGAAAGCCGTTTCGTGACGAGCATGCCCGGCACCTCGGCGGCCGCCTGCAGCCCGGCGGCCAGACCGACGAAGACCGCGCCGCCGCCGAGCATGGCGATCCGGACGGCGGCGAAGTTGTAGGCGGCGCTGTAGGGGGCAAACCAGAGGAAGACCGCCATGAGGAACAGGAAGAACGCCGGCGCGGCGATGACGGCGCGCAGCGACCTCGCCGCGCCCGCCACCTGAATCGGACGTGGCCAGCGGCCGCGGAACACGAGCATGACGAGCAACGCATTCACCGCGGTGGCCGCCGCGTAGAGCGGGGCCATCACGCCGATGCCCACCGCCTCGATCAGTCCGCCGAAGCTGATCGCACCGACGGCGAACGCTGCGCTCATCCAGAGCCGGACGCTGCCGTACGCATCGCGGCGGTGCGGCCCGAGCCGGTCGAGCGCGAGCGCGTCGGCCAGCGGCATGTTCGGGGTGCGGAAGAGCCAGAGGACGGAGCCGGTGAGCACGAGCTCTGCTTCGCCGTGCGCGAACGAGAGGAGCACAGCCCCGCCGACAGTGCCCACGAGGCAGAGCGCGAGTGCGCGCTCCCGGCCGAGAACGCGATCGGCGAGGTAGCCCCAGAGCGGGCCGGAGGCGAAGCCGACCGCCGACATCAACGCCAGCGCGGCGCCGATCGCCTGCGGATCGAGGCCATGGTCGTGGAGCAGGAGCGGGATGAACGGGATGAACGCCGACTCGGCCGCCCCGAGCAGGCAGAACAGGACGCGGACGCGGAGCAGTGAGGCGTCGCGGTTGGGCACGCTGCTCTCGACCCTAGCCGGGGTCGCGCTGACGCGCGCACTACACTCGTTGCCGTGGCCATGCGCACGGCGATCGGCCTCACCGGCGACGACCTGACGGTCGCAGAGGTCTGGGAAGTCGCCGTCGCCCGCGCGCCGGTCGTCCTCACCGACACTGCGCGCGCCAAGATGCGCGCCGCCCGCGAGCTCGTCGAGCGCGCCGCGCACGGCTCGAGCGAGCACACGTACGGCGTCAACACCGGCTTCGGGCGCTTCGTCTCGCGCGTCATTCCCGAAGAGTTGACGGAAGAGCTGCAGCTGCGGCTGCTCCGCTCGCACGCGTGCGGCGTCGGCGATCTCTACCCGGCCGAGATCGTGCGCGCCGCGATGCTGCTGCGGGCCAACACCCTCGCCAAGGGAAACTCCGGCGCGCGCATCGAGACGGTCGAGCTGCTGCTGGCCTGCCTCGAGCGGGGCGTGCTGCCGGTCGTGCCGAGCCGCGGCTCGGTCGGCGCGTCGGGCGACCTCGCGCCGCTCGCGCACCTCGCGCTGCCGCTCGTCGGCGAGGGCGAGGCGACCGTCGAGGGCGAGCGCCTGACCGGGCTCGAGGCCCTCACGCGCGTCGGCCTGGAGCCGATCCGCCTCGCCGCGAAGGAAGGGCTGTCGCTCATCAACGGAACGCAGTTCATGACCGCGTTCGCCGCGCTCGGGCTCGTCCGTGCGCGCCGGCTCGCGCGCACGGCCGATCTCGCCTGCGCGCAGTCGGTCGAGGCGCTGCAGGGATCGCGCACGTCCTTCCTGCCGCAGATCCACGCCCTGCGCCCGCTGCGCGGCCAGGGCGACTCCGCCGCAAACCTGCTGCGCCTGCTCGAGGGCTCCGCGATCATCGAGGCGCACCGCTGGTGCGACAAGGTGCAGGACGCGTACTCGCTGCGTTGCGCGCCGCAGGTGCACGGGGCGTCACGCGACCTGCTCGACTACGTCGACTACACCGTGTCGGTCGAAGTGAACGCCGCGACGGACAACCCGCTCGTGCTCGTCGACGACGACGCGCTCGTCTCGAACGGGAACTTCCACGGCCAGCCGCTCGCGTTCGCGCTCGACGCGCTCGCGATGGCGGTCGCTGAGCTGGCGAGCATCTCCGAGCGGCGCGTCGAACGGCTCGTCAACCCGAACCTCTCCGACGGGCTGCCCGCGTTCCTCACCACGGACGGCGGCCTCAACAGCGGCTTCATGATCCCGCAGTACGTGGCCGCGTCTCTCGTCTCCGAGAACAAGGTGCTCTGCCACCCGGCCTCGGTCGACTCGATCCCGACGAGCGCCGGGCAGGAGGATCATGTGTCGATGGGCAACGCGGCCGGGCTGAAGGCGTGGCAGGTGCTCGCGAACTGCGAGAGCGCTGTGGCGATCGAGCTGCTCGCGGGCGCGCAGGCGGTCGAGTTCCACGCGCCGCTCGAGCCGGGCGCCGGCGTGCGGGCGACCCGTGCCGCCGTACGGGAGCTCTCGCCGCGGCTACGCGACGACCGCTCGCTCGCGCCGGACATCGAGGCGGTGGCGACCGCGATTCGCGACGGCTCGCTCGTGCGCGCCGCCGAGACGGAAGTGGGTGAGCTGCGATGAGCGTGACCCGGACGCTGGCGGCGCGCGTCGACGCGCTGTGCGGCGACCTGTCGTCGATTCGCGCGCCGCGCGGGACCGAGCTGAACGCGCGGCAGTGGTCGACCGAGGCGCCGCTGCGGATGCTGCTGAACAACCTC
>Ga0265329_10001042_pt1 | contig 13750 bp, 10 predicted proteins | sample 41627metaG_FD_202091 | JGI IMG/M metagenome (GOLD analysis project Ga0265329, IMG submission 202091) | Rhizosphere microbial communities from Carex aquatilis grown in University of Washington, Seatle, WA, United States - 4-16-27 metaG | ecosystem: Host-associated > Plants > Roots > Rhizosphere...
TGCGGGCAACAGGGGTTCGATTCGTTGGCACTGCTTCTCGGTCAAGTCGCTCGGGTACCTGCCTCGCTTCATGCCTTTGCTATCGCTCGCCTCCACGAAACGTCAACTTTTCAGACACGCTCTAAGACCATAGCCGAATCGAAAGGGGCAACAATGCGTCTATCAGGCGCTCAAGGGCGAGCAGCGCTTGGTCTTTCTCCCAAGAATCGCGCCGCCTCCTCTTTACAAGTCTCGATGCCTTTCTGGCTCGTGGCGCGCTCGAACTCGCGCGTCTGGTGGCCGCCAAGGTCGCTCTCGTAACCCTTGATCGTGAGAGGCACTGTCGACGCCGTAATCACGCCGGTCCTAACTTCAATCCGATACTGATGGCCCGCCCTCATTGGCAGGGCGAACGTCCATCGCCCGGTGGTCGCGTTGAGGGTATTGCCCCCGAGCGACTGATCGGCCCAGTGCGATGGCGTGCCGATGACGTGGCAACCGGGCAAGAGCTCGAAGTACCCGCCGAGCGACGAGACGTCCTTGTCGTCCACGAATTGCACGTAGCCGGAGAGGGTGGAAACCTGCTGCGGACCGAGGGGCTGCGGCCCGGGTGGATAGAGACGGTCGGGCAGCGGCCCCCCGCCCGAGACGCACGCGCCAGCCGTTAGGGCAAGGGCCATCACGAAAACCACGAAATGCTTCTGCATGGGGCAATTATGTTCGAGCGGGCTTGGCGTGTCCATTGGCGGCAATGAACCGATGCCCTTGCGCCCAATCGCCGGCAATCACTGAGGCGCCCGCATAGACCGCGCCGCTTCCGCCTTGCAGGCCTCGATGTCTTTCTGGCTCGTGGCGTGCTCGAACTCGCGCGTCTTGTTGCCGCGAAGGTCGATCTCGTAGGCCTTGATCGTGAAACGCCCCTTCGGCCCCATCATCCCAGTGTCTCTGTTCTCAATCCGATACTGATGGCCCGCCCTCATCGGCAAGGCGAAGTCCAACCGGCCCGTGGCAAAGGTGCCGACGGACGTGCGCCCGGGCGTCGGCACGCCCCCGCGTAATGGCGTGCCGATGACGTGGCAACCGGGCAAGAGCTCGAAGTACCCGCCGAGCGACGAGACGTCCTTGTCGTCCACGAATTGCACGTAGCCGGAGAGGGTGGAAACCTGCTCCGGGCCAAGGGGCTGCGGCGCGGGTGGATAGAGCCGGTAGGGGCGCACGCCCGCGCCTGAGATGCAGCCGGCGGCCGATAGGACCAAGGTCATCATGAAGACCATACCGTGCTTCTGCATCTGGTAATTATGTTCGGGAAGGCCGCCTATCGACAACCCATTTTGTTCGGGGCTGTCCTATGATGGCGGGGTTATTGAGGTGAACCCATGATTCTGCGTGCGACCTTGATCCTTGTGTCTTCGTGCCTGCTGCAACCCATGGCCTGGGCACGGAACGAGTCTGTGCCGAGCGGCGCAGTGGTGAAGCTGCCGGACTTGAACGTCCAGGTCCAGTTCTACGGCGAAAATACCGTGCGGGTGAGGAAGTGGCTGCCGGAGGGTTCTCCGGCGAAGAAGAGCCTGGTGGTGATCCAGAACAAGCTGCCGAAGATCGAGCTGGAATCCCAAGAAACGCCTTCGGAGCTTTCTCTCAGTTCGAAAAACATGACGGTCCGGATCTCCAAGCAGGATGGCAGCGTGACCTTCCTGCGCGCTTCCGGCGACATCCTGCTCGCGGAGAGTGGAAAGGCTGCCCTCGCCCCGGTGGAGTTCAGCGGCGACAAGGGCTTCAGCCTCCTGCAACGATTTGCGCTCACCGCCGCGGAAGGCATCTACGGCCTTGGACAACATCAGGATGGGTATATGAACTACCGGGGTCGCTCGGTGACCTTGGTGCAGGCCAACACGCAAGCCTCCACGCCCTTCCTGGTTTCCACCCAGGGCTACGGACTTCTGTGGGACAACACCTCCAAGACCATCTTCAAGGACGGGCCCGATGGGTTGACCATCACGTCCGACATTGGTGACAATGTCGACTATTACGTAATCCAGGGCGACAACATCGACGGCGCCATTGCAGGCTACCGCACTCTCACGGGTGCCGCGCCCCTGTACGGCAAGTGGGCCTACGGATACTGGCAGAGCAAGGAGCACTACCACACCCAGGACGAGGTGCTGGCTGTGGCCAAAGAATATCGCAAGCGCGGGATCCCCATCGACAACATCATCCAGGACTGGAACTACTGGGGCACCATGCGCGACTGGAGCGGGATGATCTGGGATCGCGTGCGCTATCCCAAGCCGGCCGAGATGATGAAGACGCTCCACCATCTCAATTTCCATCTCGCGATTTCCATCTGGGGAGGACTGGGGCCCGATAGCAAGCTCTACAAGGAAATGGACAGGAAGGGTTTTCTCTTCAAGCCCTCGGGCTGGGCTGGGTTCAAATTCTACGATGCTTTCAATCCTGCGGCCAACGACCTCTATTGGAAGTATCTGAAGAAGGGGCTCTATTCCAAGGGCATTGATGGCTGGTGGTTGGATTCCACTGAGCCGGACATCATCAATGCGCTCAGCAAGGAATCCTCTGAGTACGAAATGAAACGGGTGGAGAACAACCACCTGGGCTCCTGGGCGAGGACTCTCAACGCCTACCCGCTGATGATCACCGGCGCATTGTATGACCATCTTCGCAAAGAGACGAATCGCCAGCGGGCCTACATTCTGACCCGATCCACATTCGCAGGACAGCAGCGCAACGGCGCCACCACGTGGTCCGGGGATATCGGCGCGAGTTGGGACATTTATCGCAAACAGATTTCCGCGGGGATCAACCACTCAATGGCAGGGATCCCTTACTGGACCTTCGATATTGGCGCCTTTGTTTTGGGCAGCTATGGCGGCGTCTTCGACCGCGGGATCAAGGAACCCGCCTACCAGGAACTGTACACGCGCATGTTCCAGTTGGGTGCTTTCAGTCCCATTTTCCGCGCCCACGGCTCCGAAGGGCCGCGTGAGATTTGGGAATTCGGAGAATTCTCCGATGCGATCGTGAAGGCCGACCAGTGGCGCTACCGCCTGATGCCGTACATCTACTCGCAGGCCTGGCAGGTCACAAGCAAAGGGCAATCGATCATGCGCGGCCTGCCCATGGATTTTTCCAAGGATGCGAAGACCTTCGGCATCGATGACCAGTTCCTGTTCGGTCCTTCAATGATGGTCTGTCCTGTGACCGAGCACATGGTGCACCGTCCGCCCGAACCCACGGTGCTGGTTCCCACGGCCAATCTGCGTACAAAAGACGGCCAGCCGGGAGTCACGGTCACCTACAGCAAGGATGTGGAACACAAGGTTCCTTCGCTTGTGCGCGTGGAACCGCAGATCAATCTCATGTGGTACACAGGCCGTCCCGACCACGCCACCGAGAGCACCTTCTCGATCCGCTGGGAAGGGAAGCTGGTGCCCACCCAGTCCGGTCCGCACCAGCTCCACGTCAAGAGCTTCGGAGCCCGGCGTTTGTTCTTGGACGGGAATGAATTACCCTTCCTTTTCGACGATACCCTGGAGCGCTACACGCAGCCCCTGCAATTGCAGGCGGGCCGGGCCTACGATCTGGTCATGGAGATCGAGAACCCCGCACCGGGCGCGGTCAAGGGCCAGCTCTATTGGAGAACACCCGATCTCTACGCCAAAGAAAAGCTTGTGCAAGCGCGGCCCAAGACACGAAAGGTCTACCTTCCCGCGGGTTCGTCGTGGGTCGATTTCTGGACTGGCAAAACGATGTCTGGCGGTACCACCATCACGGCCGATGCGCCCATCGACAAGATCCCACTGTTGGTAAAGGCCGGTTCCATCCTGCCACTTGGACCAACCATTCAGTACACCGCCGAGAAGCCCGCGGATCCCATCGAGCTGCGCATCTACCCGGGCACCGACGGCCAGTTCCTCCTCTACGAGGATGAGGGCGACAACTACGACTACGAAAAGGGTGTCTACGCGACCGTCGCTTTCCATTGGGACAACGGCAAGCGGCAGCTCCTAATCGAGGACCGCAAGGGCAGGTTTCCCGGCATGCTCAAGCAGCGCAACTTCCACATCGTCGTGGTGGGCGAAGGGCGCGGGGTTGGAATGGACCTCACGCCAAAACCCGACCAGGTGGTTCCGTATGATGGCAGTGAAAAGGTCGTGAAGTTGTAGCCAGCGCTAGGGAACGAGCTCGATGTCGTCGATGTACACTTCCACTGGATAAGGCGTAGCGTTCCACCCGAAGTTCCAGGTAATCGCCGTGATCGCGGCCGGATCGGGGCTGGGCAGCGGAAGGCCGGTGGTCAGTGAGGCAAACAGAATCGTCTGCGTGGTTGCCGTGGCAGTGACCGGAATCGCGACATTCGGCTGGGTGCATGTGGTCGCGGTGCAGGTTGCGGAGTTGATGATGCAATCCACTTTGGGCGCAACTGCCGGCGCCGTATCTCCCGGTGTCGGGATCGCCATGGTGACTTGGCCAGACGGACCAGCGTCGCCGGAGATCGTGAAACGAATCCCAGAATACCCCGAGAAATCGGCAAAACAGGGGCCAAACCAGAGGCCGATGCCGGCGGTGCTCGGACCGACCGAGCCGGCGAGCCGCCACTGCCCATCGGTTGTCACAGTACTGTCGAGCGGGTAGGCATTCACCGGATTGCAGTTGTCGGTCGTGGGCGGCCAAGCGTAGGTGCCGCCCTTGAGCGATGTGCTCTCGGTCCAAGTGCCAAAGGAGGAACCCGTGGTGAAATCGAGAAGCATCGCAGTGAGCGGAGGAACCGCCGTGCAGCTCGCCGGCGTGGCCCCCTTGCAGGGCAGGCATTCCGTCGGGATGCCGCTACTCCCGTCCGTTGTCCCGGTTGCGCCGCCCGTGGTGGCGATGCCGCCCGTAACGGCGATGCCGCCCGTGGCGGCGATGCCGCCCGTGGCAGCGATGCCGCCCGTGGTGGCGATGCCGCCCGTAACGGCGATGCCGCCCGTGGCGCCCGTGGTACCCGCGCCGCCGGAGGCGCCAGCCTTCATACCGGAAGACGAGCAAGCGGTCGACATTGCAGCGGCCACGATCAGGCCAAGACACAGTCTTCCAGCCAATGAAACGCGAGAACTAGTCATGCCCCAAAACCTCCAAAAGAAGGGCCTACCACGCATCAGCGTGGGATAGAAACTATCTTCGCGCATAGATATTCAAACATGCGTCAACAAGCCCCGACGTGCGGCTGGCTGGACCAGCGGGTGAGTTACCCCACAGTCGGAAGCACGCCGCCTGGGCGACCATAGTGCGGCACCACGTCGTCGCCTGGCTGATTAGGACCACGATTGGAGCTCGATTATGTTGCACTCTGGATCTCGGGTGTAGCACCAAGTGACCCGTGCACCTGCAGCTGTTTGAAGCGTGACGATGTCGCCGACTGCGGCGCCGCCAGCGTTGAGTACCTCGCGCTGGGCTGCGAGTACGTCGGGCACGACGAAGGCGATGTGCGCGAAGCCGGCTCGATTGACTTCGGGCCGAATGGGATCGGCAAAGACGCTATAGGAGTAGATCTCCAGGGTGGGACCGTCTGGACCGAGGCCGGGGAGACGGAGATGGACGCCTTGAACTGTGGCACCCTTTACGCCAGTGCCGGCTTCGAGCTCCGGACCAGTGTAGTTTCGCTCGGGGAGCACCGGAACACAGCCGAAGACCTGCTGGTAGAACGACGAAAGGGCACGCCAGTCTCGCGCGATGAGATTGGTGTGGCCGTATCTAGCGTTGCGGATCATGTCTAGAGGATAGAACGGGATGCGACGCCGAACCTATGGGATTTGCTGGGATGAATGATCGCATGAGAAGCTACCTGTTCGTCACTTCCAGCGTCGCGCGCTGGCGGATGTCAACGGAGCTGGCGCCGACCATGATGTCGAACTTGCCGGGCTCGACCACGCGTTTCATGTCGCGGTCCCAGAAGCCGAGATCAGTGGGGCCGAGCTTGAACTCGACTCGCTTCGATTCGCCGGGTTTGAGCCGGATGCGCGAGAAGCCGCGCAGCTCCTTCACTGGTCGGGTCACGGACGCGACCTCGGCGTGCAGGTAGAGCTGCACGACCTCGTCGCCCGCGCGCTTGCCGGTGTTGGTCACGTTGACGGTGACCGTGGCGCTGCCGTCGGGCGCGATGCGGGCCGGGCTGACCGTGATCGGATCGTAGCGGAAGGTGGTATAGGAGAGGCCGTGGCCGAAAGCCCACAGCGGGCCAGGCACTTCGAACAGATAGGCGCGCGTGGCGGAAGGCTTGTGATTGTAGTAGGCGGGCACGGCGCCGCTCGAACGCGGAATAGTCCAGGGCAAACGGCCGGCGGGATTCGCGTCGCCGAACAGTACGTTGGCGACTGCGGTGCCGGTTTCCTCGCCCGAATAGAAGCCATCGAGGATGGCGGGCGCCTTCTGCGCCAGCTCGGGGATGGCCAGTGGGCTGCCGTGGATCAGAACCACCACCGTGGGCCGGCCGCTGGACAGCACGGCGCGCGCCAGCTCCATCTGCGCGCCCACCAGTTCGAGGCTCATGCGGTCGCCGAGGTGTTTTTCGTCCCAAGCCTCGCGCGAGAGCTGCTCGTTCTGGCCGAGCACGAGCACATTGAGGTCCACGGTCTTGGCCAGCTTGCCGGCCTCGGCGACCAGGCGCACGTCGTCGGCGGGATCGGGCAGCGTGATCTTGTCGTCGTTCCAGCCGCGGCTGCCGGTGGTCAGGCCGCAGCCCTGCGCGAAGCTCACCTTGACCTTTTCGCCGAGCCTCGCGCGGATCCCGTCGAGGATGCTCACCGTCTTGTCGGGCTTGCCGGAGTAGCCGCCGAGGTGGCAAGTGTCGGCCGTGGGACCGATGACCGCGACGGACCTGATCTTGGCCTTGTCGAGCGGCAGGAGCCCGCCGTCGTTCTTGAGCAGAACCATGGCTTCCTCGGCGGCGCGCAAAGCCAGCGCGCGATCCGCAAGCTGCTCGGGCTCCGGTGTGGTGTTCTGCACGTAGGGTTGCTCGAAAAGGCCGAGCAAGAACTTGGCGCGCAGGACGCGCGCGACGGCCTGGTCCAGGACGGCCTGCTTGATGCGGCCAGCGTGAAGGTCGGCGACCAGCGAGCTGTAGCCACCGGGCTCGGGCAGCTCGATGTCCACGCCCGCCTCGAGCGCGACGCGGCCCGCGGCCGGCAGATCCGCGACCACGTGGTGCGTGTCCGCGAGCAGGGCAACGCCGAAGTAGTCTGAAACGACCACGCCGGTGAAGCCCCACTCGCCGCGCAAAACGTCGGTGATGAGCCAGCGGTTCTCGTGCGACGGCACGCCGTCGATCTCGTTGTACGACGCCATGACCGAGAGCGCGTGCGCCTCGCGGATGGCTACCTCGAAGGGCGGCAAAAACACCTCGCGCAGGGCGCGCGGCGAGGCGATGGCGGGCGCGGTGTTGCGGCCACCCTCGGGGTAGCCGTGCCCGGTCATGTGCTTGAGCGTGGCCATGACATGCGCAGCGTCGATGGGCGCGTCGGCCGACTTGCGCCGGCCCTGCAAGCCGTTGACCGCGGCCACGCCCATGCGCGCTACCAGGTACGGATCCTCGCCGTAGGTTTCCTCGATGCGGCCCCAGCGCGGATCGCGCGCCACATCGACCACCGGGGCCAGCACCTGCGAGACGCCTCGCGCACGCGTCTGGCGCGCGGTCACGGTGAAGATCTGCTCGGCCAGACCGGGGTCGAAGCTGGCGGCCAGAGCGATGGCCTGGGGGAAGCTGGTGGCGCCCGGGGCGACCAGGCCGTGAAGAGCCTCCTCGTGCAGGACGGCCGGGATTCCGAGGCGCGTTTCCTCGACTAGGAATTTCTGGATGGCGTTGGCCAGTTCGGTCGCCTCGCGCGCGTCGTGCTTGTCGCCCGGCCGCGTGACCTCACCGATCCCGTGCGGCATCAGCTTGCGCGCCTGCGCGGGCGAGAACAGTCGCGTCTTGCTGTCGTAGACAGTGGTGTTCTCCCAGTTCACCGCCTCGAGCTGTGCGACCTTCTCGGCGGATGTCATGCGCCCGAGCAAGTCAGTTACGCGCGCCTCGACGGTCCGCTTCGCATCACGGTAGGGCGCTGGAGCCGTGGGTTGCGCGAGCACGGCGGCGCTGGACAGAACGGAGACGACAATGAGCAAGGCGGCGGCGTATCGCAGTCTCATGGCCGGGCACGATACACCGCCGCCGGCCGGTCAAGAAACTCACGTTGGGCGGAATGCGGCGGGGAGGATGGCCGCGTGGAAGTCTCCGAGTCTTGACGTCGCGCTACGAACCACCGTCGGCCAACAGGCGTGAACAGATCGGCTGCAGATCGGTCTCGGAACCGGGGCATGGCATGATGAGACGTGGCAAAAGGACCGGACTCGCGCACATTGGCGAGGAACTCTACCACCTTCCTCTCCCGGAAACCCGGCCGGGTGGCGAGCCGCAGGCAGCAGCGCACTAGCGGAGCGTGAGCAACCCGAGTTGCCACGGGATTGCGTTGTAGTTGCTCGTGTTCGCCGAAGGGACGAACCCCTGATAGAGGTATTGTAGCCTCGATCCGTCGATAGCCATCGTCTCGTCGTGACCGGCGCGAATCAGCTCTCCGTGACTGATATCATCACTCCACGCCGTGCCAGCGAACGTGACATTGTGCTTGCCGGCAAAGGGAGACGCTCCACTCTCTTGCAGGGGCGTCCAGGGGCCTTCGAGACTGTCCGACGTCCAGGAGCGGAAGTAGCGTCGCCAGTTGGAGCTTGCGTCGAAAGCCTCAATGAGGGCCAGGTACTTGTTGGTCTCGTTGATCTTGTAGACATTGCAGGCCTCGAACAGTCGCCCGGCTTCCGAGTCCTGCATCACCACGACGGGATCGCTGAATCCATACGGGAACTTCGCGATGGGCGTCTTGCTCTTGTACCAGCGGCCGCGGTCATTAGAAAAGAACAAATGGCAAGACTGCGAGTCGCATATCACCCAGAAATCCAGCCAGCCGCCATTTTGCTCAACAATCGCCGGCGTCTTGGCAAAGAAAGCCGAGGGCTGCGTCCACTTCGTCGGATCACTTGGGTCGTCCGCTGTCGAAAACATGGGCGGCCCCGACTGGAAGACGAGATACCATTTCCTTTGCGGCGTGAAGTAGAACAACTGCGGAGCGGCCACGTAGGTGTTGAAGCCGGGCGTCTTGTCCATGTAGTAAAGGGAGGCCTGGGACGCCTCGCTCCAGTCGGCAAAAGACAGGTAGACCATGCCGTAAATGCCGCCGCGAGCAACCGAGCTTGCGTAGACGTGCCAGCGGTCGTGGAATCGGACGACGGTCGGATCCTTGACGGCAACCAGGTCATGGGCCGCATCTGATACGGGGATGATCAAAGGACCAGTCGAGGTCCACGAGAGGTTGGCAGGGAGACCCGCGGTTGCGGGAGCTGCAGCGAGGTTGGCGGCCAATGTCGACGGGAGGGCGGCCGTGCCCGCCAACGCCGCGCCGTCTCGGGCGGGCACTGCCGCAAGGCTGGCGGCCGATGTCGGTCCTTGCGAGGGCGGCCTGAGACACGAGCAAAGCACCGTGCTCAAGACGAGGACCACGGCAGCCTTTGCAACTGATAGCCGTACGCTTGCCATGGCAGTCATCCTAGCGACTCCTCGCGAGATCGCGAGGGCGAAACGCTTACCACCTATCTCGCCATTTCGCCGGGCTGGAGTTGACCGAGCCAACCACGTTCACATGGTCAGAGTATAACAACTCAAGATGACTAGCTGCCGCCACGTTGCAGGGTTGTCGACTCACACTGCGGCTCGGGCAGCAGCTCGTCGAGCACGGGCGCGGTATCGGTGGTGGCGAACACCAGCGCCCTCGACATCCACCTCGACCCTGTCGTACAGTGGGCAATACGGAATCGGCGTTCCATGCAACTCCACCGCCACAGTCACCAACGTCGGGAACACATTTGCCAGCAACACCAGTGGCAACGTCGGCCCAGGCCCGACTGGTATTGACTGCATGTAGGCCAGCAGCGTAGAGCGCCGAAGCCAGGGGCGGTCCCGAAAAGGATCTTTCGTCTCAGAAGCTCCCTTGCAGGACCAGTCCACCCACGGTGGGGGCGACCACGATGGGTTCACTCGCTATTCCGGACTTTGGTTTTGGCGAAACGCCGCTGTGGGAGAACAGGAAATAGAGAGCCACCCCGCCTGAGACAAGAGTGGCGGCGCCGAGAGCATCGGTGATGTAACCATAGTTCTTGCTCCTGGTTCGGGCATTTTCGATATTGTCTCTGGTGTTTGGATAGGTGCTGATTTGGTTCTTCAGATCCTTCTGGGCATTGAGTGCAAGGTAGCCGAATACGCCAGTCCCGACGCCGAGAACCGCAGTGGTAGAGAGACTGACAATCAAGCCGGTTCGCCCGGGAGTGACCGGAGGCTGCGTCGTTTTGATCAAGGACACAGCCTGAGGCTGCGTCCTTTCGATCAAGGGCACTGACGACGATACAGCGCTTGGCGCGCGCGCTGCCGACGTGACAATGGACTCGTCAATCTGCAGCTCGACCTTCACATTCTCTCTTCCGGCCACGGTCACCGTACGGACTGTCTCGGGGGCGCCGATCTTGAACGCGCTGACCTTGCGCGTTCCCACGTTGACCGGGACGAGCCCGAAAAGGGGTGATGTCCCCACGCTGACGCCGTCGACTCGAATGTCGGCGCCCGTCACATTCGTCGAAATGCGCAACTCGGCGATCCTTTCCTCGAGTTTTGCCAACATTTCGTCGACCTGAGCACGACGATCGGCGGGGATCTCGCCTCTGCCTTCGGCCATGTATTGCACAAGGGACCTATGTGCGCTCACGAAGTCGTGAAGCGCATACTGCGTCTGCGCGATATTGTAGAGCACGCGGTAGGACGGACTGATTTGGTAGGCTTTCCGAAATTCGGCCAGCGCGCCCTCGTAGCTGCCCTCGCGGTACAACTCAACGGCCTGCTGAAACCTGACTGCAGCCTTCGCTGAGTCTTCATCTGCAGCGCCCTTTGACTGTGCCATGGTCACTTGAGGGATGAGGAGCCATGTCAATCCGACGGATAAAGCAAAGACCTGCATCTTCATGGCTTGTACGGGTTCCTTTCGTCGATCGGTTTGGCATTGTGCCGCATGGATGGACCATCCAGGTTCATGCCCGGCTCTATGGCTGTGCCCGACTGCACAGCCGCCGGTCTGACACTGCTCTGGGGTCTTGACTCGTGCTGGGACGGTCGCGGCCTTACCTCTTGGCGGACAGGAGGGGTGTGGGCTCGGTGCAAGCTGATACTGAGAACCACGTCGCTCGAGAAAGTGACTTGCTGATTGAACGGAATGTACCCGGGTGCCGACGCGCTGACGACGTGAATACCGCGATCCTTCGGAACCTCCAGACTCAGGCGATGGCCGGCGAGTACGTTGCCGTCAAGGCTCAGCTCGGCTGCCCTGGGTTCAGCCGCAACCTCGATGCGGATGGTATCGTGGACAGTGCGCACCTGAGCAGGTGAAGCGGCAGCCGGTGCGGGCGGAGCCAATGACGGCCGGGGTTGCGACGGCTCCTCTGCGCTGCGAACCGGTGTACGGGCAGCGCTGGCGGGTGCGGGAGTGGGTGCGCTCCCTCGCTTCGTCGCCAACGCAACGATAGCCACCCCGAGCACGAGGCCGACCGCAACGATGGGCAGCAGAGTCTGCCACCCGGGGAATCGCTTCGGACTGTCCGGGAAGCCTTCCCGCGCGGCGACATTTGCAGGGTCTGGTACTCTTCGCGTGATCGCGTCGTGCTCGGTCATCATCGCGACGGGGTTGGCGCTCCCGTCGTCCCCTGCCGGGGGGCTTTCCTCGATCGCGACCAAATCCTGCTCGGTGATGGGGTCGGCGCGCCCGTCGTCCTCTGCCTGCAGGCTTTCCTCGATCGCGACCAAACGAAGTGGTGTCGGAGTCACCATCGTTTCCGCCTTTCGTTGTTTATTGATGAGCATTTTGGCAATTGGCTCTGTCGATGCGGCTGACAATTCGCGAGCTGCAAATACGTTCATCCTCCGCATCGACAAAGACTTCACATCGGCAAAGGCAGCAGATAGATTTAGAAATCTCCCGTCGTTTGTGCAATTGACGCGATTGAGCGGCTGACGACGGCCTACATCAGCTGGCATCTAGCAATTCTGCATGCGCACTTGGACAACAGCGAGGGTGCGAGCATCGGTCCGGATCAGAACAGACTCTTGATTGCCGGGCCGCACATCTTCGCCAGAAGGGCCAAGCCTGAAATCCCCAGAAGCAAGTACGTAGCCCGCTTAAAGTTCAAGTCGGATGTCCGCCGGTAGATGGCCAGGCCACTGAGGGTCCCCGGCACTACCGCGGGCAAGCTCAAGGCCAAGAGCAACCAGAACTGACCGTTCAAATAGGAGGGATGCAGCAATGCAACCAGGCCGAGTGAGTAGATCTGCGACATGATGATGTACGGCTGCACGACGGCGCGATGTTGCGCTTTCGGCAAACCGCGCAACCCCGTCCACACGACGACCGCCGCCCCGGGAAAGGCGGTGAAGCCGCCCACCACGCCCCCGAGAAGACCGACCACAGCGCCGCACACCGGACCGTCGAACCCGCGCAGCTTGAAGCTCGTGGGCCTGAACAACGAATAGACGGCATACAGGAACAGCAGCGTCCCGAATAGCGCCATCAACCGCGCTGCCGGCAGGTGGGACAACAGCCAGATTCCGATCGGTACGCCGGCCACACCGCCCAGCATGCATGGCCCCGGCCCTGCCCAAAGATCCTTCGGCGACTTGGGCATGTCCTCGCGCAGCTGTCCGACCGAGAGGAGCTGGTTTCCCGTCGACAACGTTTGAAATAGGGGGACCTGCAAGATGGGCGGGAGGAGCAAAAGGGTTGTGGCTCCGATTGCGGAGAAGCCAAACCCTGACAGTCCACTCATCACGCCAGAGAGAAAGACGATCACCTCGATGCTGGCCAGCTCTCGGATGCTCAACCCGGCCACGGCGTTCGGTGCCGTCGGCAACCAAACTATGAGCGCTCCCGCCGCCACCACCACCACCGCTGCTGCGATTGCCGACAGCCACAGCTTGGTCTCGCGGGATCCCAAGCTCCCAGGCTGAGCGGACGGTTCGGCTCTCGCGACCGCCGGGCCCTCTACCACGAGGGCAAGGTGGCTGGGCGACCGTTTGTACGGGCGCTTCGTCAGCACGACTTTGTTGTTGACGATAGCGGTGTAGGCTGTCCCTAGACGGGGCCCTCTGCAGTCAGGGACGAGGTCCTCTTCGTCTATTACGATTCCTATCGGCGTTGCTGTTCCCATGCTTCAAGCTCCCGGCACTGCCGTTCCCCTGTTTCGGCACAGAAGCGGATACTCTTCAGGGATCAATGCGTCTTCTCAGGAACATCGCGGCGACGCGGACGCAGTCGCCGTAACCTACGCGGCTCGGCTACAACAGGCGCATGTTCTTGATCCGTGCGGGTTGTACCTACTCCGTCTCGCAAAAGCCGTAGTTGCAGGCCGGGGCGCTCGCCGGGCAATCGTTGGGCGTCACGCACGTTGTGCACGATGCCCGGCCGGTCGTCCGCTGGTCGAAATGGCAGCCGCATTGGAACTCGTACGGATTGGGTACGAATGCGCCCATTTCAGTCACACGGGCCACCTTCATTGCGCACTGTGGAACCAGCGATGCGTCGATCATGGCATCCACCAGCGCGCGATCGAGGTTCGGCACCGAGAAACGTGTCACGAAGGCTCCCGCCGCGGCAGA
>Ga0265329_10001073_pt1 | contig 13514 bp, 8 predicted proteins | sample 41627metaG_FD_202091 | JGI IMG/M metagenome (GOLD analysis project Ga0265329, IMG submission 202091) | Rhizosphere microbial communities from Carex aquatilis grown in University of Washington, Seatle, WA, United States - 4-16-27 metaG | ecosystem: Host-associated > Plants > Roots > Rhizosphere >...
AACAACAGGTCCAGCACGGGCTTGGCCACGTACTGCGGATCGCCGACCGTGGGATGGGTGTGCATGCGGAAGCCCGGCGCGGCGTTGACCTCCACGATCGCCCCGCCCTGCTCGCGCACCGGGACGGCGATGTCGGGCACGATGAAGTCGATGCCGGCCACGTCGAGGCCCACTACCTGGGCCGCCGTCTCGGCGATCTCGACGTTCTCCGGGTGCGCCTCCAGGGTCCGGTCGATGGACGTGCCGCCGGTCGACATGTTGCCGGTGAGGGCCAGCTTGAGCCACGTGCCGACGGGCGGCACGTCGTCGAGACCGTAGCCCTGGGCGCGGACCAGCGCCTCGGCCGCGTCGTCGACGGTGATCTTGGTGAGGACCTTCTCATGGCCGATGCCGCGTCGCGGGTCGGCGTTCTCCCGTTCGACCAGCTCGCGGACGGTGTGGTTGCCGTCGGCGGTGACGCTGGCGGGGACCCGTTCGGCGATGGCGGCGATGCGCCCGCCGATGACCAGGCAGCGGTAGTCGTTGCCGTGCACGTAGGTCTCCACCACGACGTCGCCGCCGCGTGACTCGCTCTGCGCTCGCGGGAAGGCGGCCCGCACGGCGGCCTCGTCCCGCAGGTCCAGGTGCACGCCGCGTCCGTGGTTGCCGTCAAGCGGCTTCACCACGCACGGATAGCCCACCGATCGCGCGGCGGCCACGGCGGCGTCCTCGTCCATGACCACCTCCGCCCGTGGCACGGGCAGCCCGGCGGCACTCAGGAGCGCGTTCGTGAGGCCCTTGTCGGAGGCGATATCGACGGCGATGGCCGCCGTCCGCGAGGTCATCGTGGCCCGGATGCGCTGCTGGTGGATGCCCTGGCCGAGCTGGATCAGGCTGTGGCGGTCCAGGCGGATCCAGGGGATGTCGCGCTGCGCGGCCTCGTCGATGAGGGCCTGCGTGGACGGCCCGAAGGCCTGGCGTTCGGCGATCCGGATGAGCTTCTCCAGCTCCAGCGGATAGTCGAGGGCGACGGCCGGGTCATCCGGCACCACGAGCTGGTTGACGAGGGCGACGGCCAGCCTTCCGGCGGCCAGGCCGACCTGCTCCTCCACGTACTGGTAGATCACGTTGTATTGGCCGTGGGTGCCGGCGGAACGCGTCTTGCCGTGGCGCGCCTCGGTCCCGGCCAGGGTCTGCAGCTCGAGCGCGATGTGCTCGGCGATGTGGCCCATCCATGTCCCGTCGCGCAGCCGTGACACGAACCCGCCCCGCCGGCCCAGCGAACAGGCGTGCTCAGTGAGGGTGGGCATGAGGGCCAGGAGCCGGTCGGTGAAGCCGGGGATACGGTTCGAGGGGTACGCCTCGAGGCTACCCAGGTCGACCAGCATGCGGATGACCGGCTCGCGCGCCCAGTAATTGGCCCCGCGCATGACACGGGTCTCCAGCACACGCAGATCCGGCCGGGGCCCTCCGGCTGCCACCTCGACCGCCGACGCCGCTGCGTCCGACATGCCGCGTCCCTCCCCGACGCCTAGCTGGAGGCGACCGCTTCGCCGCCCTCGAGGGCCCGCAGGCGTGGCGTCGCGACGCGTTCGCGGCGGCGCAGGTCGAAGCGGTACCCACTGGGCAGGGAGTGCAGCACGACGTTGCTGATCATGATCGGGCGGTGGGCCGGCACTTCCCACGCATCCGTGTCGGAGCGGCCGCCATCCACGATCGTGACGCTGCGCCGGCCGATGATCTCCATGACGTGGTCAGGTCCGACGACGCCAGCGGTGTCCTCGTCGATGCCGATGCCGAGCAGGGCCGGGTTCTGAGCGATGATGGAGAGCAGCCGTCCCAGCCGGTTGCGCTGCTGGAAGTGCTGGTCGACGATGACGTCCGGCAGCACGCCAAGGCCCGCCGCCAGCTGGGCCATGCGCTGCCGCGGCGACGCCCCGCTGGCCCCGAAGGCGACCATGTGGGTGCTCATGGCGGAGGCGCCGGCGCTCGTCCCGGCGATCACCGCCCCCGCCGCGTGGCGCTCCTGGATGATGTGGGCCATCAGGGTCCCGCCGATCGTCGAGCTCAGGCGCAACTGGTTGCCGCCGGTCAGGAAGATGCCCGTCGCGTCACGCAGGGCCTGGGCCTTGGCCTCGTCGTTGGCCTCCGCGCGGGTCACGGTGTGGATGGGCCGCACGTGGCTGCAGCCGAGCTCGCCGAAGACGCGCTTGTACAGTTCGCCGGCCGCCGCCCCGAGCGATGAGGCGGTGCTGATCACCGCCAGGCGTGCGTCGGGGCCGCCGGCCAGTTCGACGAAGCGACTCAGGATGACCCGTTCGCGGACCTTGTCCTCGGCCCCGCCGATGACCATGACATGACCCTTGGGCATCGTCCGAGTATACCGGCGCTCCGGGGCCGTTCGACTGCTACCATCCCTCGGGTACCGCCATGACCGCCACTACGACCCCCAGCGCCCTGTCCGGTCCCAGCCGGGCGGCATCCCCGCGTCGGACCGGCGTCAGGCCGGGGGCCCGTTCGCGCCTGTTGCGGCGCTCCGCCCACGCCCAGTGGCAGCGGCTGCACGAGCCCCGGCGGCTCCTGGCGATCATCCTGCTCAGCGTGGCCGGAGCGGCCGCGGTCGTCTGGCTGGTGTCACGAGGCGACCTCGTCGGCGCGGACGCGCGGGCCTACTGGGTCGGCGTGCGCACGTGGCTCGATGGCGGCGACCCGTACCACCCCACCGGCCCGTTCCTGCCCTACGTCTACGCCCCGTGGCTGCTGCCACTCTTCGTCCCCTGGGCACTCCTGCCGTGGAGCGTGGCGTGGTTCGTGTGGAGCGGCCTCAACGTGCTGCTCTTCCTCTGGACGGCGGAGTGGGCCTACCGGCGCCACCCGCTGGCCACGGCGGTCATCGTGTGGCTCCTGCTCCTGCCCCTCATCGCCACGGTCGACACGGGCAACGTGACGCTGCTGCTCGCGCTCGCCGTATGGGCCGCGCAGTTCGTGGGGCCGCGTCTGAGCGCCTCGCTGTGGGTCGTCGCCGCCTCCATGAAGTGGTTCCCCGTGGTGCTGTTCTTCTTCCTGCCGCCCCGGGCGCGCCTGTGGGGCGTGGCGGCCGCGGCCGTGGCCCTGCTGCTGACGCTGGCCACCTGGCCGCAGACGCTCGTGCAGATCGACCTGGCCCTCAACTTCCCACGGCCGCTGCGTCTGGACTACCTGCTCCTGTTGTGGGCCACGGTGCCCTGGTTCTGGCGCCACGCCGACCCGCTGTGGTGGATGAACCGCCGGGACCTGCCGCGCGTGGCGCGGGCGGCGGCCGAGCGGGCGGAAGGGCTGCTGCGCCGCTGGCGCCGCGATCCCGAGCACGCCACGGTCGTGGCCCGTCAGGCCGCGCGCGTGCGCCTGCGGGCCTTCTTCGGCCTGGGCTAGGCCAGGACGGCGCTGCGCCCCAGGCGGACGAGGCGGCGCGCCGTGGCGCCCGGGGCGGCCAGGCGGAAGAAGGAGCGGTCGAGCGAATAGAGACCCGTCGCGGCGAGCTCCAGCTGGCCCAGGTGAAAGGCGAAGACCGGGTTCTCGGTGTTGCCGGCGTACATGACGGCCGATCCGTCGGGTTGCAGCAGACCCAGGTTGGCCTGACCGCCAAGCGCCTGGTGCAGCGAGGCCAGGAGTCCGGCGGCGGCGCCCGCCTCAGGATCCGCGTCCCAGCGGTCCTCCAGCCAGCGGGCGCCGACTTCCGAGTCGGCCCGGCCGCGGATGCGGCCCTGGGCCACGTAGGTCTCGCGCGCCGCACGGTAGTCCCGGAAGTCGCCGTTATGGCCGAGCGCGAAGCGGCCGGCGGGGTCCAGGAACGGCTGCGTGTCGGGCAAGGCATGCGTGGACAGCCGGGACGGCCGACGGAGGTGGATCAGGGCGGCCGTCGTCCGCACCATGCCCAGGCGTTCAGCGCGTGGATCCTGGCGGAAGGCCGCCACGGAGTGGTGCGCCTGGAGCCCGTCGTCTGCGTCGATCCAGGCCACGCCCCAGCCGTAACCGGCGAGCCCGTCGCGCTCCATCCTCGCCGCGACCGACCAGAGGTCCCCGAGGGCGAATGGCTGGGCCGCGCGGGCGACCAGGAGCTCACACATCGGCGCGATGGTAGCGGGCGCCCGCCACCGCCGGACGCGACGGCGGGACCCAGCCCCGGTAGGCCGCCCGCCAGCCGGCCACCTCGAGGCGTGGACGCCAGGCCGTGTCACCGGGCGGCAGCCCGTCCACCCGGGCGATCTCCAGCGACCGCATCCGACCGTCGGTGACGAGCCCGGCAAGGGCCCTCAGACCAGCCTCGAACGTGCCATCGGGTGTGGCGCCGGGAAGGGTGTGGAGCGACCGACCGCCTCGCTCCAGGTAGAGGACCGGCTGACCGTCCACCAGGACGACATGGGCTCCGGCCGCCCGGGCCAGGGTCGCGGCATCGGCGGCCGCCGGCCATGGCAGCGCCGCGCCATACGGGTTGGCCGGATCCGTCGCGGCCAGTACGACGATCTGGCTGCCCGGCAAGCCGTCCGACCCGCCAGATGGCTCGCCACGCGCCGCCCGGAGGCGGTCGACCACGCCGGGCAGGGCGAACTGGGCCCCCCCAAGCCCCTCGACGAAGTAGCCGCGCCGCACCCGCCCGTGGTCCTCCAGCTCACGCAGGACGGGGTAGACGGTGCCGAATCCGCCGACCGTGCCCTCGGCCGCTACGCCGTCGCGCGTCACGACGCCCTGGCGGTCCAGCAGGAGGCTCGCCAGCGCGTGCCGCCGCGTCGTCTCCGAGGGCGGGTCACCGCCCAGGGCGACGGCCGTCGCCACTGCCTCGCTGACCAGCGACCAGCGGCCGGCCGCTTCCGGCGGGCCCATGCGGAGCGTGCCCGGGCGCGGCCGTCCGGCCGGCCGGTCGCGGCGCTTCCAGCGCAGGGCCCGCAACGGGGCGAACGTGTCGTTGGTGATCCGGCCGGCCCACACCAGCTGCCACAGGGCATCCAGCAGCTCGCGCGCATCCGGCGCGCGCCGGCCTCCCGCCGTCCCTTCCCGTAGCGCGGCGGCGAGGAGGTCGCGGTAGAACGAGGCGCCCCGGGCCTCGAGATGGGCCACGATCACGGCGGCCAGCCAGCCACCCGCCTCCGACTCCGCCGCCGTGGTCGGCGTCGGTGGCAGGAGCAGGGCGAGCCGATCAGGCCGATACAGCGCGATGCGGCCGTCGTCCTGGCCCAGACTCCCCTGCCCCACCCACAGCACCTCGCCGGCTGCGCCCAGCTCGTCGAGCAGGCGCGGCGCGTAATCGCGTACGCGGGCGGGCAGGATCTCGCGCTCCAGCACGCTCGCCGGTAGCGGCAGGCCCTCCAGCTGCGCCACCACCTCGGCCAGGCGACTGGTGCCGCCGGCCGTGGCACCGATGCCATGCCAGCCGGCCAGGAAACGGGCCAGCGCGGCGGGCTCGACCGGTTCGACCTCGCGGCGCAGGCGGGCCAGCGAGCGGCGCCGCAGCATCCGCAGGACTTCCGGATCGCACCACTCGCGTTCGGTGCCACCGGGCCGGAACTCACCCCGGACGATCGTGCCGGCCGCGAGCAGGGTGTCCAGCGCCGCCTCCACGGCGCCGACCGGCAGGCCCCAGCGGCCCGCCGGCGCGTCGCTGAGGAACGGCCCGTGGCGCCGGGCGAAACGGATGAGGAGGGCCGCCAGCGGGTCCATGCCCGACTCCAGGAACGCCGCCGCGACGCCCACCGGCAGCGTGACCCCCAGCGCATCGCGGACGCGGCCGGCGTCCTCGGCCGCGATCCAGCGCTCGTCGCCGGCCACGCGGACACGGATGGCCCGTCGGTCGGCCTCCAGGTGGGCCAGCCAACCCGCCGCGGTGATCCCGCGATCCGCTCCGTCGGGGACCACGATCCGCGCCGCGACCTCGTCCGGGCCCAGATCACCCAGGCGGCGCAGCAGGTCGTGGACCTGGTCGGCGGAGGTGGCGGCCCGCTCCGGCGTGAGTGCTTGCAGCTCCAGCTCCAGGTCGGCCAGGGCGCCCGCATCGAGCAGCTCGCGCAGCTCGTCCGCCCCGAGCAGCTCGCGCAGGAGGTCGCGGTCCAGCGCCAGCGCCTGCGCGCGGCGGTCGGCCAGCGGCGAGTCGCCCTCGTACATGTAGGCCGCGATGTAGTCGAAGAGGAGCGAGCTGGCGAACGGCGAGGCACGCGGCAGTTCGACGCTGACGAGGCGGATCTCGCGCCGCTCGAGCGCGCCGAGCAGGGCCTTGAGCGCCGGCAGGTCGAAGACGTCCTGGAGGCACTCGCGGTACGTCTCCAGGATGATGGGGAAGCTGCCGTACCGGCTGGCCACGGCCAGGAGCTGCGCGGCCCGCTGCCGCATCTGCCACAGCGGCGTGCGCGAGCCGGGTCGCCGGCGCGGCAGCAGCAACGCCCGGGCGGCGTTCTCGCGGAAGCGACTGGCGAAGAGCGCCGAGCCGCCCAGGATGCCGACGACCAGTTCCTCCACCTCCTCCGAGGCGATGCGCACGGCGGCCTCGGCCGCGGCGGCCCCGCGCTGGCCGTCGAAGTCCAGGGGGCCGGCCGATACCGCATCGCCCTCGGCCAGCTCGGCCGCGTACCCGTCGGTCGCCGGCAGGCGGATGACGATGCCGTCGTCCGACCACATGGGCTGGACCTCCAGGCCCAGCTGTTCCCGCAGGCGGGCCTCGATGGCCAGCGCCCACGGGGCGTGCACCCGCGCCCCGAAGGGCGTCAGCAGGCAGATCCGCCAGTCACCCAGCTCGTCGCGGAAGCGCTCCAGCACGAGCGTCCGGTCGGTCGGCAGCGTGCCCGTCGCCTCCTGCTCCTCGGCCAGGTAGCCCAAGACGTTGTCGGCCGCCCGTTCGTCGAGGTCGTGGTCGGCCCGCAGGCGCGCGACGGCCGCTGACCGCTGCCGCGTCGTGCCCCGGGCGGCCTCGCCGAAGTCTCGGGTGAAGGCACCGATGGCCCGCCCCAGCTCGACCGGCCGGCCCGCCGTGTCGCCCTTCCAGAAGGGGACCCTGCCGGGCTCGCCGGGGGCCGGGCTGACCAGCACGCGATCGTGGGTGATGCGCTCGATGCGCCAGGCGGACGCCCCCAGCAGGATCACCTCTCCCGGCCGCGCCTCGTAGACCATCTCCTCGTCGAGCTCGCCGACGCGCCGACCGCCGGCTCGACCGGCCCGGGCGGCCGTCGGCAGCCCCTGTGGCCCCTCCATCCCATCGTCCAGGAAGACACCGAACAGGCCCCGGTCGGGGATGGTGCCGCCGGAGATGAGGGCCACCGTGCGCGCGTCGCGGCGCGTCGACACCGTCCCCGCCACGCGGTCCCAGACCACTCGCGGCTTGAGGTCGGCGAACTCGTCGGAGGGGTACTGGCCGGCGAGCATGCCCAGCGTGGCGTCGAACACGTCGCGGCCCAGGTCGGCGAAGTTCTCCGCCCGGCGGACGAGGGCGAAGAGTTCGTCGGCCGGCCACGGCCGGTCGGCGGCGATGGCCACCAGCTGCTGGGCCAGCACGTCCAGGGGGTTGTGGGGCACGACGGTGGGTTCGATGGCCCCTTCGTGCATCGCCCGGGTGACGACCGCGACCTCCAGCAGGTCGCCGCGGTACTTGGGGAAGATGACGCCGCGGCTGGGCTCATCGACCTGGTGGCCGGCCCGGCCGATGCGCTGGAGCCCGCGCGCCACGGAGAGCGGCGACTCGACCTGGATGACGAGGTCGACGGCCCCCATGTCGATGCCCAGCTCGAGCGAGCTGGTGGCGACCAGGGCGGGCAGGCGGCCCGCCTTCAGCGCCTCCTCGATCTCGACCCGCTGCTCGCGCGCCAGCGAGCCATGGTGGGCCCGCACCAGCTCCTCGCCGGCCAGCTCGTTGAGCCGCTGGGCGAGACGTTCGGCGAGACGCCGGCTGTTGACGAAGACGATCGTGCTGCGGTGGGCCCGGATCAGCTCCAGGATGCGGGGGTGGATGGCGGGCCAGATACTCGTCCGCGCCTCGGAGGCCGTCGCCGGCCCGCCGGGTTGCTCGTCGAGGGGGATGGCCTCGCCCAGGCGGCTCATGTCGTCGACGGGGACCACGACCTGCAGTTCGAGCCGCTTGCGCACCCCGGCATCGACGATGGCGACCGGCCTCGGGGGCCCGGCCGCGGCCGTGGCGCCGGGTTGGCGTCCGCCCAGGTAGGCCGCCACGGCCTCGAGCGGGCGCTGGGTCGCAGAGAGGCCGATGCGCTGCGGCGGCGTACGCGCCAGCGCGTCCAGCCGCTCCAGGGACAGCGCCAGGTGGGCGCCGCGTTTCGTGCCGGCCAGGGCGTGGATCTCATCCACGATGACCCACTGCACGCTCCGCAGCGCTTCGCGTGCCTGTGAAGTCAGGATGAGGAAGAGCGACTCGGGTGTCGTGACGAGGATGTCCGGCGGATGCTTGCCGAAGGCCCGCCGCTCCTCCGCCGGCGTGTCACCCGTCCGCATCCCCACCCGGATGTGCGGCTCGGGCAGGCCCAGGCCCTGGGCGGCCAGCGTCAGGCCGTGGAGCGGCGCCCGCAGGTTGCGTTCGACGTCATGGACGAGCGCCTTGAGCGGCGAGACGTACAGCACGCGCAGCGCCGCGAGCGGGTCGGCGGGCGGCGGCTCGGCCGCCAGGCGGTCCAGGCACCACAGGAACGCGGCGAGCGTCTTGCCCGAGCCGGTCGGCGCGCAGATCAGCGTGTGACGGCCGGCCGCGATCGCCGGCCAGCCTTGCGCCTGGGCGGCCGTGGGCGCCCCGAACGCGCCGCGGAACCACGCCTGCGTGGCCGGGCCGAACAAGTCGAGAGGGTCGGCCGTGGCTATCGGTCGACGGAGGGAGGATCGGCTCGTGGGCACGGGTGGCGAGTATAGGTCGCCCGGGATGATTGGAACAGACGGTCTAAACAGCCGCTCAGCCGGCCGCGAGCAGCTCCAGGGCGCCCGTGAGGGCGTGCTCCACCGTGCGGGCGTTGCGGGCGGCGACGGCCGGCGACTCGGAGCCGACGGTGCCCGGCGGATCGACCATCTCCACCGGCGGCGGCCATTGGCCGTGCTCGGCGGCCTCGGGGCCCCAGCGCTCGCGCCATGCCTCGGGGGTGACGGCCGGCACGTCGGCATGGGCCTGGGCCAGCCACACCAGGGCCCACGCGCGGGGCACCACGCGGTACGCGTCGTAGCCACCGCCACCGGTCGCCAGCCAGCGGCCACTCGTGTGGCGATGGGCGACGTCGTGCACCAGCGTCACCGCCTGGGCATACGCGGCAGTGGTCAAGCGCAGGTGCGCCAAGGGGTCGTACGCATGCGTGTCGCAGCCGTGCTGGGTCACCAGGAACGTGGGTTGGAACGTGTCGGCGAGGGCCGGCACGACCGACCCGACCGCTTCCAGCCAGCTCTGGTCGCCGGTCCCCGGCTGGAGCGGCACGTTCACCGCGCGTCCCCGGGCCTCGCGGCCGCCGCGGTCCTCCACCCCGCCGCTGCCCGGGAAGAGTGTCTCGCCGGTCTCGTGGAAGGAGCAGGTCAGGACCTGCGGATCGTCCCAGAACATGGTCTCCACGCCGTCCCCGTGGTGCACGTCCAGGTCCACGTAGAGGACCCGATGGCCCGCGTCACGTGCCGCGGCCACGGCCAGCGCGACGTCGTTGTAGATGCAGAACCCCGACGCGTGGCCGGGCATGGCGTGGTGCAGGCCGCCGCCGGGGTGGAAGGCGTGCTCGGTGGAGCCGTCCAGGATCCGCGCCACGGCCGCCAGCGAACCGCCGGCCACCGCGGCCGACGCCTCGTGCATGCCGGGGAAGGCCGGACAGTCGCCGGGGCCGATGCCGCGCTGTGGCGCGCTGTCCGGGTGAGCGCCGAAATGTTGCACCGCCTCGACATAGGCGGCGTCGTGGAGGCGTTCCAGCTGGGCGACCGTGGCGGGCTCAGGCGCCAGGGACTCGGTCGCTCCGAACGCGCGAAGGAGCTCGATGCCCGGCCCGAAGCGACGCGGCGTGAGCGGGTGTTCCCACCCGAAGTCGTAGTCGGTGGAGCGCGGCCCGAAGACCAGGAGGGGCGGCCGGGCGCTCAGGACGCCGGCTCCCAGCCCACGGCCTCGACCGCGCCACGGAAGGCGGGGCCGGGGGCCTGGCCACCGTCCAGCGCAGCGGCGAATCGGCCGATCAGGTCGGCGAACGGCGAGACGGCATCGTCCGGGGCGACGAGGACCGTTGCGACCTGCGCCAGCCGCTCGTCCGGCGGCCCGTCATCCGTGACGACGGCCACCACCGCCGCGCCGTGGTAGGCGGCGGCCTCCAGGGCCACGTCGCGCACCGCCGGCGGCAGCGGCTCGGCCAGGACCAGCACACGGCATTCAGGCAGGTAGCGCAGACCAAGGTCCAGGTCCGCGGCATCGAGCCGGGGCCAGCTTGCCGCCGCGTCACCCCACCGTGGCGTGACCGCGCCGGCCAGCCTCAGGAGGGCGGCGTGGCCCACGCCGGCCCGGCCAAGCGCGACCGCCAGGGCATCGGCCCGCTCGTCATCGCCGACCGCGCCGAGCAGCTCCACCGACGCACCGGCGGCCGCCGCGGCCAGGGCGATGAGGACCACGGGTCCGGCCGGACGATCCGGACCGGCGGCCGCTGCGGCCCCCAGCGCGGGCCGCCCGACGACCACGATCACGCCGCCGGCACGACCTGCACGGGGCCCAGGCCGGCCGCGTCAAGCCCGGGCACGATGCGCTCGGCGTCGCCCACGAGGACGATGGCCGCCGCGTCGGGCTGGATGTGGCTCGAGGCCGCCACGACGTCGGCGGCCGTGACCGCGGCCACCGCGGGCCGGTATCGATCGAGTTCGTCGTCCGGCAACTCCTGGGTCACCAGGCCGGCGATCGCGCCCGCGACCTGCTCGGGGCTTTCGAAGCGGAGGGGGAAGACGCCGATGAGGAACTCGCGTGCCTCGGACAGCTCGGCGGGCGTCGGCGCGTCGGTGGTCAGCCGGCGCAGTACGCCGAGAGCCTCGCTGACGGCCGGGGCAGTGACCTCCGTCTGGACCGCGGTCCGCACGCCGAACGGCCCGGGCGAGCGCCGGAAGTCGAAGCCCGCGCTGATGTGGTACGTGTAGCCCTTCTCCTCGCGGAGGAGGCGCTGGAGCCGCGAGTTGAAGAGGCCGCCGAGCATGGTCGTGAGGACGATCGTGGCGTGGTAGTCGGGGATACGGCGCCGCAGCCCGACGTGCCCGATGCGCACCTCCGACTGAGGCGAACCGGGGCGGTCCACGACGACCGTGGCATGAGCCCCTGCGGCAGGTTCCGCTGGCACGGGCGTCGGCGCCGCGCCGCCCACCCCGGGCGTGGGTCGCCAGCCGCCGAAGCGCGCCTGCGCCACCGCCACCGCATCGAGCCCCTCCATGTCCCCAGCCAGGATGAGCGTGGCCTGCGCCGGTTCCAGGTGGGCCTCGTGGCGGGCCACGAGTTCGGCCCGCTCCAGGCGCGGCACCGTCTCCTCGTCACCACCCATCGGGCGGGCGTACGGCGAGCTCGGGGCGTAGATGTGGGCCAGGAACGTCCGTTCGGCACGTCGCCCCGGCTGGGCGGCGGCCTGCAGCAGCTCGTTGAGGCGCTGCTCGCGCAGCCGCTCGATCTCGTGGGCGGGGAAGGCGGGCTCACGCAGCATCTCGTCGAGCAGCTCGAGCGCCGGTTCCAGGCGCCCGCGGGGGACCGTCAGCGAGAGCGACAGCATCTCCCAGTCGCAACTCGCCCCCACGGAGGCGCCGAGGCGCTCGGATGCCTCGATGAAGGCAACCGCGTCGCGCCGACGGGTGCCCTCGGAGAGCGCACGAGCGGCGAGGGAGCTGACGCCGGCCAGGCGGGCCGGCTCGTGGCCCGCGCCGCCCGGGAGCAGCAGGGCGGCGGCCATCAGCGGGCGACCCGGCACGTCGGCGGCGATGACCGTCAGGCCGTTGTCGAGCCGTGCGCGGCGGAAACCGGGGAAGTGATACGGGCGGGGCGGGCCGGCCGACGGCCGGTGGGCCAGGATGGCGGGACCGCTCATGCGGCGTCCGCCTGAGCCGAATCGTCCTCGCGGGGCACGAACGTGATGATGGCCAGGTTGTCGTCGCGGAAGGTCGCCGCGCTCGCGGCCAGCACGTCATCGGCGCCCACGGCGAGGTAGCGGCCCAGCTGCTCGTTCACCAGCTCCGGTCGGTCGAAGAGCGTGGCGTACATGCCCAGGCGGTCGGCCACCTCCTCCACCCGACCCAGGGCCGACAGCTCGCTCGACTCGATCAGGGCGTGGGCCCGCAGCAGCTCGTCGGCGGTCACCGGTTCGCGGGTGACCTGCTCCAGCTCGGCCAGGAAGGCGGCCTCCACCTCCGCCGGATCAGCCTCGGGGCGCACCGTGGCCCAGCCGGCCAGCATGGCTCCGCCGGCGACGAGCGGCATGGAGAACAGCGTCACGTCCTGGGCGATCTGCCGCTCACGGACGAGGTGCCGGTAGAGCCGGCTGCCCTGCCCGCCGGCCAGGATCTGGGTGGCCACCTCCAGGGCATCAAAAGCCGGCGTGCCGAACGGCACCGTGCGCCACCCGAAGTGGATCCGCACGAGCGGCACGTTGTCCGGCACCGTCTCGCGAGAGCCCGCCCCGATGTGCGGCGGGGTGACGGGGGCCGCGAACCGGGGCACCGACCCGCTCGCCGGGATCGGCCCGAACCAGCGCTCCACGGCCGCGAAGGCCGCTTCCTCCTCCACGTCGCCGACGATGGTGAGCACGGCATTGTCGGGTGCGTAGTAGGTGCGGAAGAAGGCCGTCACGTCCGCCAGGCTGGCGGCATCCAGGTCGGCCATCGACCCTATCGGCGTGTGATGGTAGGGGTGGCCGGGCGGGAAGACGGCGGCCATGAGCTTCTCGTAGAACGAGCCATACGGCTGGTTGTCATAGCTCTGGCGCTTCTCGTTCTTGACCACCTCACGCTGGTTGTCCAGGTTCTCCTGGCTGAGCGCATCCATCAGCGTGGCCAGGCGGTCCGCCTCCAGCCACAGGCCCAGCTCGAGCTGGTTGGAGGGCAGCGTCTCGAAGTAGTTGGTGCGATCGAACCAGGTCGTCGCGTTGCACACGCCGCCCGAGCCCTGGACGATGCTCATGTGCTCGGCCTTGGCCACGTGAGCTGAGCCCTGGAACATGAAGTGCTCGAAGAGGTGGGCGAAGCCCGTCCGCCCCGGCGCCTCGTGCTTGCTGCCCACGTCGTACCACAGGTTGAGGGCCACGACCGGCACGAGGTGGTCCGGCGCGACGATCACGCGCAGGCCGTTGGCGAGGCGGCGCTCGGTGAAGTCGATGCGCGGATGGGTGGGGTCGGGGGCGACCATCGCGCCGATTGTGCCATCCTCCGACACTTGACACTCATCACTCACGTGTTAGATTAACGTCTAACATGCCACGGACGATCAGCCGGCCCGACCTCACCTCCGCCCAGCCGCACCGCGCCCTCGTGCGCGGCCGCGGGCCGGAATACCGCATCGAATTCGACGCCCGCACGGCATACGACTTCATCCTCAGCCTGGT
>Ga0265329_10001084_pt1 | contig 13400 bp, 10 predicted proteins | sample 41627metaG_FD_202091 | JGI IMG/M metagenome (GOLD analysis project Ga0265329, IMG submission 202091) | Rhizosphere microbial communities from Carex aquatilis grown in University of Washington, Seatle, WA, United States - 4-16-27 metaG | ecosystem: Host-associated > Plants > Roots > Rhizosphere...
GCACTATTCCAATTGATGGCCGGCTTAAATCCCGCGGATTCGGTGGGGAGCAACGTGGTTGTTCCAGTTGTGCCGCCCGTGCGGCCTCCCACGAAGCGGACACTGATGATCATGGGCGCTGACGTGCCACTTGTCCCGCCAGTTGCAGTCGTTCCACCTGTTGCAGTCGTCGTTCCGCCTGCTGCAGTCGTCCCACCTGCGGCAGTCGTCCCACCTGCGGCGGTCGTTCCACCTGTTGCTTTCGTCCCACCTGTTGCTTTCGTCCCGCCGGTCGCGAGCGTTCCACCCGTTGCCTTCGTCCCGCCGGATGCTTTCGTCCCGCCGTTTGCTTGCGTCCCGCCGTTTGCTTGCGTCCCGCCGTTTGCTTGCGTCCCGCCCGTTCCGCCGTTTCCGTCTGATCCAAGGTCGGGGGGCAGAGGAACATCGATCCCTCCGTCATCCGGTTGCAAGGTGTCCGAGGCCGGGTTTTCCGCCGCGTCCGCCACGGCTGCCCCGCCGGTTCCACCTGCGGTGAGTACGCCGCCTGTTCCGCCCATCGATGCGTCTCCCGCCGCAACGTCTCCCGACGAGGCCATCCCGCCCGAACCGCCGCTTCCACTATTCGGGTCAACGACAGATGAGCCTCCGCCGCCGGTTGCCCCACCCATGGACACCTGGCCGTCTTGGTCGCTGCGCCCCTCCCAGGGCGGCGTGAGATTCACGCAGGCTGCAAACAGAAAGGTTGCCGCAACAGCAGGTAGGACCGGAGTGAAAGAGCGGGCAAAGTGCACTCCTCATTGTAACTGAACCGTCATGCGCCGAATACTTCGTTTTCAGACCAAAGTCGACATCGGGTTGCAAGCTCGGGTGCAATGTCGGGTGAAGTACGGAAAGCCATTTCCCCCGCCACCCGTAACCTTGTCCGTCACGACGGCCTTGGCCGTTGTATGATTCGTCCAATGAGCCGACTGATGGCGGCCGATCAGGTCAAGAGTGTGGCCGAGTCCATAGACCGGCTGGAGCGCAATGTTGCGCGTGTGATCCGCGGCAAGCCCGAGGCCATCCGGAACTGCGTACTCGCGCTGCTCGCCCGCGGCCACCTGCTGGTCGAGGACGTGCCCGGTGTAGGCAAGACCACGCTGGCGCGCGCCCTGGCCGCGTCCATCGGCGGCACCTTCCACCGCATTCAGTTCACCAGCGACCTTCTGCCCTCGGACATCATCGGGGTTTCGGTCCTGGCCAGCGCCACGGGCAAGTTCGAATTCAAGCCCGGGCCACTCTTCGCCAACGTCGTGCTGGCCGACGAGATCAATCGCACCACGCCGCGCACGCAAAGCGCGCTGCTGGAGGCGATGAACGACAACCAGGTCACCGTCGACGGCATCGGCCGTCCGCTGGAGCAGCCGTTCCTGGTGGTGGCTACCCAGAACCCCGAGGAGCACTACGGCACCTATCCCTTGCCCGAGTCGCAGATGGATCGCTTCGCCCTGCGCATCCGGCTCGATTACCCGTCAGCCGAAGTCGAACAGGCGCTGCTGCTCGAAGCGCCGGCTCTGACCGAGGAAGCCCTGGCCAAGATCCAGGCTGTGGTGTCCCTGGGCGAAATCGTCGCGCTTCAAGAGGCCGCCGCACGCGTGCATCTTTCCACTGAGCTGGCCGGCTACATCGTCGAGGTCGCGCGCGAAACCCGGCGCTCGCCCTTCCTCTCGCTCGGCATCTCGCCGCGTGGCGAGCTGGCCTGGCGCAACGTGTCCCGGGCCGCGGCCTTGGCCGCCGGACGCAGCTACGTGCTGCCCGACGATCTCAAAGCGTTGGCCTTGCCCGCCCTGGCCCACCGCCTGGTTCTGGCCAATCAACTCGATTCCACCGGCCGCGCACGCGACGAGGCCGAACGCATCGTCACCGAGGTGCTGGGCCGCGTGCCGGTCCCAGGATAGGTGAGGAGACAGGTGAGGCCGGCGGCAGGTCTGCGTGCGCTTCTCAAGCGCTGGCTTCGACCGCCGCGCAAGTTCAGGCTGACCCGCGAGGGCAAATGGTTCATCGGCGCCACCCTGGTGCTCGGTTTCGCCGCGGTCAACGGCGGCATCAATCTGCTGTTCCTCGTCTTCGGCATGCTGCTGTGTCTGCTCGTTGCCAACGGCGTGCTGGCCGAAGCGTCCATGCGCCGTCTTGAACCGCACCGGCAGCTGCCTCACGCCATCTACGCCGGCAGTCCCTTCCTCATGGGCATCGCCGTGCGCAACCGCAAGAGCCGTATCGCGACCTTCTCTCTCGAAGTCGAGGATCTCTCCGCCGACAGAAGCCCCGTCGATCGGCGCTGCTTCTTCCTCAAGATTCCAGCCCATCGCCGGCAAGAGACATCCTACCGACGGACGCTGGCCCGTCGAGGAATCCACCGGCTGACGGGCCTGCGCCTGTCCACGCGCTTTCCCTTCGGGCTTTTGCGCCGATCGATCGACATCGACGCGCCCGCCGACCTGCTGGTTTATCCCGCGCTGATTCCGGTGTCCGACCTGGTCCTGCGCACGGGGCTTTCGCAATTGGGCGAGAGGCAAGCCGCGGCCCGGGCGCGAAGCGGCGAGTTCCACGGCCTGCGCGAGCTGCGCCCGGGCGACGATCCCAGCAGCATCCACTGGCGCACCTCCGCGCGCCGCGGCCGTCCCTTCGTGCGCGAGTTTGAGGAAGAGGCCGGGCGCACGGTGGTCATCGTGCTCGAAACCGCGATTGAAGCCGACGCCGTAGATGCGTTCGAGACCGCCGTTTCCTATGCTGCTTCGCTGGCGCTGATGCTGATCCGGCGCGGGCTGCGCGTGGGGCTGGTGGCCGGGGCGTTCGGCATCGCGCCCGAGACCGGCGGATCCCAGGGCGGGCAAATCCTGCGCGCGCTGGCCCTGGTCGAGCCGGCCGCCAACAGCCAAAACATAGGCGAACGCCCGGCCTGGGCCGGGCACGGCGCAACCACCTTGATGGTCACTGCGGCGTCAGGAAAGCCCCGCATCGAGGTGGGCTCGAACCTGGCACTGCGGAGGTTGGCGTGAGATTCCGCCTGGTCCACAAGCTGGCAACCTACTTGCTGGCCGCCACCGCGACCTTCACGCTCGCCACGTCGGACGTTCTACCTGCCTTCACGCTGGTCATCGTGGTCCTTTTCTCTGCACTTTCCTGGTACGCGGATCCGGAAACGCGCCTCGGCCACCTCGTCGGCCGCGCGACTGTCTTGTTCAACGTGATTACCTTGATCCTCCTCGCGGGCGCCGTCTTTCAAGTCGCGCGCAGTTTTCCCGAGATCGACCTTTTGCCCTTCCTCGACTTCGTGCTCTTCCTGCTCGTGCTCAAGCTCTTCCAGCGCCGCGGCAACCGCGACTACCTGCAAGTCTACATTCTGTCGTTCCTGGTCATGCTGGCCGCCGCTTGGCTGGCCACCAGCGTGGTCTTCATCGTGGGTTTCGGCTTCTACGTCTTGCTTGCCACCTGGACCTTGGTGCTTTTCCACCTGCGCCGCGAGATCGAGGAGAACTACATCGTCCGCCACGCCAGCGAATCCAAGGCCGAGCAGGTCACGGCCACCCGCGTGCTCAACTCGCGCCGGGTGGTCGGCCCGGCCTTCTTGGCCACCACCGGCGGAGTCGCGCTGCTGGTGTTCCTGGGATCGTCGGTGGTCTTTGCCATGGTGCCGCGTGTGGGCCTGGGCTTCATCCTGGGCGGCGTCCGCCGTCCCGTCGGCATCGCTGGATTCACCGACGAGGTCAAGCTGGGTATGCATGGGGTGATCTCCACCGACAACCAAACCGTGGTTTTGCGTTCGCAGGTTCCGTCCATCGCAGCCATCGCGAACGACGATGACCGCGGCCGGGTCATCTCGTCGCTCTATTGGCGCGGCACCGTCTACGACACCTACGACAAGGGGCAGTGGCTGCGTTCGCGCGAGGATAAGACGCGCACCCAGCTTTCCGCATCCCAGTCGCCCGTGGACCTTAGCCGGGGCTACCTTGTGGCCGACCCCTTCGAAGTCAATCCACCGCGCGGCCGCAAAGCCGCCATGAACGGAGCCATCGAACAGGATGTCGAGATCGTCGCGCTTTCGCATCCCGTGGCCTTCGCGCTCGACCGTCCAGTGCTGTTCGAGATTCCTCCGCCACCCGCCGGCGCATTCACCGCGGTCGACTTGGAAGCGCGCTGGTCCGATGAGGTGTCGCTGCGAATGTTCCGAGTGAATCCGGTCAATCCCTACGACCGCCGCCAGGCCATGACCGAGTTTCTCGGTGCCCACTACCGCGTCTACTCGCGCGAGACCGACCGCGCGCGCCCAGGACGCGCCAGCTTGGCCGAAGAGCAGCTGGCGCCGGGGACGTTCGACAACTATTTGCGGGTTCCCACGTCGCTGACAGCGCGCCTTTCCGGTCTGGCCGGGGAAATCATGGCCGGACAGCGAACGCCAGCGGCCAAGGTGCAGGCCGTGGTGGGCTGGCTGCGGCGGACGCACAGCTACACGACGAATTTGAAACGAGACGAGCGCATCGAGGATCCGCTGGAAGATTTCCTCTTCGCCGAGAAGGACGGCCACTGCGAATACTTCGCCTCGGCCGCAGCCATCCTTTTGCGCGCGGGCGGCGTTCCCACGCGCTATGTGAACGGGTTCCTCGGCGGGGAATGGAACGATCTTCGCCAGGCCATCACGGTCAGGGAAAACCGCGCCCACTCGTGGATCGAAGCCTACCTCGGCCGCGAGGGCTGGGTGCGCGTCGACGCCACGCCCCCGCTTGGCCGCGATTCGCGCATGGGCAAGCTTCGCCAGCTTGTCGATGCGGCCGAGTTGTTCTGGGGCCGCTGGGTTGTGGAGTACAACGCGAGCCAACAGATCCTGCTCGCCCAAAAACTCGGCCAGAAACTCGGCTTCTCCGGCCGCTCCTTTGCCGGCGGCAGGCACGTCAACGGACTTGGCCGGCGGCAGGCGCTGGTTTGCGCCGGCATCTTGGTGTTCGCCACCGTGATCATCAGTCAGCGCAAGCGCTTCATGCGCTGGCGTTGGCACCGGCAACATGCCGATAGGAACCAGCGCGGCGAAGAGCCCATCGCCCGCGTGTACCGCGCCACCGTCAGGCGCCTGGCCGCCGCCGGCATTCCTCGCCGGCCGTGGGAAACCCCGCACGAATACCTCGCCCGGCTCGAGAGTTCCAACCTCGAAGGCGGTGCCGCTTTCGCACGCCTGACCGAACTCTACGAATCGTCCACCTACGGCGACGCGGAGATCCCGCCCGAGGTCGTGGCGAGCATCCGCGGCGAATGCGGGGGGATCGACATTTCCCCCTGACGCTGGTTCGATTGACAAGGGCTGCTAGGATGGCAAGGTGCTTTGCCAACTTGGCGAGAGACGAAGGTTCCCCATGCCAGCCGATCAGAATCCCCCGAACCACAGCCACGGACGCGGCGATTTCCGCCACGATATCAGCGAGATAGAATCCAAGGCGAAACGGCACCCGCATTGCAGTATCGTGCGCTGGCACATGCGTTCAGCACCTCGCACTTCAAGATCCGCCCTAGCACTCTTCGTCGCGGCGTTCGCGCTGTTCGCCGCCAACCGCGCCTCTGGGCAAACCGGAGGAACCGGCGGAACCGCCGTGGGCGGCGCCACGGGCACCTCGGCCCTGGCCGCATCGGATTTCACCATCCTCTTCAAGGGCTACTTCAACGGGCAGTGGGTGCAGATGAACTCGACCCAGCAGCAGTACTATTTCAACCAGGCACGCTGTCTGTGTGACACGGACCCCAATGGCGAATTCGAGGTCATTGTCGAGCCAGGCTCTGGCGCCGGACAGAAGATTCTAACCCAGCTGGAAAGCAGCCTAACGGGCGGACAGGGCGTCTCGTACCTATTCGCGGGTACCGCGGGCATCGACTGCCTCAATCCAAACTACGCTTACCAGGGCATGGCCGCCTTCTGCACGAATCTCCTCGCGCCGGGCAGCGGCTACCAAGGAACACAATTCTCGACCATGGCGGCCTTCGGAAACGTGCCCTACGTGACGAGTGTTCCGATTCCCGTTGCTTACCTTTTCAATTCCCTGAGCATTCCCAACACTTGCGGTTTCACTGGTACATGCGACTCGGCCGCCCGGTGCACTACGACGAATACGCAGACGAATCTCCAATTCTGGGTGCAGACCAACTCTGGCACCAATCCCGACTTCGATCCCGGCCCATCGGCCGCCGTGAGCCTTGTGGGCTATGTTCCCGTAACACCCACCAATGTCGTGGCCAATCCCGGCAACGAGGCACTGAATGTGACTTGGGACTGGGGGGACGTCAACATCGCCACCGACACAACCCTCGTCGGTGTGCAGATTTTCTGTCAGCGGGGTGCCGACAATAAGGTCTTCCCCGGCTTCTATAGCGCGGCCTACCAGACTCCCGCGAAACTGTGCCCTGACAATCCTTCGGCCGTCGCCGCCGCCACCACTGCCGGCAGTCCATTCTCCGGTCTCGATCCCAACTACCTGTGTTCGGGACTGATCCCCGCCACCTCGACCAGCCACCGCATCACTGGGCTGCAGAATGGAATTTGGTATGGTGTTGGAGTTGCCGCCGTGGACAGGTACGGCAATATCGGCGCTATCGCCAACGTCGCGTATGGCATGCCGATTCCAACCGTCGACTTCTACACGTACTACAAGAATGACGCCCATGGTGCAGCCCAAGGCGGGTACTGCGCGCTGTCTGGAAGACACGTTCGACCCGGTTTGGCGGCCCTTCTATTCTTGGCGGGACTCTCTCTGGCGCTGGGGCTGCGCCATCGATCGAAAAGGCGTCCGCCAGGCGCCGGCACGCTCGTCGTTCTGTTCGTGGCGGGAACCTTGACCGCCAGAGAGGCGCACGCCCAGGTCGTTCACTACGACGATTCTCTCGTCGAGGACCGGGCCGACGAGGTGTGGAATGGCAGTCCACGCCAGTTCGCCATCGAGGCGCGATTCGGGCTTTACCTGCCAGACGTTGACTCGGAATTCGGCGGCAAGGGCAACAAGCCCCAGGCCTTCATCTTCGGCAACAAACGGCGGCCCATGTGGCAGCTCGAATTCGACTGGGAATTCCTGCAGGAATTCGGCACCCTCGCCCTGGGCGGAGTGATCGGCTACTACAAGGAAAACGCTCAAGCCTGCACGCTGGCCAGCCTGCAGCAGAACCCGAACACCTGTGGTCGCTCGGGCGACAACACCAGTCTGCGCTTGATTCCCCTGGCCGCTCTGCTGGTTTACCGCATGGATGAAGCCGCCACCCACTGGAAGATCCCTCTCGTGCCCTACGCGAAGATCGGGCTGAACTACACCATCTGGACCGTCACCAACGGAAACGGTGACGTTGCGTGGTCTGGCGCCAGCAAGGGCCAGGGCGGCACCATGGGCTGGCAAGCGGCGGTGGGGCTTTCGCTGGAGCTCGATTTCCTGGATCCCGGCGCCTCGCGCGAATTCGACGCGGATTCGGGCGTCAATCATACCTACGCCTTCTTCGAACTCGACCACGTGGACGGCTCGGGCCTTTACCGCAAGGACGTCCTGCGCGTCGGCGACAACACCTGGTTCACCGGGTTGATGTTCGAGTTCTAGTAGTGACAGGAGACGCAACCCCGCCCCTGCGCACGCTCAAGCTGGTCGTCGAGTACGACGGCACCGACTTCGCGGGCTGGCAGCGCCAAGACGGCCAGCAAACCGTCCAGGGTTGTCTAGAAGAAGCCCTGCGGACCATGACCGGCCAGACGATCCTGGTGCGCGGGGCCGGGCGCACCGACGCTGGCGTGCACGCCGAGGGCCAGGTGGCCAGCGTCGAGGTCGCCTCGCGCATCCCCACGCTGGGCTTTCAGCGCGGGATCAACACGCTTGTGCCCCCTGAAATCGCGGTCCTGGAAGTGACCGATATGCCGGCCGGGTTCAATGCCCGCCACGACGCCCGCGGCAAGATCTACAGCTACCGCGTGTGGAATCATCCCGTGCGCTCGCCCCAGCACGCCCGGCGCGCGTGGCACGTTTACGATCCGCTCGACACGCACGGCATGCGCGAGGCGGCGGCGCGCCTCATCGGCGAACACGACTTCCGCTCGTTCCGCTCCTCCGACTGCGACCGCCTGAACACCGTGCGCATCATCCGCCGCTTCGACGTGCGGCGAGACGGCGCGCTGCTGTCCTTCGAGGTGGAAGGCACGGCATTTCTGCGCAACATGGTGCGCATCCTGGCCGGCACCTTGGTCGCCGTCGGCAAGGGCAAGATGACACCCGACCAGGTCGAGGCCCTGCTCACCAGCGGCGACCGCACCCAAGCCGGCGTCACTGCGCCCGCGTGCGGGCTCTCCTTGGTGCGCGTGATCTATTAGAAGAAGGACCCTGAGAGGGTCCTTCAAATCCACCGCGAAGAGTGCCGTCGGGCAAAGCCCGTCGGCACTCACGCGCTACGGACCGTGCAGCATCGCCTCGACCACGCCGCGGACGCGCTCGCCGAGATTGGCCCGCTCTTCGTCGGAGAGCCCCTGCGTTGCAATGGGCTCGCCGATGATCACGGTCATCGTGCCACTTCGTAAAAGAAGACTCCCCCGCGGCATGAGCGCGCGCGTTCCCCGCAGCGCCACCGGCACGATGGGAACCCCGGCCTTCACCGCCAGGTGAAAGCCGCCCTTCTTGAACGGCCCCAGCGTGCCATCGCGGGTGCGCGTTCCTTCGGGGAAGAGCAAGACTGAAACCCCGTCGTGGATGCGTTGGCCCGCTACCTCGATGCTTCGCCGTGCGGCAACGCCGTTCTTGCGATCGATGAAGATGAAGCGGCCGGCCCACATGACCCACCCGAAAAACGGGATGCGCGCGAGCTGCTTTTTCGCGATCAAACGAATGCGGCGCGGAATCGCCACGAACACCGCCCAGATGTCGAGCGACGAGGCGTGGTTGGCCATGAATACGTAGGGCTGATCGGGAACGAGATGGGCGCGATTCTCGACCACGATCTTCACACCCGCGAAGGCCGTCACCCATCCCGACCAGGCACGCGCCAGATCCAGAACGCGATCCCCGCTCTTGTCCCAAAGACGCATCGACAAGCCCACCAGACTGCCCAGGATGGTGGCCACGGCGATGAACAAAACAGTAAAAGCGGCTCTGAGGAAAGACACGGCGACATGCTATCCTCTCGCCGTGGATTTCCGGAAGACCTACTACGTACTTCCGAACCTTTTCACACTGTCGTCTGTCCTGTGTGGGTTCGCGTCGCTTGCGCTGAGTGCCTCTGGCCGCAGCGAGGAAAATCTCTATCTTGCGGCACTGGCCATCTGCTTCGGCCTGTTCTTCGACACCTTCGACGGCCGGGTCGCCCGGCTCACCAAGACGCAGACCGACCTCGGGCGCGATCTCGATTCGCTGGCCGACGTCATCACCTTCGGCGCCGCCCCAGCCCTGCTCGTGTACAAGTGGGGCCTGACCGACTTTGGCTTCACCGGCATTTTCGTCGCTGGCCTCTTCGTCTGCGCGGGCGCCATGCGCCTGGCCCGATTCAACGTGCTCTCCCGGCGCGACGAGATCTCGGGCCACAAGAAGCCGAACAAGTTCACCCTGGGGTTGCCCATCCCGCCCGCGGCCAGCTTGCTTGTCTTCATGGTCATCGTCAGCCACAACAGTGGCGAGTACAAGCTGATCGGCGAGAGCTCTACCGCCGCGATCGTGCTGATTCTTTCCTTCTTGATGGTGTCGCGGGTGCGCTTTCGCTCGTTCAAAGAGCTGCGCCTGACCGTGAAGACCGTGGGCGTGGTCTTGCTCATCGGCGGCGCTTGCGCCACTTGGCTGATGGCCGGATTTGCCAAGGCCTTCATCTTCTTGTTCCTGGTGCTGGCCTACATCGTCCTGGGCCTGGCCGAGGAAGTGCTGTTCTACCGCCGCCGGCGCGCGCAGGAGCGCAATGCCAAGCAGCCGCCGGTGCCCGAATTGCCCCCGGTTCCCGACGAAGAGGTGTTGCGCGAGCTGGGCGCCTTCGATGACGAGCCCCAGGACCAGCCACCGACGACGGAAACGCAAGAATCGCAAGATTCAACCGACGCGACACCGACCGACCCGTTGGTCAATCCAGGCCGCTAGTTTTTGGCCACGACCGGTGGCAGCGACTTGAGAATCGCGACACGCTGCCGGATGGCTTCGAGGTAGGCGATGCGATTGGCCGGTCCGGCTTCGCGCTGGACGGACAGCTTGTCGGGATCGATGTACTGGCCGTTCTTCACCACGCTGAAGTGAAGGTGTGGGCCCGTGGAAAGGCCCGTCGTTCCCACGAAACCGATGATCTCCTTCTGCTGCACCTGCTTGCCGGGCTTGAGCCCCTTGGCGAAGCGCGACAGGTGGAAGTAGCGCGTCTGCAATCCGTTCGCGTGCAAAAGCACGATGGTGTTGCCCGACCCCCGCATCATCTCGGCCTGCACAACCTTGCCGCTCGCGGGCGCCCACACCGGCGTTCCGATAGGCGCCGCGTAGTCCACGCCCAGGTGCGCCCTCAAGGTGTGCAAAATCGGGTGAAAGCGCTTGAGGTCGAATTTCGAGCTGATGCGCACGTAGCGCAGGGGCGTCTTGAGCATGCTCTTGGCGAGTGCCTGGGCCTTGTCGTCGTAGTAGCGCCCGCGGCCCCGCTCGCCGCTCGGATTCCAGTAGAAGCCGCGGAAGGTTCCGGTCTTGCCGCTGTACTCGGCGGCGAGCAGCTTGCCGTACTTGTAGAACTGGCCGCCCAGATACTGTTTCTCGACGAGGACCTTCCAGTGATCCCCCGGATGCGTGTCGGTGTAGAAGTTGATGTCCCAGGCGAACATGTCGACGATGAGGCTCACCAGTGCTCCGGACTCGCCCGCCTTGGCAACCGATTCGTACAGCGACGACTCGACGGTGCCGTAAGCCTGCGCCGTCTTGAGCTCGACCTGCTTTTCCTGCTTCTTGGCCTGCCAGGTGCCGTCCTCGTGGCGCGTAACCTGGTAGCGAAGTACAGGCGAAGGCGCGTACTCGAAACTCTCCGGCGTACCCTCGTCGTCGCGCTCGACCTGGTACCTCTCGCCGGCCCGGATCAGTTTGGGATCGACCAACTTGGCCAGCGCGGCGCTGACGTTGGCCGCCGAGCTGCCGAAGCCCTCGCGCACCAGCACCGTGCTGAGCGTGTCCGATGGACCGATCTGCCCGAGCAGGGTGTTGTCGTCAAAGCCGATGCCAGGCGCGGCCGGCGCGCCGGGCTTCTGCGGCTTCTTTCCCTCGTAGGCGGCGCCCAGCAAGGACGGCGGAACCGATTCCGCAAGGGCCTCCCGCTGCCCGTCGGACAGCGTCTTGCTGGTCGACACCGGCTTCATGAGACTCCCCACGGAGGTGTCGTGGCGAAGGAAGAAGTAATAGACGTTGACCGCCGTCAGCCCAACCAAGAGCGCGCCCAGCCCGAGCGAGCTGCGCAATTGCTGTGGTCGGCGCTTCTTGCGCCTTGGAACGAGCGGACGAGCCACCCCCTATAACCACCACACCGACGGCAGAAGGTCAACTTCGGGATGAGAGGCTGGAGGCTGGAGGCTGGAGGCCAAGGCAACGGCTTGCGTCCTACACCCGCCCCTCACGTTCGATGAACTGCAACAGCGCGCGCCCTTTGTCGCGCACGCGCCTTTTCAGATCGGCATGACCGCGACGCTCTTTCCAAAGCTCCTCGGTGATCTGCAAGGCGGTCAGGATGGCGAGCGACTGCGTGTCGGCGGCGCGCGTCTGTTTTTGTAGATCGCGCAGGTGCTTGTCGACGTGGGCAGCCATTTCGCGCACCACACGCTCGTCCTCGTCGCTGCGCAGAGTGAAGCGGTGGCCGGCAATGCTGACGCTGACTGGGCTCTTCATGCAATCCCTCGGACGGCGACTTTACCCCGTGCGCTCCCCGGCGTCTCGCCCGTTCGCGCTCGGGCGACAGACTGGTTGGACCTGACTAAGCTTCGCCGCCCGGCCTGGAATATACGCCGCCGGCCAGGGCCGACAGCCCGAGCGATGACAGGACCATGCGATCCTCGAGGCTTACATCGATGAACTTGATGCCCATACCACCGATGTTGGGGGTATCGTTGACCCAGCGAACCTCGCCCCGCAGTTCGAGCGGACTCCCCCGCCAAGGAATGTCGAGCCAGACCCGAACGGTTTCCCCGGTGCCGTCGAGATAATCCGAGCAGAAGAAAAGACCGTCCGCGCTGACGTCGGTCACCACGCCTTCGACCACGAGGCTGTCGCTGACGTACTTGGCCGCGATCTCGACCTTCATCCGGGCAGAGCGCCTCATCTCTCGCGGTCTCTCAAGGAATGGCAGCATCGGTGGAATCTCCAGTGATCGAGCGGAACTTCAACTGTATCGGCCGTTGTGTCAACTTCTGTAATTGCAACCCTACCGCGTTCCCCGGCGATGGCTAGTTCCTTGACGCCGCACCGAGCTGTACAGGCATGGGGTCATCAATGTTGGAGGCCGCAAGCGACGGATTTTTTCCTTACGAAAGTCGTCACCCGTGCTACAACAACCCGCCCGACCAACCGGCCGGGTTTCTTCCTAGCTTTTTCCGCCCATCCGGGCCCATAGCTCAATTGGCAGAGCTGCGGACTTTTAATCCGTAGGTCGCAGGTTCAATTCCTGCTGGGCCCACAGCCCCCGAGCCTACGAAAAACTGAATACGACCCTATCGTCTAGTCCGGCCCAGGACAATGGCCCTTCAAGCCATGAACACGGGTTCGAATCCCGTTGGGGTCGCTATCTACTTGGCTGATATCACTCAGCTTCGTCTCTTCCGTTTGCCTTTGCTGCCACCGTGCTGCCACGGACAACGTCATGGGGTGTGGGCACGTGGATCGAGGGCAGAACGGGAGGAGTTGGCATACCCAAGTGGCGGCGCAAGTCGGGCTCCAGATCTATTCTGCCGGCTTTTCCCTGCGGGCAAATACGGCCTTGCACGCCTCAGAGAGTTCGGCCTCATGAGATTTCAGACAGACCCGAATGCGACCGCCGCCAGGTTGAATGCCTTGGCAAAATTTTTCCGCGTCGCTGTCGCACGCTTCGTGCGCTTCGTGAATGGCGGATTCCACCTTGTCGACGATCTGATGGCAGGCGGGGGCCAGTTCACCATCGTGCGACTTCAGGCAGGCGGCGATGCGGCCATCCCCAGGCTTGATCCCCTGGCAGAACTTTTCCACGTCGGGCTTGCATGCCTCCTTGACCCTCTCCATCCGTGCCTTTCCGGCAGCCATCCGTTCCTTGCACGCGGGAGACAGCTCGGCTTCGTGCGACTTCAGGCAGCCGATGATGCGGCCTCCACCGGGAGGGATGTCCTTACACAGCCTTTCCGCGTCGGCCTTGCAAGCATCCTGGGCACGCGCGGATAGCGGCAGTGCAAGCAACAACAACGCAGCGACGAGGAAGAA
>Ga0265329_10001093_pt1 | contig 13312 bp, 13 predicted proteins | sample 41627metaG_FD_202091 | JGI IMG/M metagenome (GOLD analysis project Ga0265329, IMG submission 202091) | Rhizosphere microbial communities from Carex aquatilis grown in University of Washington, Seatle, WA, United States - 4-16-27 metaG | ecosystem: Host-associated > Plants > Roots > Rhizosphere...
CGAGCGGAAAGCAGCCGCCGGCCGGGACGAGGTCGAACGTCGGCTTGAAGCCGACGATGCCGCACCACGCTGCGGGGATCCGGATCGAGCCGCCCGAGTCGGTGCCGAGCGCGAGCTCGACGTCGCCGGCTGCGATCGCCGCCGCCGAGCCTCCGCTCGAGCCGCCCGCGAGTCGCCCCGGCGCGCGCGGGTTCGGGACGGTGCCGAAGTGCGGGTTCTGCGACGAGATTCCGTATGCGAACTCGTGCAGGTTCGTCTTCCCGGCGACGGCGTAGCCGGCCGCCTCGAGCCGCAGCACCGACTCGGCGCTCTGCGCAGGGATGTGCTCGGCGAAGAGGGCCGAACCGTACGTTGTCGCGACGCCGGCGGTGTCGAGGAGATCCTTCACGGCGACGGGCACGCCGTCGGCTCGCGATCCGGGTCGCGCGAGCCAGATCGCGTCGAGCGCCGTCACGGCGTCGACTCTACCTGGTGCGCTTCGTCGTCTTCTTCTTCGTGGGCGGCGCGTGCTTCGGCTTGGCCTTCGCGCTCTTCTTCGCCTTCCCCGCCTGCACGCTGGTGATGCGCAGCGCCGCCTGCACCGCGTCGTTCCCGAGCACGACCTTGCCCTTGGTCGCCTGCGCGAGAAGGCCCTGGGGCGTCAGCGTGAGCGAGAGGCCGCCGGCGCCCGCAAGCTGCAGCGCAGACAGTTCGGCGGCGGGCACCGTGAACGTATGCGTGTTCATTCCCGCCACGAGCGACATCGTCCCGAGGGTCAAGGAACCGAGCTGGATGTCGAGAGTCCCCTCGTCGCTCGAGTAGACGCCGATGAACACCTGGTTGGCGCCTGTCAGCAGATTCAGCGTGCTGGGTCCGAAGAGCGAGATCGTCGGTGCGTTCGAGAAGAACGACGACGCGACGAGCGGCGTCCCGAACTGCGTCACCGGAGCCGGCGGCACGGTGGAGGTGGCCGGCGTCGAGAAGTCGACCGTGAGCGTCCCCGAGACGACGAAGCTCGTGCCGTTCACGAGGCTCGTGTTGGGGAGCGAGAGATACCCCCTGCTCGTCCACGCGCACGTGTCCCACGGAACCGTCGTCGTCGCCGTGTTGCCGTTGACGGTGAGCGACACCGGAGTCGAGCCGCCGGTCGCCCAGTAGAACGTCGGCTGCGACGTGACACCGGCCGGGATCTGGACGTTGAGCGTGAGCGTCGCGGCGTAGCACGGGTGGCTGTTCGAGCCGTCGCCGCGATCGATCTCGACGAACGACGTCGCGAGGTGGTTGATGCCGACGGTCTGCGTCGGAATCGCGCCGGACGAGATGCCCGTCTGGATCGTCGACGACGCGGGGATGACGGCTACGTTCAGCGTCGTCGCCGACCATCCGCCCGAAAGGAGCTTCGCCGCGTACGCCGCATAGTCCGCCGCGAGCGTCGAGCCCTTCGCCGCGATCGCGTTCTGGAGGCCGGCGAGCGCGCGCGCGTCGATGTCGGCGCCGCCGGCCGCGGCTGCGTTGTTGAAGATGTCGACGATGAAGAGCGGCCCGTACTTCTCGGTGAGGTACTCGTAGAAGGGCCAGCGCGACTCGCCGAGGTTCTCGTAGCCGTTCGTCGAGCAGTTCTGCATGTCCCCGGCAGAGTCGCAGTCGAGCGACACGTTGAAGGGGCCGAGGTCGGCGATCGCAGCGGCCGGGTAGCCGAGAGCGCGCCACGAAGCCCAGGCGGCCGCACCGTTCATCAGCCAGCTCGGGAATGCGTTCCCGCTTCTGAACTCGACCTGCGTGAAGACGTCCACGCCGATCGTGAAGGGCATGTTGTCGCTCGTGGCGTCGGTGGAGTCGACGACGACTGCTCCCGGGCAGTACACGGACGCGAGCTTCCACGTGGAGAGGTCCACGATGCTCAGCAGCGTCCGGCCGGACAGGAGAGCAAGAGGAGTGGGGAAGCCGTCTGCGACGTCGGTGGCATACGACCGCTCCGCGGCCGCGAGGATCGTTCCGGCCTGCGCCTGGGTGATGTGGCCGGCCGTCGCTGGGTCGTCCGAGTAGTCGACCTCGAAATGCGGGCTCTGGAGTGTCTGCGGCAGACTCTGGTCAGGGCACGAAGGAGGCGGGGACGGTGTCGTGTCCGCGAGCGCGCGCGGTGCACCGAACGCGCAACACACACCGACCACGAGCACGGCGACAAGGGTGAGGCGACGAATGAAGGTCATCAAGCGCCAGATCGGCCGCTGACGACGTTTCCTTTAGGGGAAGCCCCTAGTCGAAGGCCAGATACAGGAAGGCGACGCCGATCGAGCCCGCAAAGAGCAGGCAGAAGACGGCGAAGAGGAGCCAGCCGAGGCGGATGTTGCGGCGGGCGAGCTCGGGATCCATCAGACCACCAGGTCGAGGGCCATGGCTGCGAAGAGCAGCGCGAGGTAGGCGAGCGAGTAGTGGAAGAGCAGCATCGCGCCGCGCGGGGTTGTGTTGCGGCGCAGCCGCTCGGCGAGCCAGACGAAGACGGCGCCCAGGGCGAGCGCCGAGGCGAGGTAGAGCAGCCCGACCGTTCCCCAAGCCCAGGGCAGCAGCGTCACGGCGACCAGGCCGAGCGAGTAGAGGACGATCTGCCGCGCCGTCTCCCGGTCGCCGCGGACGACCGGCAGCATCGGCACCTTCGCCGCGGCGTAGTTGTCCTTGATCAGGATCGCGAGCGCCCAGAAGTGGGGCGGCGTCCAGACGAAGACGATGGCGAACAGGATCAGGGCGGCGACGGTGATGTGGCCGGTTGCGGCCGCCCAGCCGACGAGCGGCGGCACGGCGCCGGCGGCGCCGCCGATGACGATGTTCTGCGAGGTCGTCCGCTTCAGCCAGCGCGTGTAGACGAGCACGTAGAAGAGATTGCCGACGAGCGCGAGCACGGCCGTGAGCAGGTTGACGGCGCTCGCGAGCAGCACGAACGAGAACGCCGACAGCGCCAGCCCGAACTCGAGCGCGCGGCTCGGCGCGACGCGGCCCGAGGCCACCGGGCGGCGCTTCGTCCGCTCGCCCATCAGCGGGTCGATGTCACGGTCGAGCACGTGGTTCAGCGCGCTCGCGCCGCCGCAGGCGAGCGCCAGCCCGGCCATCGCGGCGGCGGCGGTGGCCGTCCCGGGCCAGCCGCGTGCGCCGACGATCATCCCGCAGAAGCCCGTGATCAGCAGCAGCGTCATGATCCGAGGCTTCGTCAGCGTCACGTAGTCGCGCCAGGAGCCCCACGGGACGCGCTCCCCGCGCATGCTCTGCACCGAGACGACGACGAGCCCCGCGAGCGCCCAGGCGGCGAACGCCGCGTGCAGGTGGCGCTCGGGCACCGCGGCCGCCGCCGTGAAGAGCGCCGCCGACGCGAGCACGCCGGGCACGAGCCGGCGGTGCGAGAGCCAGGCGGCGACGAGCAGCGCGGCGAGCGGCGGCGCGACCAGGGCCGCGAGCAGCCGGTGCGCCGTGCCGAGGTGGGCCGCGCCGGAGACGGTGGCGAGCAGCGTTCCCGCCGCTGCGGCGAGCGCCGTCAGCCGCAGCCACGGGCCGGGTGCGATGCGCGTGTTCACGTCTGCTCCGCGAGGCGGCGCCGCAGGTCGCGCAGCGGCCGTGCGCTCGTCACGTAGGGGACGGAGTCGAAGTTGTGCTCCGGCGGCGGCGAGGTCGTGTACCACTCGAGCGTGTCGGCGAGCCACGGGTCGTTGCCGGCGCGCACGCCCTTGCGCAGCCCGTGAGCGATCCAGACGTTCGCGACGAAGACGGCGACGCCGATCGTGAGCACGCCCGAGCCGATCGTGGACGTGAGGTTGTACCACTCCCAGAGCCCGCCGTGGCTGTACGTGTAGACGCGGCGGGCCATGCCCAGCAGGCCCAGCATGTGCTGCGGCAGGAACGTCAGGTTGAAGCCGACGAACATGAGCCAGAAGCTCACCTTGCCGAGCCGCTCGTCGAGCATCCGCCCGAACATCTTCGGCCACCAGTAGTGGAGGCCGCCGAAGATCGCGAAGGCGACGCCCCCGAACGCGACGTAGTGGAAGTGCGCGACGACGTAGTAGCTGTCGTTCACCTGCCAGTCGACGGGAAACGCGGCGAGGAAGATTCCCGACAGGCCGCCCATCGTGAAGAGCGCGAGGAAGCCGAGCGCGAAGAGCATCGGCGTGTCGAAGATGAGGTTGCCGCCCCACGTCGTCGCGATCCAGTTGAAGATCTTGATCCCGGTCGGGACTGCGATCACCATCGACGAGATCATGAAGAAGCTGTCGAGCCCGGTGCCGAGCCCCGTCGTGAACATGTGGTGCGCCCACACGAGCATCGAGAAGAACCCGATCCCGACCGTCGAGAACGCGACCGCCTTGTACCCGAAGATCGGCTTGCGCGAGAAGATGGGAAGGATCTCCGAGATCATCCCGAACGCGGGCAGCGCCATGATGTAGACCTCGGGGTGCCCGAAGAACCAGAACATGTGCTGGTAGAGCACGACGCTCCCGCCGTGCGACGGTATGAAGAAGTGCGTGCCCGCCTGCCGGTCGAGCAGGAGCAAGGTCACTGCTGCGGACACCGTCGGCAGCGCCACGAGCAGCAGGATCCCGTACACGAGCATCGCCCAGACGAACAGCGGCAGCCGCATCCAGCTCATGCCGCGGGTGCGCATGTTCACGATCGTGACCACGAGGTTGATCGCGGTTGCGAGCGACGAGAGCGTGAGGATGTGGATGCTCAGGATCCAGTAGTCCTGGCCGTGACCAGGGCTGAACTGCGACTCGGACAGCGTCGGGTACGACCACCAGCCGGCCTTGGCGGTGCCGCCGGTGGCGAACCAGCTCGACCAGAGCACCACGCCGCCGAGCAGGAAGAGCCAGTACGAGAGCGCGTTGAGGCGGGGGAACGCCATGTCGCGCGCGCCGATCATCAGCGGCACGAGGTAGTTGCCGAAGCCGGCCATGATCGGGACGATGACGAGGAAGATCATCGTCGTGCCGTGCATCGTCATCACCTCGTCGTACGAGTTCTTCGTCAGGATCGACTCGTTCGGCGTGGCAAGCTGGGCCCGCATCAGCACGGCGAGGATGCCGCCGATCACGAAGAAGAACAGCGAGGTCGCGATGTACATGATCCCGATCCGCTTGTGGTCCACGGTGACGAGCCAGCGTGCGACGCGGCCGCTCTTCCACGTGACCGGGTACACGGCTTCCGATCTAGCCGCCACTTGGCGCCGCTCCCGTGTAGACGTGCGCCTTGACGTACTGCGCGAGCGCCTGCATCTGCTGCTTCGTCCAGGTGTCGCCGACCGCCGGCATGAGGTTGCGGCCGTTACGGACGATCGACGCCAGCGCGGACGGCTGGGTCAGCAGCGGGTTGCTCGCGAGGTTGGGCCCGTAGCCGCCCTGGCCCTGCATCCCGTGGCACGTTGCGCAGGCGCCCTGGAACTCGGCGCGGCCGAGGTCGGTCTTCGCGGTCGACGTGACGAAGCGCGTGTAGTCCGCGCTCGTCCCGACGATGACGCGCGCCTCCATCTTCGCGTGGTAGAGGCCGCACAGCTCGGCGCACTGGCCGGTGTACGTGCCCTGCCGGTCGGCCTTGAACCAGAACCGGTTCGTCCGGCCCGGAATCGCCTGGATCTTGCCGCCGAGCTCCGGGATCCACCAGCTGTGGATCACGTCCGAGGAGACGACCGTCAGGTCGACGACCTGGCCGACGGGCGCGTAGAGGTCGTTGATCGAGCGCGCCCCGTTCGGGTAGTCGAACTGCCAGTAGAACTGGTGCCCTTCCACCGTGATGCGCAGCGGATTCGCAGCCGCGGGCGCGTTCGAGATCCCGGGCAGCTCGTAGAAGACGACGAGCCCGATCACGCAGAGGATGATCACGGGGATCACGGTCCAGATCAGCTCGAGCCGTGCGTGGCCGTGCACCTGCACGCCTTCGTCCGTCCGGCTGCGGCCGCGGCCGCGGTACTTCCAGATGAAGGTGACGAGCACCCCTTCGACGAGCAGGAAGATCGCGCCCGTGAAGCCGAGGATCACGTCGTACGCGTCGTTCGTCTTGACGGCGTTCGGCGAGTGCGGGGCCGGAGGCGTGAAGCCGCCGTTCGCAGCCGACGCGACGCCCGCCGCGACCAGCACGGCGATCCCCACGAACGTCAGCAGCAACAGCTTCCGGCGCACCCGAGTAGGCATTCTACGGCCGTGGACGAGGAAACGCGCGTCGATCTCCCGCCCCATGTCCCGGGCGAGTTCGAGGTGTTCGTCAACGGCGTCCGGCAGGCTCGTGGCGTCGATTACGAGGTCGCCGGCCGGACGCTCCTCTTCCGGCGCCCGATCGCCCAGGAGGGCCGGCTCGGCTTCTGGCGGTGGGCCTTCATGGGGCTCGGCGTCGTCGGCTCGTACCGCAAGCACGAGACCGTCGACGTCGTCTACCAGGCCGACGGCCGGCGCATGGTCGAGACGGGGCTTCGGCCGCAGGGAGGGGAAACGGTCTACGGCAGGCGACCAGGTCGCGACTAGGTCGCGACCTGGTCGCAGTCGTAGACCTTCCGCCTCAGCTCGCAGCCAAGACGCTGCGGTCGCGCGCGGCCCGCAGGAGCTCGAGCACGGACTCGCCGTACACGTCCTCGACGTCGAAGGCGTACGACGGGCGGATGTCGACGGCGCCGTTCAGCTCGGCGATCACGTAGCCGTTGCTCGTCGGGAGCAGGTCGACGCCGACGAAGTCGGCGCGGATCGCTGCGGCCGCGGCCAGCGCGAGCGTTCGCGCCAGCGGCGGCGGCGCGGCCGTCTCGACCCGGCCGCCGAGCGCCACGTTCGTCCGCCACTCGCCCGACGCGGCGACGCGGCGGGCGGCGCCGACGACCCGTCCGCCGGCGACGAGGACGCGCAGGTCCCAGCCCTGCGGCGGCACGAGCTCCTGCACGAGCGCGCCGTGGTCGCGGAACCACGCCCGCGACGCCACCTGGGTGAGCGCCTCGTCGAGCTCCTCGCGCGTGCGGCAGAGCATGACGTCGCGGCCCCAGCTGCCGAAGCGCGGCTTCAAGACGAGCGGCAGCTCCGGCGCGGACGACGGCTGCCCCGGGGCGATCAGCCACGTGTGCGGATGCGGCAGGCCGGCGACGCGCAGGGCGCGTGCGGTGAGCAGCTTGTCGTGCGCGAGCGCGAGCGCGCCCGCCGGGTTCAGGAGGTCGATCCCCGCGTTGGCCAGCCATTCGAGCTCGTGCATGCCGCCCTCGATTCCGTCCAATCCCTCGCGCACGTCGAGCCGCCCGAGCGCCACGTCGCCCGGCTCGAGGAAACGCAGCGCGTCGCGCGGGGACAGCACCGCCGAGTCCAGGCCCAGAGCGGCGGCGGCGCCGGCGAGCGCCTCGTTCGTCTCGGTGCTTCGCTGGGCGACGACGGCGAACCGCATCGCAGTGATCGTGGGCGCATGCGGACGCCCCATGGGCTTCGCTCCGGTGAACGCCGGGTGACGGAGCGGCTACCGGCCGCTGCCGGCGGCGGCGCGATCCTTCGGGATCGCCTCGAGCTTGTAGCCGACGCCGTAGCGCGTCTGGATGAAGGTGTGGCGCGAGGCGCGCCGGTCGATCTTCTCCCGCAGCCGACGGACGAAGACGTCCACGGTGCGGTCGCGGTGCGACTCCCGCCGGCCCCACAGCTTCTGGAGCAGCTCGTCGCGTGTCGACACGCGGCCGCGGTCCAGCGCGAGCTGGTAGAGCAGGCGGAACTCCGTCGGGGTCAGCTCGGCGCTCTCGCCGTCGATGTACGCCTGCACCTCGCGCGGGTCGATCAGCAGCTCCTCGATCTCGATCGGCTCGCCGCGCGGCGTCTCCTCGCGGCGAATCCCCCGGCGCGCGGCCGCGCGCACGCGGGCCACGAGCTCCTTCATCGAGAACGGCTTCACGAGGTAGTCGTCGGCCCCGATCTCGAGCGCGTGCACCCGGTCGTACTCGGTACCGCGGGCCGAGACCACGACGATCGGCGTCGCGATCCCCTCGGCGCGGACGGTCTCGATCAGCTTCCAGCCGTCGAGCCCCGGGAGCATGAGATCGAGCACGCAGGCGTCGGGCTTCTCGTAGCGGAGCCGTGCCAGCCCCTGGTCGCCGTTTCCGACCCACGTGGCGTCGAAGCCGGCGGCGCCGAGGTGCCGCGCCATTCCCTGGGCGATAACCTCGTCGTCCTCGACGATGAGCACCTTGGGCATGGTGTCATTATCGAGTTCCGCCGGATGCCGACGGGTCGCCGAAGGGTGAAAGAGTGGTGAAGGTGTGGTGAACGACGAGGCAGCACGGGTCAGGGCTCTGGTCGAGTCGCTGGCGGAGCCCGTCGTCGTCCTCGACGACGAGCGCCGGCTCGTCGCCGCGAGCCCGGCGGCCGTCGGCCTGCTCGGCGACGTCGCGCCCGGCCGCCGGATCGGCGAGGACGCCCTCTCGGTGGAGCCGTCGCTGCTCGTGCTCTACCTCGCGGCCCTGCCGGAGCTGTCGGCCTACCAGGAGCTCCGGGCCGGCTTCACGGCCGCCGTCTCGCACGAGCTGCGCACGCCGCTCGCGCGGCTGCTCGTGCTGCTCGAGACCGCCACTCTGCCCGGCGCCGACGTCGACGACCTCGTCGAGCAGGCGCGCCAGGAGATCGAGCAGACGCGCGACCTGATCGACGACGTGCTCTTCCTCGGCGAGCTCGAGACGGGGCGGGAGGTCGTCTCGCTCGGGCGCACCCGTGCCCTCCCGATCGCCGAGGAGACGATCGCGGCGTTCGCCGACCGGGCCGAGCACGCGGAGGTGACCCTCATCCTCAGCGGCGGTCCCGGGGTCGAGCTGCCCCTGCGGCCGCGGATGCTGCGCGTCGTGGTCGAGAACCTCGTCGCGAACTCGATCCGCTACGCGGGCCCGGGCAGCACGTGCACCCTGACCATCTCGCACGAGGGCGCGGGTCCGCTGCTCGTCGTCGCCGACGACGGCAAGGGCGTCGAGGAGGGCGACCTGCTCCGCCTGTTCGAGCGCTTCTACCGTGCCGACCAGGCCCGCACGTCACGCGGCACCGGCCTCGGGCTCGCGATCGTGAAGCACATCGTCACCTCGGCACACGGCACCGTCGAGGCACGCGGCGGGCCCGGCCGGGGGCTCGAGATCGTCTGCCGGTTCCCCTCCGCCTGAGGTCTACGGCAGCGACCAGGTCGCGACGACGTCGCGACCTGGTCGCAGTTGTTGTGACGCCCGCTGAGAGCTACGCGGTCGCTTCGGTACCCGGAAAGAACCGCCGCGCCCAGAGCGCGACGTAGACGAGCGAGACGAGCACGGGCACTTCGATCAGCGGGCCGACGACGCCGGCGAGCGCCTGGCCCGAGGTCGCGCCGAAGACGCCGACCGCGACGGCGATCGCCAGCTCGAAGTCGTTGCTCGCGACGGTGAACGCGAGGCTCGCCGTCTGCGCGTACGGCAGGCCGATCAGCTTGCCGATCGAAAACCCGGCGACCCACATGACCGCGAAGTAGGCGAGCAGGGGCAGCGCGATCCGCGCGACGTCCAGCGGCTGCGAGGTGATCGTGTCGCCCTGGATCGCGAACAGCACCACGATCGTGAACAGGAGGCCGTAGAGCGTGATCGGGCTGATGCGCGGGATGAAGTGCCGCTCGTACCAGTCGCGCCCCTTGCGCTTCAGCCCGATCCTGCGGGTGAGGAAGCCGGCGGCGAGCGGGATGCCGAGGAAGATCAGGACCGTGCGGGCGACCTCCCAGATGCCGACCTCGAAGCCCTGCGTGTCCAGGCCGAGCCAGCCGGGAAACACGGTCAAGTAGAAGTAGCCCAGGAGCGAAAAGGCCGCGACCTGGAAGACCGCGTTGAAGACGACCAGGAGCGCGGCGCGGTCTCGGTCGCCCTGGGCGATGTCGTTCCAGATCAGCACCATCGCGATGCAACGCGCAAGCCCGACGATGATCACTCCGGTGCGGTAGGCGGGCTGGTGCGGAAGCAGCAGCCAGGCGAGCGTGAACATGAAGAGCGGCCCGACGACCCACGAGAGGAAGAGCGAGACGCCGAAGAAGAGCCGGTTCGAGACGCCGTCTGCCTTGCTCCGCCCGAGCTCCTCGTAGCGCACCTTCGCGAGCACCGGGTACATCATCAGCAGCAGCCCGAGTGCGATCGGGAGCGAGACGGTGCCGACACGCAGCTTGTCGAGACCGTCGTTGAGGCGCGGGATCAGCGAGCCGACGCCGAGCCCGGCGCCCATCGCGATCGCAATCCACAGAGGCAGGAACCGGTCGAGCTGCGAGAGCTTCCTGAGTACCGCGGCCTGCTCGGGCGGTGCTGCCGCGACAGGCCGTGGGGCGGTGGCGGTCACGCCTGCGCCTGAGCGACCGGCGACTCGTGCAGCTCGTGAACGCCGCGCGGGAGCAGCAGCGAGATGAGTCCCGCGCCGAGCACGAACGCGGCGGAGGCCCACAAACAGGCGTCGAGGCCGCGCCACTGGTAGAGGAGTCCGGACAGCACGGTGCCGGCCAGCCGGCCGCCCGCGTTGGCCATGTAGTAGAAGCCGACGTTCATCGCCACCTTGTCGCGGTCGGCGTAGGAGAGGATCAGGTACGAGTGGACGGCGGAGTTCATCGCGAAGACGACGCCGAACGCGATCAGGCCGACGACGATCGCGACCGTCGGGTCGAGGCCCGCGGCGAGCGAGGCTGCGATGCCGGCCGGGAAGGCGGCGAGCAGGAACGCGAGCCCGGTCGCGGTGCGGCCGCTCGGATCGGCATGGCGCGCCGATCCCCGGCGCAGGAAGGCGGGTACGGACGCCTGCACGATCCCGTAGCCGATCACCCAGATCGCGAGGAACCCGCCGACCTGCCAGAAGTTCCAGCCGAGCTTCGTGTAGAGGTAGACGGGCAGGCCGACGACGAACCAGACGTCGCGCGACGCGAACAGCAGGATCCGCGCGGCGGCGAGCACGTTCACCGAGCGGTTGTTGGAGAACATGTGAACGAACTTCGCCTTGCGATCGGCGCGCCCGAGCGTTCCGCGCATGAGCGTCACGACGCCCGCGACGGCCGCCACTTCGAGCCCGATCAAGATCATGAGCGCGGGCTGGAAGCCGGTCAGGGTCAGCAGCAGGCCGCCGACGAAGAAGCCGACGCCCTTGAGCGCGTTCTTCGAGCCGGTGAGGATCGCCACCCAACGGAAGAGGGCCGCGGGCGCGTCCTCCGGGACGACGAGCTTGACGGCGCTCTTCGAGCTCATCTTCGTCAGGTCCTTGGCGATGCCGGAGAGCGCCTGCGCGGCCATCACGTACGGGACGATCAGCCAGCCCGCGGGTACGACCGCCAGCATCGCGAGCGCGCAGATCTGGGTTCCGAGCCCTCCCAGCAGCGTCGTCTTGAGGCCCAGCCGCGCCGCGAGCCAGCCGCCGACGAGATTGGTGACGATGCCGAAGAACTCGTAGAAGAGGAAGAGCGAGGCGACCGCGAACGGCGAGTAGCCCTTCCGGTCGAAGTAGAAGAGCACGAGCATCCGGATGGCGCCGTCGGCGATCGTGTCGGCCCAGTAGGCGCCCGTCACGACGGAGTAGTTGCGGAGGTCGGCGTTCTTCACGCGACGATTCCCGCCAGCTCGACGAGCCGGTTCGCGTAGCCCCACTCGTTGTCGTACCAGGCGAGAACCTTCACCTGCGTCTCGTCGACGACCATCGTCGAGAGCGCGTCGACGATCGCCGAGCGCGGGTCGTCCTTGAAGTCGACCGAGACGAGCGGCCGTGTCTCATAGCCGAGGATCCGTTCGAGCGGGCCGGCGGCGGCAGCGGCCAGCAGCCCGTTCACCTCCTCGACGGACGTCGGCCGGGCGACCTCGAACACGCAGTCGGTGAGCGAGGCGTTGAGCAGCGGTACGCGGACCGCGAGCCCGTTCAGCCGTCCCTCGAGCTCGGGGAAGATCAGGCCGATCGCCGTGGCCGATCCCGTCGTTGTCGGGATCAGCGACAACGACGCGGCCCGTGCCCGGCGCAGGTCCTTGTGCGGAGCGTCGACGATCGTCTGCGTGTTGGTCATGTCGTGCAGCGTGGTGATGGAGCCGTGCCGGATGCCGATCGCCTCGTGGATCACCTTCACCACCGGCGCCAGGCAGTTGGTCGTACACGACGCGGCCGTGACGACGTCGTGCAGCTCCGGGTCGTAGAGGTCGTCGTTGACGCCCACGACGACATTCAGCGCCCCGTCCTTGACGGGCGCCGCCACGACCACCTTGCGCACGCCCTGCTCGAAGTACGGGTCGAGCGTCGCGCGCGTCCGGAACATCCCCGAGCACTCGAGCACGATCTCGACGCCGAGCTCGCCCCACGGCACGGCGCCGGGCTCGGCGCCGCGGCTGTACCCGAGCTCCACGCCGTCGATCGCGAGCCGGTCGTTCGCAGCTTCGATCCGGCGAGGCCACCGTCCGTGGACGGAGTCGAACTCGAGCAGGTGGGCAGCCGTGGCCGTGTCCCCGTGCGGCTCGTTCACGTGCACGAAGGCGAGGTCCGGCGACTTCCAGCCGGCCCGCAGCGCGAGTCGCCCCATCCGGCCGAAGCCGTTGATGCCGATCTGTACCCGCCGGCTCACCCTGAGAGCAAATCGCCCAGTAGTGCGCCGACGCGCCGGTCGATCTCGTCGCGAATGATCCGCACCGTGTCGAGCTCCAGCCCGGCCGGATCGTCGAGGTCCCAGTCCTCGTAGCGCTTGCCCGGGTAGATCGGACAGGCGTCGCCGCAGCCCATCGTGATCACCACGTCGGCAGCGCGCACGACCTCGTCGGTAAGCGGCTTCGGGAACTCGTCTCCGACGTCGACGCCGACCTCCTTCATCGCTTCGACCACGGCCGGGTCGATCTCGTCGGACGGGGCGGAGCCGGCGGTGCGCACGTGGACCTTGCCCCGCGCGCGCAACTTCACGAGGCCGGCGGCCATCTGGCTGCGCCCGGCGTTGTGGACGCAGACGAACAGCACCTCCGGCTGGTCCTTCCCGAGAACTCCTTCGGCCTGCCCGAGCGCGCGCAGCCGCTCGCGTGCGAAGCGATGCGCGAGCACGGGGACGAACACGTTGATCCTCGCCCCCTCGAGCATGTTCAGCGACTCCGCGATGTAGCGGGCAATCGTCTCCTGGGCGAAGATCCCGGCGAACTCCTCGGCCAGCCGGTCGGCCGCCTGGTCGACGTGGTGCTGCGTGACCGGATCGAGCGCCTGCGACATGCCGGCCTCCTCGGTATCGACGACAATCGATCTCCTCCGCCGGCATGATGACAAGGGCATCGATGTCTGTCAATATGCACCCCGTGCAGACGATCGCGACCATCGCCCCGTCGTGCCCGCCGCTGCTGCAGGCGCCGCTCGAGGCCGGCGAC
>Ga0265329_10001096_pt1 | contig 13305 bp, 8 predicted proteins | sample 41627metaG_FD_202091 | JGI IMG/M metagenome (GOLD analysis project Ga0265329, IMG submission 202091) | Rhizosphere microbial communities from Carex aquatilis grown in University of Washington, Seatle, WA, United States - 4-16-27 metaG | ecosystem: Host-associated > Plants > Roots > Rhizosphere >...
GTGATACGGCCGCTGCCGCGGCCGGGGGAAAAAGCAGCATTCACGCAGCCCAAAACAAAACAGTTGCTCACCCCTGGTAGCACTTTTCAGACACGCTCTCAGAGAATTGGCCAAGAGTGTACCAGTCTCGAGGTACACCCTACGGTGCTTTTTGCCGCTCGCTCCTGAAGCGCGCCGCAGCGGCTGGGGCGCACGGCTCCAAGGTCACGACCTTGCGGCCGCATGTGAACAGGCGATGTAGCCGCAGGTTTGCTAGAAGGGGCGCATGTCTCGCGTTCTGAACCTTGCAGCCCTGGCTGTCAGCCTCGGCGGCTGTCAGCGTGCATCCTTGCCCAAGGCCGCACAGGCGGCGCCAGCGTCGCGTGGCGCGGCCCAGACAGCCTCTCCGCGACTGGATGAGTCCGGGCCGCGCGTGGATCTTCTGGCCAGCCGGGTTTTGTGGCACCTGTTTCAGCGCGGCCTGGTCATTCCCTTTGCCAGCGAGGGATTCAGAAAGTACACCCAGGAATACACCAGTCCGTGGCGAGGGGTGACCAAGCTGCAGGATCGCGCCGGTCGCGTGCTGGGTACGGCCACCAGCAGCCTGCGCTTCCCGTGGGATGGCGAAGCCGGGGCTGCCACTATCGTCGTGCGCATGAACGGCGCCACCGGGCAACGGCTGTCGCTGCGGCTCAACGGCAAGCAGCTGAAGACCGCCACCGTTGCCAGCGGTTGGCAGACCCTGTCCATCAGCGCTCCGGCCGGCGTGCTTCGGCCGGGCGAGAACGATCTCGTCATCGCTGTGGCCAAGAAGGGCGCGCTCTTTTACTCACTGGAAGTGATCGCCGGCCCGCCACCCGAGCCGGCCGATGCCTGGCCGGCATCGTCCCCTGTGATCGCGGCCAGCGTGGCCGGGCAAGAAAGGGCAGCTCTCGCCGGATTTCGCCGCTACTCCATGCTGCTGGAAATCCCGCGCCAGTCGTTCCTGCTGCTGGAAACTGCGGCGGCGCAGATGGCGGCGCACCTGCGCGTGTCGGCGCGGCCCGAGGGTCAGCCGGCGCAGATCCTGCTCGACGAAACCCAGCAGCCGGGACAGTGGCAGCCCCACACGCTTTCGCTGGCAGCCCTGGCGGGCAAGCTGGTGGCGCTGGAGTTCGCCGTGGTCGACGGCGGCGATGCCCTGTGGGCCGCACCACGCATCCTGCTGGCAGCCGCCCCGTCTCTTGCGCGTCCCAAGCCTGTGCGCAACTTGGTTCTCTTGATCGGCGATGCCCTGCGTGCCGACAGCCTCGCACTCTACAGTCAGACCAAGGTCCTCACCCCGCGCATCACCGAGGCTGGCCGCAAGAACGGGGTGGTCTTTCTCAACACCGAGGCGGCCTCGCCCTCATCCCCGCCTTCGCACGCCAGCATCCAGAGCGGAACCTTGCCGCGCGTGAACGGCATTCTGGGCGACAAGGCCAAGCTCAACCCAGGCACGCCCATGGTCAGCGCGGTATTGGGCGCGGACCACATCGCCACTGGCTACTACGGCGACAATTCATTTGCCATGGGCCGGCTCAAGGCCGCGTCCAAGTGGACCGCCTATCACCAGCCCTCGCAGGAAGGCAAAGGCGGCGGCTGCCCGACCCTGATCAAATTGATGCTGGGTTTTGCCGACGACCAGATCAAAGCGGGACGGCGCTTCTTTCTGTCGTCCATCGCCTTCGAGCCGCACACCCCGTACATCTATCACCAGGGCATCACTGAACACTACGTGAAGGGCGAGTTCGACCCAGCCATCGGCAAGAGCCCTGACGGCGTCATCCTGACCGCCATCGTCAGGGGAACCCTGCAGATGACCCCGGCGCGCTGGCAACAACTGCGTGGGCTGTATGACGGCGAGGTGGAGTATTTCGATCAGTGCTTCGGCACCCTGGTCGACGGACTGGCGGCCCGCGGCCTGCGCGACGACACCGCGGTCATCGTGCTTGCGGACCATGGCGAAGGATTCTTCGAGCACGGCAGCCTGGGCCACGCCTACGGCCACTGGTTCGAAGTCACCCAGGTGCCGCTGGTATTGTGGGTGCCGGGCTTGACTGACAAGGAAATCACCGTCGACACCACGGTCAGCCACGTAGACGTCGCGCCCACCATCCTCGACCTGATGGGTCTGCCGCCCGAACCGCGCATGCAGGGTCAGAGCCTGCTGCCCATGGCCCTGCGCCAAGGCCCGTGGACGCCGCGTGTGATTCCTTCGGAATATGGCCGCAGCTACTCGCTACGCTCCGCCCATCTGCGCTACATCGTTGACTACGGTGGCAAGGAAATGCTCTACGACACGGTGGCCGATCCCATCGAGAAGACTGACGTCAAGGACCGGCGCCCCATGGCCCTGCGCTATCTGCGTGACTGCGCCGGCCTGTACCTGGCCCATCGCAGCCGCTGGCACACGGCCGCCTGGGGCACGCTCAACAATCAGACGGCGGAATTCGCAGAGGCGACGGGCGAGTAAGACCGTCGCTCGGTGGCCGGAACCGGTGGCCGGTGGCCGGAACCGGTTTCGGATACCGAGACGGTTCCGGATCCGGCCCCGCCGCCGTCCACCCGGTCGTTCAAACTGCTACGAATTTCCGAGAGGCGGCCCTAGCTCGCCGGCCGCGCCGGCTGGCCCTTGCGGCGGATGAGTTCCAGTTCGCTCTCGGAGAACGTGTATTGTTCTCCGCAGAAGTTGCAGCCAACCCGAGCCTGGTTGTCCTCGAGGATCATAGCCCGCAGATCCTCTTCGTGAAGCATCTCCAGTGTGGCGGCCGCGCGCGCACGGCTGCACGTGCACGCGAAGGTCACCGGCCGACTGTCGAGAATCTGCAAGGTCTCGGACATGGGCGCCAGCAACCGGCGCGCGAGAGACTCGGCGTCTACTCCCGCCGCTTCCAGCAAGACCTGACTGAGTCGCTGCTCGTCCCATGTCTGGCGAATGAACTCGACCAAGGGCTCGCCGCCTGCTTGGGGCAGGGTCTGCACCAGCACTCCCGCCGAAGCAACGACCCCGCCCTCGCCATCAACCAGGGTGTCGCAGCGGAGCACGCTGTCGATCTGCTCGCTGGTCGCCAGGTAGTGTTCAATGTCGCTGTCGATCTCCCCGGTTTGCAGCGCAGTCTGACCGGCGTAGTTCTGCGCCAGGCCCAAGTCGCGAACCACGTTCACCACGCCTTGCTTTCCCACCGCCTCTGCCAGCGACAAGCGGGCTGGCTGGGATGCTCCGACCCAGGGAACGCCATCGACATGCCTCAGGTAACCGCGCACGCGACCAGAAGAGCGCGCATCCACCGTGATTCCGCCCAGTGGTCCATTGCCGAGGATCTGCAGGGTCACCTGTTCTTCATCCTTGGTCAGCGTCGCCAGCAGCAACCCAGAGGTGACCGCGCGACCCAGCGCAACCGCGGCCACGCCCAGCGCGTTGTGCCGGCGTGTGATCTCGCGCACCGTCTGGGTCGTGGTCGCGGCCACCACGCGAGCGCGGCCATTCTCCAGGAGGCAACGAATGATCTGGTCGTGCTCGGTCACGTCTCGGCTTTCTCGTACAAGATCGATCAGTCTTTCGACGAAAAGACTATGGCTCCAGGATCCTGTTCGCGTCCCGAGGCTTGCGCGCGGGATTTTTCGATCGCTGCAAGCTCCTCGCCGATGCGCGGGAAGGCGTAGCGAATCTGGCCCTGGTCATCCGCCACCACATCGCCGCCCAAGGCGACCAGAGACTGGGACAGCGCTTGGGCCGTGGACGGCTCGGGCGCCAGTTCTTCGATCGATGCGGCTTGGCCTTGCCGGGCCAGCACGGATTGCAGCAAGCGCCGACGGGCATTGCGCTTGCGTCGGCCCGGCTCGCGCGCCCGCTCGACCAGCCAGCGACCCAACGGCACCGCGAACAACAACCCCGAGAAGGCCAGCGGATAATCGTGCAGCAAGAACTCCTGGCCCGGGATGGGTGCGGCCAGGCCGGCCTCAAAGGCCGGCACGATCCACAACGGCGCCAGCAGGTTGAACCCGTTGAACAGACTGATGGCCACGTTGGTCCCGGTGCGATTTCCGGTCAGCGGCGGCCGCGACTCCAGACGCTCCCAGGCCCGGCGCACCGTGGGTTCAGGCTGTCCGCTCTGCACGGCCGTCTTGCGCATGTCCTTGAACACGTACACCACTACACCATCGTCGGTGACCTCGGGCTCGCCGCCGTAGTTGACCAGCAGGCGCGTGGCCTCTTCCTCGGCGCGCGCGAAATCCCATCCCATCAACATCACCAGGTCCACCGCGGCGATGCGACCGTTCTTGTGCCGAATGTGGGCCAGCACCTCCTTTTCGTCGGCCAAGGGATCCAGCGGCGGCTTGGGCGGCCCGAACACGAACTCGAAGACCTTCTTGTACAGCGGCTTGTCAGGCAGTCGGCGGCGGCGGGTGAAGCCGCCAGCGCTGCCGGGACCCCAGCCCCACATCCAAAACAACGGCCAAGTGAAGTCGATATCTCCGCCGCTGTCGCGGTCGTCTGAACTGCGCCGCGCGAACAGGACCGCAATCAACATGACGACGAACGCCACGAAATACACGACCAGGGTTGTCACGATGGAAATCTTGAAAAGAAAGGAGAACCCCCTCCACAGCGCGTTCCCCACCTTGTCCAGCCTCTCGCGCAGAGAGACCGCATCCCGGCGCGCGAACGCGGGATCGAATTGATAGATCAGTTCGCCGCTCTCGGTGGCGGCCAGGTGACTGCGAAATTCCTTGAGCAGGCCAGCCAGCGCTTCCTCGGCCACCGGTACCGGCAGGCCGGATTTCGCGACGGCGTCGGCCTTGGTCAATTGCCCACCCTGGCCCTTGAGGGCTTCAAGCAGAATGCGACGCGCGTCGCGCTCGGAGTACGGCTTTGCTGCAAAGGTGGGTTCGGCCCCCATGGTCCCTGTCATGCCTCACATTGGCGCAATCGCCAAGATGTTCTGTCACGGTTGCACGGCTGCGACTCGCGGCTATATTTGCTTGGTTCGCGCCCGCAGCATGGCATTGGGGCGCGGAAAGGGACGCGGTGGACAAGAATCTCGCTGCACAGTCGCGCCGGATGGACACAGTGGTGGCCGCGATGCCCGACGGCCTGGTGCTCTATGCCCGCGACGGGACGATCCAGTACGTCAACCCTGCGGCCGAGAAACTCCTGGGCCTGTCGAGTGACCAAGCCGCCACGCCCACCGAGGAACGCCTGCGCGGTGTCAGAGTGCTCGATGCCAGCGGCAAGCCCGTCGCACCCGAGCAGCGGCCAGCGGCGCGCGCCTTGCGCGGCGAGGCGGTTTTCCACGAGGTGCTGATCCTGGACGGGCCGCCTCCCCTGGGACGGCGTTCGCTGTCCGTCAGTGCCGTCCCCATCCCGGGGCCTGACGGCGCCGTGGATGGTGTGGTCGCCAGCTTGGTCGACGTCACGCGACTGCAGCAGGTGCAAGAGCAGCGCGATGACCTGGTCCGCATGGTGTCGCACGATCTGCGCACGCCATTGTCCGCCTTGCTCTTGCAGGCGCAGATGCTGCAACGATCGCTGCAACCTGGAGATCGCCACGCCAAGCGCGTGGCCGCGATCATTGCCAACGGCCAGCGCCTGGCCACCATGATTCGCGACTTGGTCGAGGTGGTTCGTCTCGAAAGCGGCCAATTCCAGCTGGCCCGGAAACCCATCGACGTACAACGCTTCATCACAGACCTGTGCGAGAGGCTGGGAAAAACTCTGCCCACGGAGCGCCTGCGCCTATCATCCGAGCCGCACTTGCCTCTTGTGCCAGCGGATCCCGATCGTCTGGAACGCATGCTGGTTCACCTGCTCAGCAACGCGCTCAAGTATTCAGATGCCTCGGCCGAGGTCGACGTGCACACCAGCTGCGCCGATGGATTCGTCACAATCGCCGTCGCCGACCATGGCGTTGGCATTTCCCGGCAAGAATTGCCCCAGGTGTTCGCACGCCGCTCGCGCAGCAACGAGGGCGGCCGGCAAGAGAGCCTGGGCCTCGGGCTCTACATCACCGCCTTGTTGGTCCGCGCCCATGGCGGTCGCATCGAAGTCGAAAGTGAACTCGGCCAAGGCAGCGTGTTTCGCGTCCATCTTCCCGTCGACAATCGACCGACGGCGCCGGCGCCCTAGCGGCACCCGGAAGCTCCGCCCTCGATCGCCACGCCGGGTGCGAACGGCGGCATAACATCGTCCCCTGACGCCGGGGTCGCTAGTAGCTGCGAGAACCCCTTGCCACTCCAATGCGGGGACCGTCTGAACCACAGTACGCTGGTCCAAGGTCGGCCCAATGTCTGGGTCGGGTACGGTGTCTCGCGGCGTTGGGAATCGGGGCCGGAGGCAATTTACGCCTTTGAGACCCCCGCCACCTGCCAAGTGGTCGCGCGGCTCAAGAACCTCACAGTGGATCTCGATTTGTTCTTGATGACAGGCTGCGATCCCGGATCCACCACCGAGTTTTCCTCAACGCCTCTGGATCTCCAGACCATCGAAACCGTCGGCTTCACATCGCAGCCAGGCCAGCCGTACTTCGTCGTGGTGGATGGGTACAGCGGTGCAGCGGGAAGCTACACGCTGGAAGTCGATTGCACGTGCAACGAGTCACCAGCAGGCTGATTGCCTTTCTTCACAGCAGTGCGGAGTGCCCAACCCCATGCCGGCGTACTATCCGGCCATCGCTTACCCCGTGTCCGCCAATTGGAGAATCTTCTACCAGGTGTGCGCCCCGTAGCGGGCCGGTTTCTAGGAACTGCTTCAGCCACGAGCCCGCCGACGGGACGGTGCCAATTCCCGCCGGATGGGCTCGACCTCGTCGAGGTAGCAACCCAACCGCCGCGCGATTTCCGCCGCGCCCGCGCCCGCGGCCACGCGAACGGCTACACTTTCCACGACATCGGCCCGGATAGCGCGGCCCCCAATCACCGGAAACCCCATGGCCGCGTAGGTCGCGTCGCTCACCTCTAAGCTGGGCAGGAACGACACCATGTCGGCTCTCGGTTGATCGAGCCGCCAACCGATCTCGGCCTGGCAAAGCAACCTGCGTTCGCGCAGCGCCGCGGGCTGCAGCAGCTTGGCTGAAAAAACCACATGGCGGCCCACACGCACGCCCGCGCGTCCCAGCGCACTGCGATCGTGCGGTTCCAACTCGCGCACCTGCTCGGCCGCGCGCGCGACCAGAACCGTGCCCAATCCCTGTTCCAGCTGATACACAAGACCACGCCCCGCAGGTCCCAGGCTGGCCAATCGTTCATCACGCAGGGGCGCCAACAGTTGCGCCACCCAATCGCGGGTCCAGGCCAGAAGTCGCCGCTGCAGACGCAGCCGCCGGCCAGCGCCCAGATCGTCCAGCAGCAGGGTGACCTCGGGCCGCAAACGATCGACACCGGCTGCCAGCCGCGCCAGCGCCCGATCCCCGTCCAAGATGCGGCCCGCCTCGTCGAGCCGGAAGCGTTCATGCGCGGCATCCACAAGTCCCTCGATCCAGCGCCCAATGGCTGCGCCTTGATCCGTGTCCTCTTCGCGTGCGTCGGCCCACACAGGCACGACAGCGCGCAGTTGCTCGCCCAGACTCCCTTCACGCCGGTCACGAGAGCGCGTGCGCCGGGAGGTGGGATCCACGAAACGCGCGACCAGTTGCTCGTGCAAGGCATCGCTCAGACGATCCTCGATGGCCCGCGCGCGTTCCTGCCAGGCCCGGGCGTCGGCCACCCAGCGCGTGTGGTGCGTGATGTACGTCCACGTGCGGATGAAAGCCATGCGCGCCAGCAGGGTATCGATGTCACCGTGGGCGTTGTCCAGGTGGTCGACGTGACGCCGGATCCAGTCGTCAGCCAACCGCTGCCGCGGTCCCCGAAGCTGCAGGAACACCGCGCGCAGAAGTTGGAAATGGTCGTCGAGTTGCAACTGGCGATAGTCAGGGATCTGGCAAACCTCCCAAAGCAGGCCGATGCTCTCGGCGTCCCGAGCGCAAGCCATGACCTCGCTGTCTTGGGCCAGGCGCAAGAGGGCGCGCGCGTCTTCGGCACCGTCCTGAAGTTCGAGGCAGGCGAGCGAAGGTCGCTGGCGTAACGACACCATCAGCGCGTCCAGCGAACTGGTGTCGAGATCGCGGCTGCGCCAGAGAATTCTCCTCTGCACGGGAAAGCGATGGTCTTCGATGGCGTGGCTGACCGCGGCCGGCAGTGGTGGCAACGGCGCCAGCGTGGCAAAGCGACCGTCGTTGTGGTGACGGCCGGCGCGCCCCGCGATCTGGGCCAGCTCCGCGTCCTCCAGAGGACGCATGTGCCGGCCGTCAAACTTGCACAGCTCGGCGAACGCCACGCAGTCCACGTCCATGTTGAGGCCCATTCCAATGGCGTCGGTGGCCACCAGATAGTCCACCTCGCCCGACTGGTACAAGGCCACCTGGGCATTGCGCGCGCGTGGCGACAGCGCGCCCAGCACCACAGCAGCGCCGCCCCGCCGCACGCGCAGCCGTTCGGCCAATCCGTACACCGCACCCGCCGAGAAGGCCACCACAGCCGTGCGCGGAGGAAGGCCGCGCAACGGCAGGGCGCCTGCGCCCAGCAGACGTGACAGGCGCGGCCGCCCGTCGAGGACCGCGGTGGGAACCAAGCGCTCCACCATGGGCCGCATGGTGTCGGCGCCCAAGAACCAGGTTTCCCGGCGACCGCGTCCGTGCAACAGCCGATCCGTGAAGACATGGCCGCGCTCGCCGTGGCCACACAACTGGATCTCGTCAACCGCGAGGAAATCCACCTCGCGCTCAGCCGGCATGGCCTCGACCGTGCAAACCCAGTAGCGCGGCCGCGGCGGCACGCGCTTTTCTTCCCCGGTGACCAGGGCCACCGCGCCCTCGCCGACTCGCGCGGTCACCCGGTCGTACACCTCGCGTGCCAGCAGGCGAAGGGGCAAGCCGATCATCCCGGTCTGGTGCTGCAGCATGCGCTCGACAGCACGGTGAGTCTTTCCGGTGTTGGTCGGCCCGAGCTGGGCGAAGATGGATGGCGCACCGTCTGCGCGGCGTGGATCCATGTCCCCAAGATTACTCCCACGGCCCCGCCTATGCGTCAGAAACCCCTCGCCTTCAGGCAAAATGGCGGTGTATATCGACGGTCTAGCGAGGTTTCCATTGATCGACGGAAAGAGAATCATTGTCGTCATGCCGGCATACAACGCCGAGCAGACCCTCGAACGCACCGCGGCCGAGATCCCCAACATGGTCGACGAAGTCATCGTGGTCGACGACCGCTCCTCGGATGGAACCTCCGAGGTGGCCCGGCGTCTCGGCCTGCACACCATCGTCCACCCGCAAAACCGCGGTTATGGCGGGAACCAAAAGACGTGCTACACCGCTGCCTTGCAGCGGGGCGCCGACATTGTGGTCATGGTTCACCCTGACTATCAGTACACTCCCAAACTGATACCGGCCCTCGCTCATTGTGTCGCCAGCGGGCTGTATGACGTCGCCCTCGGGTCGCGAATTCTCGGTGGACGTGCGCTCCAGGGGGGAATGCCTCTGTACAAGTATCTCGCCAATCGAGCCCTGACCGCCGCGGAGAATATCCTGATCAACGAGAAACTCTCCGAGTATCACACGGGATACCGCGCCTTCTCGCGCAAGGTTCTTACCACCCTTCCCCTCGAGGAAAACGCTGACGGGTTCGTGTTCGACAACCAGATGCTCGTGCAGGCCACCTACTTCGGCTTCCGCATCGCCGAGGTCACCTGTCCCACTCTGTACTTCCAAGAAGCGTCCTCCATCGGTTTCCGCCGCAGTGTCCAGTATGGCCTGGGGGTGCTCGAAACCGCGCTGCAATGCCGCCTGGCGCGCCTGGGGATCGTCGCCCCCGCCTTCTTGTCGCCCACGGGACGCAAGCTGACTCTCGATCCCACGCAATGATCGTTGCCAGACCGGCGCTACCATCTTCGTCCCCATCCGGTCGTCTTCCGCAGCGGAAGCCGGCGAAACTCGCTCGCTCCCGCATTGACAGCATTCCTGCCGTCGACTAAAAACCCCGAATGCTCGGCCCACGGTCGCCGGACGATTCCATCGCGACCAAGAAGACCAGACATCGTCGCGAGGCGTACGTGGCTATCATCCTGGCCACCTGTCTGCTTCTTGCTCTCCCGGTGCTGGCCGATCTCGCAGAGGATCCCGTGCGCCGTCCCTTCGGATATGCAGCGGCCGATACCTTCTACTATCTGTCTGTGGCGCGCAACATCGCTCTCCACGGCTCCGTATCCATGGACGGCAGCCATCCCACCAATGGATTTCACCCGCTTTGGCAGATGGTTGTCGCCGCCTGCTACGGCTCCGCGCACCTCCTGCATCGTGCAAGTGCTGCCCTGCTACTGACCATCCTCGCAAGTCTTGCTTTTCTCATTGCTGCAGTATGGATAATCGGGCAAACCCTTCTGCGCACTTCGCGCGCCATTCCTTTTCTATTCCTGGGCCTACCCTTCGGCCTCTACGCCCTGTTGGTCCTTCCACAATGGGCCACTGACCCGGACGTGATTGCACGCGCTGGCGGCGGCGAGGGTCCTCTACCCCTCTATGGGACACTCTATTCGTTCGCCAACGGCATGGAGAGTGGGCTTACTATCTTTGCATTTGCTGTGCTGGCTTGGACCTTCGTCCGCTACGGCAAGCGCGTAGATGCAAAGTCCGGAGTGCGTTGCGCCGCCGCGCTTGTTTTCGTCACCTTGGCCCGTCTCGACCATGCTGTGCTCGCAGTGTTTCCCCTGTGCTACTGGTTCGTGGAGGCCGCTCAAAACAAGCGGTGCCGTCCCTTCGCCTGGGCAGCGATTGCAACCTTCGTGGGGTCTCTCCTGATGTTCCTGTTGTGTAACAGGCTTTATGCCGGATCTGCGATTCCTGTCAGCGGCGTCACCAAGAGTACCTTCCCCTTCCCACGTTCCGAATCCATCAATGGAATTGTGGAATACCTCAAACGTCCTCTCGGTCGCCATGCGCTGCCCTCGCTCTACCGTTGGGCTCCTCCGGCGCTTTCGCTGCTGGCGACCTTCCTTTACCTGCTCATCGTCGCACGGTTGCGAATCCTCAGCCAGGGATTCACCGTGGAACTGCGAGCCTTTGCCACTCGTTTCGACCGCTTTCTTGTGATGATGGCGCCAGGCATTGTCCTGCTTGATCTCTACAACATTCTATTCGTGTACGGCGTTGGCCATTGGTATTTTCCTGTCACGACCCTTGCCATTTCGCTCTACCTGCTTTCCCTCTTGGCCGCCCTGATCAATCGCGGGCGCCACATTCTGGCTGGGTACCTGCCTCAGCTCGTGGGCATGATTGGCGCCGTCAGCCTTGCTGCGTTGGTGCTGGTTGGGTTTGCTCGATACCATCGCCAATTGCGCTACCACGAAGGTTTCGCAGACTTCTGCCTCAAAACTGCGCCGCGCGTGCGTCAGGCGTTGCACGGCCATGTGCCGAGGATCTTGGAATTCGATGACGGCATTGTCAGCTACGGGCTCAATGTCCCGGCCATGTCGGGCTTCGGGTACACGCTCGATCGAGAGGCCGCGGATGCTTTGCAGCGCCACCGTCTCCTGCAATTGGCGGTCAAGCGGGGGTTTTCAACGGTAGCCACCTACTACTATCGAAGTCACGAGCTCACGACCGCAAGCACCTCGACCCAGGCAGCAGAATGGATCCGACCGCTGGTTGACATGCCAAAGGACTATCAAGCCGAGGTACTATACGGAGACCCCACTTTCACGATGGTCGAGGTCTCCGCTCCAGAAGAGCCGTCCCTAGTCAAAGATCGGAATCTCTGAGCCATTTGAACCTTCGCGGTGTGAAGGATTTGCCATGACTGACGAGAGCAATGGTCCGCAAGACACGCCGAAAACCAGCGGCTCGATGAAGAAGCCGCCCAATTGGCTCGGCAGGCAGCTATGGATGGGGCCAAGCGTGGCTGAGGCGCGAGAGAAGACCTTCGCTCCAGGGAAGCCTGGATTTGCATGGTTCGATCTCGCGCGCCAGCTTGGCGATGACGTTGTCGAGACGACGGGCAAGAGTAGCTTGGCGCTTGTTTTGCTTGACTCCGCTCAGGTCGGTTTGCTGGTTCGCGCGCACTTGGAACGTGAGGGTGCGCTTCCCGGCGGTGGGCCCCTCGGTGATGCCGATTGGGCGAACGCCTTGCGCATCCCGGTGGTGGGCCGAGCATTCGCCAAGCTGACGGCCGCGCAAGCCTCGACCCTGACAGCTTTGCTTGGGCCGGGTCGCGACGCCGCCCTGGCGAAACTGACAGGGGAAGAGCGAGAGTTATTTGCCAGCGCCGTGCACGGCCTGGCCATTGGAATTTGCGAGCCGCTTGAATACGAGGCGCGTCGCCTCTGGTCCGCGCTTTTCGCGCGGTGGTTGCGCCTCACGGTCGTCGTCCTGTTGCTGGCCGTGCTGTTTGCCGCCGTGGGGACCTGGCTGGTCAAGAAGTGCGGAAAACCCAACCTCGCGCTCCATCGCCCCGTCACCGTGAGCAGCCAGTTTCCCCCGCAGGGAACCGATCACCGCCTGCTGGTCGATGGGGACCACGACAACCTCGGCTTCCACACCCAGTCCGACGGCCAGCAATGGGTCGTGATCGACCTTGGGTCGGTTCGCAAGTTCGACAGAGTCGTCGTGTACAACCGCTCGGACTGCTGCCAGGACCGGGCGGTACCGCTGAGGTTAGAAGTCAGCAAGGACAACGAGAACTTCACGTTCTTGCGGGAATGGAGGGAGATCTCCGACAAATGGACCGCCAAGGGCCTGCGGGCCGAGGGCCGCTACGTTCGTCTCCTGAACACACCGCCCAACTTCTTCCACTTGGCGGAGGTCGAGGTCTACTAGGGCTACCCAAGGAGTGGCCAGAGGGATCACGGCGCCGTGCTTTCCGCCTTTGCGCCGTTCAGCTTACCGAATCCGAAGAGGGGGATCTCCTTTTGTGGCTCGGTTCGATCGTTGCTTAGGATGAGAACCTTGCCCTGTGAAGCTCGACTGTCGTCAGCCACGCGGTCTTCCAACACCCTCACCTGCACGCGGAAAACATTGTCACCGACCGGTCCCTCCACCGACGCAGCGAACGGTCCTTCCAACACGCGCGCCCCATGCACCTGAAACCCCGGCTGCGAGCTGCGAACTTCTATCGACACCAGCTTGGGCCCTGGCAGCTTGAGGTTGAAGTAGGGGTTGGTGGGCGAAACCTCCAGCGTGCCAGCCACCTTGCAAGCATAGGGCATCGCGATCTCCTTGGGCCGTGCCAGGCCGGTGGTGACCACGATGTTGCCCGCATGCATACCCGCCTTCTGTCCGT
>Ga0265329_10001100_pt1 | contig 13288 bp, 8 predicted proteins | sample 41627metaG_FD_202091 | JGI IMG/M metagenome (GOLD analysis project Ga0265329, IMG submission 202091) | Rhizosphere microbial communities from Carex aquatilis grown in University of Washington, Seatle, WA, United States - 4-16-27 metaG | ecosystem: Host-associated > Plants > Roots > Rhizosphere >...
GCACAACTTCGGCGTCGTCTCTTTCGAACTCCAACCCAAGCCAGCCTACCGTGCGCTCCAGACTATGGCCGCGGAGCTCAAGGGTTGCCGGATTAAACAACGCCTAAATACCACCAACGCCCAGGATTACTTGCTGCTTTTCACTGCGGAGAAGCTCCCGCTCAAGCTCGCTGCTTGGACCACCGGCGACCCGCATCAAATCCGCATCCCCCTTAAACCAAAGAGGAAATTCAAAATCCACGCCGTCGCCTGGGACGGCCAGACATCCGGGATTGAGTTCTCCCGCAGCGGTTCGGCCGCGGCTCCAATGAGCATTGGTTCTCAAGGCAACCAGGGCCCCAAGCTCGAAAGCGACGGCCAGACCCTCACCTTCGTCATTGGCCCCGATCCCATCTATATCACCCTCGTCGGCGCCGTGATGATGCCTTGAGGTAATTACGGCCTGGCATGAAATGCAGATTGTCCGCGCAACTGCGCATCATTTTGTCTTCAGGCCTAATCGATCTTCGGCGCGCCGACATCTGAAGTAGATTATCACCACACGTCGACTCCAAGTGAGCTAGACCCCTCTAGTGTGAAACACGGCGACACGGGTGCTGTTGACCCCCTGTTGCGCCTTCGTTTGGTTCTCCTTGACACCCTATCGATCATGTATGGTAATGATATATGTTCGCACGATATCATGGGCTTATTTTGATCTAAGGAGAACAAATTATGATTAGCTCGATCCTCCTAATCCTTTCCCGACGCCGCTCCGATGGCGCCTGCAGGCGCGCTTTGGAGTCCGAGCCCCCATGGCTGGGTCTGATTTGCGCCTTTGCCCTTTGCTGGGGCGCCTGCGCGCAGCCCGCGGATTCCTTGATCGTCCACCTCAGGATCAATGCCAGTCTCAAATATCATTTTGAAACCAATCAGGTGGGCGGAGTGAGCTGCGACACCTGCTTTTACCATGAAGTCGACGATGACCAACTGGTCTACACCTACGAAGGCGACTCTACCTATGACTTGATTCAGGACCCCGACTGCGAGTCCCCAGTCAACCGCGGCTCTCCCGCCGTATCTGGTACTGGCTCTTCCCTGGCCGAAGGCAGCGTGCTCCCCGAGAAAGAAACTGCCGAATGGGTCTACAGTTGGTCTGCTCCGGGGAGCCTGGACCTAATGCCGCTGCTGGGAATTAAACCTAACCCTTCCCGCGGTTCATGCTCCGTCTACGGCACGATGCTCGCCTCCACCTTCGTCCAGTCGGCTCTTCTGAATGGTAACGGCTCCGTCGTTGACCTCTGCGGGAACAACCTGAACACCCTTCTCCTCAACTGCCTGGGGTCATTGCAGACGTTCGAGCTGCCTACGGATAAAACCCAGTACACGGTCACCTGGATTAAGAACGGGACTGTGGACAACCTCCCGCTCAACCAGGGGCGGCCGCCCGGCAGGCCAGGGGCCAGATGGGAGGTCACTGTCACCTTCCAAGTCGACGTCGTCCGCAATCCGGCGGAGTGGGAAGCCGTCATTGTCACGGACCTAGGTCTGCCCGGCCTAAGCTATGAAGAATGGTTGCCGACAGGCGGCCGCGACGAACAAACCTCAGGATCCAACTTGCCCCTGCGGGTTGAATTGCGAGCTAAGGGAACGACCAACGCTACCACCCTAGCCAAGGCCAAGTTCACCTACAGCTTGACCGATGTGTCGCGCGAACCCGGCGTGTGCATGAACGCACCGCGGCGTGACCAACCGGCCTCGATGGCGAAGGACCAGAACTGGCCACCTGATCTCAAGCTGCGCGTCTTTGATAATCTCCGTGCGGTCGACACCAAGGACTTCCAGGTCGTCGAGACCGTTCAAGATACCGCCGCCAGCATAGCAGTCGTTGACTGTTACGACTATGGGGCCTTCGGCACCCTCAAGATCACCGTCAAGGTTGACGACGGTCCCGATTTGGTGGCCCACCGCGATGGCCATCCGGAGGAAGACTTCCTGCGCATACCCATGGATGAAAATCAAAACCGCATCGCCGACGCATTCGAGAAGGGCCTCGGCGTCTACGCTCGGAACCTGCCTCCTGAATGGGACAGAGAATCCTCCCCGGTGGGTCAGAAAAGCGACGGCGACGGTCTCTCGTTCTACGAAGAGTACCGTGGTTTCTTTATCCAAGGCGTCTACCAGCGCCTCGATCCCCAGACCAAGGACGTGTTCATCAATGATATCGACGGCCTGGTATTCGCTACCCTCGTGAATGCCGATACCAATCCGAACCTCCTGTCGGCTGCGGGAATCATGCCTCACCTCATCCTCGACGGCGAATGGACCGGTTCCGGTGACGCCGGAGACGGACACCGGGTTGTCAACTTCAACAGTTCTGGGTTCGCCCACATCGTCGACCAACACGGCTCCGACGTCCATATCTCGCTGGACTCCAGGCTCGATGTGGCTCGGAACCAGCCCGCCACGACTTATCCCGATGACAGCTTCCACGGCCCCGGTGGGCCCGGTGACTGGTTCTTCAGCCGTATCCGGCCGTGGGTTATCGAACAGAACATCCTCAAAGAGGTTCAGTATCACCTCAGTGCTGGGCCGCTCTTTACTGGGCTGAATGACCCGGACCTGCCCGCTTCGGATCGCGCCAAACTCAACCAGCTCCTCATCCAAGCCGCCGACGATTACCTCGCCAAGCACCCCCAGGACGCAGAGCAAGCCTCTCGCCTTTGGTACGGGCAGATCATTACCCACGAGCTCTGCCATACCCTCAATACGGATGACCACCACCCATCCAGCGGAGGCGACCATGCGTGCATCATGCGCTATCTGCCAATGAGCGATTTCGCCCCCGACCCCGCCGACCCCTTCTGCCTGAAGCGCCGCAAACCCTGGCCGGCCCTTCTGTGCAGAACCGGCGATGCCTGTTGGACCCGAGTCCAAGTGAGCGACCTGGCAGGCGCCTCCGTTACGGCCCTCAGCCAGACTCACTTTCCCGCTGCTTCGCTGGTCGCTGCCTCTTCCTCCTCGCGTCCGTTGCCCAGCCTCCCCCCGATAGCCGCGCCCTCGCTGGAACTTTCATGCAGCCTGGACTGGCCCCAGCTTTACGAGGGCGACCCGATGACCGTGGTCGTGCGTCTCCAGGCGGCTCAGGCGCGGCAGGCCTTGTCGCTGCGCTTGGCTGGGGTCACAAACCTCCCACCGGCCTTCTCCCATCCCATCCCCATCCTCGCTGCTGATTGGCCCGACGGTCTCACCCTGAACCTTGAGCGGGTCGAGACCAACGGCCAACGCCGCGTTATACTCGGCTCAAATGACTGGGCTGGACTCCTCGTCCCCGGTCAGAACGATGCGCTCTCATCTCGCCTCGGCCTGCCCAGCTTCACTCGGCAATGGTTCGTTCCCGTCAGCCTCTCCCAACTAGCGCCGGGCGCCTATGAACTCTCCCTCGCTTGGAACGGTCGAGGGTTGTCTGCCTCAGACGCCCTCGCGCTCCCGCTGCCACTCACGGCTCCGGTGACTGCCTTCACCGTGGTAGCCCCGACCAACGCAACTGCGCAGGCTACCCACCTTGGACGTTTGGCGGTCCAGGCTTACCTCGCAGGTCAGCTTGATTCAGCTAGATCGCTCGGCGAAGCGGCGCTGAGCCTCCAGGGTGCTTCCCTCTCGGGCATCGAGCCGATCAACACTCGCCTCCTCGTGGCCGACATCGCCTCACAGCAGCACGATTACCACGCGGCCTATCTGGCCCTCGGCGACCTACTCCGACAGTGGCCCAACCCAGGCCTCAACGAACTGGGTCGGCAAATCCTTCTCGAGCAGCAGTCTCTGCTGCCGACCCTGCGGCTCGATTGGTCTGCAGTTCGGAACTCGTCCCTTCTCACCATCCTGGCCAAACCCACGCAGGTGATCATTGCCGAGGAGTCTGTGAACCTGCAGTCCTGGGTGCCCTTCTCCACCAACCGCATTGACGATTCCGGCCAAGTCACGCTCACTCCTTCGCCCTCGAACAATTCCGCCCAGCGCTTCTATCGCGCCCAGTGGCTGCCCTAATGGGAATGGGGCTAACTATCCGCTGAGATTGGTTTGGTTACGCTCCTGGCGAGCGTTCAGCGAACGCCGGTGGACCTGAAGGTGATTCGGTGCCGCACCGCCCGTCGGATTGGACAAGTGGGACCCTAACCGTGAGACCCTTGAAACTGGTGACCTTGCGTTGATTTGCCAATGCTCCTTCACCAATAAGCGCACCATCTTGGCATACGCGCATCCTCCTCCGATGTAGGCGTAGTTGATATCGCCAAGCAATGTAACTTAACAGTTGAGATCGTCCCATTCTTGGCAACGATAAGCATACTGCCAGCAGTTGTGCCGCAAGGACGGCGCGTCTGGACTAAGTTCAAAGAAGCGTTCCAACGCTCTCTTAACATCTTTCCAGATATTCGAACCTGTCCAGTTTGCCTTTCTCTCGACGGGGTCTATGTTCTACAAATTGGTTATCCGTAAAAGTAGGTGTCTACCCCATGTGCCCGATGATGATGCATTACGTCGAAAGACTGAGGTATACATATATTGTAGCATGAGTTCGATTGTGTCTCGGATGTGGGGCAACCCTGGGGCCTCAGGGATTGTCGGGGAAAAGACCAACAGGAGCGCATATTTATGGAGACAGGTCCTCAATTCCGGCGCGTGAAGCGCGGAGCCGATGAGTCAGGAGTGATACAAATACGTAACATACGCAACAAGTCATCTCGAGCTGAAAACTAACAGCAGGCAGATCGTCAGCAAGAACCTCAATACAATCCATGCCAGACGTCCCCGCGAAACGCGTCAGCCTGGATTGATATAAATACGTAACATGTATATTAAGCTATGTGGAGTGGCGAACGGATCAGCTATCAGATCAATGGAGAGCCCAAAAGTGCATTAAGATGGCCCTTTATGGGATAGATGCTCCCAATATCATTGCTGTATTAATCCTCAACGACGTTGGAAAATGCTAATCCAACGCATTAAGAACAGCAAACCCCTCATCAGTTAATAAACCAAATAACATGAAAACAACCAAGTTAAAGATGGCCTTCGCGGCCTTGGCCTTGGCCTGTGCCAGCCAAGTTGCCCGGGCGGATTTCATCCCGTATCCGGCCTCGGGCACACCCAACTCCACGGTGTATACGTTCACCGCCACCGGGACGGGTCCCATCACTGCTTATTTCGCCGGTTCTACCGCCACCTACGATAATGAGCTGGGGTTGCTCATTAACGGAGTTTCCACCGGTGTTATCGGCCTGGACAACCACACCTCAGCTCTCGGGCAGAGCTTGGTCCTGGGGAACGCAACCGCAGGCGACACTCTCACTTTCGTCCTTCAGAATAACACCCTTGGCGCGAACGTTTATTCCGATCCGACCATGAACACGACGTATGATGTTGATGGAAGCGTTGGGCATCAGCACGTGTACGCAGCGGCCTACACCCAAACGACGCCTCTACTCGGCACTATCCCGAAAGGCACCTATGTGGCGTTCGAAGATCTGCGCTTTCCAAGCTCCGACTTTAACTACCACGATGAAACGTTTGTTTTCACCGGTGTGTCCGCCGTTCCGGAGCCTTCCACCTACATCGCGGGCGTTCTCCTGACCCTTCCATTCGGCTTCCAAGGCATTCGGGCTTTGCGCAACCGCAAGCAGGCGTGTAGCGCTGCGTAGTTCGGGAGAAGCGTGAGCGCGGAGCGTTGGTGAAGAGGAGCACAGCAGAAGCATCGTGGATCCCAGGAGAAAGCGGCTTGATGGTCCGTGAGGATTTTGGAGATGCTCCCCGATCCAATTTCGCGAAGATGAACTCAAAGGAATTCGTCCTGTGTGTCCCTGGGGTTGCCCGGGGACCGTTCACCGCCACGGATGCTACGAGCGGTATGCCGACCCGGAAGGAACGTTCAAGGAGAGAGTTCAGCGGTATCTGTGTCCTCCGTGCGGGCTGACCTTCTCGGTCTTGCCTGAGCATCGGCTGCCCTATTGCCCGATTCGTACCGAGCGGCTGCAGGGTCATTTTGATCAACAGGCGGGGATCCAGGCTCAAGGCCTGGACCCTCCGCCCCGCGAGGTGGAGGCGAGTTGCCTCCGCCGAGCGTGGAGTGCGTTGACGGCCCGCGTTGCCACTCTCAAAGAAGCCTTCGGACAACTGATTGAAAGCACGTTTTCCGACGGCGCCTTGTTCTGGGCGAGCGCGCGGCAGTCGTTTGACTCGGTGGCCAAGATGCTCCGTTTTCTTTCCGAACACCACCGCATTTCGCTCTTGGGTAACTACCGCTGCCTGCAACCGTCTGCTTGAACTTTTCCTTGAACCGCAGGGGGTTATCCATCCCACAAAACGCTGTTTTTGCGGGCGGCGCCGACCGCGTGAGAGGCTGCGCGGCAGATGAAAAACCCATCGCAATCGGTTCAGGAGGCCATCGCCCTGCGGCGCATGAGCCTGGTTCAAGCTGTAATTGAGCTTCTTCAGCTCCACTGGCCTTTGTCAGCGGCGCTGGAACAGGTGAGCTCTACTCATCCCTTGGCCGGGGACAGTGAGGCTCCACCTCAGTTTGTCGCCCAGCGTACGCTCGAAGACTGGTATTACGCCTTCAAGAAAGGAGGTTTTGATGGGCTCAAGCCCAAAGGGCGATCGGATCGGGGCAAACCCCGGCGGCTGTCCGAAAAACAACAGCAATGGATCCTGGAGCAAGTGCGTTGCTTTCCGGGAGTGCCGGTCAAACTGCTTTACCGGCAATGGAAACAAGCCGATCCCACTCTGCCGGCTCTTTCGGCCGTTTACCGCTGGCTGGAACAGAACGATCTGGACGCTCATGGCCGCCGTTATCTCTTGCGCCAGAACATTCCCGGTCCGACCAAAGCCTTCGAAGCGCCCGGTGTCAACGATCTGTGGATCGTCGATTTCTCGCCGGGACCATTCCTGGCGTTGCATCCCAAGACGGTAGCCACGCATCTGTGCGTGATCATCGACGATCACTCGCGCCTGATCCCCTACGGCCAGTACGCGCTGGCCGCCGACACTCAGGCGCTGTTGTTCTGCCTCAAGGAGGCTCTGCGCCGCCGTGGACTTCCTCGAAAGCTCTACACGGACAACGGTGGCCCCTTCGTCAACCACCACCTGCGCATCGTCTGCGCCAACCTGGGCATTCGACTCGTTCACTCCAAAGTGGGCCGGCCTTGGAGCCGCGGCAAAGTGGAACGGATGTTCCGCACCCTGCAGCAGGATTTTGAAGCGGGCTTGCGTTTGCCCGGCCAAGGTGTCGGTTCGCTGGAGGAACTCAATGGCAAGCTGGCCCGCTGGCTGCAGGAGATCTATCACCCGCGCCATCACGAGGGCATCGGTGAAAGCCCCCAGGAACGCTTCGCTCGGGCCTTGCCCCTGCTGCGGCCCTTGGATCCCAATCTGGATCTGGACCGACTCTTCTACACCCGCATCGAGCGGGTGGTGCGCAAGGACGGCACCGTGCGCATCGACAGTGATCTTTATGAAGTCAACCTGGCCCTGCGTGGCCTTAAGGTGCACTTAGAACTGGATCCCTGGACTAAGAACCCAGTTCTGGTTCGTTACAAGGGGCAGGATTTCGGCACCGCCCGCAAGGTCGACCGACACCTCAACAGCCAGATCGATGGCGGAGGGATGCAGCCGTGAACGAACTCGATCGCTATGCCCGCAGTTGGGGGGCCACGGCGGTCCCCTTCGGGCCTTTGTCCGATCAGCAATGGATTGGCATCCCTTCCCAGCAACGGGCCATCAGCCTCCTGGATCAGACCGCCGCCTTGCGTGGGGCCATGCTTTTGAGCGGCGGCAATGGCGTGGGTAAATCCACCCTGGTTGGCCGCTGGGTGCGCCAATTGGAAACCCGCCTCTACACTCCGGTCAATCTCACCCAGGCCACTTTGAGCAGTAGCGGACTCTTAGCCAGTCTGGCTCGCAGCTTAGGCAAGCGGGGCAGCATCCGCCGTGAGCGCAACCTGGACGAGCTTTCCAGCTACCTGTCCGAACACGAACGGCAGACCTTGGTGATCGTCATGGACGACGCTCAGAACTCGACCCACGGCACGCTCGAAGAGCTTCGGCTCTTGTTGGGGCTCAACCTGCCCAGCCAACCCACCTTCGCGCTGATCCTGATCGGCGATGAATACCTCCTGGGCCAGCTCCAACTGCGCAATCACCGGGCGCTTTGTTCTCGGCTAAGCGCTCATCACATGCTCAGTCCTTGGACCTTCGAGGAGATCCAGACCTATCTCAAGGCCGCGCTGGAAGCGGTGGGCATTAATCGCTCCAAAGTCTTCGAACCCGCGGCGGTGGATCTCTTGGTGCGAGCCACCGCGGGGGTGCCCCGCAGTGTCTGCCTGTTGGCGCGAGCCGCCTGGCTGGAAGCCGCTCGGGCCGACGCCCGCGAAATCAGCGCCCAAACCATGCAACAGGCCTTGGAACAAGTACCAGGATTAACGGGCTTGACCCGACATAGCTCATGATCGAACGCATCCAACAGGCTCACGCGTTGTACTGTCGCCTGACCGGCCAGCGCGTGAGCCTGCGCTATGATCGGGAACGGCTCTGGTACGATCTCTTTCAGGCAGGCTTCAACGAGGTCGATCTCCAGAGAGTCATCCGCTACCTCCAGCGAGAGATCCGAGAAGGGCGCCGAAATGTCGGCGCTCTCAAGTTATCCAACCTCCTGCAGATCGACCGCTTCGAAGAAGATCTGAACATCAGCCGGGTTCAGCTCTACGCGCCCAAACCCATCAAACCTGTCCCACCCCCCTCCGCGCCACCGCCCACCCCAGAGGAAAAAGAAGCGGCACGCCAACGTGCGCTACAGCTCCTGGCCAAACTCAGGGCCGAACACGGCCTCTAAGAGCCACAGCTCTTTTCGCTTAACCCTCCACGCCATAGCCTCTCACCGTCTCCCGGTTCGAATTGGAGAAATCTTCCCCACAGCTGCTCGCCACTTTCACACCATCCCTTCGCGCTCTTTCTCCCCCCGCTCTGTTCGCTCATCGGTCCCGTTGCTCCACCAATCAATCCGCTCCTTCTTCCACAGGCTAATTCGCTGCTGTACAGCAGGCGGCCTAAAGCCTATCCGTTTCTTTCGCTGGTCAATGGGCGCTGGCTGTCGCCAGCGCCTTTTTGCGTGGTTTTGGAGCCATGCGGGTATGAGCCCCAATTGTAATTATGGGTCGGCCGATCATCTCATCGCACGGCGCTCGGGTCGGGCAGGGGTCGGCCGCTGAGGCCCCTCTTGCGCATCCTCGAGAAGTTGAACATGTTGAAGAAGTGCATGAAGCCCAGGACCAGCGTGACGATCCCCACCTTGGTCGAGATGTATTCAACTCCCTCTACGATATCGGCCGGCTTCTCACCGATCCGGAGGAACAGCAGGATAAAACCCAGGTTGACGAGGTAAAAGCCCACCAAAAGCAGGTGGTTCACCGAGTCCGCCATCTCTTGATTCCCGCCGAAGGCGTCGACCAGGAAAAGTCTGCCGTTCCTGTGGAGCGTGCGCCCGACCCATTTGGTCATCACGATGCTGACCAGGAGATAGGCTGCGTAGATGCTGAGGCTGGTATTCATAGTCTTGTGTCTTTGTTTTGGATGTTGCTGGTTAATGGTTGTCTGCACGCGCGGCTCCGATGCGGCCCGGGACGCCGCGCAAGGTTTCCGGGCTTAAACTCCCACGGCCGAGCTTGCTGCCATTGAGTTGGCGGGCGTCGGACCTCATGGGAATTCGAAGAAAGCCCGGTGACGGCGATGCCGACCGCCTTCGTGGCGTTGCTTTCTGCCTAGGCCGACGAGTCGCGCCAGCGCCTTGCGAAGGCGCCAACCTGCTGAGCCGACTGCGGAATAGGCGACACTGGTGCCCAACCCCGGCCCTCGCCCATCCGATCGGAGAGGGTGCCCGGCTTGTCCCGCCGGAATCGGGTGGGGGCGGAAGGGCGGGTGAGACCTCGTCTCTCGCCTATCCCACGGCCCGATGAGTAACCCTTTGAATCCCAGGATCAAACCATGGAAGCGCCGAGCGATCGGGAGCCTGCCCGCCGTCGGGGGCGTGGCGAGTTGAGTTGGTCGGAGCGACATAATCAGATATTTCTGTTACAACAGAAATTACTGCATCAAAAACGAAATGTCAACCACGTGCTCGTACGGCTGAAGTGCCATTTCCACCCTGCAACCCAAAACCCGCGATGCGAACGGAGTGAATTGCGTACCCCCCTTTCCCCAGCCGGGCGTCTATCGCCTGAATAGTTCGGGCATGCCTCCGGCCAGCCCGATCGAATCCGTACTGGCCGCGCCCCTCTAGGGCAAGTTCGTGGAGGCCTGGACGACGTAGCTTTGGCCAGGATAGCGACAGGGCATTAGTACACGACCACTGACAAGACCCCAGCGATAAAAGTGTTGACCGGTTGTTCGGTCTTCGCCACCATTAGTTATGACTTGGGAAAGTCATGATCTCGTTGTGAGAGCTTATGTTGGCGACTCGTAATACAAGGCGTCAGAAGGAGAGACGAAAATGACGACATCCAGGCTTCCTGTGCTAGGGACAACCTCCAGATCCGGAACTCATCACGCAGACCCGCAACGAGCAGGGCGACGGCCCAAACCTCAGGCGGCGATTGTGCCGCAAATTCCACCGGCCGATGGCGGGGGACAATCAAACCACCGCCAAACGATTCCGCCCCTGATTCTCTGGCCTTGGACCCGTCCTCGTCGAGCATTCACCTTCGATCATTATCGCAACTTGGCATTGGCCCTGGCGGCGTCGCTTTCCCTATCCCTCTTGGGCAACACCCAAGAGAGTGTCGAGTATTTTGCTCTGGCGCCAATCGCGTCGCCCCAGACCGCAGGCTTGCCTTTTTCGGTTGCGATCTCCGCGCGGAACCTGGCCGGTGAAGTGCTCACCGGCTTCAACAACACGGTTCGCGTGGCTGCGCTAGTGCCTGGCCCGCAACCCCAGGCAGTAATCTCGGAGATCGATCCACACGGAGAACGAATTGAGTTCACGAACCCGAGCCCACTCCCTGTGGAGGTCTCTGGTTGGCGAGTCGAGGTGTTTGCAGCCAAGAACTGGCCGCTACCGAGCGCCAGCTTTTCGCTCCCTCCTGGCACCCTCATGACGTCCGGCGGGGTATTCCAAGTCAATGCTTTCGGCAATGCCGCCGGAAGTTACCCGGTGTTTTATACTCTAGCGCCTTTCTATTGGGGGCTGAATGCCCAGGGTGACCCGCTGGCGGTTCTGCTCCGCGATAGTCATGACGAGATTGTCGATTTTGTCTGTACCGTTGGCACGGACCCAAGCCAAGTTTTGGGGACTTCTGCGCCGAAGCTATGGATCGGAGATCCACTCCCAGCCAATTCGAGCTCGGCTAAGACGTATCAACGAACCGGCGGGGAGAACCATAGGAATGCTGGGGATTGGAAGGTCGCGGCGCCGACTCTAGGAGCGATAAACCCTCTGCTGAGGCTGCCGTTCCCTCAAGCGATAATCGAGTACCCAACCGACCCGGCTGCAGTTACACTAACAAACGGCGAGTGGACTGGCCTCCTCAGTGTTGGTCAGTCGGGCAGTGCGCTGACTCTACGCGCCGATGATGGTCACGGGCACACGGGAGGCAGCAACCCCTTTGGCATCCAAAACGGCCCCCCACTAACTTTACGCCTTCCAGTTTCTGCCGACCAGGCTACGCCTGGCTTCGCCGGCATCGGCACGGTCAGCATCCCGCAACCTGCGATCATGGACCTGAGTGTCATCCTGGAATCAGGAGATCCCGCCGAGATTCTGGCGCCTGGCCGCATCGTGATCCCCGCTGGCGCCAAATTCGCGGAATTTAATGTGACGAATCTGGATGATGGGGTGCTCAGCGGAAGCCAGGCCGTCAGTATCACCGCCAGCGCGGCTGGCTACACCAGCGCAACCGCAACGATCACAAATCTGGACAACGAAAGCACGACCCTCTCCGTGACCTTACCTCCGGCGGCGCGGAAAGGGGATGGTCTTCTGGCAGGGTTGGGCCGGGTCACTATGAGCGGCATAGCGGGAAAGGACGTGAACGTCAGCCTCTTATCGAGCGATCCGGAACTCATCCAAGTGCCAGCATCAGTCATTATCCCGACGGGCGCCGATGACGTCCAATTTACTCTGCGGGCGCCTGATAATGGAAAACTCGAGGGGGCACGAATCGTGGCGGTCACCGCTGCCGTCACCCGGTGGACAAGCGCAACCGGCATGATCCAAGTTGCTGACAATCGAGCGGTCAACCTGGTGCTGAGCTTCGTTGATCCCATCGTGAAAGACATGGGTTTGGTTGCGAGCGGTGGATCGGTTGCGATCGAAGGAACGCTGGAAACCAACTTGACTGTCCATCTGCAAAGCGACCTTCCCGGCTTACTCGATGCGCCAGAATCCGTCGTTATTCCAGCAGGCCAAACGTCCTCTCGTTTCGACCTCTCGCTCCCGGTGGTCGCTGGCCCAAACGGAGCGCAAGAGATCACCTTCCACGCCAGCGCAGCCGGCTTTGTGCCCACCCAGGAAATCCTTCTGGTGTATGACCATGTAGTCGATCACTTCACTTTTGTACCGCTGTCCGGCACCCAAGTAATTAATATCCCTTTCCCCGTGGCGGTTTTTGCGCGGGATTCCCAGGACTATCCAGTTCCCACCTACTCGGGCTCGGTGCCTTTGAGCACGACACCGGGGAACTCAACCTCGATCTCACCGGCGTCAGCAGGGCCATTTACGAACGGTGTGTGGGCAGGAACCGTGGTTTTGTCAGGACCGTCAACGGGAACGAACTTGAGGGCTGGAAACGACAACGGCCCATTCGGTATCAGCAATCCGTTTAACGTCGTGCCTAACCCGGTCCGCAAGCTGGAAATCGTCACCGGCGACATCGTGTCCAATCCGAACGACCGATTCATCTATGCAAGCGGCGCATCCACATCCCCGGCTTATAGCAATGCCATAGTGCGCGTGGATGCCATTGCCGGGGTCGTGGACAGCGTGATACCCGTTGGCAGCGACCCAGACAAACTCGCCCTGTCAGAGGATGGTAGGCACCTCTATGTTGGCTTGAACGGTGAGTCCGCGGTGAGGCTTGTGAATCTAACTGACGGCACCAGCGAGCAGACGATTTCGTTGAGCAGTGGCGACGTCGCTTCGCAGATCGAGGTGATGCCAGGGAACCCCGACGTAGTGGCGATTCTCAGTAACCCGGGGATTGCGCTGTACGATCATGGCCACAAACTAACCAACCAACTCCTTGCCTCGATGTGGGGCCCGTTCGGC
>Ga0265329_10001105_pt1 | contig 13266 bp, 10 predicted proteins | sample 41627metaG_FD_202091 | JGI IMG/M metagenome (GOLD analysis project Ga0265329, IMG submission 202091) | Rhizosphere microbial communities from Carex aquatilis grown in University of Washington, Seatle, WA, United States - 4-16-27 metaG | ecosystem: Host-associated > Plants > Roots > Rhizosphere...
GGAATCCTGAACCCCAATGAGAGCAGCCAAGCATAGAGCTCGGGGTCAGCGCGCAAGTTCGTGAGAACGCCTTGGCGTAGCTCCCTCACCTCGCCCCCTGGGTTCGAACACTCCAGGGTGGCGGCGCGCGGAGAAAGCCTGAGGCGATCTGGAATCAGTTGGAAGGAGCCACGCGGACACCAATCAAGCAGGGCGGAAGTCAGACGCCCGTTGATTCTCTGACCCAACGCCACGAGTTGCCCCAAGGTGTTCTCATCAGGCCGCAAACAATTCATGAAGCTAACCAGAGTGACGAGCGTGATGTGCGTCTGCCTGTGGGGATAAACGTAGAGGCCTCCATCCAAGGCCGAGAGTTGCGCGGCCAGGTCCTCATAGCTATCTCGAACCTCGTTCGGCAGCGGCCAGGCGCAGGTTAAGTTTAGGCCGTAAGAAGGGCAGTCCGGGTCGTCCCGGAGCACGGTGTCGGCCTCAAACCTTTGGTCGTCCATCCTTCCTGCTTGGTCCACCGAGCTCGCCGTAGAGTTCTAGACGGCAACGACGGTATTCTCCAAACGACCGACACCGCTGATATCAATGCGCACCAAGTCGCCGGGTATTAAGCTGAAGTCGTCCGGAGGAACAACGCCTGTGCCTGTCAACAGGACGCTCCCATGGGGAAACTGCTGGCTGCGGAATAGAAACGCGCTCAACTCCTCGAAAGAACGTTTGAGCCGTTGAACCGTCGTTTCGCCCTCAAAGACCACTTTTTCCGCGCGGAGAATCTGGATGCCAATTCGCCACGTGCGCGCCTCAGCCTCGCTGGCTCCCACCCGAATGCATGGTCCTAAAGCGCAGGATTGGCTGTAGATTTTCGCTTGCGGCAGGTAAAGGAGGTTCTCCCCCTCGATGTCGCGCGCGCTCACGTCGTTTCCGATGGTGAAACCCACAGCTTTGCCTTTGGAGTTGAAGACTAGCGCCAATTCAGGCTCCGGCACGGTCCATCGGGAATCCGAACGCACGCCAATGGCATCGCCTGAACCCACCACTTTTTCCGCAATCGATTTGAAAAAGAGTTCGGGGCGCTCTGCGTCGTAAACGCGGTCGTAGGCGGTAGCGCTGAAGTTGGACTCCTCCATCCGGGCCGTCTTGCTACGCAAATACGTGACTCCGGCCGCCCAAACCTCCTGTTTCTCGATCGGAGCCAGCAGTCGCACCGTGTCCGCCGAGAACTGTGGCGTATTTCGACTCTCGATATCCTGCAACAGCTCAGTTAAGCGGTCGGACTCCAGCAAAGCAGCGAGGGAGGGGTGGCCCAATTGGCTCAGATCGATTAGCCCCCCGTTGGAAGTCAGCAGACCGACGGAGGCGCTTGCTCCCGCTTCCTTTGAGGCCAAGAACCGGCAGAGTTTCATCGACTCTAAGCTATTGGCTGTAGTCCACGTACACGGTTTTCACCCGAGTGTAGAACTCAACCGCACCGGCACCCTGTTCCTTGAACGAGTCGGTACTGGATTTCTTGACGCCACCAAAAGGCGCCTGCAGGGCAAGGCCAGTGCTGATCTGATTCACCTTCACCACGCCGGCTTCGATTCGTTGTGAGTAAAGCATGGCCTTTCGTAGGTCCTTCGTCACAATCGAGGCCGACAGACCAACGTCCACTCCATTGGCCAGAGCCAGGGCCTCCTCAAACCCATCCGCGGCCATGACCGCCAGGACTGGGCCAAAAATCTCCTCGCGCGCAACCCCCATGGTCGCGGTCACTCCACCGAGCACGGTCGGCTCCATGAACAAACCGTGGCCCAGATCGCCCTGGGTCAACCGCGCGCCACCGCAGAGTAATTCTGCTCCCTCTGATCGAGCCTGCGCCACTGCTGCCAGATTGCCGTCGAGTTGGGCCTGGCTGACAGCCGGGCCCATTTCGACACCGGCTGAAAGACCCGGCCCCACCTTCAGCGCACGCGCCTTTGCCACCAACTTCTCCAGGAAAGGCCCCATGATAGCCCGCTCGACAATCACCCGGCTTGTGGCCGTGCACGCTTGTCCGGTCAAACCAAAACCGGCGCGAACGACCAAGGAAACCGCCAGGTCGAGATCGGCGTCAGCCAAAACAATCGTCGGATTCTTGCCGCCCATTTCCATCTGCGCTCGAGCCATTCGCTGCGCCAACTGCAAATAGACCTGGTGCCCAACCGCATGAGATCCGGTGAAGGAAAGGCCTGCGACGGCTGGATTAGCGGCCAACTCCCCCCCAACAGCACGCCCGTCGCCCACCACCACGTTCAGCACGCCGGCAGGCAACCCGGCTTCTTCCAGGGCGTGGGCAAGCGCCAAGGTCATTCCGGGTGCCGGCGATGCTGGCTTGATAACCACCGCGTTGCCACTCACTAGCGCTGGGGCAATCTTCCAGGCTGGAATGGCGATCGGGAAGTTCCACGGCGTAATCAGCGCGACCACGCCGAGAGGTTCACGAACGGTGTACAACAGGTTGTTCGGTAAATCGTGTGGAATGGTCTGGCCGCCGAGCGTATAGCTGAGCCCCCCGAAGAACCGGAAGATGTCCACTGCCCGTTGTACCTCGCCTTTGCTTTCCGCGAGCGTTTTGCCTTCTTCTCGAGTGAGCGCCTCGGCTAGCGCGTCCCTGCGGGATTCTAGGATTTGGGAGGCACGGCTCAGGATCCGGCCGCGCCCCACCGAGCCGAGCCCAGCCCACGCCGGCCAGGAGGCACGTGCGGCCGAGATCGCTGCCGCCGCATCCGCCTGGCCGCTGAGCGGATACTCAGCTACCACCTCCCGCTGATCCGCTGGGTTACGCGTCCGGAAGGTCTGCCCGCTCGAGGATGGTACCCACTTGCCGCCAATGAAGTTGGTCATGGTTGTCATTTGGCTCCCAACGCTGTAGTTGGCTTGGGATTAGCCGCTCGGACCTCTCGCGTCTACTTAGGTACACGACGAACTGTCGCCGTGGGCTAACGAGCCATGCGGAGCATCTGTATGGCCTGGTCCACATTCGTAGCCCCGTTCCCGGCCATTTCCGCCAAATCCATTTGGAGCTGGCGGATAGCATTGTGCACAGCGTTGGCTTGGTCGGCAGTTAGCGTCGGCATGCTCCGCAGAGTTAGCAACGCGGCGGCTCCTTTTTCGAAGTCGCTCTTTTTGAAAGCCTCGATGGCCGCATCCGAAGAAGCCTTCGCCTCGGCAGTTGCACTCTTAAACTGTTTGTCGATCAATTTGATGACCCTCTCCCCGCCGGATGAAGGAGCATTCTTGGTGGCTTTGTGATCGCATCCGACGGCAAAAGCCAGTACCACGAGAGTCCCGAATAAAACGCGTAAGATTTTCATAGAGAAACACGTATAGGGAAACGCTAACCAGGGCAGGAATGAAGGTCAAGCCCACGTTAGGAAAGCAAAACCACGCGACCGCTAAACAGCAGTGCGTGGTTTGACAGCGGTCACGTCCCTCTCGAGGAGGTTAGCGAAGATCGCCTAGTCTCCCGTTTTGCGACCCGGGTTGCACCAGATCAGCCCTGGGCGCTCGCCGCCGCTACCGTTAAATCCAGCCATCCGGTAAAAGGCTCGATAGGTGAGGTATTGGACGCCGCCGCTGAAGAGACCAACGCTCGCGCCTCCCTTGGTATCATTGGCCATTGAGGTATTGTTGTTCGGCTTCACAAACCCGCTTCCGCTATGTCGTTGTGAGATCCCCTCATACGGATAACTGGACGAGTCGTTGAAGTAAAAGGGGGTAGTCTCGTCCGCTTCCCACATCAGAATACACTGCGGGTTAAACGAACTCGCCCGATAGGTATTATGCGGATGGTTGTCGTTGATCCTTCCGTTCGCCAAATCGCCCCCGCCATACCCGCACACAGCCCCGTTCCAGACGTAACTGCTCAGATAGATGCCCCTCTGAGAAAACCAGAGCTTGAGCTGCGCAGTATTCGTCTTATCAGCCGGGCACATGAAGACTTTTTGCTCGTTCAAATAGGGCCAAAGCTCGCCTTTTTTAAGGTAATTGACCTGGTTGCTGTAAACCGTAGGCGTCAGACTCCCCGGCGAGGGGATGTTCGCACCGTAGAGCCACGAATCATAAGATGTGCCCCAGCCAGGCGACGGCATGTAATCGTTTTGGTCCGTCAAGTACATGTGCGTAGCCGTGAGGATCTGCTTGTTGTTGTTGCGATCAATCGTGAGTTGGGCTCGATCCTTCGCTTTCGCAAGAGCTGGCAGCAGCATGCCGGCGAGGATCGCGATGATCGCGATCACCACCAGCAATTCAATCAGAGTGAAAGCGTGCCTGGCGCGGCGCATTGGGTGATAAATCGGTCGGTCGACTCTGGAGTTCTGGCTCATGGCCTGGATTAGGTTGGTTTGAGTGCTGACGACTTTCTTTTACCTCTGACAGAGGCCAATTGCAAGTGTGCGTTTGGTCGCACAGGATGAGCCCGCAGACCACCTCGGTTGCCAACCAAAAACCTTGGACGCCCAAGGTCGAAACCATCTGGCTGGAGTTCGACTCCAAGACTGCCGGCCCGCTCAGCCCCACCGAAGCGGCTGTCCCGTTTATTCCCCTCGCGCCAACCATCTCACCGAAATCCCGCCAGCGTCGTCTCGACTCGCACCGCCCCGTCCGCGGAAAATGCTGCTGCGTTGCGAGCAAACGTCCGCGGAAAATGCTTTCTCTTTTTGCCCTGCTAGTATAAATTCCGCGCTGTCACTGATGGAAACAGCCGCCCACTGGCCGCGACCAACTCGCGCTTTCGCCTCCACATTCCCAGGTCTCTATCGGCTGCTTCTCCTCCTCCTGGCCCTCACGGTTCCCCTCAGTCCGTTAACTGCGGGCGCCTCCCTCACTCGTGGCGTCCCCGGCAACCCCATTGCCCGCACTGGAGATCGCTCCGTGGCTCTGCACTGGGATGCGCCGACGGACACTACTCCCACAGGCTATCACATCTACCGGAGTCTTTCTCCGCAAGGGCCCTTTGTCCAGGTTGACACAGGTGGGGTCCGGCTCCTGAGTTACGCGGATTTGGCGGTCACCAACGACCAGACTTACTTCTACCTCGTGCGATCGCAGGACAACTCAGGCGTCAGTGACCCCTCAAGTCTGGTGGTTGCCACTCCCAGAACTTTCGAAAACGACGAGGAGTTCCTCGAACTGCTCCAAGCCACCGCGTTTGACTATTTTTGGTACGAGGCCAATCCCACCAACGGGTTGATCAGGGACCGAAGCACACTGAACTCCTTCAGTAGCATCGCTGCGGTCGGATTCGGGCTGACCGGGATGGGTATCGGTATTGACCACGGTTGGATCACCCGGGCACAAGGACGAGAGCGCGTATTTAACACCCTCAAGACCTTCGCCAACGGCCCGCAGGGCCCGGCCAGCTCAGGAACCATCGGTTACAACGGCTGGTTCTACCATTTCCTGTTCATGAATACTGCGCAGCGTTATCCGAACGTTGAGCTTTCCTCGATTGACACTGCCCTGCTCCTCGGGGGGGTCATCTATGCGCGCGAGTACTTTGACCAAGCTGACCCTCAGGAAGCCGCCATCCGCGAAATGGCAGATCTGATTTTCAATCGCGTCGATTGGAACTGGATGGCTAACAACGCCTCCACCCTGACTATGGGATGGATGCCCGGCACTGGATTTCTTTCCAGCCGTTGGAAGGGCTACAACGAAGGAATGATTCTCTATCTGCTCGGCCTGGGCGCTGCGAATAACCCTCTTCCCGCGGCAGACTGGGATTCCTGGACCGCGAGCTACAAATGGCTCACCTACGACGGCTACAGCTACGTTAACTTCCCTCCCCTGTTCGGCCATCAGTACTCCCACTGTTGGGTGGACTTTAGGTACGCAGCTGATGCCTACATGCGCGATAAGGGGATCAGCTATTTCGAGAACTCCCGACGCGCCACGCTCGCCCAACGAGCGTACGCTGCCCGCAACCCGAGCAAGTTCCCCAACTACGGCACCAACCTCTGGGGGTGGACGGCATGCGACGGGCCTGGAGCTGGTGTTTACCTCGGCTACTCCGCGCGCGGCGCGCCGCCCGCCGAAAACGATGATGGTACCATCGCCCCAACTGCTGCCGGCGGATCGCTGGCCTTTACCCCTGAGTTCTCGGTCGCGGACCTGCGCAATCTCTACGACACCTACCGCACGAACATCTGGACGGGCTATGGTTTCCGGGACGCGTTTAATCTTAAGGCGAACTGGTGGGACACCGACGTGTTAGGTATCGATCAGGGGCCAATCTTACTAATGGCGGAGAACTACCGAACCAAAGCGGTCTGGAACACCTTCATGCGCAGCCCCATTATTCAGCGTGGACTCGCCCGGGCAGGCTTCACGCCCGCTCCTTTCCTCGATCCAAACCTCCAGATCGGCCCAGACCCTGGCACTTTCAAACTGTCTTGGTCCCCAACTTCAGGTCGCGCTTTCCAGGTGGAATACTCCCCCAATCTGACGAACTGGTTCTTACCCCTCTCCGGCTTCTTCGAGTTGACCAACGGCCCGATTCCCCTTAGTTGGACGGATCGCGGGCCGGGCGACACCATGACCTACCCCGCCCTCGCCCGTGAGCGATACTACCGGGTATTCCAACTTGGCCAGTAAAGTCCTGCCGGGCCTTGGAAAGCGCCCCCGGAGAGCCCCGTCTTCGCGGCCAGCAAGGCCGAAGTTGCCGAAAAGGTAGTGCAGCTCGACGCTATGCAGAGAAACAGGAGCCCTGGGTCGGCGCCCTTGGTGGAGGGTCGGGCCAGTGCGGATTCAGCAACCGCAGGCGGATGAACTTGCTGCGGAGGACCGCGACACCAACACCGCCATGCTCGGAGACGTTCAGCGTCTAGCCGGACCCTTTCGGCGATTCTGTTTCTGGCAACCAGAGAGCCACGACCGCCGCGACCGGGAAAAGGAAACTGGCATAGAGCAGCGCATGGCGGAAGCTGCCCACCTGGGAAAACAACCCAAAAAAGACCGTCCCAAACGCCGCGCCAATACGACCAATGTTATAGCAAAAACCCGCCCCCGTCGTCCGAAGCAGTGTCGGGAACAAGGGTGGCAAGTACATGGTGAATAAGCCAAAGATCCCTGAGAAAAATCCTACACTCGGAAACCAGAACCCCACCAATGTCCGGTAGTCATGGAGCCGTTGGAAGGAACCAAACATCGCCAAAAAGAAACCCGAGCAAAGTATCACAATCGCCTTCCGGTAGCCGAGCTTGCGCGCCAGCGCGGCCGCAAAAAAATTGCCCACGATGGAAACCGAGATCACCAGGAAAAACGCGGAGCTAACCAGCTTCTCGCGCCGTACGGGGGTCCATGTCGCCAACTCAGGAAGGTTCCGCAAGTGCTGCGCGTGCCAGAACATGAAGGCCCACCACGCGGTTAAGCTGAGAGTGCAGACCAAAATTGTCCTCAAGCTGACCGCCAACACCTCCCCACGAAACAGATCACGCACCTTCGGTGTGTGCGACCCTACCCGCAATCGAGCGTCGTGCCATTCAGCGGGCTCAGGCACCTGCCGGCGGATCCAAAAGACCAGCAGGGCAGGCAGCACCCCCGTTAAGAACACCCAACGCGGCTCGTAGCTCCAGCCAAGCCAGGTACACGCGCTCGCCACCAGGTACACCGTCAAGCATGCTCCCAGCACCCCAATATTGACTCCGGTTTGCAGTGTCGCGGCAATCCAAGGACGCCAGCGCACCGGCCAAGTCTCGGCCAAGAGCGCCGCGCCCACCGCCCATTCGCCTCCGATTCCCAACGCCGCAAGAAAACGGAAAATCAGGAGCTGCCACCAAGTGTGGGCCGCGAAGGACAAACCCGTGAAGGCCGCATACGTAAGGATCGTCAGACCCAGGGTCCGGCTCCGACCCAGTAGGTCCCCTACCCGGCCAAAAAAACCGCCACCAAGCGCCCAACCGATCAGGAAAGCGGCCTGGATCCAGGAACTCTTCTCCTTAACCGCCGGGTCCGCCGGGCTGCTGGCCTGCAGCAACTGCATCACGAATGGCGCCGCCACCAGGGTGTAAAGGTGCATGTCTAGCCCGTCGAAGAGCCAGCCAAGCCAGGCCGCCAACCCGCTCTTCCACTGTTGCGACGTCAGTCCGCCCAGGCCTACCGCCGTGTCCTGTGCCAGGCCCACACTGGAAATCGGGGTTGCTGCTGGTGCGGGCGAGCTCACGCGCAAGAGGAAATACCCTCATATTCGGGGTTAAGGATGCACAACTCAGGCAAGGCGGCGCGCAAAGGATCAGCATCTGCCACGCTGAAGCCCAAATGCGAATGCCGACGCCATCCCTCTGCGTGGCGAAACTTCCCCGCTTTGCGGGCCACCTCTTCCGACATGGCGTCCATCGCAAGGAGATACGATTCCATCCCCTGTGTCGCGTCCAGCCACTCCTTCTGGCTTTGGTGGGCTGCGAGCGCGGCGCGTTTGACCTCGTGGACCGAGGTGGTGTCGATTAACAGCTCCGGCTGAATCGGCTGGCGGAGTTGGTCGCGCAGACCGTGCGGGAGCGAGTGGTAAATCGTGACCTCTCCCGATTGCGGAGCGCGCCGTGGGACAGTGCGGTAGTTGGGCATACCGCGCACGAAGGCCGCGCTAACCGTCAGCCGACAGGTCGCCATGTGGTCCTCCATATAATCCTGCGGCGAGTGCGTCAGGATGATCCTTGGAGCAACCTCACGAATCACAGCCGCAATCCGCCTCAGCGCATGGTCGGCGTAGAAAATCTCGAGATCATCGAGAAAATCCGCGTGCCATTGAGCGCCCAGCTTTTTGCAGGCGCACTGGGCTTCCTTGCGGCGGATACGCCGGGTCGCCGCAGGGCCCTGGTTCATGCTGCCGCAGTTGCCGCTGGAGAGGTTGAAGTAATGCGCTCGCCAACCCCGTCGGGCGAGCAGCAGCAGGGTTCCCGCCATCAGGAACTCGATATCGTCCGGATGGGCCGCAATCGCGAGCACCGCTTGGCCCGGCGCCGCCAACTGGGGAGCTCGACCCATGCTTAGAGCCTAATGCCCTTCCCCGTCTGCGCCGAGCGGTCGGCCGCGAAGATCACCTGATGAGTCCGTAGGGCTTCACTCAAATTGGTGAGTGGCATCTCCTTCTCCTGCTCCAACGCGTCGAAAAACGCCTGGAACTGGACTTGATACGGATGATCCGAGACGTCGCCCGAATCGAGCATCTTCATGGACAGCTCGCTCCATTTGCCCTTGTCGAGCCCGTTCAGCTTGGTTGAGTGGAACTTGTTATCCAACAGGCTTCCTTCACTGCCTACCAGGTGCGTGTGAAAGTAATACGGCTGGATACAATCGATCGAAGAGGCACACTTGCCGATCCGTCCGTCCTTGAACTTGAGGATGGTTACGCTGGTCGACGGGTACTCGTACTTCGCCATCTCGCGGTGAGCCGAGGTAGTCCCATAACTGGCTACCGACTCCACCTCCGCCCCCATACATAATAACAATGCATCCAGAGCGTGGCAGCCGGCTGAAAGCAGACTGCTGGCGCCGGACTCCCGGGTGATGTTCCAGCGAAACTGGCCGTACCACGGTCCGATCCCATGAAAGTAATCGATCTCGCCATAGTGCAACTTGCCCAGCAGGCCTTGATCAATGACAGATTTGATCGTCATGAACTGGCTCGAATAACGGCATTCGAAACAGACACACACCTTCACTCCAGCTTCCTTCACCGCCCTCTCGACCGCCAGGCAATCACGCCAAGACAAAGCCAACGGCTTCTCAATGATCAGGTGCTTCCCTGCGCGCGCCGCCAGAATCGCATGGCGGGCGTGCTGGTTCGGGTAGCTGCAGATCGAGACCGCGTGGAGATTGGGATCCTCCAACATCGGCTCGAGTTCCGTGCTCGAACGAATCGGAGATCCGAACTTGGCAGACAGCCCCGCGTCATCTTGCGGGCGCGAAGAGAACAGCCGGGTGACCTGGGCCGAAGTGCTGGCGTTGATCGCCTGGATGTGCGCTCCAGCGGCCCAGCCGTAGCCAATGACGCCGACGTTAAATCGTTTCACGGTGATTTCTCGCCATGGTTCGAATTCCCAAGGATCGGTGCAATCCTTTTCTGCCAGGGTCCTCCGACTTTCTCCTAGACAACCGTCGACCCAGCCCGGATAAGAGCGGCTCGCCGTCGCCATTACCATGAACCAACAAGCCTCCGCGGTCCCCGATCGCCGCAAATGGATCGTCGCCTTTGCCGGCGTCGGCATCAATCTCGCCCTTGGTCTGCTCTACACCTGGAGCATGTTCAAAGACGCGATCAGCTCCGAGTTCGGCTGGAAGGGAGAGCAGCTCAACGACCCCTATGCGCTTTGCTGCCTCGTTTTCGCGTTCACGATGATCCTTGCAGGTCGATGCCAGGACCGATTCGGACCCCGGCTCACCGCGGCCCTCGGTGGGTTGCTCGTGGCTGCTGGTTTGCTGCTCATTTCCCGTAGCAACAGCTATGGGGTGTGGCTCTTGGGGTTCGGTGTGCTCGTGGGCGTGGGCATCGGCTTCGGTTATGCGTCCGCCACCCCTGCGGCGCTCAAATGGTTCCCGCCCTCGCAGACCGGCTTGATTGCCGGCCTGGTCGTGTCTGGCTTCGGATTGGCGCCGGTCTATCTTTCGCCCCTGTCCAAGTACTTGTTGAGCGCCTTCGGATTGCGCGGAGCGATGGCCATTTATGGCGTGGCCTTCTTTGTGATCGTCTGTGGTCTCGCCCAGTTGCTCCTCAACCCGCCCCCAAGCCACGTCGTGGCCACCTCGGCTCCAGCGGGAAGTAAGACCGCCGCGGGTGCTGCTCCCGGAGAGATGTTGCGCCAGCCGATTTTCTATCTGCTCTGGATCATTTATTTCATCGGCTCCGGCTCGGGGCTGATGGTGATCAGCAGCATCAGCGGCATGGCAAAGAAAAGCATGGGAGCGTCTGCCTTCGTCGCTGTGGCGGTGATGGCCCTCGGAAACGCCGCCGGTCGCATCAGCGCCGGCCTGCTTTCCGACCGAATTGGCCGACGCCATACCCTAACACTTGTTTTGGTGTTTCAGGCCATACTCATGTTCGTAGCCATCCCGGTTACGGCCTCAGCGACTCTGGTCCCAGCGGCCATTGTCCTGGTTGCTACCTTGATCGGCTTCAACTATGGCGCAAACCTTTCGCTCTTTCCCTCCTATGTGAAGGACCTTTGGGGACTGCGCAATTTCGGGATGAACTACGGTATTCTGTTCACCTCTTGGGGCGTGGGAGGCTTGGTCCTGAGCCGAGTCCAGCAAATGCTCACCGCTCGTAGCGGCGGCAACTTCAGGGTATCGTTTTACGTGGCGGGCGGTTTGCTGATTTTTGGGGCACTACTCACCCTGGCCATCAAAACTGCTCGCCGGCCCGCTACTGGGTAGCGAGCCGTTACCTGATCCCCAGAAAACAAAGCTGGTGAGGACGGGCTGCTTTACTGCGCAGGCGTGTGCCTCAGAGCGAAGGTTGAGTCTTCGGTCGTGGTGGCGTCGCTGTAACTCGCAGTGATGTTAAAGTCCCGCTCGCCGAGTTTCTCATTCCCTGTTTGAGACACGGTCCAGCCTCCCTTGATATCGTAAGCGGCTCGGGGCGCCGCGCCTGGGGTTTTGTAACCGATCAACTGGTCCTCGTGGTCAACCCCGAAGCTTGGATACCAATAACGAAGCGTCACGGGGGCCCCTGGTGGGCATTCGATGACATCGTTCTCGCTAATCAGATCGGGCCAGAACACAAACCGGATATCCTCGAGCATAAACTTCTCCGATGCATTCCGGGGCCGCTTAACCTTGAAGGCCACCTCTAACGAACTGATGGCGGCCGGGGCTGGAGAGGGAGTGACCGTGCACGGGGCCGGGGGTTGGTAGTGCTGATGCTCTACCCAAGTGAGCTGACCCACCCCTTTGACTGGACCATCCTCCGGGTGGTACGGCATGGAAGTCTGTACTTCCGAGCTGACCGGCCCCGCAGTCGTATCCCAGTCAATAGTGCTGTCAAAATCGATGGTGAAATGCAGAAGCTTGTTGCCTCGGTCTAGAAGGTCCGATCCCGCGCCGGGCACCCAAGTGTGGCCCCACGGCTCATGCTGGATCAGGTCCCCGATGCACATCAGCCACTCGATCGAGTCGAAGTCGTGCTGCAGCACTTTGTCGAAGAGCTCGAGCGCGCGGTTGTTGAGAGCCACCTTCACAATCGTGTCGCCGTTGTCCACCTCGGCGGCCAGCGCCGAAAGCAGACCTGCCTGCCCGGCCGCATTATACCAGTGGATAAAGCCATTGGCAGCAGCCGTGAGTGCCCCGATGTCGGTGCCGTCCTGGACCGCTAACAATTGCGGCGAAACCTGATTGTTATAGAGATCCCTGAGTTGTTGCGTCCGATCCGGGGCAGGTGACGCAAGCTGCCGGCCCGCGCGAAACACTGGAGCCGGCTGCGGAAGGTCCATCAAAGCCAGTGCCTGGAGCGTGCCTTCGGGAGAAGTCGGAGGGGAATTCGTCGTGAAATAGCCCGCGTCGGCCGTGTTCCACCCGCCAAAGGCGAAACCCCCGAGCCGGCTCACCGGAATCGTGATCGCGCCGGCGTTCGAGGAGAGTGGCTCAAGGTAATAGAGGCCATCGCCGACGTGGTAACCGACCGAAGCCAAAGTCGCCGGCAACGGAGAAACCCACTGCACTGTTAGCGTGCCACTCGCGAGCAAAGGAAGATCGGCCGGAGTGAACTGGACCCCTCCCAAAAACCCTCCCGATAGAGGGAAAGGATCGAGGCTTTGGACTACCGTCATGGTCACCGTTTCGTAACTCGCCATCGACAGCGGATCGAGATGGAACTGATAGATGTCGCCGGTCACGTTGGTCAACGAGAGATCGCCGCCGTTATCGTCGATGACAACGCTGACGCTCCGAGAGCTATCGAGCACCGCGATGCCATTGGTAACAAGGACCGGGAGGGTGCCCTCGACCATGCGGATCCGATAGAACCGCTGCGGATACTGCAGCCAGTTCGGGTCGGCCACTTGCAGAACCTGGGTCGCCGATTGGGCCAATTGGATCGCCGTCCACCGGATAGGCGGCCTGAGATTGGCTGTGGCTTCCAAAACATAGTTGCTGGTCGCCCATGCCGAGAATTGGAACTCAAGGATCCCATTGACCTGCGTCGCAGATAGGAATGTGTGTAGGTTCGGAGGCTCGGGAATCACCACGTCGTTCTTAGGTCTCAGACTGACCTTGGTCGACTGACTCAGCGCGGCGAAACCCTGCCCGGCGATCCCAGCCAGGCTCTTC
>Ga0265329_10001111_pt1 | contig 13229 bp, 10 predicted proteins | sample 41627metaG_FD_202091 | JGI IMG/M metagenome (GOLD analysis project Ga0265329, IMG submission 202091) | Rhizosphere microbial communities from Carex aquatilis grown in University of Washington, Seatle, WA, United States - 4-16-27 metaG | ecosystem: Host-associated > Plants > Roots > Rhizosphere...
AGGATGCCGAGAATGTCGATGAGATGCTTGGCGGCGTCCAGATCGACGGTGACCTGGCTGTCGAACGGGTGCGCAATCTCGCCCAGATGCGCCAATGCTTGCGTGCTCAGGCTGATCACGAACGTCGAAAAGTTGATCTCCATCGGCGGCGTGTGTGCCGTGCCGGTGGCCGCCGCCGGTTCGGGGGCAGGCGCCGCGTCAGGACCCGCGGGCTGTGCCGGGGCATCAGCCGCTTGCGGGCGTGCCTCGCCGCTGTCGGAGAAACGCCGGCGATCTTCGACTTTGAATCCGCGCTGGGTGTGCTGCTCGTCGTCGTGGCTCATGAGGGGCTCATCATCGGTGTGTGGGTGTGGGCGCTGGCAGCCGGTACAATCAGCATCCGGGGGGGCGCGTTCATACGCGCATCGCTCGCAGCCGTTTGATGCGTTCTTCGAGCGGCGGGTGCGTGCTGAACAGGTTGGAGAAGGAGCGGCCGGTGAGCGGGTTGACGATGAACAGGTGTGCCGTCTGCGGGCTGGCGTCGAGCGGCACCCGCTGTGCGGCGGATTCGAGTTTCTCCAGCGCGCTCGCCAGCTTCTCGCCGCTGTGCAGGATCTCGGCGCCACTGGCGTCGGCCTGGTACTCGCGTGAGCGGGAAATCGCCATCTGGATGAGCATTGCCGCCAGCGGCGCGACGATCGACATCACGATCAAGCCGATGAGCCCCCCGCCGTTGTCGCGTTCGTCGCGCGAATAGCCGCCGAACATGGCGCCCCATTGCACCATGCGGGCTACCATCATGATCACGCCGGCGAGCGTCGCGGCAACCGAGCTAATCAAGATGTCGCGGTTGCGCACGTGACTGAGCTCGTGTGCCAGCACGCCTTCGAGCTCGTCCCAGGTCATCAGCCGCATGATGCCTTCGGTGACGGCGACGGCGGCGTGCTCCGGGCTCCGCCCTGTGGCGAACGCGTTGGCGGCCTCGCTCGGGATCACATAGAGCTTCGGCATCGACATGCCGGTCCGTGTCGCCAGGTTCTGGACGATGCGATAGAGCTCGGGCGCTTCGTTGATATCCACCGGCTTGGCGCCGTACATCGCCAACACCAGCTTGTCGGAAAACCAGTAGCTGCCGAAGTTCATGGCGGCGGCGAAGACGAATGCCACCATCACCCCCTGCGAGCCGCCGAGGATCTCCCCGAACCACATGATGATGGCGGTCAGCAGTCCCAGCAGCAGGGCGGTTTTCAACGTATTGGACATCCGAGGAACCTCATGCGCCGTTGGACGTGGCAAGCGATCAGTTTGATTTGATCTTACTTCCACCTGCCGCGCGGTCTGAGTTGCCTGGGAAGAGGTAGTATGCGCCCGCCGACGTGTCAAGCAAGGCTCTGACGGGGGGCGTGACGGACTTCGATTGCCGCGCGCAATCCCGGGGGGCGTGACGGAGCGAAACGGGAATGGCAGGCGTTCGGACTCCAGGCGTCAGCAGCAGAGGTGCGGCCTGATGCCCGGAACCCGAAGCCTGCCGCCCACGCCGGCGCTTGTATGTGTCACCTTGCGCGTCGTAGTATCACTGTATGTATTGGTAAGTGTTGATGGGTGAGTTTCGGTACGTAGCCGTGCGGCTCGCGCCCGAGCGCCTGCTGTGGGCGGTCTGGGTGCGGTGGTTGGTGATTGCCGGATTTCTCTCACTGGCCGTGGGGGTCCATGCGGTGGGTCTGTTCGCCTCGATGGTGCCCGTTCTCCAGGTCGCCGCCCTCGGCGCCGTGCTCAACGCGGTGAATGGCTGGTGTGTGCGGCGCGGCCGCCACGTGGTGGCGGTCACGCTGGTGGCGATCGTGATGGATCACGTGTTCAGCACCTATCTCGTCGTCAACAGCGGTGGGGTGCGCAGCCCGTTCATGATGCTCTACATCGTCCAGGTGTTGGCCACCGCGATGCTGGTGGATACCTGGGTGGCGGCGGGCAGCGCCGTGCTGGCCATTGGCCTGTGGTCCGCCGGCGTCGGCCTGCAGGCTGCCGGGTACCTGCATGGAGCGCGTTTGTTTGTCTGGGGCGCCGCGCGCACGGGGGAAGGTTTGTATCACGGCGCCTGGGCGGCCTTTTTCCTCTACTGCTTGGCCTTGCTCGTGTATCTGGGCGGACATATCGCTGGACGTCTGCACGCCAGTGAGCGTGATCTTGCCGAAAAGAATCGGCGCTTGGAGGAGGCGCTAACGTCGGCGCAGGCGGCGCACCGGGAACTGCGGGAGGCCTACGCGCGGCTGACGCAGACCGAAGCGCATCTCCTGCAGTCGGAGAAGATGCGCGGCCTCGGTGTCCTCATGGCCGGCATTGCGCACGAGCTCAACAATCCGATCAGCTTCGTGTCGGCGAATGTCGAGCATCTGCGCCGCTACATCGATCGGTTGCGCCAGGCGCTCGAGGCCTGCGTGCACGTGCCGCCGGCGGCCGAGCCGCGGACGCACGCGGCGGCGGTCTGGCGCGAGTTGCACATCGACGCAGTGCTCGCCGATCTCCCCGGGATGCTGGATGATTGCGAAGAGGGGGCGCGGCGCACTACGCAGATCGTCAGCGATCTCCGTACGTTCGCGCGCCACGACGAACGTGACGGCTGGCAGTCCGCCGACCTGCATCGCGGCATTGCCACGACCCTGAGCTTGCTGGCGCCACGACTCAAGGATCGCATCGCCGTGCACCGCGACTTCGGCGACCTGCCGCCGGTAGAGTGTCTGCCGGGACAGGTGAATCAGGTGTTCATGAACCTCCTGGCAAACGCAGCAGACGCGGTGGGCCGGGGACCGGGGAACATCTGGATCACCACATGCCGCCACCGCGGCGCGTCCGAGGTGACCATCGCCGTCCGCGACGACGGCCCAGGTGTCGCGCCCGAGCTGCAGACCCGGATTTTCGAGCCGTTCTTCACGACCAAGGACGTCGGTCAGGGCACCGGTCTCGGGCTCAGCGTGTCGTACGCGATCGTCCAGCGCCATCACGGCGCGTTGACGGTCGCGTCGGGACTGGGAGCGGGTGCGACCTTCACGATCACCCTGCCGGTGCGGCAGCGTGATCGCTGACCAACGCCGCCGCCCGGTGAGGGCGTCTCCTGGCTCCCGCGCCCTTCGGGAGAGGGCCGCGGGAGCGACGGCGATCCCTACGACACGAGACGCAAGAGCGCCAGGAGGACGATGGCGCCGACCACCGACATGGCGAACCCTGCCGGGTGAAAGTTGGCCCCGGGCTCTGGCTGCTTGATCGCGCGGCCGATGAACCCGCCGATCACCGAGCCGACGATGCCGATCACCGTGGTCGCGATGAACCCCATGTGATCGGCTCCGGGCATCACGGCGCGGGCGATGAGCCCCACGAAGAATCCGACGATCACGGACCAGAAGATGTGCAGCATCTGACTACCTCCCTTCCGCCTTGAGGGCCTTGGTGGCGTCTTCCCTGTGGTCCTGCACTGAGATCGCAAACGCTGACGAGCGTAGAGCAACCGGTCTGTGCGGTCAATCGAACCGGCGGCTAACGACGCTGCGCGTCAGTCACTCCCGCGCACGTCGAGCACCTCGCGCAACCCATCGCCCAGCAGGTTCAAGCCGAATACCGTCAGCGTCAGCGCGACACCCGGAAACAGCGCGACGTGCGGGGCGACGAGCAGGAACGAGCGCCCTTCGTTGAGCATCGCACCCCACGATGGTGTCGGCGGCTGCACGCCGAGGCCGAGGAAGCTCAGGCTGGCTTCGGCGACGATCGCGCCAGCCATGCCGAAGGTGGCCTGCACCACCAGCGGCGCCAGCAGTTGCGGCAGGATATGGCGCGTGACCACCCGCACCGGACCGGCGCCCAAGGCGACCGCCGCAGCGACGAACTCGCGCTCGCGCCATGCCAGCACTTCACCGCGCACCAAACGCGCATAACCGGTCCAGCCGATTACACTCAGCGCCAGCAGCACGTTGCGCAGCGACGGTCCCAGCACGGCGGACAGGCCGATCGCCAGCACGATGCCGGGAAAGGCCAGCAGGATGTCGATCAGCCGCATGAGCACGTCGTCGGTGCGGCCGCCGGCGTAGCCGGCGACGGCGCCGATGAACAGGCCAATGCTTCCGGTAATACCCACCACCACCACGCCAACCAGCAATGACACGCGAGCGCCGTAGACCACCCGGCTGAGCACATCGCGGCCTAGCTTGTCGCGCCCGCACCAGTGCGCGCGGCTCGGGGGCTGCAGGTCGGCGCTGAGATCCTGCCTCGACGGCTCATACGACGTCAGCTCCGTTGCCAGCAGCGCCATCCCTGCGAACAGTAGGACGATGAGCGTTCCTGCCACCGCCTGCCGGCTGGCCAAGACGCCGCACAGCAGCCGGCTCATGACGGCCTCCGCAGCCGTGGATCGATCCATCCGTACATCAGGTCGGTGAACAGGTTGATGCCCACGTAGCTCAGCGCGATGACCAGGATGCACCCCTGGACCAGCGGGTAGTCACGCGTCTGGATGGCCAGCAACGTCAGCCGCCCGAGACCCGGCCATGAGAAGATGGTTTCGGTGATGATCGTCCCGGCGAGCAGTGCGCCGGCTTGCAGACCGAGGATGGTGACCACCGGCAAGGCGGCGTTGCGTAGGGTGTGCATCAGCAGAATACGCCGCTCCGAAGCGCCTTTGGCGCGCGCCGTGCGCACGTAGTCGTCGCCCAGCCGTTCGAGGACCGTGGCGCGCAGCATGCGCGTCAGTACCCCGGCCATGCCGATGCCGAGGGTCAGCGCGGGCAAGACCAGATGCGCCAGGCCATCGCGGCCGGAGACCGGGGCCCACTCCAGATCGATGGCGAACAGCAGGATGAGCAGCGGGCCCAGCCAGAAGTTGGGCATCGCGGCGCCGAGCACCGCGACCACGCGGCCGAGGCCGTCCCAGATGGAGTGCGGGCGCGCCGCCGCCAGAATGCCCAGCGGCACGGCGAGGCCGAGGGCGAACACCAACGCCGCGCTCGCCAACTCCAGCGTTGCCGGATACCGCGCCATGATCAGCCGCCTGACCGGACGGCCGCTGTGCAACGACCGCCCGAGGTCGCCGCGCGCCAGGTGATAGAGGTAGCGGGCGTACTGGACGGGCAGGGGGCGATCGAGCCCCATCTGGCGCCGGAGCTGTACCTTGTCCGCCGCCTGCGCGGTCTCGCCGAGCATGACGTCGACCGGATCGCCCGGGGTCAAGTGAATCAGCAGAAACACCAGAGTGATCACCCCGAACACCGTAGGCACGGCCAGCAGCACACGGCGCAGGATGTAGGTGCCCATCGTTTGGTGGCCTGATGTTTCAGACTCGGTGACGGCGAGTCAAGGAAAGGGTTCGCGTTCAATCGAGGAACAGCGCAGCAGCGGCACCGCCCAGCCGCCGTCCGGGATGGTTAGTCCCATGCGCCTGCCGACGGCGTGCGCGCCCGGCCCGGGGGAGGGTCCACCCAGGCATCCTGCAGCGACGCGTAGCTCGCATTCGGCCGCAGCTCGAAGCCGTGCAGCCGATCGGTCATCGCTGCGACGGTGGTCGTCCACCACAGTGGGATCACCGGCAGCAGTTGCGCCAGACGGCGCTGCACCTCCTCGTAGAGCCGGCGCCGCTCGCCGGCGTCGATGCCGTGGCGCGCGGCCTCGGTGAGTTCGTCGACCACCGGGTCGCGGAAGTAGCCGCGGTTGTTGCCTTGCGGCGGCGTTTGCGACGAGTGATAGGCGAGATAGTACAGGTCGGGATCTTCGACGCCCACCCACGCCAGCGAGTAGAGCTGAAAGTTCCCGCGCTTGATGTCGTCGTAGAACGTCGCCCATTCGTAGCTGCGGATGTCGAGTGCGATGCCGACGCGCGCCAGTTGCTCCTGCAAGACCTCGGCGACGCGGCGGCGCAGCTCGACCGTGGTGGTCTTGTACGACAACCGGAAGCGTGGTGCCGGGCCGTCGCCGTCGGGGTCGGGAAATCCGGCGCGATCGAGCAGCCGCCGCGCGCGCTCCGGGTTGTACGCGTCGGACGGGACGCGCGGGGCGTATGCCCAATGCGTGGGTGACAGGAGGCCGGTGGCCGGGACTGCCAAGCCCTTGAGGACGGTGGCGATGATGGCGTGTCGATCGATGGCCGCGGCAATGGCGTGGCGCACGCGCACGTCGCGCAGCTGCGGGTCACGCAGGTTCATGCCGAGGTACTGGTACGTGGTACTCGGGCTGGTCACGATCCGGATACGGGGTTGCTGCCGCAGCCACTCGAGGGCGTCGGGATCGATGCCGTTTTGCACCAGGTCGAGCGTCCCGCGCCGCAGTTCGAGCAGGCGGGTGACGGCATCAGGGACCACTTTGAAGTCGATTCCTGCCAGATGCGGCGCGCCCAGGGGGTAGGTGGGATTGGGGCTTACCAGCACGTGTTCGTCCAGACGGAACTCCACCAGGTGGAAGGCCCCCGAGCCGTCGGGATGCGCCAGCGGCCTGGTGGGCGACCTGGCCACTTGTGGCGCCGACAAGATGCCGAGGCCGCTCGCATCGAGAAACGGCGCGAACGCCTCGCGCAGGTGGAAGCGCACGGTAAACGGATCGATGACCTCGACTCGTTCGACGGGTTCCAGCGCCTGCCGCTTCGGGGAGTGGGTTGCGGTGTCCAGCACCGAGTCGAAGGTCGCCTTGACGTCCGCCGCCGTCAGCGGTTGGCCGTCGGGAAAACGGAACCCGTCGCGCAGGTGAAAGACGTACGTGCGCGGGTCCGGCGTTTCCCACGACGCGGCCAGATGCGGCTGCCGCTGCGACCGATCATCCAGGCGCGTCAAGCCGTCGAACAGGAGGTCACCGATCTGTGCGGCGGTCGCGTCCGTGGCAAACCGTGGATCAAGGGTGAGCGGTCCGGTTTCCAGGCCAACGGTAAGGCGGCCCGGCGGCACTGCGCCACCGGTGCAACTGAGCAGGAGGGCGACGCACAGCAAAGCAAGCGTGGCGCGCATGGCTCAAATTCGTTGACTGTCTTGCAATGCCTCTGCTACGCTCGGACGGCGTGTAGAGGCGTCAAGGTGGTGTGCAGTGAGATTCAAGGGTGGGGGTGGACGGTGATGCGCCGAGTCTGGCGATGGGGACTCTTGAGCGGTCTCCTGATGATCCTGACCGCGAACCTGCCCGCACCGGCACTCGCCGCGACGGCGGAATTCGCGGTCCCTCCGGGCCTCAGGACCCAGGTTGACTTCTGGAAGAAGGTTTTCGGCACCTATTCCTCGTATCAGGTGGTCATCCACGACACCTGGCAGCTTGATCGGGTCTACGAAGTGCTCGATTTCCAGACGCTGGCCGACAGCACGATCGGCGACGCGGCGGTCGAAGGATACATCCACGACAAGGTGCGCGACGAAAAGGAGCGTATCCGGGCGATCCTGCTGCGACTGCATCAAGTCGGTCCCAATCCGGATGGGCTGTCTGAAGAGGAGCGGAAGGTATGGGCGATGTTTGCCGATGTCAAGGAACCCTCGAAGTTCCTCGACGCGGCGGCAGACGATCGCATCCGCGCGCAGCGCGGCATGCGCGAGCGCTTCGCGGCGGGCGTCGAGGTGTCGCGTCGCTACCTCCCCGATATGGAGGTGGTGTTCCGTCGCGAGGGCCTGCCGGTGCAATTGACCCGTCTGCCGCTGGTGGAATCGTGCTTCAACGTCCGCGCCTATTCGAAGGTGGGTGCCGCAGGCATCTGGCAGTTCATGCCGTCGACGGGCCGCCACTACTTGCGGATCGACAACGCCGTCGATGAGCGGCGTGACCCGGTGAAGTCTACGGCGGCGGCGGCGGCACACCTCAAGGCGAACTACGAGGTGCTGCAGACGTGGCCGCTGGCCATCACCGCCTACAATCACGGCCGCGCCGGGATGGCACACGCGGTGGCCACGGTCGGCTCGACCGATGTGGTGGAGATCATTCATCGCTACCACGGGCCGGCCTTCAAGTTCGCCTCGCGAAATTTCTACGCCGAGTTTCTTGCGGCCCTCGACGTGGAGCAACACTTCCGAGAATATTTCGGTGAGTTGAGCCCGTTGCGGCCGGTGGGAGCCGATAGCGTGTCGGTGCCCGACTATGTCACCCTGAGCGGACTGGCGCGCGCGGTCGGCACCGATACGGAGACGCTGGCTGACCTCAACCCGGCGCTGACGCAGGACGTCGTCGCCGGCCGGCTGCATGTGCCGAAGGGCTATCAGTTGCGTGTCCCACCGGGGGGCGCGGCGAGCTTTGCAACGCGCTATGCCAGTGTGGCACCGACTGAAAAGCATGTCCGGCAGCGCAACGCCTACGTCACGCATCGCGTGAAAAAAGGGCAAACGCTGGTGGCCATTGCCAAGCACTACGGGACGACCGTCGCCGCGATCCAGAGGGTGAACAACCTGCGCGGCACGGCGCGCGTGAAACCCGGCCGCAGCCTCATCATTCCCACCGGCTGAATCTGACCGCCGCGCCCTCGCGGTCCTGGGCCCCCGGTGCGTGCCCTCACGCATCCTACATGCGCACTGCCCGATCGGGTTGGCGGTTGGCCGTAGAATCATGACACTTACCGGCACGCAATCATCAGTGAATATCGAGATTTAACCGTGTGTCCCGCAGGCGTGTGCTGCGGCCCATATGGCACCTGAGTTGCTTCTCGCGCAGTCGGGGTGAGTGCCATGAGCCATAGCCAACGCTTGCAACCGACCGAGGCGGCCAGTGCCCCGCGAGAGCTCCTGCTCGACAAGAAGCGTACGGTTGTCCTGCTGCGCTCGGTGGTGGTCATCTCGACCAGCTACCTGATCGTTTTCGGCGACGCGCCGCTGGCCGGCCTGCGCGTCGCGTACATTGTTGCGTTGATCCTCAGTAACCTGGCGTTGGCGCTGACGCCCAAGCCGTGGTTCCGTAAGCCCAGCTTCTCGGCCGTGCTGTTGTTGACCGATACCGCGGTGGTCCTGGTTGGGCTGTACCTGACCGTCGGCTGTTTCTCCCAGGACTTCTTGATCATCTATTTCTTCACGATCTTCCTGACGACCGCCACCGAGGGAGTGGCGCAGATCGCCCTGGGTAGCGCGATGGTCTCGGGACTGTACGGCTATTGGCTATGGCTCAGTACGCCGCATGTGCTGGCCGCCGGCGAATGGCTGCGGCTGCCGTTCTTCTTCATCGTCGCGGTGTTCTATGCCTACATGACCGAAGAGACCAAGCTCGAGCGCTGGCGCCGGTTCCAAGCGGAGCGCGAGAGCGATCACCTGCGGTTCCTGCTGAGCATTGGCGCCACCTTCTCGCAGCAGCTCGTCAGTGCGGAGGTCGTCGGGCAACTCGGCCACCTGGTGGAAGCGGCGTTTCCCAGGCTCACCTGTACGCTGCTGTCCACGCCCCCGGGCCCACCGCCGAGCACGGGTGTGTGGCTGCCGGTGAGCGCGCACGGCGAAGCCTTCGGCAGCTTGCGGGTGACGGCCACGGACGGCGGTACCCTCCAGCCCGACGAAGAGCAGTTCTGTCGGGTGGTGGCGCTGACCGCGGCCAATGCCCTGTACACCGCCAATCAGGTGACGGCGGCGGGTGAAAGCGGGCGTGTCAAACATCAGTTCCTCGGCATGCTGTCGCACGAGTTGCGCACGCCGTTGCACGCCATCCTCGGCTATGCCGATATTCTCGATTCACTGGTCTGTCACAAGGGCGATGTGCTGGTGCGTGAGAGCCTCGAGCGCGTCCGGGCGAATGCTTGTCGTCTCCAGGGGCTGATCGACGAGATGTTGTGTCTGGCCCAGGTGCGCTCCGGGCAGGAGGCGGTGGAGAGCAAGTCGGTCAACCTCTATGAAATCTGCACGCACTTCGCCGAGACCGTCCGCGCACAGATCGCCGATCGTCCGATCGCCTTCGAGTGGGAGATCGGCCCCGGCGCCTCCGTGGTGTGCACCGACCCGCACAAGCTGCGGCAGATCCTCGCCGCCCTGCTCAGCAACGCGGTGAAGTTCACGGAGAAAGGCTCCATCTCTCTGCGGGCACGGCGCACCTCCGCCGGCGAGTTGGAGATCGCCGTGCGCGATACCGGTGTCGGCATCGATCCGCAGGACATCGCGACGGTCTTCGAGGACTTCCGACAGCTCGACGCCTCGCCGACGCGTCGCTTCGAAGGATTGGGGCTCGGCCTGGCGCTGGTGCGCGCGCTCGCCACCGCACTCGGTGGGCGGGTGGACATCGAGAGCCAGCGGCACGTCGGCTCGGTATTCCGCCTGCGTCTGCCGCTGCGCCCCGCGGCGAGTGAGCCGCCGGGTGAAGCCGCGGCCGCGCCGCGAGCGACGCGGCTGGCGACGGCGCGCAGCCGCTGACGAGACGGCCGTGTCGCGCTCCGAGGTCACGCGCTCACCGGCCTGCGGCAAACTTCCCTTTGACCCTCAAAGACGCTAGCCACGCAGCATGGCGGCGGCGGCAGTCCCTGTACGGGACAAAATCCTGTATGGGGCCGGCGAGGTAACGAGCAGTGCCAAGAATACCTCGCTCAACCAGTTCTTGTTGTTCTTCTATGCCGATATCGTGCATCTGTCGCCGGCTCTGGTGAGCGCGGCGATCTTCGTTGCGAAGCTGTGGGACGCCGTGGTCGATCCGGTGATGGGATATCTCTCGGACACGACGCGCTCGCGCTGGGGACGACGGCGGCCATATGTCGCGGCGGGCGCAGTGCCGGTGGGCTTGTTTTTCTTCTTGGTCTTCCGGCCCCCCGCGTTCGGTACCGGCGGGCTCTTCGCGTACTTGTTGCTCACCTATGCGGTGCTCAATACCTGCTTTGCGGTGTTTGCGATTCCCTATACCGCGTGGGGCGCGGAGCTGGCGCAGGATTATCATGAGCGCACGGCGGTGGTGCAGATCCGCAGCCTGTTCGGCGTTGTCGGCGGCGTGGTCGGGGCCACGGCGCCGATCGCCATTGCCAAGCAGTTCGCCGATCAGCGCTCGGGGTTCGCCGTCATGGCGGCGGCAATGGGCGTGCTGATCGCCGCCGCCGGCCTGCTGCCGGTCGGCGTGCGCGAGCGCACGCCGGCGTACATCGTGGCGCCGAGCGTGAGCCACTTCATCGGCGGTTTGCGGCACACGTTCCGCAACCGCGATTTTCGCGTCGTGTTCCTCACCTTCTGTCTGATGACCGTAGCGGTGTCGCTCGGCCAGGCGATTCAGCTCATCGTGGTGAAGTACTGGCTGCAGATGTACGATTTCTTTCCCGTGATCGCGCTCACCTTCGCCGTGAGCTTCGCCGCTTCCTTCCCCCTGTGGCTGGGGTTGTCGCGGCGCATGGGCAAGCGCCGTGCCATGCTCAGCGGCCTGCTGCTGGGCATCGTCGCGCCATGGGGATGGGTCATCGTTCAGCCCGGCCAACGCGTCGCCATGCTCGTCTTCATGGTCGCCGGCGGTATCCTCACCGGCTCGGTGACGCTGGTGATGTCGAGTGCCATCGACGTCGTCGACGTCGATGAGTTGGAGACCGGCGAGCGCCGCGAAGGGGCATACTTCGGCATCTGGACGCTCGGGCTCAAGCTGACCAGCGCGTTGGGCATCCTGCTCAGCGGGGTGCTGCTGCAGGCCGTTGGCTACGTCCCGGACCAGCCGCAGAGCCCCGGTACCATGTGGTGGCTGGTGATGATGGTCGGGCCGTTGCAATCTGCCGTCCACCTCGTCGGCTTCCTGATCCTCCGCCGCTTCCGTTTCGAGGCGTCGGACGTGGCGCGCGTGCAAGCCGCGCTCGCCGCGCGGCGCGCGGAAACCACCGTCGGTTAGGCCACAGACGGTTGGGCAACCGACGGTCGATCTGCCGTCTGTTGTCGCAATGTCTTAGCGCCTGTTGTCTGTCGTCAGGGCCGTAGCACGATCTTGCCGATGTTCTTGCGCTGCTCCAGGTAGCGATGTGCCGCGCCAGCCTCGCGCAACGGAAATTGCTGGTCGATGCATACGGCGTAGCTGCCGTCGGCGACGCGTTGAATGAACTCGTGTAACACCGGCCAGGCACTGCCGCTCCTGATCCACTCGGCGAGATACAAGCCGTGGAGCGAGAGGTTGTTGCGGATGAGCGCCGTGGGGTCGACCGACGCGGTCTTGCCGGCGGTGTTGCCGACGGTGATCAAGCGGCCGTTGAGCCGCAGCACGTCGAGGCTCTGCTCGAAGATCTCGCCGCCAACCGACTCCAGGACCACGTCGACTCCGGCGCGGTCGGTGAGCTGCCACACCTCCTCGACGAAGTCGCGCTCGGTGTAGTTGATGGTGGCCGCCGCGCCGAGGCGGCGCGCGAACTGCTGCTTTGCCGCGGTGCTGGCGGTGGCCACGACCCGCGCGCCGCAGCGTGCGGCAATCTGAATCGCGGCCATGCCGACGCCGCTGGCGCCGGCGTGCACCAACACCCATTCGTTCGGCCGCACCTTGGCCGTGGTGACCAGGCCGTACCACGCCGTGAGGAAGACGACCGGAATGGCGGCGGCGACGTCATCGTCGAGCGCGTCGGGAATGGGTACGGCGCCGACGTCCGCGGTGAGGAGCTTTTCGGCATAGCCGCCGCTCATGGCCACCGCGACGACGCGCTCGCCGATGCGGCGCGGGTCGACGCCGTCGCCGACCGCGTCGATTGTCCCGGCCACCTCCCAACCGAGCGTCAGCGGGAAGCTCAGCTCGCCTGGATAGGTGCCGACGCGGCGCGCTAGATCCCCGCGGTTGATCGATGCCGCCTGGACTGCCACGCGGACTTCGCCTGCACCGGGGTGGGGATCGGGAACCTCCTCGTAGCGCAGTACGCTGTGGTCACCGAACTGATGAATGCGCACGGCATGCATGGCCAACTCCTGATGGCTGCCTCGCCGCCCCTGCCACATCCGCTCCGCCGCCCATTGTTACTCCAACTCGGTGCGCCTGCCTATCCCGCTCGTGCGCCCAGGGTCTTCGCTGCGGAGGCAATTTCGACGCGCCCCGAGGAGGGCCCTTCCCTTGGGACTGTCTCGAGGGGGCGTTTCGTGTTTGTCGACGGGCCGCTTGGGAGGGGCTGGGGTGAGGATCGTCAGCGAGGTGGCGAGTCTCTCCGGCAGTCCTAAGCGCGCAACTTGTTCAGCAGCCCGGAGCGATAGAAATTGAGCGCCCGCCGCAGGAACTTCGCTTTGCCGCTGCTGGTCGGATACCAGTTGAGCTCCGACTTGGTTCCGAACCGGTCGACCACGACGGTCTGCTGCCGGCAGAACTTGCGGATGCCGTTGACCCCGTGCCGGGAGCCGAGGCCGCTTTCCTTGATGCCG
>Ga0265329_10001117_pt1 | contig 13192 bp, 10 predicted proteins | sample 41627metaG_FD_202091 | JGI IMG/M metagenome (GOLD analysis project Ga0265329, IMG submission 202091) | Rhizosphere microbial communities from Carex aquatilis grown in University of Washington, Seatle, WA, United States - 4-16-27 metaG | ecosystem: Host-associated > Plants > Roots > Rhizosphere...
GTGCCGAGCGTGTGGGGCGGACTCGGGCTCGACACCATGGCCTGTGCGCTCATGATCGAAGAACTGGCCAGCGCTTGCGCGTCGACCGCGGCCATCGCCGGACTGCAAAACCTGCTTGTGTGCGAACCGATTCTTCGCTTTGGCACCGAGACGCTGCGGCGTGCCTGGCTGCCCGGTCTTGCCAGCGGCGCTAAACTGGGTTGTTTCGCGCTCACCGAGCCCGGCGGAGGCTCCGACCTGGACGGCCTCGCCACCGTGGCCCGGCGCGAAGGCGACGCCTGGGTCTTGTGCGGGACGAAGAGCTTCGTGACCGGCGGCCCCGAAGCGCAGGTTGCCCTGGTTTTTGCGGGCACAACGACGGGCGGCAAGACGGCCCTGTCCGCGTTTGCAGTCCCGACGGACACGCCTGGGATCTCGTTCGGGCCTGCGTACGACAAGCTGGGCCTGCGCGGAGCCATCGCCAGCACCATGACCCTCGAGAATGCCCGGCTGCCGGCCAGCGCACTGCTCGGCAGCGAAGGGGGCGGACGCGAGGTGATCCGCTTTGCCCTCGACGGGGGACGCATTGGGGCCGCCGCGCTTGGCGTGGGCATCGCGCGCGCGGCGTTCACGGCCGCGACCCACTACGCGATCGACCGGCGCACCAAGGGCACGCCCATCGCCGATCACCAGGCCATCCAGTTCAAGATCGCCGATATGTCGACGCACATTGATGCCGCCCGTTTGCTCACCTGGCGGGCAGCCTCGTCTCGCGACGCGGGCACTCCGCTCGGCGCCCAGGCCGCCATGGCCAAACTCGTGGCCTCCGAGGTCGCAAGCCGCGTGGCCAGCGATGCCGTGCAAATCCTGGGTGGCAATGGATGCCTGGCCGATTTCCCCGTCGAGCGCCACTTTCGCGATGCCAAGGTCATGGAGATCTACGAAGGCACGAGCGAGATCCAGCGACTGGGCATTGCATCTGTCTTGCTAAAGGAATAAGACCGCAGTGTTTCCCCCGAAACCAATGATGCGGAGGGCTAGGCAATGAAGCTGATCGCGATGTTGTTTGCCATGGGAACCTGTTTTGCGCTGGGCGCATGCGCCACGAGTGGCGGCGGCGATGAAGGCAATTCAACGCCAAGGGTGGTGCACGGGAACGAAGACATCAGAATCGACACCGGCGGCATACCTCCCGACAAGCAGGCCGACATCTACTTGGTCCTGCAGCAGCGCGATGCCTCCGCGCGTAGGTGCTACCAGGACGTGCTCAATGAAAAGAAGACGCGCCAGTTCCAGGGCACGGTAAAGATTCTGCTTTCTCTCAATACTAACGGCACCGCGAGCGCTGTCAGGGTTACGGGCGGGACGCTGAACAACAAGGATGTCGAGAACTGCTTGATTCAGACGGTCAAGGAATTCGAGTTCCCCAAGCTCGACCGCAGCGGCGACATTCAGTACGACTACAAATTCGAGCCCCAGTACTAAATCGGCACACCAATCGAAGTAGACGGAGGCCCCCTACGACTGAACTCTGTCGAAAGTGAAGTTGGCCCTATTGTACTGAGCTGAAGAAAATGTATAATGCCTTACGAAGTATGAGGCGACATATTCTTCTCCTGGCCGGGTTGTTCGTGATGTTCGCGCTGGGCTGCGCTTCCGAGCCCGAGGTTCGACGGAGCCCGGGCAAGGATCGCCACGCGAGACGAGTCAAAACCTCGGGGTGGGCGACCGGTGACGTCTCTGGCGACGACAATGCCATGGGCATGGAAATGTCCATGGGCGTGCTTGACGAGCGCGCCGTAGATCGCGCCATGAAACCCCACGTGCGGGCCATGTCCGCCTGTTTTTCCAGGGCCGGCGATGCGCGCAAATATCTTTCCGGGCAGGTCGTCATGCGTTTCGTGGTCACGGCCAGTGGCCAGGTGTCCGATGTTCAGGTCATCAAGAACGGGCTTGGTAGCTATCCCGTCGAGAACTGTCTGGTGGCCGAGGGCAAGCAGATCGCGTTTCCAGCGCCCGAAGGCCGTCGTGGAACCGACTTCGAGTATTCGATGACTTTCCAATCCACGGGCGAGCGCAGCGTGATTCCATGGAGCGGTGAAGAAATGGTTCGGCATCTCCATGGCATCTCGACGGATCTGGCGGGTTGCGGGTCGATTGGCACCGCGGACGTGGATGTCATCGCCTACGTGGAACCCGGAGGCACGATAGGCTCCGTCGGTTTCGCCTCTGAAGGCTCACTCGATCCTTCGGCCGCCGATTGCGCGGCGACGCTCATGCGCAGGGTGCACATCAGCGATGCCCCCACGGCCGCGCGTTCCAGCATCGTGTTGCGTGCCACGTTCCCCATGACCTTGGCCTTCGAGCGCACCCTTGGCGTCTCCAGCCGCAAGGTTGGCAAGCATTCCAAACGTCGCGAGTAGGCTACCGCGGGCGAGAGAGCGCGGTTCGGGTCAGGTTGGCGGCGAGGTTGAGCAGGCGCTGCAGTTCCGCGGTCGACACCTCGATGCGCGTCTGCAGGGTGTTTTCCTCGCGCGTGATTTGGGCGCGGCCGACGAGTGAGGAGAATCCGCTCAAGAGAACCACGGGGTTGGTGACGACTTTGCGTTTCCACGCCGGCAGATCGCGCTCCCACCGGTCGGCGTCGGCGGCGGTCTTGAATTCGGCAAGGATCTCGATGAACGGCGTTTCTGCCCCCACGACCAGCGTGAGCGACTGCGGCGGCTGGGCGGTCTCACCCGCGAGCCGCTGGGGCGGACTGTCGTCGCTGGCGCCGCGGGTGGAAGGGACGACGTAGCTTTCACTCGCTGGCGAACCGAACAGGTTGCTGGCGGTCATCAGGAACGCGGCGTCGTCGGGCATAGCGCTGTCTTCGGCCTCGATGCGTGCCGCGATCTCGCGCCAGTTCGGCTGGCCCGATGGTTTGCGTGTTTCTCCGCCGCTTGACCTCGCATCGCTGCCGCCGGCGTCCACAGCACTGCCCTGGGTCGGCGGCACGAGCACGTCCCTGCCCAGCAGTTGGGTCGCATACGCGGGCGTGGCCATGATGGCAAGCGCGGGCAGGGGCAGCACCAGAATGCGGTCGTCGCGATCGAGTACCATCGTACCCTTGCTTTGCTGGCGGATCCCGACTGGGCGTCCTGCGACGGTTCGCCAGGCGATGGGCTTCTTCGCAGCCTTGGCTCCGCGATCGAGGGCCGCCTTGAATGCGGCGTCCATCAGATGGTGGCGCGCGGCCAAGAAGGTGACGGCATCATCGGTGGGATTGGGGGTCGCGATGAGCAACGAGTCGAAGTCTTGGTAGAGATCGAGCCCGGTGCCGTCGATGAGGCGGTGGCGGTCGGGCAGCAGGAGGAGCAGCCGATCCACGGCCGCGATGGTGGCGTCACTGTCGGGCGAAGTGCGCAGGCGATCCAGGCGCAAGAGCGCGATCAGGCGCGAGCCGTCGGGTCCATTGCTACGCAGATCCCCTGGTCGGCGACGGCCGCCATCAATGCTGCCTCCACCGTCGTGGGGGGCGGACTTGGCCATCCCGGCGGCGTCGGTTTTCGACTCGGGCGCACCAGCATCGGGCACAGCCGGGATGGCGACTCCGTCATGCGTCGAGGCGACGCGAATCCTGGGCTTGCGGGCGCGGACGTGTGGCTCGTCCGCGGCAACCGGCTGCTTGTCGGGCGGCGCGCCGAGGGGAAGATCCTTCACCACGTCGATGGCGATGGGCTGCATCTTGACCGCGGGAACGAGCGAAAGCGCTCGCCACAGCCCGACCCCCGCTGCGACCGCAAGCACGCCTAGGTGCACGGCCAGGGAAACGGTCAGAGCCAGCAGGATGCGGCGCATTTTCAAGGAGCATAGACCGCCCAGCGGGCGGCTTCACAGATCATTGCTCTGGAAGAAGGGCGCGCATGCGGGCCGCGGTGACCGCCGCGTGGGGCGCCGTGCCCGTGGTGAGCAGGGCGCCTTCGCGCGGACGGATTTGGGTGATGCGGGCAAGGCTTGCGGCGAGGAAAATCTCGGACACGCGCGCTTCCAGCGCCGGACTTTTGGTTGCGTCGAGCGAGATCACGATTCCGTCGGGTTTGAGCGCGGGCAAGAGCGCAACGATGAGATCCCGCGCCGCGGGCTGTTCCTCGATGTCGACCAGGCTGTCGACGAGGACCGTTCCCACCGAACCGTCGACGAGCGGAACCTCCGAGGCCGCGGTTACGAGCGAGAGCGGGTGTCCTAGTTTGCGTGCCCGGCGCAAGGCGCGCAACGCGGCGCCGTGCTTCTCGGCCTCGACCAGAGCCAGCACCTCGAACTCAGATGCCAATACTTCGGCCAGCCAAAGAGCGGACAGCACGACCACTGGAGAGTGGTCGCGGACGAGGGTGCACACCCGCCCCAGCGTCGCTGGGCTGCCAAGGGCTCCTGAGAGCAAAGGGCCGCGCATGGCGCGCACTATAAGAGGCGTGCATGGCGCGCGGCAATCGCTAATCGGATCAGCGCCTGGTGAGTCGCGGCAAGTCCGGCCCGCGCCTGGTAGATTGCCGGCATGTCCTTTCTGGCGGATCTTGGCGTTGCGGATGTTCGCCTGGGCGGCAAGGCGCGTTCGCTTGCCGTGCTGGCCGAGCAGGGACTTCCGACGCCGGCCGGATTCGTGGTCACGGATGCGCTCTTTCGCGCCTTTTGCCCCGGCATTCCGGATTTTCATCGCCTCGACGAAGAAGCAATCGCTTCTCTCGACGGCCTGCGCGCAGGTCTTATGCAGGCACCTTGGCCAGCGGGCTTTCGCGACGAACTGCGTGCCCGCATCTCTGCCATCGCGTCGGCAAGCTATGCCGTGCGCTCGTCGTTCGCGAACGAGGATCTTCCCGGCCAGCTGGCACCTGGCGTGTACGAGTCCTGTGTCGATGTGTCCTTGCCGGATGTGGAAAGCGCCATTCGCCAGGTGCTGCGTTCCGCGCTTGCTCCGGGCGCAGCGGCCTACGCCATGGCGCATGGGCAGCAGCTGGCCAGGGATCCCGTGGCCGTGCTCGTGCACGCCTTCGTGCCCGGCCGGTCCGAAGGGAGCGCCGCGTTCGCGCCTGAGCGCATGGCCGAGCCTCTGGTCACGCTTCGCCGCGGACAATTGCCGGCCGAGGCAGAAGCGGTTCTTCGCGGGACGCTGGTCACGCTCGCGGCCGCTCGTGGTCCCGTCGAGGTCGAATGGGTCTTTGCCGAGGGCCGGGTTGTCTATTTGCAGGCGCGGCCGTTCCAAGCGTCCGTGCCGCCTGCGCCGTGGACAGGTTTCGGCGAGCTCGTCGGCGAAACGGTCGCGCGCGCCGAGTGGCACTGGGACGCCGCTCACAATCCCTTGCCGCTCTCGCCGGCGCAGGCTGGGCTGGTCGAACTGGTGGATGGAAGGTGCTCCGTCGGCATTCGCCAGCGCGTGTTCGGCGGCTATCTCTTCTACGCGCGCGACCAGAGATCGCTTCCGCCGCCCATCGCGCCGGAGGAGGCCGCCGAGTACTTCGCGGCCCTGCGCTCGGAGGTCGAAGCGCGTCTGGCCAGCCTGGGTCCCCGGCCCGACTTGGAAGCAGCCCTGGAACTCTTCGTGTTCGCCTACCAACCCATCTTTGGTGTGTTGCAGCCGGCGCTACGGCAAGCCCACGAAAATCTGTGCGCCTTTCTCGAAACCCACGCCCCGGCCGCGCTCGCCTTCCTGCCAGCGCTACGGGCCGGTGTGGCGTCCGTGGCCAGCGAGCGTCGGGAACGGGCGGCAAGGATTTCTTCCGCCGCGAGCCAGGAGGAGCGGCCCCATACCGAGCAGCTGGCTCACTATCTGGCTCTTTTTGGCGATGAGGCGCCGATCTGGGACGTGTGCGCCGCAACCTATGCCGAAGATCCCGCTACCTTCTTGCCCGACGCTGCTCGACGAATTGGCGAGTTGGTCTCGCCGGATTGGCAGGGCGCGAACGCGCGGGTGGAGGCGATGTTGCCTGCGCAGCTACACGAGCGATGGCGCCGCCTTCTGAGCGTGGCGCGCGCGGCGATCGCGCTCGGCGAGGCGGACGATTGGCTCTACGCCCGCACGCAAGCCGCTGTTCGCCGCGGTTTACTTGCCGTGGGTAGGCGTCTGAGCGACGCGGCTCGACTGCGCGCGGCCGAGGATGTCTTCTATTTGCCGCTCGACCTCGTGCGCGGGCTGCCAGGCGGCCAGCCCGGGACAGATCTCGCCGCTCTTGCAGACAAAGGCCGAGCGGCTTGGCAGCAAGCACGCGGTCTTCCGCCCCCCTTGCCCGACGCAGTCGACGCCCAGGCGGTTCGCGGCGCGGGAACCGGCGGCCGGGTCATCGGGCGCGTGGCCTGGCATCGTCCGGGCGTGTCCGCCGCCGCCGACACGGTCTTGGTGGCCAAGACCCTCTTGCCCACCGAATTGCCGCTTATCGGCGCCCTCGCCATCGTGACCGAGACTGGCGGTCCCCTTGACCACGTCGCGGCGCAGGCACGCGAGCGCGGCATTCCCGCCGTGGTTGGCGCGCATGGGGCGTCCTCGGTATTTGCCGACGGCGATCTGGTGCTGGTCGACGGCGACGCCGGCTTGGTGGTGCGGCTAGTCTGACGGCAGCGGGTTCGAGGGCTGGGGATTCGCCGGATGGGCGTTGCCCACGCCGCCGCCGCGACTCTGATTCACGCGCTCGCGCAGCTCTTTGCCGACCTTGAAGAAGGCCAAGCGCTTGGGCTTGACGTGGACCGTGTCTCCCGTTCGCGGGTTGCGCCCCTCGTAGGCCTTGTAGTCGCGCACGGTGAAACTGCCAAAGCCCCGAATCTCGATGCCTTCCCCCTGCTGCAGGGCCTGGGTCATGCACGAAAAAATCTGATCGACGAGAAGCTCCGCGCGAGCCCAAGGGAACTTAAGCTTGTCCGCGACCACCGCGATGAGATCAGCCTTGGTCATAACCAGCTCCGGTAATGTAGCGAATTTCAAGGGTTTAGTCGAGTGCACGGGAGGGCAGGGGTGTTGTTGGATCCCCGCGGTAGCGGTAGGACTTGAAAAATGAGTATTCGGTGCAGTTGTGACGCGCATAGAAGTCAATCACATCGCGCCAGCCGAGTTCTTTCTTGTCGATGCCTTCCTTGATATCGCGCCAGGAGAAGGTCTGCGGGCACATGACTCCCCGGGGTGGCGTGTGCCCGGCCGAGGTGCGCGGGTCGTACAGCGTGCTGTTGGGTGGAACGCGCGAGACGTAGTAGGCGGACAGCGCTGGCAGTTCGATGACCTCGATGCGCGTGACGTCGATCTGCGCGTCCTTGCGATACAGGCACTCGGTGCGCAGGGTGGTTTGCTTGGGCTCCAGCGCGATCGCGTTGTGGGGCAACTCGGCCTTCATCAGGCATTTGTGCTTGTCTGTCACCGAGGTTTGGATTCGGTAGGCCAGAAAAAGTGGCGTGAGATTCTCGATGCGCAACACCAGATGGTCCGTGGACAGCGAATGGGACTCGATGATCGTGGTTTGCTTGCTCACCTCCAGCGAGATGCGCAGGTGGCGGGTCTCGATGGGGGCCTTGATGCGCAGGTGCTGCTTGCCCTGCAGTTCATCGAAGTAGGGGTTGGCCTGCTGCAGATCCTCGTAGGGCGGCGCCTCGATGCCGTAGGACTTGGCATCTTGCTCGACAAGCCCCTTGTAGTAGAGGACCGAGAACCGCATGTCGGAGTTGATCATCGCCGAGGGCGGTGGCGGCGGCTCGGGGCGCCTGGGCGTGGGCGGCGGCGCGCTGGCGGCGTGGAGGATGAGCACGCCCATGGCAATGGCGAAGATGCCAGAGAAGAAAACGGCCAGTGCCAGCGGCTTGCCTTCCACGTCGTCCTATCCGAGTCCTACCCGAGGATTTCGAGACCACCGAAGTATGGGCGCAAGGCTGTGGGCACGTCTAGCTTCCCGTCGGCCCGCTGGTAGGTTTCGAGAACACCAATCAGGGTTCTTGGCAAGGCCAAAGCAGAGCCGTTCAGGGTGTGGACGAAGCGGTTCTTCTCCTTGCCGTCCTTGAAGCGGATCTTCGCGCGGCGTGCTTGGAAGTCGCCGAAGTTCGAGCACGAACTGACTTCGAGCCATTCGCCGCAGCCGGGCGCCCACAGTTCCAGGTCGAACTTGACCATGGCCGAGAACGACAGGTCGCCCGTGCACATCTCGATCACGCGGTAGGGAAGTTCGAGCGCCTTGAGCACGTCCTCGGCGTCGGCGAGAAGGCCCTTGAGTTCGTCCATCGAGTTTTCCGGGCGGACGAACTTGACCAATTCGACCTTGTCGAACTGGTGGCCGCGCTTGATGCCGCGGGTGTCGCGGCCAGCGGCCATCTGCTCGCGGCGGAAACACGCGGTGAAGGCCACGTGCTTGATGGGCAGCTGCGCGCCGTCGAGAACCTCGTCGCGGTAGAGGTTGGTGACCGGGACCTCGGCGGTGGGGATGAACCAAAAATCTTCCGTGGCGTCGCGGTACAGGTTATCGCCGAACTTGGGCAGGTTGCCCGTGCCCACGAGGCACTCGCGGCGAACCATGAAGGGCGGCAGAATCTCGGTGTAGCCGTGCTTGCTCGTATGCAGGTCGAGCATGAACGAGATGAGCGCGCGTTGAAGGCGGGCGCCCCAGTCTTTGAGCACGTAAAATCGGCTGCCCGAGATCTTGACCCCGCGATCGAAGTCGATGATGCCCCAGCGCGGTCCCAAGTCCCAATGGGCCTGGGGCGTGAAGTCGAAGGCGCGTTTCGTGCCTTCTTCGCGGACGATGCGATTTTCGGTTTCGTCCTTGCCCACCGGCACCGATGGGTGGGGCAGGTTGGGAATTTCCAGCAGCTTTTCGTCGAGGGCGGCTTCTTGCGCTGCCAGATCCTTGAGTAGCTGCTCGTTCTTCTCCTTGAGCGCGGCGCCCTTGGCTTTGATCTCCTCGCGTGCCTCGGGCGTTGGCGCCTTGGCGATTTCCTTGGACAGGCGATTCTGATCGGCCTGGATGGCCTGGGAGTCGTTCTTGAGTTTGCGCACGCCCTCGTCGAGGGCGATGACGGCGTCAAGGTTCACGTCCGCGGCCAGCTTGCGCAGACCTTCGCGGACTTCTTCGGGCTTTTCACGGACAAGGCGGATGTCGAGCATGGCGGTGCCCGAGTGTACGACGACTTCGTACCGGGCTGCCAGTCCCGAGGCGTATCAGAGGATTGGGATGAGGTAGTGACAACCGGTCGGGCACTTGTCGGGCGCGGTGCCGTTCAGGCCGCCATCGTCGCAATCCTCGCCCGCCTGGACCACGCCGTCGCCACAGAAGCCGCTGCTTAGCGTGCAATCCGCGCCACACGTGCCGTAGCCGCCCGTGCCGTTGAGCGGTCCGTCGTCGCACTCCTCGCCAATGGCGAGGATTCCATCGCCGCAGGTCGGCTTGCACAGGCTGGGCGCGGCGTTGAAGCCGCTCAGGGTGAGTTTGTACGACGAACCCGTGGTTTGCCGTTCGGCCTGAAAAACCGCGGCCTCGTAGACATTTCCGGGCGTAAGCGCGAACTTGGCGGCCGTGGTGCCGTCGATGGTCACGGATCCCTCAACCGGCGTGTGAATGCCACCCAGATCGACGGCCAGCTTCTTGTTGATGAAGACCCAGACGTCGTCGTCGCCGACGAAGTCGAGCTGGTAGCTCTTGCCCGCTTCGTATTTGAACCAGTAGCGGACTTCGCTGGTGAAGCTGAAGTTGTGCAAGATGTCCTTCCCGCTTGCGTCCACGTCGTGCGGCCAGGTTCCCTGCGGATCGTAGTAGGGCGGAACGGTGGCAAAGTGTAGCTCGGATGCTGGGGTAAAGGTATCGCCGTCGACCGGAAAGAAGAGCGGATTGCCGTCTACCTTGGAAACGATGAACCGGGCGACCCAGTTGCCGTTCGAGTTGGTGCAGCTACCGGGGACCATGACCTTCCCGGCGGCCACTTCCTTGTCGCAGTCCGTGGATCCATACTTGGAAGTGCAGGGAATGGGGGCTCCGCTCGCGTCGGTCAATTCAGACCCGACGTTGCCACAGTAGTAGGCCGGCTCGCTGGTGACCCACTGCTCTCCATTGGCCCCATAGCGGTTCACGTATGCGCCATTGCCGTTGTTCCACAGCGCCATCTTTGTCGGAGTCGCGTGGTTGACATTGGTCGTATTCCGATACCACTCGGCAAAGGTGGTTTGGCTGGCGATATGAATCGCACCGCCCGTGAGGCCGGTAAACGTGGGCTTGCCGTCGGCATCGAGGTTGGCGTTGACAATCCCCGTGGACGCGGTCGTCTGGCCCGTGACGCCCGCCTCGAAATCCGTGGGATTTTGGAATTTGAAATCGCGGTACACGACCGGCACCATCATCTTGGTCCCGATGTCGGGCTGCGAGCACGTGAAGCCCGGTTCGACCTTGCAGTTGGACGAACAGCCGTCTCCGTCGATGTTGTTGCCGTCATCACAGTCCTCGTTAAGCACGATGCCGTCACCGCACCTCGACTGGCAGGCGCTGGTGCCACTGCAGGACGGTTCGTTCTGGCAGTCCGACGAGCAGCCATCGAAGGGCATGCTGTTGCCGTCGTCGCAGCCCTCGGCACCCTCGATGATCTTGTCGCCGCAGGTGGTATGGGTGCAGGTGCTTGGGTTGCCGTCGCACTTGTAGCCGACCTCGATCTTGCAGGCGTCCGAGCACCCGTCGCCGTTGGTTTTATTGCCGTCGTCGCATTGCTCGGGGAACACCACCAAGCCATCGCCACAGCGGGCGATTGGACGGCAGGGCTTGCCCGGCGTGACGCAGGAGAAGCCGGGCTCGACGCTGAGGCAGTTATTCGCGCAGCCGTCACCCGACACGGTGTTGCCGTCGTCGCAGGCCTCGTCCTTGGTCAGCTCGCCATTGCCACAGTTGGGCCCAGGCGGCGCATCGGAGCCAACACGGTTCACGGCCCGTGAGTCCAGCTTGATGAACATCGACTGAGCGTCGAGGTTGATGAAATAGCTTGCGTCACCGTTAGTGCCGCCCGTGCCGTCGGGCTCCGTGCTGATAACCTTCCCGGCCGCGCAGGCGCCAGCGAGCAAGGAAAGTGAAACCGCCATGAACCAAGCGGGACGAGTTGATTGCATAGAGAGCCTCCAAGAAGACATAATTTTAGCTGATTGGAGCACGGATTGTAGGCAGATCTGAACCGTGGTCAGCCCGAGACCCCGCTCTTCGAGGTGATTTGCGACGGGCAGGAAACCTGCTTGTAGATCACCTTGGGATTATCCGCCGAGCTGAACCAACCGGTGAACCAGTTGCAGCCAGCCAGGAGCGCGGGCTTGCTGCCAAACACCGACTGGCACTTGCCGGCCATGCAATCGGCCTTTCCGCCACATTCGGTGAGCAGGCCACCGTAGGTGGAGCCGAAATCGGTCGACCCGCCCCATTGCGCGGAGCAACCGGCGGTCATGGCGCCGACGCCGCCACCGGGGATGAGGAGATCGAACTGGCTATTGTCGATGCCACCGATGTTGATGGCTTGGACGATCATCTGCTGGCCTTTGAGCTTCTGCGACCCAGGGTCGCTGCTGTTGGAATTGCCCTCACCCGTGAACTGGAGCATGAAGCAAGCGCCGCAAGAAACGCCATTGTGGGCGGCGAAGCCGTAGGCCATGTTGGTGCCGCTGTCGTACCAGGGCGAGAAGTCGTAGCATTCGTAGGCCGTGCCGCCCGAGCATCCGCTACCCGCGTTCTTGTCGCTGATGCGGGTCGTGCCGTCCTGTTGGCAGCTCGGTACCGAGGTCGTCCACGAGCACGAAGGCTTGCAGCAGTCCCAGTAGCGGGTTGCGAAGCCGTTGGTTCCGGTAATTTGCGGGTTTGTACTTCCTGGGCCGCTGGTGCTGCCGCCCGCGGCCGACGAACCGCCGACGCTGGTCACCCCACCCGAAGAGGATGCGCCGCCGGCGCCGGATCCACTGGCCCCGCCGCGTGCCGACGAGCCACCGGAATTCGGGGTGCCGCCGGCGCCAGGGCCGCCGCTGCCGCACCGCCCGCAGGTTTGGTTGCAATAGTTGTTGTCAACCAGATAGCTGATCGAGCACTGACCCCAGAGCTGCCAGTTCGAACACGGATTGTCGGGTGGTGCAGAGTCCGTGCAGGTTCCGGTAGCGCCACTCGCGGAAGTGGTGGTGCCACCTGAACCGCCCCGGCTCGTCGAGCCACCCGCGGAGGTTGTTCCGCCCGCTGAGATCGTGCCGCCCGAACCACCTGACCCGCCTCTCGCGGTGGTGCCGCCCGCTGAGGTGATGCCGCCCGAGGAGGTGGCGGTCCCGCCCGCGGAAATGGCGGTGCCACCCGCTGAGGTCGTGCCGCCCGCGGAGGTCGTGCCGCCCGCGGAGGTCGTGATCCCGCCGGCCGAGGTCGTGGTGCCGCCCGCGGAAGTCGTACCGCCGGCTGAGGTATTGCCGCCCGAGGTGTTCACCGTAGATCCCCCAGACCTAGGCGTGGTCCCGGTTTGGCGGGGGGGGGCAACGCAAGCGAGAAATCCAGTGACGACAAACAGCGTCATCGTCGGTAAAGCACCAAACCGCATCTTAAACTCCTGAATTCGACAAAGGTGAAGGGGACCCGGGGGCCAAGTCCAGGAGTAAGAACACCCTTTTCCGTCGTTCTGGGCAATACAGAGTTTAATGCGGCCTGATAATATTTTTTGATGATATCCGGCGCTCGGAAACACCCGCTCGCCTGCCGGTGCCGGACGCCAGGTGCGGTCCGTTCGTGCCGCTGTCTTGGCGCGCGGAGGAGGCATGTGCGCCTGGCCTGCATTCCGTTTCGGGCTGGTGGTATGGTGCGCGAAGTGAGGGTACATGAAAAAGGAAAAGGCAGCAGTCCACGCGACCACCAAACGCGCTTCGGCAAATACCTTGCGCAAGGTGCCGCTTCCGCCCGGCGATGATGTTGGCGCGGCGGATCTTGCCCGACGCGTGGGTGTGCAACTGCGCGAGAAACGGAAGGCGCGCGGACTGTCTCTCGACGAGCTGGCAGCGGCCTCCGGCGTGAGCCGTGCGGCGCTGTCACAGATCGAACTCTACAAGAGCAACCCCTCGCTCGGGGTCTTGTGGAAGATCGCGGTGGGGCTTGGGATTCCCTTTTCCGAGCTCATGGGAGGACAAGGGCAGGGCGTTTCCGTGCTCCGGCGCGCCGACGCGCAGGTTCTGCGCTCCGCCGACGGAAAAATGGAAAGTCGTCCACTATCTCCGGCCGGGTCGAAT
>Ga0265329_10001120_pt1 | contig 13190 bp, 10 predicted proteins | sample 41627metaG_FD_202091 | JGI IMG/M metagenome (GOLD analysis project Ga0265329, IMG submission 202091) | Rhizosphere microbial communities from Carex aquatilis grown in University of Washington, Seatle, WA, United States - 4-16-27 metaG | ecosystem: Host-associated > Plants > Roots > Rhizosphere...
CACCGCCGTCGGACCGGGTGGCGGCACGGCGGCACCGGGTGGCGGTCCATGGACCTCGGCCTGCTTCGCGGGCTATCCCCTGCCCATCGGCGCACGTTGCGGCGACGGCAGCGGCGCGCTGGTCGACGCGGACTGCGCCAGTGGACTGTGCGCGAACCTCGGTCGATTCGGGCGCTGCGCGCTCGACTGCACGAGCACCGCTTGCCCAGGGGGATCGGCGTGCGCGGTGCTGGGGGACGGCCGACGGCTGTGCCTGGCCACCTGCGGGCCCGCGATCGCTCCCCCCTGCGACGACGATCCCTGGCTCGGCTGCCAGGGGCCGCGACCTCCGGCGGCGGCGGCACCCACCGGGGACGCCGCGGCGCCCGCCGGCGACGCGGACGCGAGCGTGCCCGATCCCGCGAGCGCCGGTCCCGGTGCCTTCACGCTGGCCGATGGCGCCAGCAGCCCCTCCGCCGCGGCCGCCTCTTACTGCGCCCCCAGGAGCTGCACGACGACCTCCGACTGCGGTCCGGGCGCCGTTTGCCCTCCAGGGACGGGCCTGTGCTCCGCCGCCCCCACACCCGCCCCGGCCGCCGCCGCCGCACCGGCGACGGGCGCGGCGCGGGCCGTGCCCGGGCGTCGATGATCCGAGGTTGATGTGGACACATCCGGATCGTAACATGTCCACAATGGACATCGGCGTTCGCGACCTCAAGCAGCGGCTGTCCGAGTTTCTCGACCGCGCCGCGCGCGGCGAGATCATTCGCGTCACCGATCGCGGTCGACCGAAGGCGATCTTGGGACCGGTCCCCGGGGGGGATCGTCTCGAGCTGGGCATCGAAGGCGGATGGATTCGTGCGGCTTCGAAGGCGCCGCCCGTCCCCGTGAAGCGGGCGCGGGCCAAGCTCCGGATCGCCGAGGCGCTCGACGAAGATCGAGGCGCGTGAGCGTGAGCCTCTACGTCGACACGAGCGCCCTCCTCAAGCGTTACGTCGAGGAGCCTGACAGCGCCGCGGCGGAACGATACCTGCTCGCCGACCCGTCCTGGGTCACCGCCCGCCACACGCAGGTCGAGGTCCGTCGAAACCTCTCCCGCCTGCTCGATGGCAGGGCGCTCTCGGAGGCGCGCCGAAGCTTCGAACGCGACTGGACCCGGACCAACGTCGTCGAGCTGGACGAGGCGACCTGCGAGATGGCGGCGACGCTGGCCGAGATCTCGGGTGCGCGAACCCTGGACGCGCTGCACCTCGCGGCCCTCCGGCGCGTGAGCGAAAACACCCTGCCCCTGCTCTCGTTCGACCTGCGTCAGGCGCAGGCCGCCCGCTCGCTCGGCATCACGGTCCTCGGCGCCTGATGGGGGAAAGAGAAGGGAAGAGCACCACCTCGCGAATGTACAATGGACGTGGGATGGGCTTCGATGGCTGACGACCAGAACGGGCGCGAGCCCGGCCCCGTGATCATCGCTCCGTCGGGGCGCTTCGACTTGCCGGTCGACCATGGACGCCTCGAGGCCCTGCTGAAGGAGCCGCCCCGGATCGCGCGCGCGGTGGTCGTCTGCCACCCCCATCCCAAGGGCGGCGGCACGATGAACAACAACGTCGTCTACCGGATGGCCAAGGCCCTCGAGGAGCGTGACAGCGCGGTGCTGCGCTTCAACTTCCGGGGCGTCGGCCGCTCGACGGGGACTTACGGTGAGGGCCTGGCCGAGGAGAGCGACGTGCGCGCCGCCCTGGACTTCCTGCACGCCCGGCATCCCGACGTGCCGCTGTGGGTCGCGGGCTTCTCGTTCGGCGCGCGCGTCGGCCTCAGCGTGGGCCTGCACGACGCGCGCGTCTCGAAGCTGCTCGGCGTCGGCCTCGCGGTGCGCATGTTCGACCTCGACTTCCTGCATCAGCCCCGCCATCCGCCGAGGCCCCTCGCCATCGTGCAGGCCGCAAACGATGAATACGGCGACGCCCTCGAGATCACCGCCTTCGCCGCGAGCGTCCCCGAGCCCAAGCATCTCTGGATCGTCGACGACGCCACGCACCTCTTCCCGGGCCGCCTCGATCCCCTCGAAGCCACCCTGCACACCGCCGTCGACTGGCTCGTTGCCGCGCCCGGACCAGGCGAACCGTGATAGAAAAGGGGCCGAGAAGCCGTCGAACGAAGAGGCTCACGCACCTCTTGCCGCCGGTCTCGATCGAAGCATAGGGTAGGCACGGGCCGACGGGGATTTCAGGCCGGGTCGCATCGGGGTTCGTACGGGGTCGTCGACTCATCGCATCGCGCAATTTCGCGAAGGTTCGGACATCGAAAACCCCTTGATCTCCCGAGGAACATGCCTACACACTGCCCTTCAGCCTCGTCGAATCTCCATCAGCTCGGCCGTCGCGCTCGTCCTGCGACGTCGTGGGGCCTGGTCCTGTTGCTCGGTGCCTGGTCGGTCGGGTGTGGCCCGCAATCGGACACCGGGGGTGGGGCCACGGGCGGAACGTCCACGTCGCCGTCCGCCAGCGGGGGACGAACCGCGCAGACGGGCGGAGCCACCGCAACGGGCGGCGCCCCGGGGACCGGCGGGTCCGTGGTCCACAACGGAAGCGGAGGGGCCGTGACGACCGGTGGAGCCACCGGGAGTGGCGGAATGGCCGCGACGGGCGGTCTCTCTGGCACGGGCGAAACCGGCGGCTCCGGCGTCGACTCGACCGGGGGCCGCGCCGCGACCGGGGGGACGGCGGGTCGTCCGGTGGGCGGATCGCCCGGCTCGGCGACCGGTGGCGCGGCGGCGGCGACCGGCGGCTCGAGCGGAGCCAGCGCGGCGCCGGTCACACCCGGCGCCTCGACCCAGGCCAAGAAGTTGCTCGCTTACATCTACAGCCTGTATGGCAACCACGTCCTGTCGGGACAGCAGGAGACGAGCTGGGCCAATCCAGCGGGCGACATCAGCTGGTACACCACCAACGGGCTCAAGGAGCCGGCCATCCTCGGCGGCGATCTCATGTATCGCGATGGCGCCTCCTGCACGTCGGTGACCCAGACCACGACCCGCGCCATCGCGTACTGGAAGGCGGGGGGGATCAGCATGATCCGCTACCACATGGGGATGCCCGCGTCAGGGCTCACGTGCGCGCAGGATTGTTACCAGGGGACCAACTGCGCGGAGTCCACGCCGACGGGCGCCACGCTCGACAATGCCGTCATGGCCGGCACCGCCGAGAACACGTCGCTGCTCGCCAGGTTGGACTACGTGGCGGTTCAGCTCAAGGCCATGCAGGACGCCAACGTGCCGGTCATCCTGGCCCTGTTCCACGAAATACAGCCGAATGGTTGGTTCTGGTGGAGCAAGGGGACGGCCGCCCAGTTCGTCGCCCTGTGGAAGTACGCGTTCAACTATCTGACCGTCACCAAGGGGCTCACCAACATCATCTGGCTCATGCCGTACAGCGGCCTGTCGGGCGTCGGCGCTCCGATCGCACCCTATTTCCCGGGCAAGGGGATGGTGGATCTGTCGGGCCCGGACTACCAGAACGACTCGGCGACCTTCAGCAAGGTCAAGACCGCCGTCGGCGACACCCTGCCGATCCCCCTGCACGAGTCCAATGCCGTGAACCCGGCCGCGTGGTTCCCCGCATCGCCATTCGTGCTGTGGAACATCTGGGCCGGCTATCAGATGAAGGCGCTGGCCACCGTCAAGACGGCGTTCAGCGACACCCACACGATCACGCGCGACATGGTCCCGAACCTCCAGTAGAGGAGATCCGGGGGGGCGATCTCCGCGGGCCGACCGCGGAGCGGCCCCCGACCGGAAGGCCATGTCCAAGCCCGCCATCACCATCATCACCGTCGCCGCGCTGGTCCTGGCGGCGATGCTGGCCGTGTTCGCTCTGCGCATTGTGGGCAAGGCTCGCCGCGAGCGCGAGGACAGCGACCACGGAGCGGCCGTGGAGTCCGCCGAGCCGGCCCCGGTGCGCGAGCCCATCGGGGCTGCGCCTCCCCCGCCGGTCGACAAGCTCGCCACCGAGGCGGCCGCGCCCCGGCGGCCAGCACCGGCGGGCCGAGACGCGGGCGCGCGGCTCGACGAGGCGTCGCTGATATCCCAGCTGCACGATCTCGCCGCCTCGGATCCGCCGAGGTCGCTCGCGCTCGCGAGGGAAGCCGTTGCTCGCTTTCCCGACAGCCCGAACGCCCCCGAGTTCGAGTGGAACGTCGCCAAGGCCCTGGCCAACATGGACCGCTACCAGGAAGCCGAGGAGGAGGCCCGGAGAATGGTCCAGAGATTCCCGGGCAACGCCTTCGCGGACGACCTCGAACACCACCTGCTCAACCACCCGCCGAACCCGCCCGCCCCGTAGCCACCACCCGCGACGAAGCGCCCCCATCCGCAACGGCGGGCCTGTCTGCTAGCTTCCTGGCGATGGATCGTTCAACCACCCTGAGGGAGGCCGTCCGCCACCTCGAGCGCGGTGACTGGCAGAAGGCGCACGCGCTCGTGGATGATGACGAGTCGCCGCTCGGGTGCTGGGCTCACGGCATCGTGCACCTGCTCGAGGGTGACGCCGCGAACGCGCGCTACTGGTACCAGCAGGCGCAACGCGCGTTTCCGCCGGCTTCCGGGGTGCAGGCCGAGATCGCCGCCCTGGCCGAGGCAGCGACCCGTGATGCCCCGGCCCGCGAAGCGTCTGACGACCATTCGCACGAAACTTCATGAGTCGGGTGGGGAGATCGCCACTCTCACCCGCCCCAGCGTCACGGTCTCAAGTACTTGGCCAGCTCGGGCACCTGGGCCTTGATGGCGTCGCGCACGAAGCCCGCGAAGATCTGGGCGCCCTTCGGGCCGGTGTGGGTCGGATCGCTTCCGCGCGCGTAGTACCCGGCCATGGCCGCGGCCGGCCCGCCGACCGTGGCGAACCAGTTGCAGGTGGCGGTCGTCAGATCGATGACCGGGATGTTCATGCTCTTGCCGAGATCCCTCAGGGTTTGCGGGATGTCCATGGCCGCCGTGACGAGCTGCCCCGAGCACCCACCGTTGGCGCGCGAGATGGGGGTCACGAAGATCGGGGTGGCCCCGGCCGCCTTGGCATCACTGGCCATGCTGCTCATGTTGCTCTCGTAGGTGGCCTTGGCGGTGGTCTTGTCGTTGTGGCCCATCTCGAGCAAGACCCAGTCGCCCGGCTTCAACCTCGACTTGATCGCACCCCACAGGCTGTTACTTCGAATGAAGCTCACCGAGCTCTCCCCGGAGTCGGCGTAGTTCGCGACGGCGACGGGGCTGACGAAGAACTGCGGCAGGTGCTGGCCCCAGGAGGCATAGCCATCGGTGTACTGATCGCACACGGTCGAGTCGCCCGCCACGTACAGCACCACGGGGGCGGCAGCAGGTTGATGGCAGATGCTCGTCACGCGGGGCATGGCCCCGCCGAAGTAGACGTCGAGCCCGGGAATCCCGGCCGGAACGGCCTGGATGGGCTCACCTTCGGGTGTACGGACGTTGACCACGAAGGAAAATCGCTGGGTATCGGCCCCGGTGGTCATGATCTCGGGCAGCATCGGGCGGCGTCGCTCGGCCTCCACCAGCGTGTCGGTGGCCCCCGAGCCCCCGAGCTCGACGGTCACCTCGTAGTTGCCGGGATTCCCGCCGAAATGACACTCGAGGCTGTACGGGATGCTGAAGCTCTCGACGGTCGGCGTCGCGTTCATCTTGCACATGGCCAGCTCGTTGGTGACACATGCCGTGATGGGTGTCGGGGGCGGCGGCGGGGAATTGACGGCCGAGCCCCCGCCGGCGCCCGGCGACGAGGTCCCACCGGTGCTCATGCCACCTCGGCCGCCGCCGGCGCCGCTCCCGCCGCCACCGCTGCCCTGCGTGACGACAGGGCCGCCGGAGCCGCCGGTGTCGCTCGCGCCGACGCCGGTCCCCCCTTGGGCGGCGCCACCGGTTGCCGCCCCGCCGGTCGACGCGCCCCCCGAGCCCGACACGATCGGCGTGCTTCCGCCGGACGCTCCGCCGCTGCCCGCCGTCGCCACGGCATGGCCGCCGCTCGAGCTCCCGCCCGACTCCGTCGCGCCTCCGGTCGCGCCCGCCGCGCCCGCCGGTCCCGTGTCCCCCCCGCACCCGGCGACCGCCAGGGCCCCGAGGGCGCCGCAGACGGCGACCAGGCAGGCCGGTGTCACTTTGCGATGAGCGGACTGCCCAACCCGGCGGCCATGGCCTCGAGCTCCCCGGCGCATCGTCATGAGCGATCCTTTCTTCTCTTGTCGTCTCTTCTCTGTCTGGTCTGCCTGGTCGTCTGGTGGAGGCTTTCTGGCGGCCCGCGGCCCGTGGCGCTACTTGGCAGGCGCCTGGTAGCCCCTCCAGAGCCAGATGAGGCCCTCGGGGGTGATCTGGTTGCGCGGGTTATCGTCGCAGTGGCCGGCGCCCTTGGCGAACATGAAGCGCGTGTGATTCCCCTTGGCGATCAGCGCGGCGGCCAGGGACCGGTTCGAGGTGACCCAGTTGCCCGAGGCGGTGGCGTTGGTCGAGCCGTTGTCGTTCTCACCGACCTCGAGGAACACGCGCAGGTCGGGTCGGAAGGGCGCGGTCATGACCATCTGGGTGTATTCGTAGGCACCGAGCGGGTGGTCGGTGGTCTTCTGGATGGCCACGTAAGAGCCCGAGAACGAGAACACCCGATTGAAGTCGCCAAACCACGCCAGCCCCATCACGGCGGGGCCGCCGGAGCTGCAGCCGTAGCCCCCGCGCCCGTTGGGGTCGGTGGTGAACTTGAAGTTGGGATAGGCCTTCTTCAGATCGGCGTTGGCCAGGATGGCTGGCATGATCTCCGTGGTGATGTACCGCCAGTACCGATCGGAGACGGTGTCGTATTCGAGGCTGCGCTCGCTCATGGGGTGGACGTCTGGCCCGGCCGTGAGGCCGATGATCGCCAGCGGCGGGACGTGGTGGTCGGGGTTGGGATCGTCGGCCAGGTTCTGCACCGTGGTCTTCAGGCCCCCGAAGAAGCCGTCCGACGACACCATGAACGGAGACTCCGTGCCGTCCACGTACTGAGCGGGGACGAAGATCGTGACCGTCCGCGTGAAGGTGAGCGGAGGGGTGAAGTCCGATCCGTCGAAGATCTTGCTCTGGGTCGACGCGTAGCTGAACTGGGTCTGGAACCCCGCCGGTGCACCCGCCTTGAGCGTCAAATCGGGAGAGCGCGTGTACGTCGGGCCGATGTCGAACATGCCGTCGCCGGCGGTGCCGGGGTCGGTCGACGAGCCCGTGCTCCCGCCCGTCGGCGAGGTCCCCCCCGAGGCCATTCCCCGGCCGCCCACCGGCGGAGCCGTGGTGCCACCTGCCGCCTGGCCACCCGACCCCGGCCCCCCTGACGATGCGGGCGTCCCTCCCGATCCCGTCCCCACGGCGCCCCCTGACTGCGCCGCGGTCGAGCCGCCGGTGGCGGCCGGCGCCCCGGTCGTGCCACCGCTCGCTGGCAGACCGCCGCCCGGAGATGCGCCGCCGCTGCCGGGCCGAGCGCCGCCACCGGTGCCGCTGCCGGCGGGATCAGAAGAAGGAGAAGATGAACATGCGACCATCGCGCACGCGCACACGCCCAGCAACAAGGCCCGGACAAGGGGGAGGCGAACCATGGTCATTGTCTCCTTGCAAATCGTGCGGCGCAGGAAGATCGTGCGACGGGTGGAAAGGGCGCCGCTGTGACCCGAGTTCCAGGCTCCTTTACTACACTCCAATGCGGCGGTCGGCATTCGTGAAATAGATTCGCGGCCTTACGGACTTTGCGCAGATATGGCCCCCTCCCGGTCGATCGTCGGCGGTCCGAACCAGGCGGTCAGCGCGTCGAGGAGGCCGTGGTCGGTGCCGTCGCCGACCCACGCGACGTGTCCGTCGGGCCGGATCAACACGGCAGCGGGAGCAGCGACGGTGCCGAGCGCCGGGAGCTCCCACGGACCTGCGTATCGAGCATCCACCCGTCGAACCCGAGCCGCCCACGGTGCCACGTCGAGGGCGCCAGGCTCCCCGAGACTGAGCAGGACCGGTCGGGCCTCGTGCAGCAGGGTGAACACCCGCCGTGGGCCGTCGGCGGTGACCACGTCGAGATCCGGCATGCGGCGCCCGAGCTGCGGGTGGCCCGTGCCGAGATCGTAGCGAATGTCGAGACCGGACATCATCCCGGCGTGACGCTTGCGGGGCCCGTCCATCTTCAACAGCTCCGACATCGTCTCGCGCAAGGCCTCCATGCGGTCGTCGCCGCGGTTGAGCGCCGTTTGCGCCATGGTGCTCCTGAGGACTCGCGCGGCGATCGGGTGCCGCTCGGCGTGGTAGGTGTCGAGCAGGCTCTCCGGCGAGGTGCCCTTGACCACCTGGGCCAGCTTCCATCCCAGGTTCACGGCGTCCTGGACCCCGAGGTTGAGGCCCTGTCCGCCCGCCGGGGAATGCACGTGTGCCGCGTCGCCGGCCAGGAGCACCCGTCGGGCGCGGTAGGAAGCCGCCTGTCGGGTCGCATCGGTGAACCTCGAGAGCCACGTGACGTTGTGGACACCGAAGTCGGTCCCGTAGACGGATACGAGCGCCGCGCGCAGGTCGCCCAGAGTCGGCGGGTTCGGCGGCTCCGGCTCCTCCAGCTGGTCGCCCTTCCGGACGCGCGCCTCGCTCGTCACCACCCGCACCCGCTTCCCGCCCTCGATCTTGCCGAGGCCATGAACACCCCTTTCATCCCGGCGGATGCCCCACTCTGGCTCACCGGTCATCTCGACCTCGGCGATCAGGGCGCTGGTGGACGGATCCCACCCCGGGAATTCGATCCCGGCTCTCTTGCGGATCACGCTGCGACCGCCGTCGCACCCGACGAGGTACTTCGCCCGCAACGAGCCTCCGCCCGCCAGCTCGACCTCGACGCCGGTATCATCCTGTGCGAAGCCCGTGACCTCGCGTCCGCGATGGACCGGCACTGCCAGCTCGTCAACCCAGGTGGCGAGGATGCGCTCGATGCGCTCCTGGCGCAGCGCGAGCCCGTAGTTGTGGCGAGTGGGAAAGTCGCTGATGTCGAGCGGGATCATCGCGAAGCCGCCGACCTGCATCGCCTGCCCTTGCGCGAGGAAGCGCTCCGCGATCCCGCGCTGATCGAGCACCTCGATGGTGCGTGAATGCAGACCGCCTGCACGCGAGCCAGCGAGGTCCTGGCTGGCGCGCCGCTCGACGATGGCGACGTCGACCCGCGCCAGCGCCAGCTCGCCCGCCAGCATCAGGCCCGTCGGTCCTCCTCCGGCGATCACCACCGCATGCTTCGTCATGACCGATGACTGTTCGGCATGCCCGGGGGCTTGCCGCAAGCCCCGGTGTCTGGCATAGGCTCGAAGTGGAATGGGACGCGCCGCGCTCCCGCGGGCGCGTGGGCGGCCGGGGGCGCCGCCCGACGCACCGGCGGCCGAACCCAAGACCGGTTCGCATTCCGGCGGCGCGGCCTGGTCCGATCGCCCGGGGGCCGCGCGATGACCGAGGCCGAGCGCCGCGGCTATGACTAAGCCTCTCGTCCGACCCGTGACCAGCGAAGTTCTACCACCCGGCTCTGATCAGCCCACCCCTGGGATCACAGTAACTCCTTTGATTACAGCTACTTAAAGGTGGCATGTGCGATGCAAAAGGAAGCAGCATTCCAACCGCATCGACACCAGGAGAACCCATGATCGCCAAGCTCATTCGCCCGCTCGCCCTCGCCGCTTCGATGGTCGTGTCCTCACAGGTCGCGCACGCCGGTCTCACCTCCGCCAACGGCTTGACCTCCGCCAACGGCTTGACCTCCGCCAACGGCTTGACCTCCGCCAACGGCTTGACCTCCGCCAACGGCTTGACCTCCGCCAACGGCTTGACCTCCGCCAACGGCTTGACCTCCGCCAACGGCTTGACCTCCGCCAACGGCCTCGCGGGTTCGAAGGAAGGCTCGAGCGCCTGGAAGCTCGCCGGTATCGATCCCTCGCAGTCCCTGTCCGGCTCTTTGCGTTCGAAGTAGTCGGTCGCTTGGTCGACGGGCCCGCGGCTGCGCCGCCTCAGCTGCTCGGAGCTCAGCGCTTGACTGCAGCGACGTGGGCGGTGATCACCGCCTGGGTGGTGGCATCCTGGTCGTACACCGAGAACCAGCCTGGCGTCTCGTGGGGTGGATCGCCGGTCCACTTGCTCGGCGGGCGGGCCTCCCCACCCCAGGCCCAGAAGTTGTCTCCGGCCAGGGCGCCGCCGCTCGCCGCGATGGACGCCTCGACCACCGCGTACAGGCTCCGGTAGTACTTGTCGCGGTTCGTGACCGTCGCCGCCGGATCGTATTTCCCGCCGGCCGTCCAGCCATCCCGGGCCAGACCGAACTCCTCCATGACGAGGGGCTTGCCGAGTTGCTTGGCCGCGGTGTCGTGGTCGCGCAGGTAGCCGGTCGCGAAGTCGGTGGCCTTCTGGAGCGCGGCCGCGCTGGAGTCGTTGGCGTCGTACATGCCCCACGGCTCCACCCAGATGTGGCAGGTCGTGTAGTCGATGAACTGGCTCTGGTGCGTGGTCACGAAGTTGCCGCCCCAGGTCCCCTCGCTGCCGACGCTGACCATGTGGTTGGGATCGAGCGACTTGATGAACTGCGCGGTGTCTCCGATCCAGTTCGCCGGATAGTCCCGGGGCTCGTTCGCGAGCTGCCACGAGAAGATGGTCGGATCGTCGCGGTACTTGCGACCATTGACCGTGTTGGTCCGGTTGATGACGGTCTGGATGTGCGCGCGGTACATGGTCTGGCAGGTGGTGCAGGCGTAGAACCGATCGACGTAGGCGATGTACGTGTTGTAGTCGCCGCCTGGCGCCAGTCGGTAGGGGATCTTGGTCCCCTGCCCCCAGCTCACGTACTGGGCCATGCCGCCGGTCCACTCCCAGTAGTTGTTGAGGACCATCACTGCGCGGATGCCGCGCTGGTTGAGCTCGTCCATGAAGACGTCGAGACCGGCGAAGACCTGCTCGTTGTAGACGCCGGGCATGGGCATCAGCGAGGGCACGATGCGATAGGGCTCCGTGTCGGGCCCCTCGGCCGACGCGACGACGCGGACGTTGGTGACACCGAGCGCCTGCAGCCGGTCGAGCTCGCGGCGCAGTCGCGCCACGTCGCCCCCAGGTCCCGCGGAGCCGAGGTTCATGCCCTGCCAGAAGTTCGCGCCCACGAAGACGTACCGCTTGTTCCCGTCCATGAACTGCAGTCCCTGGCGCGTGATGAAGGTGGTCAGGCCGGCGGCCTGTCCACCGGCGCCACCCGCGCTGCTGCCACCGGTGCCGCCGCGCCCGCCTCCTGGATTCGCGCCGGCGCCTCCACCCGAGCCGCCCGCGTGCGCGCCACCGGCTCCGCCGGATCCCGCACCAGCTCCGGCACCTGATCCCGCACCGGCGCCACCGCTGCCGCCGGTCGTTCCCCCGTTTCCCGTGGCCGCCTGCCCACCCGTGGCTCCAGAATCGCCCGCGGAGGGGGCGATCCCGGCGTCGCCGGTCTGACCGACCCCGCCACTGCCGCCCGAATTCACCGTGGCGGCGTCGGTGCTCCCGTTGCTGGGGGCGGCTCCGCCGGTGCTCCCGCCGTCGATCTGCCCGCCCGGGGTCGACGGACGCCCGCCGCTCCCCGATGCGGCGACGCCGCCCGTCCCGCCACCGTTCGCCGGTGTCCCCGCGTTGCTACAGGCGACCAAGCACAGCATCGACAGCATCGACAGCTTCGACGATGCCTGGCCAAGGGTTGGCAGCGCCCAGACCCGGCCGTCCGGGGGACACACCGACACCTGATGACGTTCAAGTGCCGCGTCAACCTTGGGAGCCCAGAGGCCCCCATCCTTCCGGGACCGGAGTCTCGACATCGGGCCAGAGTAGTTTATGGGGGGCCGGTAACTCAAGCCCTGGTTCATGGCCCGGAACGACGCATGCCGACCAAAGGCCAGCAGGTCAGCCCGCCGTCGCACCAGCTCCCGAGCCCGGATCGAGCCAGGATCAAAACAGGATCAAACGGCATCGCCGTTGTACTTCGCCCCGCCGGAGCGGTTACATTGCCCTTCGATGCGCCGAGCCCGCCCCCGAGCCCGACCCGAATCGCGCGGTTGCCCCGGCCCGCGGGCCATTCTTCACGCGCCGGCCCACGCGCTAGCCCTCTCGCTCGCCCTCCCGATCCTGGCGACCGGGCTGACCGGAGCGGCGCGCGCGGCCGAGTACCACGTCTCGTCGGCCGGCAACGACGCGGGAACCGGCAGCGCCACCTCGCACTTCAGGACCATCCACAAGGCGGCCGTCACCGCGATCGCTGGCGACACGGTGTACATCCACGGTGGCACCTACACCGAGAGCGTCAACTTGACGATCTCCGGCACCCCCAGCGCCTGGATCACCTTCAGCGCGTTCCCCGGCGACCTCCCGATCCTCGACGGGGGCGGCGGGGGCGGCACCGGATTCGGAGGGACCACCGCCCAGTACATCCGGGTCGTCGGCCTGGTGTCGCGCAACTGGGGCTCGACCGGCTTCGGAAATGGCTGGGTCAACGACACCGGCACCTCCAACGGCAACTGGCAATTCGTCAACTGCATCGCCGAGGGGAACGCCATCAACGGCATCACCTTCTACAACGCGACCGGGCTGGTCATCGACCAGTCGATCATCGCCCACAACGGCAACGGCTCCACCTCCTGGTCGAGCGGCATCAACCTGTTCCACGTCCCGGGCGATCACACCACCAACCTCATCACGCGCAACGTCTCCTTCGAGAACATCGACATCTCCGCCCACCACTCGGACGGCAGCGGGTTCATCCTGGATCAGAGCAGCAGCGGTGCCCTCTTCCAGAACAACATCGGCTTCCGCAACGGCGGTTCGTGCATTCGCATCAACTGCCCCGGGGCGCACCTCATCAACAACACCTGCTGGCACAACGGACTCGATCCCAAGGACGCCATCGGTCTGCCCTCGAAGCCCGGCGAGCTCTACTTCACGAGCGGGCTGCAGGGCGCGGTGGTCCTCGACAACTTGCTCGCGGCGAGCGGGTACGGAAACGATCAGCCGGCGTCGAATCAGACGTTGCCCGCGACCAACCTGGCGGTGAGCGCCGGCGGACCAACCCCCTTCTTCGCGAACCCGGGCGGGATCGATTTTCGTCTGAGCGCCGCCGCGGGCGGGGCCATCGATCAAGGCAATGCCCGAGGCGATGCCAGCGACTTCCCGCAGACCGACATCGGGTTCGACC
>Ga0265329_10001123_pt1 | contig 13175 bp, 15 predicted proteins | sample 41627metaG_FD_202091 | JGI IMG/M metagenome (GOLD analysis project Ga0265329, IMG submission 202091) | Rhizosphere microbial communities from Carex aquatilis grown in University of Washington, Seatle, WA, United States - 4-16-27 metaG | ecosystem: Host-associated > Plants > Roots > Rhizosphere...
CAAGAAGTCTAAAACCGTGTTCGCGGGGAGAAAATCGGTTCTCGTACGTGGAATTCTTCAGGACGGGCGGCAGGATGAGAGTTATTGCGCCAGCGATGGACATTCCTTCTACCGCGTGTCCTTTTCAGCGCCGAAGGAGTCCTGGAAAGAAACGCAGAAGCCTTTCGATGGAATCAAACAAAGCTTTCGCTGGCTGAAATAACTAGCGGGTTACGGTGGTGACGGGATCGCCCAACCGGAGGCTATCCAGGCGGACCGGCTGGCCTTGCTGGAGAATTTGGATGTGTTCGTTGACGTGGATGGTTTGGATCATGCCGGAAGCGTCCCGGATCTGGATCATTTGATTCACGGGATCAATGTTGGTGATCACTCCGCTAACCACGGCTCCCGCAGACATGGGAGTGGGATAGTTGACGGGGGTAATATCGGCATGAAGAAGGGGCCCCCCGGTCAGGCCAATGGCCAGGGCGACCGCCACGATTGCAGATCGCTGTCTCATGCCTCATATTATAGATCTTCCCCGTTAGCGGCGTTCCCAGAAGATCAGGCGCATCCCCGGCATGGTAGATGTGTACTGGTTGGCCTTGTCCGGAATACCATCCAGCTCAAAAATGTTTCCTGCCGAATCAAAGCGAATCGCCGCACATGCGGCGGCCAGACCCGTTAAAGTCACCTTCCCTTTCAGCGAGCCGTCCACATCATAGACGCGGATATCGCGCTCTCCAACGCGCGTATAAACATCTCCTTCCCCGGTCACATAGACCACCTGTCCCGGGATGCTGGCGACGGGACGGCGCTCGGCATCGGTAATCTGCTGGATGCGACTCGCATCATCCTGGGCGGCACTCGGCACTGGATCGATGTAAAACTCCCGGCCGGAGTGCCGCACGCGGTGGTGTTCCTCCGGCGGCCGGGCAATGTTTTCCTTCTTCATCAGGAGGCTATCCTGATCAAACAAATACGTTTGAACTTTATCAGGGTTTTTATCGGAAGAGACGATGATATGGAGTACGGCATCATCATCGACATGAAGACGATACTGATTGAACTGCGAAAAGAGGCCTTCCCGCAGCGCTTTGCCGTGCGTGTCATAGACACCATAGTAAAGTCCACGTCGAGGATCGCTGATCAGAATCCAAAGGTTCTCGAGGGCATCGGCATGCGCGAACACCTGCTTGGCCGTCTCGGGATATTCGATGTTCATCTGATAAACGCCCTCTGATGAATAACGGACAATCCGGTGATTATTGGAATCGTAAATATAGAAATGCCCGGCGCTGTCCATGGTGAAATCGCGAGGGATGAGAAACTGACCTTTCTCGATGCGCGTCCCCAGCGTGCGCCCGTCTTTTCCGAACGGCACACGAAAGAGTTCCCTGGGCGCAAAATGGGCACTTGCCGCGTGGGCGGGAGCGGCCGCCAGGAGAAGAACGAGAAGAAAGCGGAAGGGCACGGGCTAACTGCGGACGAGGATGGCCTGCAGTTTGGGCCAGTCGCGTTCCCATTCGACAGGTTTGTGGAGATAGGCTTCCGCCCCGGAGGTGAGGCCCGTCTGCACATCTTCAATCCGGTTGGAGCTCGTCAGAAGAACAAGCGGGATGTTCTGAGTCACGGGGTTCGCCTTCAGTTGCTTCAGGAGCGTCAGCCCGTCAATACCGGGCATGGCGATGTCAGAGATGATCATATGCGGATTTTCCTTGGCGGCGAGCGCGGCCACGTTCTCCGGATCAGTGGTCCCTACGACGCGGCATCCTTTGGCGGTCAAAAAACGCGTGACGAGATCCAACATATAAGGATCATCATCCACTGCCACAACGATCTTCGCTGCGATTTCCACGGCTCTCAGATATACCCTGCATTCCTCTGGAAATCAAGCAGAACATCTCCATCTCTCTGATCAAAACCCCGTTGACCACCTCCTATTCTCCTGTTAGACATAAATCGATTAGAGGGGGACTTGTGACGGACGGATTTTCTTATCTCATCTTAGGCGCCGGCAAGCAAGGTCTTGCAGCGGCTTATGACCTTGTCAAATTCGGCCGCGCGGCCCATCTGATGATTGCCGATGGCTCCCCCGCTGCCGCTCACGCCGGCGTTCGCCGACTCAAAAGACTTCTGGGCGGTACGCTGAAGAAGCACGGCACCCGCCTTGTCGCCAAAACGTTAAATGCAAAAAGCCGCCCAGACCTCCTGCGCGTGATGCGCGGGCATGACGCCGTGTTAAGCGCTCTCCCTTATTACTTGAATCCTGTGGCCGCAGAAGCCGCGATTGCGGCCGGGATCCATTACTGCGACCTGGGCGGATACTTCGACACGACACGCCAGATCATGAAACTCCATGGCCGCGCCAGGAAAGCGGGCGTGACCCTCGTGACAGACTGTGGCGTTTCCCCCGGGCTTGGCAATAGCTTGGCTGTCTGCGGGATGTCGCGGCTTGACCACCCGCGAGAAGTTCACATTTATTGCGGCGGCCTGCCGCAGCGACCGCGGCCTCCTCTGGGCTATAAGATCGTTTTCAACCTCGAAGGAGTGCTCGGCAACTATTTTGGAAAATCGTATGTTCTTGAAAACGGCAAAGTGAAGCTTGTCCCCTCTTTTTCCGGTCAAGAAATGCTCTCTTTTGGGCGGCCTTTGGGACGCCTGGAGGCCCGCACGACCGGTGGCGCGACTTCCACTTGCCCCTGGACCTTTCGCGGCATTCTTAAGGCTTACGACTACAAAACACTGCGATATCCGGGTCATTACGAAAAAATCGAAACGCTGAAAGAACTGGGGCTCCTGGAGACCGATCTCTTGCGCGTGAACGGCCACCGACTGGCCCCGCGCGATGTCTTTGTTGCCGCCGCAGGGCCCCGATTGGCTTTTCCGAAGGACCGTGATCTGCTCGTCATGCGTGTGGTCGTCCGTGGGACGCACGCCGGCCGCAAAACCGAGGTGATCTACGATTTGCTGGATTACGGGGACACGCGCACGGGCTTTACGTCGATGCAGCGCACAACCGGATTTTCGGCAGCCATTGTACTGGCTCTTCTGGCCCAAGGCGGGGTGGGACAAACGGGCTTTGTGCCCGTTGAAAAAGCGATCAATGGCCGCTTGATGCTGCAGTCGGCGCGCGCGCGCGGGCTGCGGATCAAAGAAACGATTCGCAGGGAGAAGAAGTGAAAACCGGCGCCAACTATATCGGCGGAAAGTGGCAGGTAGCGGTCAAGAATCGTTCTTTTGAGAACCACGATCCCGCGACAGGGCAGCTTTTGTCCGTTTATCCAGAAACCCGCAGGCCGGAACTCGAGCAGGCGATCGAAGCCGCAGAAGCGGCCTTTAAGACCTGGCGCCTCGTTCCGGTCGCCAGGCGCGGCGAGATTCTGCTCAAAGCCATGCGGCTCCTCGAAACGCGCAAAGAAGAAACGGCTCGGGCCATGACGCGGGAGATGGGAAAAATCCTGACGGAAACGCGCGGCGACGTGCAGGAAGCGATCGACACAGCATTTTACTATGCCGGCGAAGGCCGTCGATTTTTCGGACAGACCACCACTTCTGAGCTCGCGGACAAATTTGCGATGTCTGTGCGCATGCCGGTCGGCGTGTGTGCGCTTGTCACCCCGTGGAACTTCCCCATGGCGATCCCATCCTGGAAGATTTTCCCGGCGCTTCTGTGCGGCAACAGCGTCATTCTTAAACCCTCTTCTTTCACCCCGGATTCCGCCGCCAATCTCGTGCAGGCGCTGGAAGAAGCCGGTGTCCCACCCGGTGTCGTCAACCTTGTCTACGGCGGCGGCGAGACCGTCGGAAAGTGGTTAATGGAAGATCCCCGCGTGTCCCTGGTCTCTTTCACAGGTTCCAGCGCCGTGGGTGCCAAAGTGGGAGCGCTCTGCGGCAAAACGTTTAAAAAGTGCGGGCTTGAGATGGGCGGCAAGAATGCCGAGATCGTGATGGACGACGCGGATCTGGAGCTCGCTATGGAAGGCGCGCTGTGGGGCGCTTTCGGGACCACGGGCCAGCGCTGCACAGCCACGAGCCGACTCATTGTTCATGAAAAGGTATTCAAGAAATTTACGTCTGAGCTCGTGGACCGGGCGCGCGCGCTGCGCGTGGGCTACGGCCTGGACCCTGATACGCAGATGGGACCGCTCATCAGCCAGGCGCAGCGCGAGCGGGTACACCGTTATGTGGAAATCGGGCTTCGGAAGGACAAAGCGCGGCTTCTGACAGGCGGAAAAGCACTCACGCAAGGCGCGCTTGCTCAAGGCTCCTTCTACGCACCGACTCTCTTTGAGGGAACTGCGGAGATGACGATCGCGCGCGAAGAGATCTTCGGGCCCGTAGCCGTTCTCATCAAGGTCAAATCCTTCGAAGAAGCGATGGCCGTGCTGAACAACAGCGATTACGGCCTCTCGGGGTCCATTTATACGCGGGACGTCCAGCGTGCCATGCGCGCCATTCGCGACATGCAGACGGGCATTACCTATATCAATGCGCCCACCATCGGCGCGGAGGTCCATCTGCCCTTCGGAGGCGTCAAACACACGGGGAACGGCCATCGTGAGGCGGGGACGGCGGCCCTGGAGATCTTTTCAGAATGGAAAGCCGTCTATATCGATTACTCAGGGAAACTTCAGAAGGCACAGATCGACACGCATTCCACCGCTACACCATTGGCGGATGCGCCAAAGCCGCAGTGGCGCAAAGGAGGGTAATATGGGAAACACACTTCACGCACCGCATCAGCACATCAAGGTCCGCAATGAAAAGGAACGGTTTCTGATCGAGCTCTTTGACACGCTCTGGGAGCGCTACCGGGGTCGGATGGACTATGTGCGGAAGTATGAAAGCCTCATTGCCCAGCACAAGGCCACTTTTGTGAACGACCATATCGCTTTCCGCACGATCGCCTGCCAGAAACCGACGACCGGCCTCTTCATGATTTCCCGGGTCTTCGAAGCTCTGGGATACAGTACCGCCAACTGCTACGAATTTCCCGACAAGCACTTCAGCTCAATCCACTTTGAGCACCCGAACCCTCAGTTTCCGAAGTTATTCATCACCCAGCTAAAAACCTGGGAGCTCTCCGCGCGCGCGCAGCAGATCATTCACGAGGCGATGGCCACCCATCGCCCGCCGCTCACGGATGAAGCCCTCGGCACGCTCGCACAGATCGAGACAGCCGCTCCGGCCGCGCACGCGGACTTGCTGAAGTCGCTCGTACGCTACTTTGAAGAGCTCCCCTGGGCTCTTCCCCAGAAAAAGGACGTTCTGGAACTTGACAAGGAAAGTCAGTTTGCCGCCTGGGTGCTCGTGAACGGCTACGATGTCAACCACTTCACGGCCTCCGTCAATTCGCACGGCGTGCCGACCCTCGATGATGTGGAAAAAGTCCAGGCCGCGATGATCGGCGCCGGCATTCCCATGAAAAAGGAAATTGAAGGCGAACGAGGAACAAAACTCCGCCAGACCTCGACTGAAGCGGCGGTGATCCCCGTCCAGGTCAAGGAGAACGGCAAGACGGTGGCCATTCCCTGGACGTATGCCTATTTTGAGATTGCAGACCGGCCGCTCTACAAAAACCCGGCGACCGGCAAGATGGAACGATTCGAAGCGTTCCTGGGACCGCAGGCCACCAACCTCTTCGACATGACCAAGCTAAAAACGGGCAACTGACGTGACGCGCTCGCAATTTTATATGGCGTTTGCCTTGGCCGTTCTGGTCTCGAACGGATATTCGGAAGAGCGCGCGGCATCGACTGTTCCTGCTGCGGAAGAACACCCGGTCGCTGGTCTCAAAGCCATGAAGAGTTCCTCGCGGAGGGACCCTGAGTCCATTGCCGTGGATCTGACCTCGCCGGAGCCACGGGACCGCATATTGGCCGCGCAAGCCCTGGGACATATGGGAGCCTCAGCGGAGTCTGCGACAAGCGCCCTGGTCGAAATCCTCGCGGATTTTGCGACCTATCGCGAAGACGGAACGCCTCATGTCGTTTCTGTGGAGGCTGCACAGGCCCTGCGGCAGATCAATCCGAATTTGAAAGTGTCGCCTAAGATGCTCTCACGCCTGGCGCGCATGGCGGCCGCCCCTGCCGAACACGAACTTCTCCATAGAGGATGGGTCGCGCGCTGCGGGTCACAGGTCAAAGCGCTCGTCACTCTGGGCATGTTGGGACCGATGGCGCAGCCTGTTTTACCGGACCTGGCGCGGTTGAACCGGAATGTCTGCACTGAGGGTCGGGCGCTTGAAGCCGCTCAATCCATCGGCCCCTTCACACCGGACCAGCTGCCGCGCCTTGAGGCTTCGATGGGCGATCCCAATCCCGATGTGCGCCGCAGCGTGGCAGAATTTATTGGCGCCTCCCATATCAGCGGTGGCGCCGAAATTCTAGGCAGGGCCATGAATGATGTTTCAAGCGCTGTGCGCTTAAGTGCGTTGGAGTCGCTCGAGAAGATTCATCCGGAAGGTCAGGGACGCGTGTCCCAAGTGAAACCTTTTCTGGAGGACGATTCACCGGACATCCGGCGCCAGGCGCTTCACCTTCTGCTGCGTATTGCTCCCGATGCGTCCCTCACAATGGCCCTTCTTAAAGATCGTCTCTCAGACCCGGACTCCTCTCTCGCGATGGAAACCGCACAAGCCCTTTCCCGTGCCCATCCGCGCGACCCGATGTTGATCGAGGCCTTGATCCGAATAGCTAAAGGAATGGATCTGGAGACCGGCCCTCAGGCCGCGGAACTTTTGAAGACTTCCGGCAGCCATGATCCCAAAGTGGCAGAAGCCCTCGCGCCGTACCGCGAACGGGAGCGGCAGCAGCAGATTGAAAAAGCCGTCCTGAGCACCACGCCGCAAGAGAGAGCCTCCAATGCCCGGACGCTGCGCGTGAACGCCATCCAGATCGCCAAAGGCATCAAAGCCGAACAACCGGACCATGCCGCCCGGGTCTTTTCTGCTAAAAGCGGCAGACTCTTCTGCTGGACAACCCTATCGGCAACCACGACTCCGGCCGCCGTGCGGTATGTGTGGTACCGCGATGGGCAGCCTGTTCATGAAGCGACTCTTGCTATCCCGGATTCCCCTTACTCTCTCTGGACGAGTTCCCGAGTACGACCCGGCAAATGGCATGTAGATATTTTTTCTCCCGAATCCGGAGAAGCGCTCGCTTCAGTTTCCTTTACCGTAACCAAAGAATAACCTCTCTGTAATAGTCAGAATTACTCCTATTTAGCGCACTACAATCAATTTTTAGGTCTAGATTTAACATGGTTTTAACCTTCTGTACATAAGCCTGACATGGAAACCCGGTATCCTTCTCCTATGGAATCTTTTTACAGGATCCTCTTCCATACTCATAGAATTCTGCTTGTCCTGTCCATCGGCTTTCTGGTCTGGATGCTCCTCGATTTTTACTCCAAAACTCAGAACTACTCCCACAACATCCTCGCCGAGTGGTTCCGTAAGAGTGTGGGAAGCGGTAAAAATAAGCGTCGCACAGATCGCGTCAAATGCGACATCCTGGTAGAACTTTTGAATGGGCCGCAAGTGACGGCGACAGGCCGGGTGCTGAACATGTCCACCAAGGGGGCCTGTTTTGTGAGTACGCTCCCTCTGCGAGTGGGAGACATGATCATGCTCCGGTTGCCCGCGATGCGAAATAATGAGAATAATCTTCTGGCCCGAGTCGTCTGGCGGCGAATGTCGCGTGTCAAGATCCTCTACGGTGTACTGCTGAACCCCACCATTTCCGCCTGAACCACCTCTTCCCCTGAATTCCCTATTCAATTTCTCTATAATGCTTTCGTTGTCCTGATGACCAAGCTTAAATCCGAAGGGAGTTTCCAGCCGTGAAAAGCGTCCTTAAAAAACAAGATCCCGCCGTTTACAAAGCCATCTTGGGAGAGACCCAGCGCCAGGCCTGGACGCTGGAGCTGATTGCCTCCGAGAACATGGTGTCGGAGGCCGTCCTGGAAGCGCAGGGCAGCGTCTTAACGAACAAATATGCCGAAGGCTATCCGGGCAAACGCTATTACGGCGGATGCGAACAGGTGGACATCGCCGAAAATCTCGCCATCGAGCGCGCCAAGAAACTCTTCGGCGCCGAGCACGTGAACGTCCAGCCCCATTCGGGAAGCTCGGCCAACATGGCGGTCTATTTTTCGATGCTTAATATCGGAGACACCATCATGGGCTTGAATCTCGCCCACGGAGGCCACTTGACTCACGGCCACCCGCTCAATTTTTCCGGGAAATATTTTAAAGTGGTCGGCTTTAATGTCCATAAGGACAGCGAGCTCGTGGATTACGAAGAGGCGGAACGCCTGGCCATCGAGCACCGCCCCAGGCTGATCTGCGTCGGCGCTTCCGCCTACTCCCGGGTATTCGACTGGGCCCGGTTCCGAAGCATCTGCGACAAAGTGGGCGCGATTTACATGACGGACGTCGCCCATTACGCAGGACTCATCGCGGCCGGTCTTTATCCTTCGCCCGTTCCTTACGCGGACTTCGTCACGACCACCACGCACAAGACCCTCCGGGGCCCGCGCGCGGGAATGGTGATGTGCAAAGCTCCCTATGCTCAGGCCTTGGATAAGTTTGTCTTCCCGGGCGCACAGGGGGGGCCGCTCATGCACGTCATCGCCGCTAAAGCCGTTGCGTTCGGCGAGGCGCTCAAGCCCGCCTTCAAGACGTATCAGGCTCAGGTCATGAAGAACGCACGCGCGCTTGCCAAAGACCTGACGTCACACGGGTTCCGCATTGTTACCGGCGGGACGGACTGCCATATGTTCCTCGTGGACCTGCGCCCGAAAGGCATCACCGGGAAAATAGCTGAAGAGGCGCTCGACCGGGCGGGCATCACCGTCAATAAGAACGCGATCCCCTTTGATCCTGAAAAGCCGTTCATCGCCTCAGGCATCCGCATCGGCACACCGGCGGTCACCACCCGCGGCCTGAAGGAAAAAGACATGGCGAAGGTGGCGGCATGGATCGACCGGGCGATCACGCAGCATCAGAACCCGAATGAGCTCGCGAAGATCCGATCAGAAGTCAAAACCCTCTGCCTGAAGTTTCCGATGTATAAGGAGCGTCTTAAGGCGTAATGGGAACGATCTACATCGCCGCCTTTATAGTGGCCTGCGCGTCCTGTTTCACCGCGACGCCGTTTGCCATCTGGCTTTCTAAACGCTGGGGAGTTCTCGACCACCCGGACATCCGCAAAGTGCATCAGACACCCATTCCCCGCTGGGGAGGCCTGGGGATCTATATCGGCATCCTCATGGGCGTGCTGGGAACCTACATCGGCTTTCCGCGCTTCCGGCAACTCCTGTCCTATCGCTATCCCCTTTACAGCCATGGGGAAATGCTCAATGTCATCACGCTCGACAAACAACTGGCGGGGATTCTCGTTGGCCTGACGTTTGTCGTCATCCTGGGTATGCAGGATGACCGCAAAGGTGTCGCCGCGCTGCCCAAACTTTTGACGCAAATCATCGCTTCGCTCGTCGCCTTGAACTATGGGGTCCAGATCATGGGACTGCGTCTGCCGTTTTTCAATTACACGCAGTTCCCGATCCTTTTGTCGCAGATCATCACGGTGTTCTGGATGATCGGATTCATGAACGCCATCAACCTGGCCGACGGCCTGGACGGTTTGGCCGCAGGTCTTGCCTCCATCGCGTCGGCCACGTTTCTCGGCGTGGCCATCATCCAGGGGGACACCGAGACGCCGTTTATTGCCAAGCAGCTGAAACTGGCCGGGGTCCTGTCTGCGATTCTTTCCGGGAGCTGCCTGGGATTTTTACCGTATAATTTCTCACCGGCCAAAGTGTTCATGGGAGACGGCGGGGCCCTCGGGATCGGATTTCTCCTGGGCGCGATCACGGTCATCGGCACACTCAAAACGACGGCGGTACTCTCCGTCATGATCCCCGTGATCGTAGTGGCGCTCCCCGTGATCGATGTGAGCCTGGCCATGTTCCGGCGCTACAAAAAGGGCCATCGCATCATGGAGCCGGACAAAGAGCATCTTCATCACCGCCTGATGGCCCGGGGCTGGACAGCCCGCGAAGTCGTTTTGCTCGTTTATGTGCTGACGTTGATTCTTTCGGTATCGGCGATTTTTCTCGCCATTGTGAAGGGAGCTTAGCCCAGATGTCTACCACCAAAAGTTCACCCATCAAAGTCATGGTTGTCTTTGGCACGCGGCCGGAAGCCATCAAGATGGCTCCTGTGTGCCGGTCTTTGCTCAAACGTCCCAACGATTTCAAAACGATCGTCATCCTGACGGCCCAGCACCGCGCGATGCTCGACCAGGTGATGTCCCTCTTCCAGATCAAAGCGGACCATGACCTAAACATCATGCAGCAGGACCAGACGCTGGAATATGTGGTCACAGGGGTGATCGAAAAAGTGACGCCGATTTTGAAGGCAGAAAAACCCGATATCGTGCTCGTGCATGGCGACACGGTCACGACCTTTGCGGCAGCCCTGGCGGCTTTCTACCAGAAAATTCCAGTGGGTCATGTGGAGGCGGGCCTCAGGTCCTTTGACATGCATAACCCATTTCCCGAAGAATCAAACCGTGTCCTCACGGACCACCTCTGCACGCTTCATTTTGCACCGACCCATCAGGCCAAGGAAAACCTGCTCAAGGAAAACATCGACAAGGAAAAGATTTTTGTGACAGGCAACACGGTGACGGACGCCCTCTTCATCGCAATTAAGGAACCCCATACCTGGACGGACCCGACGCTGATAAAACTCTTTGATCCGAAGAAGCATGCGGAGGCTGTCCAGCCGGCCTCGCGTATGATCCTCGTTACGGCGCACCGCCGCGAAAATCATGGCGCCCCGCTTGAAAATGTGTTCCGCGCGCTGCGCCGGATTGTGGACGAAAATCCCGGGGTTTATATCGTCTACCCCGTGCATTTAAATCCCAATGTGCAGAAATCCGCCAAACAAATCCTGGGGCAGCACCCGAACATCCATCTTATCCCACCCATTGATTACCTGGATCTGGTGAATCTCCTGGAAAAGGCCTATATCGTCGTGACGGATTCCGGCGGGATCCAGGAAGAGGGCCCGGCCCTTGGGAAGCCTGTTCTTGTCCTGCGCAAAGTGACAGAGCGCCCGGAAGCCGTCGCCGCCGGCACCGCCAAAGTCATCGGCGTGGACGAACAGGGCGTCTACCAGGATGTCAAAGAGCTCCTGACCAACCAGCGGGTGTATGAGCGCATGGCCAATGCGGTGAATCCGTATGGCGATGGCAAGGCCACCTTGCGGATTCTTGATGCCATCCGCTTTCATTTCAAGGTATGGGACGAGCGTCCGGCGGAATTCATGGGAGACCTGGCGGCGGCGCCGCATTCCCTCTGGCCGCGCTTGAGCCGTCGCACCGAAACGATATGAGCCCCCTCTCCGCATTCACATGGGCGCTATTGGCCGCCTTCTGCTGGGGATTTGCTCCCGCGCTGGAAAAGGTGGGCTTGCGCGGCACCGTAGATCCTGCCATTGGTGTTTTTATTCGTTCGATCGGGGTTGTTCTGGGCACCCTTCTCTTTATCCCGTTTTTGCCGCGTCTCTCCGGCCGGGTCGCCGAGCTTACGCCACGCAACTGGATCTTTCTATGCCTCGGGGGTCTTGTCGCCAGCGTCATCGGACAACTCTGCTTCTACAGGGCTCTTAAGATCGGAGAGGTGTCGCGGGTTGTGCCGATTGGCGCTTCGTATCCGGTCCTGGCGCTTTTATTCGGAATTCTCTTTTTCGGCGAGGCATTTTCCTGGTCGAAAATGGCAGGGATCGCCTTCGTTGTGACCGGCGTGTTCCTCCTCCGCTAAGGAAAAGCCCATGGCCGACGACTACTCCTTCGATGTGGTTTCAAAACTCAATCTGCAGGAAGTGGAAAACGCCGTCCATCAGGCCAATAAAGAGATGCAGACCCGCTTTGATTTCAAAGGAAGCGTCTCGCGCATTGATTGGGACAAAAAAGAAATTCTGACGCTCTATTCCGATGACGAGCAGAAGCTGAAAAGCGTCATCGATATCCTCCAGTCCAAACTCGTGAAGCGCGGCGTCTCGCTCCAGGCGCTCGATTACCAAAAAATCGAGGTGGCAGAAAAAGCCACCGTGCGCCAGCCCGTCAAGATGAAGCAGGGCATCGAATCTGAAAAAGCCAAGGCGATTGTCCGAGCGATCAAAGACGCCAAATTGAAAGTCCAGCCCTCGATCCAGGGCGACCAGCTCCGCGTCTCCAGCAAATCCAAGGACGAGCTGCAGACCACCATGAATTTTATCCGCGGCCAGGACTACGGCCTTCCGCTCCAGTTCACCAATTACCGCTGATGCTTCTTCATACCTATTCGGATGGGGGCGCCCGTGGAAACCCGGGGCCCGCCGCGATCGGGTTTGTCATCTGCGACCCGGCCGGGAAAGTGATCCGCGAAGGTGCCGAATGCATCGGCGAGATGACCAATAACAAAGCCGAATACCGCGCGATGCTCAAAGCCATAGAAACCGCCAAAACCCTCAAGGGAACAAAACTCCTCTGCCACGGCGATAGCGAGCTCATCGTCTACCAGCTCCAGGGCCGCTACCGGATCAAAGATGCTGGACTTAAAGTGCTCGCAGAAAAAGTAAAATCGGCGGCAGAAGCCTTTACCGAGATCCATTGGAAACAGGTTCCGCGGGAACACCCGATGATCAAGCGTGCGGACAAGCTGCTCAATCAGGCGCTCGACAAAGCCCGTGCCTATGCTCCAACCAAGGCAAAGATCAGCGATCCGGCCCAGGGAGAGTTCTTTTAGATGAAGGTTTTTCTAATTCGGTGGGTGTCCAACACCTTAGCGCTGGTTGCCACGGCGCTGCTTCTGCCTGGCGTCTGGTTCCGAGACTGGACAGCTTGCCTGTTGGGGGCCCTTGTGTTGGGCCTTCTTAATGCGTTCGTGCGGCCGGTGCTGCTTTTTCTCACCCTTCCGTTAAACATTCTGACTCTCGGCATATTCACGATCTTTCTGAACGCGGCGATCTTCTTTTGCGCGGGATACATTATCCCCAGCCTCATGATCAAGAATTACACCTGGGCGATCGCCGGGTCGCTCGTCTTTTCCACCTTCAGCACGTTCTTCAGCTGGCTGTTCCACGAGCGCCGCGAATTCAACATTCGCTTCCACCTCTGGCGTTATTAAAACCTTCAAAAATT
>Ga0265329_10001154_pt1 | contig 13000 bp, 25 predicted proteins | sample 41627metaG_FD_202091 | JGI IMG/M metagenome (GOLD analysis project Ga0265329, IMG submission 202091) | Rhizosphere microbial communities from Carex aquatilis grown in University of Washington, Seatle, WA, United States - 4-16-27 metaG | ecosystem: Host-associated > Plants > Roots > Rhizosphere...
GGAACTGCCTGAGGTCTCTAGTCTGCAGGACGGTGACGGATCGTCATGCAGGGCTTCGGCACGGTATTTCGCCGGAGCGATTCGTCAGGCTTCGTCCTTCCGCGCACCAGTGCTCCTTTGCCCTATCCAAGTGCCTATCCTGATCCCCAGCCACGCCATCGGGAGGTAGGCGGCGAGGAGGTCGAGCGCGATGAACCAGGCGGGGGCGAGAATCATGAAACTTGCCGCCACGCCGCCACGGAACGCCGGAGGGAGGCCGCGTGACGGCGCGTTCGGTTGAACAACATGTCAGGTCGCCGAGAGCGCACTGACGGTGACGTAGTACCCGTCCGGATCCCGGAGCGAGAACTCCGCAGTTCCGGTGCTCGGATTCACGTGGGGCTCCTCTTCGAGCCGGGCAGCGAGACAGCGCGCGCTTGCGAGCGCCACGTCGAAATCGTCGACACGGAAGAACAGGAGAAGGCCGTTGCCGGGCTGCGCGTGATCGGGGCTCGTCAGCGATGGATGCTCGTGGGCACCCCACTCGTGAAGGCAGAGAAGGACCGTTCCATCCTGGTCGAGGATCTGACCGAAGTATTCATGGGCGGGAGCCGTCGCCGGCAGGCCAAGCAGCGATTGATACCACGTGAAGCTGCCGGCCACATCGGCGACGCCAATGATCGTCCACGTGCGTCTCATGGGGCCCCCTGCGATCTAGAGTACCAAGTTGTGTGGCGAACCGCGACCGGCGCGCAACCATGCCGAACGTGTTGCCGTGGCGACCGCTATGTCAGGCACGCGTTCCGCCGAGGTGCTTGACCATGTTGATGCCGGTGACGCCGTAGCCGAGTTTGGCATAGAGGGCCTGCGCACCGAGGTTGTGACCGAAGACGTGAAGTCCGATGCTGGAAATGCCGAGGTCGCGAACCACAGGTTCGAGTGCCGCAAAGGCCCGCGTCGCATGGCCCGCGCGGCGCGACTCCGCGTTGATCTCGACGTCGTACACGTACGCGGAGCGAACCCCGTGCCGCGCCTCGACTGCAAACCAGATGGACCCGACAGGCGTTCCCGCAGGTGTTGCCCTGATCTCGAACAGATAGTTGTCCGGTGTTGCGAGCCCTTGCGGCAGCAGGCTGTCGAAATTCGCGCGAGACTGCAGGAGCGCAGTGTCGCGAAGCCAGCGACCCGCAGCGATGTTGTCCTCGGCGTAGGCGGCAATCGTCGCCTCGCGATAGGCGCGATAGCTCTCCGGGCTCATCGGCACAAGAATGGTCACGGCAGCTCCGCGAGTGCCTGGCGTGACGAGTCGACGCGCGACGCGCTGCGGGCGCACAACCCCGCACACGGGACGACCGCGTCGACCGACGGGTCGAGCGTCATTCTGGCGGGGCAGCGCGCATTGCTGACCTGGGCTCGGGTCCTACGGCTGGGGTCGCGGGACCGTGGCCTGAGTGCTTGCCAGCCACTTGCCGTTCGACTGCTGCAGCGTGACCACGAAGTATGCGAGCCATGGCTTGTCGAGCGGACGATCCGAGCGACCGATGGTGTACGTGCCGGTCACCACCGCGGAGTCCTGCGACTGCATGCGCACCTTTTGTGCGTCGATCTTCATGACGGGCCGAAAGTTGGAAGAGCACGCTCCCCCGAGATGAGCCCGCAGCGCCTGCAGACCGACAACGGGAGCGTCCAGGTCCGGGGCGAAGAACTCGATGCCCGGCGTGTACAGCGTCATCAGCGCGTCGAGGTCGCACGCACTGAATCGCGCCGCGATCGCGGGCACGACGGCCTCCGGCGCAGCAGGGTCCGGCGGTTGCGGGCCGGGCACCGCGCAGCCCTGCGCGGCCAGGGATATCAACGCAAGGGCAACGGTGGATCGCATGTGGGGCTCCTCTGACGGCTGACGAACTGAGTGAAGCGGGTCAGCCGGCAACGGCGAAGCCGTGCCGAGCCGGATCCGCTGAAGCGCCGGGTCAGGCCGCATGGGGACCCTGACCCGACACCACAAGCTCCGCGAACCCCGTCGCCGGAACGAATTCGCGATTGAACGACCACCCGAAACGCAGCAGGACCGCGTCGTCGGCGTATAGATCCACGACAGTATCGAAGTCCTCCCCGCTGATTGCCTTGTCCGCCTTTTCAATGAGAAGCGCAATGGGATGCCGGCTCACTTGCGCTCCTGTAGATGCCTGACGGGACAAGTCAACAGGAGGTGCCGGCGTATGCCGAAGGACGCACGCCGGGCACGCCCATCGAACGCCGGATTGGGTCCCGGGCTCGGGACATGGATTCCGGGTGACGCGATCATCACGGGCTTGGCGCAACGACCATCAGGTGCGGGATTCACGCCGGAGCATGAACGCGAGCGCTGCGGCCAGGACGCAAGCAACAACGCTCGCCCAGACAGGAATGAATATGCCGCCGACAATGATGTCCCACCCCAGGACAACGCGAAGCAGGTGCATCAGCGCGACAACCAGAAGAACAACAACGGTCGCAGAAGTAAATGGCTTCATTCGCAATCTCCGTTCGGTCGACAACGTGCGAGAGTTGGGTGGCAATGGACTGCCAGGAGCCTAACGTGATGAGCTCACCGGCCATCCCGCATGTGGGACGTCTGCGTTGAGCGACGGGTTGTGCGTCGCTGCCCGAGCAGTGCTCAGTCGATGAATTTCCAAGTGTCAGCTCCGTCGAAGTGGCGGACCCGGACCGCGGCAATCAAGCGCGGGTCGAAGTTGCCAAGGTTGACGCCGTGCGTGGCGCCCGGCGTTGGGCTCAGCGGCTCCCAGTGTGTGACGCAGCCGCACTTCTTGCAATGAATTGTCCGAAGTGTCCTGTCACCCCAGATGTACTCGGCGGTGCATTCCGGATGGCCTTCGATCTTGACCGTTCCGAACTCGTAGTACACCCAGGGGCCGCCGATACGGCGGCAGAGCGAACAGTTGCAGTCAGTCGCCACATCGGGTGGAGAAGGCAGAGTCAGACGTACGGCACCGCAGTGGCATGAACCTTCAAGCATGTCTCACTTCCAGAACGGCACAAGCGCGGGTACGCGCCGACGGTAGGCTTCGTATTGCTGCCCGAAGCACTCGGCCATCCAACGCTCTTCCAGCCGAAGCTTGCGCCACAGCGCCCAGCAGGCGATCAGAACGGCGAGTACACCGCGCCATTCTCCGCGGGCCATGGCCGAACCGATGAAGGCGACCAGCAGCCCCGTGTAAATGGGATGACGGACCAAGGCGTAGGGGCCGTCGGCAATCAGTTCATGATCATGCTTGATGGTGACGATGCCGCTCCAGTTGCCCCCGAGGTGAACCCGCGCCCAGACCGAGAACAGCATTCCCGCGGCGGTCACGAGCGCGGCGACCCAGAACTCCCATGGCGCCCACGGGAACAGCCTCGCGTTGAGAAATGCGCCTGGGACACTTTTCGCCCAAAGGAGCCAGAAAGCGATCAGCAGCGGCAGCACATGCAGCAGCCGCGAGCCCAGGGGCTCTCGACGCTCAGCCGGTTTGCCGCCGCGAGACGCCAGCCACCAATATGCCGCCCACGAAAACCACATGGCGGGGAAGAGGAATCGGTAGACGAGAGACATCGGCGCTCTTGGTGCGGCCTAACGTAACAAGCCAAGGGACGGCCCGCTGCACGGGCGAAGCACCGCATGCGGGGCGGCGTCGGGCGACGGGTTGGGCCTCACGGCGCGGCTATGGTGAGCGCATAGACGTGACATGGACCAAGCTCAACGGTGTGTTCGCGCTCGAGGGTCATGCCGACCTTCACCGCTACGCCAGCTGAAGCCCGATTGCCAGGCATGACGAGACAGACAAGACGCCGCAGGCCGAGACCTGCGCTCGCGTATTTGATGATGCCGCGGGCGGCTTCGGTTGCAAGGCCTTCGCGCCAGCGTTCCTTCTTGATCATGAACGCAACTTCAACCTCATCCGATCCTTGAATACGCCAGGGCAACAGCCCACAGCGGCCCAGAAACTCACCAGACTCGCGCTCGACGGTTGCCCACAAGCCCAACTCGGGACGGCGCGGGTGGCCGTTCGCGAACCATTCAATTTCGGCTTTCGTCTCCAGGAGAGTCAGGGTGCCATCCGGGTAGTACCTGCGCATCTCAGGGTCCCGATACAGCGTACAGGGGACCAAGGTCATCCGGTTGAAGGTGCCGCAGGAAGAGGCGTTCGGTATTCAGGACGACCATGAACCGTAGAAGTTGAATTTGTTGAGGCCTAACGGACCAAGCCAAGGGGCGGCCCGCTGCACCGGCGAAGCACCGCATGCGGGGCGGCGTCGAGGGACGGGTTGGGCGGCGCTACGGGCATGCGAAGGGCGCGCGCTATGTCTGCTTGGACTTGACGGACTGGGCGACAAGCTTCTCGAGGACCTTGAGATCGATGTCGGCAAGGCAGCCCACGTATAAGCAGCCTTTACCGAGCTTGTGCTTTCCAAGCGTGGCCAGAAGACCGGGCGCGCCGGCGTGGCCGGCAACCCCGTAGATGGAAATGTCACCCTTCCGCGAAGAGAAGCCTACGGCGCAAATCTCGCCTAGCTTGCCGCCGGCGAGAACGTATTTGCGGACACCGAAGCCGACGATGGACGAGCCCCACATGACGGCTGGCTGCTTCGAGGCCTTGGCCATCACGGCCAGAAGCGCCTCGCAATCCCGTCGTCTCGACTCATCGGCAATGGCCGCGATGTAGGCGCTGGGGCTGCTGTGCGTTGCCTTCGTCTTGTTCTCGGCCATCCGAAGATCTCCGATGGGTGTGGGCTTGCGCCGCCTGACGGACGAACCTAACCGGTCGCGAGCGGACGGCGCGTGTGCGCCGCCGGCGAGCGGTCCGGGTTGGGCGAGGGGTTGGGCCGCGTCATCGGACGTCGCGCGGATTGAAGTTCGGATTCTCGATGATCCCAAATCGGTTTCCGAATGGGTCGGCGACCGCCGCGACTTTGATTCCCCCTCCAACCTCGGTGACTTGATCCAGTGCTGTGGCGCCAAGCTCGAGAAGCTTGCCAAACGTCTCGTCCGCATTGGTGACGCCCCATAGCGGCTGCGGGCCGGCTACGCTCGGCTGACCATCTGGAATGAGGCCGAGTTCAAAGCCACCTACGGCGAAGCCGACGTAGAAAGGTTGATCGAAATAAGGTTCTTGGCCGAGAACGCTTGCGTACCACGCCTTTGCTTCGGCGAGACTGGCGACGGGATAGATCGCTGTCCGTAGGCCAAGAATCATGGACCGGCTCCTTCGCTGATGGATGCGCCGCGTGCGCCAGGCATTGCTCGGTGCGCGGCCTGACGAAATAAGCTAACTGGCGGCCCGCGGCGGCGGCGAAGCCGCGCATACGGGACATCCGCGTTGAGCGCCGGGTTAGGGCGCGACACGAGCAACCACCAACCACAACGCCAGCATGAGAGCTACCACGGCGATGGGATATATCACGAACGCGAGAACGCTCGCGCGTGCCACAACCTTTGCTGTCTTCGCGAATAATTGTTCGGTTTCTCCGGATCGCTGTGACGATGCCGCCAAGCGTTCACGTTGTTGCGCCATTAGTTCGTCTTGCCGTAGGAGCGCCTGCGCTTGGCGCTCAAGTTGAAGTCGCTGGCCGTCGCGCAGCTCCTGGAGCAAGCGGATCATTTCGTCGGCTTGTTGTTCGTTCATTGCGCCCTAACGAAATCAGCGAACCGGCGCCCCGCAGCGAGGGCGCAGCCCCGCAGGCGGGACGTTCGCGTTGAGCGACAGGTCAGGCCTCTCCATTCAATTCCTTCACGAGTCTGCGCGGCGCCGCGAGCCGGTAGCTGGATTCAACAACTTCTGCCACGTCGCCCCAATCGACATGGGGAAGATCCAGCCGCAATCCAAACCAGCCGCGCGGCCCAATGTGGGCCGGAAGATAATATCGGTTTGGTTCTCGTGACACCCTATCGATGTTCTCCCCGAGCTCTGATCTGCAGCACACAGAGACGATGCCATCACCGTGGTGATTGCACAGGAAGTACGCGAAAACCTTTCCGCGGACCCGAAAGTCGGCATGGTCACCGCTAAGTTTCCGCTCGACCTCCGGTAGCTTCATGCAGATTGCCGAAACCTTCCGAAGGCGCGGTTCTTCTAACTTTGCGGCTGCCATATACCCTGCCGAGAGTCCTGACGCAACAAGCCAACCGGCGGCCCGCTGCGGCGGCGGAGCCTCGCACGCGGGCCGCCCGCGTTGAGCGAGAGGTTGGGCCTCACTGCGCGCCGTTTGAGGATACCGCGTCTGGCGGCAACTGTGTTGCCTGAGACCAGATCGCCTTCCAGGAGCCCGTCAACAGTGCATAGATATCCGTGTGCCAGCAGTCAACGACTTTGCCGGATGGAAATGTGATCTTCGCCTGATACCTTATGGCGGCCATGCCCTCAGACAGGCGAACTCTCATTTCGCCGTGTTCCCACTTGGCATAGAACGGCTCAGCCGCTATGAGTGAAAGGTACCGTTCACGGGTCATGACGCGACCTGGTGGGCTGATGAGCTCGTAATCAGACGCGTGAAGGCCTTCTATCGTTGGCATGTCGCGACCGACGAGGGCTTGAGTCCGTTTGACCTCCAGGGCGCGGAAGAAGTCGGCGTCAGGCGTAGTAACTAGCGGCAGAACCGATGTGTTCATGGTGTAGGCGCAGCGCGAGAATCGAAATGTGGGGCCCAACGCACTCAGCCAAGGGGCGACCCGGTGCCGTGGCGAAGCCACGCACACGGGGCGGACCCTTAAGCGACGGGTTAGGGCGCATTCTCGACTATATGACGAATGGTATGAATCGCTTCGTGCGCAGCATGTAATCCGAATAAGCGCCGCCGAGCGTTTGGACGAGCGCCTTTTCCTCAGCGACTACGCGCCTGCCATACAGATAGCAGTGCGCCAGAAACAGTATGGCAACGCTAAGCCAGCTTTCCAGAGCAACGCCGACGCCGATAAACATCAAGAATGCAGCAGTATAGGACGGATGGCGAACGAAGCGATAAGGGCCCGTTTGGATGATTTCCTGGTCTTCCTTGACCCTGACGACGCCGGTAAAGGAGGTGGAAAGCGCGTAGAAGCAACGGCGGCGGAGAATGGCTCCGGCCACAATGAGAAGTATGCCCGCGGCTACGGCGACCGCAGGATCGGGGATGATTAACCAAGGCAGATACGATGCTGCGACGGCTGCAAGTAGCGCCAGCGGAGAGCCGACCATCAAAGCGCGAAAAGTACCGGCATCTTGAGGTGAAGTCTTCTCCGCAAATGCCGGGCGCACGATTTTGGCCTCGCGTATGAACGCCAGGAAGAATGTGACCCAGAACGGAATGGCGAGCGGAAGCTGAAAGACAGCGGGCGTGTGTGTCACGGGCGGGACAGGAGAAGTGGCTCTGTTGCGTCCTGACGGACTGAGTCGGGCGGGCCAGCCGGCGACGGCGAGGCCGCGCCGAGCCGGGTTCGCTTGAACGAGATGCTAGGCACCACCTGCTGCCTCAGGATTGGATGGAAGGATGACCTTTCCTGCAGCGTCCTTCAGCACGAGTGTGTCGCCAACGGCGTCGAGCCGCCAACCCTTCATGCGTTGCTGCCATTTGGGCGAAAACGAGAACCAAATGCCACGTATTTCTACGCGGGACTCGATCGGAACATCTTCGCGCGAATAAACGCCGGGAATCAGATTCCACTGGAGCGACGGGGAGTCTGCGCCGGAACGCTCCAACGCGAGATCGTGGAGATTGCTATCGCTCGCGTCAGGATCGATAGCGCGAAGCATCGCGTAAGGGGGTAACGTCGGCCGTGCCGACTGTACGAGGCTGATGATTGGGGATTCGATCGGCGAACCGGCAAGCTCGCGCTGAATCCTGGCGTAGGCGGCGTCGGTGATCGTCAGCGAACACATGGTGGTGCCTAACGGACTTGGCTAACCGGCGGCCCGGTGCGGGCCCGAGGCGCCGCACCCGGGCCGTCCGCGTTGAGCGCCTGGTTAGGCGTCACCGGCATAGCGCGAGGCGAGGTCTTCAAGCTGTGCTCGCTCTGATTTGATTGCCGACCTCGCCGGTCAGCACTCGGGGTCGTATTGAAATTCGCGGAGTTCCTGCGAACAGCGGCAGGCTTGGGCGATCTTCGCAGCCCACTTGACGGCCGCCTCGCGAGACGGGAGTTCCAGGACGCAGAAGCCGCCGTCGAACTCCTTGGTCTGCGGGTACGTCTCATTCGTGACGGAGCCGTCGGCGGCCACCATCAGCGGCGCGATGTCCTCGTTGATGCCACCACCAAACACGTAGACGCCGGCATCCTTCGCGTCGCGTATGACGGCGTGAGCTGCTTCGCCGACACCAGCCATGTCCTTGCTGGGGACGTCCATCGCTGGTCCGGGAAAGGAGACAAGATACTTCGTCATCGTTCGGTCCTCCTGGCGTGCGGTTCGGTATTGACCGTGACGCCTAACGGAACGGAGCTAACCGGCGGCCCGGTGGGCGGCCGAAGCCGTGCACCTCGGGGCGTCCCCTTGAGCGCCGGGTTAGGCGGCACCAGCATGGCTAAGCATAGCTACGCGGCCAGATAGAGCGCAAGCACGAGACCAAGGACACCGAGGACGGCCGCCACCACCAGTGGAAATGCACGGTTGACGGATAGGGGCAGATCGGAGACCGGAAGGGACAAGACAAATTTTCGATGCTGGTAGGCGGCGAAGAGAATGGCCACGGCGCCAAGTACGACCAGCGCGATGCCCACGAATGCCGAAAGGTGGGGAGTGGCGTCATTTGCGGAAGGCGGCGAGCCCCGCTGCGCTTCGAGAAGACTAAGGAAGAGGCCGAAGCGCGCGACCACAAAGCCAAAGCCCATGATTGTGAGGCCAGTGCGAATCCACGCGAGGAGCGTACGTTCCGCAGCAAAGTAAACGCGAGGATCTGACATGGCGAGGCGTTGCCTAGGACGACGAGAAGTGCCGCCTCCTAACGGACCAAGCTAACCGGCGGCCCGCTGCGGCGACGAAGCCCCCGCACGCGGGACGTCCGCGTTGAGCGACGGGTTAGGCATGGGTTTCAACCCGAGAGCGGATTGCTCCTAGAAAATCGCGGATATATCCATTGTAGATATCGAACACGTCCCCAAAAATGAACGATTGAGACCGTGTGTCGATGATCACCTTCGTATGTGAATCGCTTGGCGTGAGCCGGATCGACAGTTCCGTTGCCGCAAGTAAGGGCCACCAAGAGGGCCGTACTTCGGTCTTGAAAATCAAGTGATCATTGGTCTCGACGGTGTGATGATACTTATAGGAAGGCCGACCACTTGCCAGAACTGAACGGACCGCTTCCCCAACTTCCACGGTAGAGGCGTGGAATACCTCGGATTGTTCTCGTCGTACTGTCATGTGGCCCCCATGCCTAACAGTGAATATACGGACGTTGAGGTCCGTATAACAATTGATATTTAGGGCGCGCGGAGGGTCGGGTTAAGCACATGATTTACAAATATTCTGTCACTGGCGCGTCCGCATAACAACCTAATAATGCGGACAGGGGAAGTCCGAGGCCAGCGAGGCAGGCGCCGGGGCAAGCGATTGCTAGGTTCGCGGTCCGAGGTGCACGATTCGCCCATGCCACGCGACTTTCTCCAGCCATGGGCTGAATTACTGACGCTGTACTCGTTCCGGTTCCGCGATCCACTAACCGGCAAGTGGGTACGGGCTAGGTACTTTGCCGAGTGTCGCGATATTGCGGCGCGATACGCGGAATGGGAAATCACCGGGGCCTCAGAAATCCGTGCCCGCGCGGGCGCGGCGTTCAGCCCATGGAAGTCTCTGGTCGTCGCGGAGAAGCGCGAATGATGCGACTAACCGCCCTCTTGCTCGTCGTGGCCGCTGTCTCGGGGTGCTCATGGCAGCAGGCATATTCGTCTGCGCAGGGCTGGCAGCGGAACCAGTGCAATCGGCTCGTTGATGAGACCGAGCGCGAGCGATGTCTCGCCAACGCAAATATGACCTATGAAGAGTATCGGAGTCGGAGCGAAGGGAAGAGGGAATGAGACCGATCCGGCGCACTGCGACTGGCTCTCGATCAGCCCCAGAAATACGGATCGATGCATCCCTATTGCGACGGCCACAGGGACTTCATCCCAGTGATTCAAATAGAATGACTAATGGACGAACTTGCAGCGCTCGAAGCCCTAGGCTTTACTCTGCCGAGCACGGCATATATTGTCGGTGTTGTGCTGTTCGGGATCGCTGGGTACGTCGCCTATCGGTACGGCAAGAAGATGGCGCTTCCTGCCACAAGATGGATCGGGATTGCGCTAATGCTGTATCCGTATGCCATCTCGGCAACATGGCTGCTGTATGTCGTGGGAGCAGGGCTGTGCATTGCGGCGTACGTGATCGCGCGATCCTGAGCACGCTGCCCGAGGTACCCCTCATTTATGTCTCGCGCAGTGTCAGAGCGGGGCTCGTGCTATAGCGGACGCTCTGGCAACGCGCTAGACACTTCGAGATTCACGCAGGATCGATCGCTAGCGCGGCTACTCTGCTTACATCCGCGATATCGCATCGTTCGGCGCGGGTCGATATGGTTGACCACTAGGGGAGAACAATATGGCACGGAGAATATTGGCACCTTTTGTCGTCACGTTGGCTCTTATCGGATGCGGGCAGCAGCAATCCACTCAAGCTCAAGTTCCGTGCGACACACCAGTTTGCACAATGGCCGTGAAGATCACGGGGGATTGCTCTGATCCGGACCACATCGTGGTCGACAAAGCCGAGCATTGGATCAAGAAGAACAATCATGATGTAAGACTCGTGTGGGAGATCAAGACCGCTGGCTACGAGTGGGTACCAGCAGTACCCGACAGCATTACCTCCGGGGGAATCACGTTCACCGCACCTCCACCGCCGCCGCCCGCGCCGCCTGCAGCGAGCGAATTCACGAAGCCAAGTAGCACTCACACCACCTACGAACTGAAGGACGCCAATTCCGCACAGGTGCCAACACCGTACAAGTACGACGTTCACATACAGACGAAGGAGGGGAAGTTGTGCGCAGTGAAGGATCCGGTCATCAAAAACGGAGCGTCGTGATTTTTGTGTCCGTGTTGGGTCGGTAGGGGCGCCGCGCCAGCCAAAAGAACGACTGGGCTGATCGTTCCAGAGCTTCCGGCCCCGTTTATTTTCCGCGCAGTGTGGGAACGGGGGTAATTGCAATTCTCCGTTGCGAAGAATTTGCTCCCCCTACCCCCCTAGTTGCACACCGTCCCGCCCGCCGCCGCGAATGGGAAGCGGGTGATTTGTTTGGATTGTGTGACCGGCCCCGGTAATGGCGCAACCATAACCTTGTAATGAAAGGTCGCATCATTGCCGTCGGTAAACGTGAATGTCGCGGTGCCCACCGGGTTCGCCATCACTTTCGTGGTGTCGTAGGCATCGAAGCGCGGCCCCGAGTCCTGATATATCGGCCCCGTATAGACGTTACTCGTTCCCTGCCGCGAGGCCAGTGCCGACAGCCACAATGGTGTCCCGCCGAGAATGTTGTACGTGTACCAAGTAGCAAAGATACTGTCGCCCTGGTGTGCAAAATTCACTCCCCAACCTGATTCCGCACCATTGGGCACCCACCACAGGTCCTGGTAATTGCTCGCCGCATCAAAGTTGGGCGTAGTGACGCTGTAGATGCACGTCGGCTGTGGACCGGTGCCAAGGTCGAATCGCGTGATCGCCTTCGTCTGCGTCGTCGGCGGGACCGTCGTATGTACCGTATAGGCGAAGCTGCCATTATTGGCGTCAGTGAACGTCAACGTCCCGTTTCCGACTGCGGTGGGGACCCCCATCCCGACATAGTTATTGAACGGCGGACCGCTATCCTCGAAGATCGGTCCAGCGAATGTGCTAGCGGATGTCTGAGTGGCCAGCATTGACAGCCACCAAGCGCGACCGGACGTGTCATACGTGTACCACGTCGCGAAGATTTGGCCTCCTTGATGCGCGAAGTTGATTCCCCACCCGGATTCTGCAGCGTTCCACCACAGCCCTTGGTAGTTCGTCGGCGGACTTTGAGCAAACGCTGAAACGTGCAATAGCAGGAGGCTCGTACCGAGGCTTCGCAGGACGCTGTGCAATGTCATGGCGATCGCTCCTTGTATTAACGGCTCAACGCGGTTCGGTGAACCACAAGCCTGGGCGGTACTGCGTCCGACAGCGAAATGGTGGAGACAGGGCCATGCAACCTAACGAACGTAGAAAATCAGGCCGCCCGGCGAAGCCGCGCCGAGCTGGGTCGGCTTGAACGAAGTGTTAGCGCTCGTTTCACAGGACCTCGGCGATCCGCGGCCAGCGCTTCCAGAAGAACAACGAAAACCAAATTGAAAAGCCAACGAGCACAGGTAGCCAGAACCAACTCTGTACTGAAAACATGCGATCAATGATGGGGCCCAATATTCGTGCAGCGCCGGGCAAATCGACCTGAAGTTGAGGGACGACCATCGTTCCAATGAACGAAATTGGCACCCACAGCAGCGCAGTAAGAAACCCAAAGAAGCCATATCCGGCGGATGCTGCTAGTACGACGAACAACCAACGCCGCGGAACACGAGGACCACCGCGTAACGCCAAGAACAGAGGAATTAGCAGTGGCGATAAGGCCAGCAACCATGCGGTTGCGAAAAGCGTAATGAGCAGAGTCCACTCTACCGCGGTCATGAGCGCTAACGAAACAAGCTAACCGGCGGCCTGCTGCGCGGGCGAAGCCCCGCACTCGGGGAGCCCCTTGAGCGCCGGGTTAGGCCTCGAGGCGATTGGACTCATGTGGCCGTTTTGCACGGAATGTTCTGCGCAATGCGCCACAGCACGCCGCTTGGATCGAGTAGCGTGAAGTCGCGCATTGCCCAAGGTCTGTCTTCAGGTTCTCCCACATCTACGCCAAAGCGATCTTGGACCCCGCTGGAACGTACGTGAGCGTGCCAGTCGTCAACATTCTCGACAAGCATGTGCATTTGGAAGTTACTCTTGTGTTTAGGTTCGTAGAACGACTGCAA
>Ga0265329_10001158_pt1 | contig 12983 bp, 8 predicted proteins | sample 41627metaG_FD_202091 | JGI IMG/M metagenome (GOLD analysis project Ga0265329, IMG submission 202091) | Rhizosphere microbial communities from Carex aquatilis grown in University of Washington, Seatle, WA, United States - 4-16-27 metaG | ecosystem: Host-associated > Plants > Roots > Rhizosphere >...
CTGGCTGCTGACGAAGCCGACCAGGGCGGCGGCGAGCCCGGCGACCGCCAGCACCGCGGCGGTGATCGCGAAGGTCCGCCAGCGAGGCTCCGGGATCACGATCTCGTATTCGACCGCGGAGGCCCCGTCGCCCAGCTGGGCGCCGAGCTCGGCAATCTCGCGATCCAGGACCCGGAGGCGCTCGACGACCTGGCGCAGGACCGGCAGGGCATGCCCGGAGGGATGGCCCTGCTCGAGCGTCACGATCTCGTCCGAGAGAGCGGCCGCCTGCCGGTAGCGCTCGAAACGTTCGCGGGCGACATCGCGCTCAGCGGTGAGGCGTTCTGCCTGGCGGGCCTTCTCCAGCAGCGAGCGCCGCTCGGCGAGCGAGGCCTCCACCTTGGCGCGATGCCCGCGGGCAACCACCAGGGCGTCCCGGTCGCGCTCCAGCCCGGCGAGCCGGGACTCGCCGTCCCCGACGGCAGCCTCGGCGCGCGTGACGGCCATCTCGGCGACGCGGAGCCCTCCGGGGTTCTTCTCACCCTTCGCGTTGAGCTCGCGGAGCGCCCGGTCCAGGCGGCGCTTGACCGAGCTCGTGCCACGGTCGGCGCCGCTGATGGATGCCTGGAGCCGGTCCCGCAGCGCTCCCTCGTCGCGCGCCAGGTCATCCACCTCGTGATGGCGGACGGACGCGGTGGAGCGGAAGAACTTCTCCGACGGGATGCCGGTCAGCTCGGCCAGCAGCTCGTCGGCGCGGGCGGGATCCGTGATCGTCTGACCGTCGAGAACCAGCCGGACGGTGCCCCGGCTGCCGCGGAAATCCTTGAGGACGCTCCCGACGCGGGTCCCCTCCAGGTCTTCCTGCACGAAATCGAGCTGGACCGCCGGACGCCCGTCCTCGCCGGCGTCCCAGCTGCGGAGGCTGTCGATCTCCGACCCACCCGCGGTGACGCGCCGGAAAAGCCCGACCTCGAGCGCACGCTGGAGCGTGGTCTTGCCCGCCTCGTTCGGGCCCCGGATGACGGTGAGCCCGGGCGCCAGCTCGAGGTCCAGGTCCCGGTGGACCCGGAAGTTGCGAACCCGGACCCGCGTGATCCTCACAACGCGACCTCGTGCCCGTCGAGCATGAGATGGGCCAGCCGGAGGGCATCCCGAAGCTCCAGCGACTCGTCGAGCCGGTCGCTCCCCTCCGCCTCCGCGATGGATGCCTCGAGGTCGCGGACCAGCGCACCGGCGATCGTGTCGGGCGGCGGCAGCGGCCCGTCCGGGAGCGCCGCGGCCGAGGAGTCCCGGACCCGAAGCCGGAAGAAACGGTCAGCCAGCTCCCGTTCGACCTCGTCAGCCACGACATCCAGGTCCTCGCGCCGGACGCCGACGAGCCTGACGTCGAGGACGAGGTCGGGATCGGCACGGCCGGCGAGCTGCTCCACGAGGGCGGGCTGGCTGGCCAGCGTTGCCGCGTCGATCTCCAGCCGGGCGAACCGCGTCCGCCCCACCCGGCGCTCTTCCACCACCACGTGGCGCGCCCCGTTGCGATCGTCGAGCTCCACGAGCAGGACGCTGCCGGCGCGATCCTGGTCGACGGCCACCGGCTCGGGCGCGCCGCTGTACGCCCACGTGGTCACGCCGGCCTGGCCACGCTGCGTCGAGTGCCAGTGCCCGAGGGCGAGGTAGTCGAGGTGCGAGGCCGCGACCTCCGCCGCCGTGAACACGACCTCGTCCGCGTCGGTCTTGCCGGGGATCGCGAGGGACCCGTGGATCATCCCGACGTGCCAGCGCGCGCGGCCGTCGGCGGCGGCGCTGAACCCCGCCAGCGGGCTGCGGGGCGCCCGCTTGGTCGGGAAGACGAACCCGTGGACCGCGAGGTCCAGGATGCCGTAGACGACGTCCGGCCGGTCGGGGGTGAGCACCACCAGCCGGTCGGAGTCGGGCGCCAGGCCGGCGAGCGCGGCCAGGTCGTAGGCCCGGTACACGGACGCTCCGTCGTAGACGTCGTGCGTGCCGGGGATGATCACCACCCGGATCGCGGCATCGGTGAGCCGCTTGAGCTCGGCCGCGGCGCGCTCCACGGAGCGCCGCGGCTGCGTGTTCGAGTCGAACAGGTCGCCGGCGATCAGCAGAGCGTCGACCTTCTCCTCGAGGGCGACGTCGATCGTGGCGCGGAACGCGAGGAACTGGCGTTCGCGCTGGGCAGCGGCCTGGTTGCCCAGGTCGGCGTGGCGGGCCCCCAGGTGGACGTCGGCCGTGTGAAGCAGGCGCAGCATCCCCGGCATTGTGCCGCATTCGGCGAGACCTGCCCGGGCGTTCGTGCGCGCTGCGTCGAATCCCGGTCCGGAAGGCCGCGGCGGCCGTCCGCGAGCCGGGATGCTATCGTTTCGAACACGCAACCGGTGCGCGCCCCGATGGGTCCAACACCAGCTCGTCACCCGGGTCGCGCGGCACCAGGCGTACCTTGCCTCCTCCGCGGTCCGGTCACCGGGCGGGTGGCAGGCCCGGCGCACGGACCGACGGCGAGCGCCCGGACCTGGAGGCACACGCACATGACATACACCGATCGCTCCATCCCCTGCGTCGACTGCGGGATCTCGTTCATCCATAGCGCGGCGGACCAGGAGTACTACGCGGAGAAAGGCTTCACCTCGGAGCCGAAGCGGTGCCCCAGCTGCCGCTCCAGCCGGCGCGCCGCCCGCGGGGACGGTTACGACGCCCGCAGCATCGGCGGGCCGCGCGGCTACGAGCGAGGTGGGTCGTCGGAGCGTGAGTTCTTCGCGGTGACGTGCTCACGCTGCGGCAACAACGCCCAGGTCCCGTTCAAGCCGCGCATGGACAAGCCCGTCTACTGCTCGGATTGCTTCCGCGAGGTCAAGGCCGGCTGACCCCGCCCGGGCCGGCCTCAGGCGAGGCCGGCCGCACCCGGGAGGCGGAGCGTATCTCCGGCGCGCAGACGGTCGCGATGTCGCCCGCGCCACACCGTCACGCGTCCCCGGCCGTAGACGGTCCAGGCGACGTCGCGGCCGACGAGCGCGGTGTCCTCGTCGATGCCGAGCACGAGCGTGTCGGCGGGCGCCGCCAGCGCGATCGCCGCAGAGAGCGGCTCCGGGAACGCATCGTAATGGGGGATCACGATAGTCCCGGGCACGAGCCCCAAGGCGTCCCGCCAGCCGATCGGGAACCGGGCGAAGGAACCCCCACCGGACCGGAGCTGGTGACCGGCGAGCACCATCGCCCCCGCCGAGCAGCCGGCGATGACCGCGCCGCGCGCATGGGCGGCCCGAAGCGCGGCGCCCACGCCGCCTTCATCGAGCGCGTCGAGCAGGTGGCCGGGCTTCCCTCCCGACAGGTAGACGAGGTCGGCCTCCCCGATCGCGGCGACAGCGGCCGGGTCGTTGGCGTCCTCGGCACCGCGCACCAGGACCGGCTCCACCTCCGCGCCGAGCGCCGCGAAGTGGGCTTCGCCCTGCGCGGCCCAGCGCCGGAACGTCTCCTCGCCGTCGGGCCATGACGCGGTCGGGAGCACGACAACCCGTGGCCGGTCGCGCCCGGTGGCCAGCAGGAGGATCCGATCCACCGCGTCCATCGCCGCGGTGAACTCGCCCGATCCGACGAGAGCGATCGTGCCGTCCATCGGCGGCGAGTCTACCCGGTGGTGCCCGGAGGCACGCTTTGCGCTCCGCGTGCCTGAAAAGGCACGCAAACGGTCTGGTCAGGTTGACGCCGCGTGGCTATGCTCTCGGGCATCGCAGGGAAGGGTCCTGTGTGGCAGCCGGTCGGTGCGCGGCCTTGCGCCCGGTGGCTCCGGGGAGACACGAGTAGAGGGAGATGCGATGGATCCAACCCCGTCCGAGATGCCGTCGGGCAGCCCCGGGGTTCCTGCCCCGCCGCCGCAGGCACCGACCCCGCCGCCGCAGATGCCGACCCCGCCGCCGCAGATGCCGCCGGCGGCGTCCCAGACGCCGCCGCAGCCGGCCTGGATGCAGAGCCTGACCTCGACGGCCCCGGTGGCCGGGCCGGCGGGCCTCTTCTATGCCGACCTGCCCAACCGGATCATCGCCTACATCATCGACATGATCCTGCTCGCGATCGTGGGCGTCGTGATCGGAGCCATCACCGGCTCCTTCATGCCGGTGGTCTCGTTCGACCTCGTCAACGGCTTCCACTACAACTACTTCGCGGCGATCATCAACGCGGCCATCGGCGCCGCGGTCAGCGCCGGCTACTTCATCTACACCTGGACCAACATGCGGGGCACTGTCGGCATGAAGGTCCTCGGCATGCAGATCGGGAGCGAGAAGGACGGCTCCGCGCTGTCCATGGACCAGGCGATCCGGCGCTGGCTGGCGGTCGGCGGCTGGATCACGATCGTCTCCGCGCTCAACCCGCTGCCGCTCGTCGGCCTCCTCATCGCGCTGGTCGCCCTGGGGTACGTGATCTACCTCCTCTACACCACGGCCCAGAGCCCCACCAAGCAGGGCTTCCACGACAAGTTCGTGGGATCGATGGTGGTCAAGGCGGCCCGCTCGGTCGCCTGATCGACTTTCGGACCTGCACGCGACACGGGCCGCGCCGCGAGGCGCGGCCCGTTCGATTCCCGGGGTGGCGGGGCCGCTACTCCGACGCGGCGCCGACCCGGGCGCCTTCGCGGGGCAACCCCAGCCTGCCGGACCCGAAACGCGTGCCCGCTCGACCCCAGACCACCGCGGCCGCGTCGTCGAGCGCGCCGATCGCGGCGAAGCGACCCCCGCCCCGCACGAAGTCCGCGCAGGCCCGGACCTTCGGACCCATCGAGCCGGCCGGCCAGGCACCGGCCGCCAGGCCCTCGAACGCCTCCTCCACGGAGAGGCGCCGGATCATCTCCGCTTCCGGGGTCCCCCACCCACGCATCACGCCGGCGACATCGGTGAGCAGGATCAGCCCATCCGCGCCGACGGCACGGGCGAGCACGACCGCGGCGAGGTCCTTGTCGATCACGGCCTCGCGACCCTCGTAGCGGCCGTCGGGCAGCTCCACCACCGGGACGCCGCCGCCTCCGGCAGCGACGACGAGGGCGCCCGTCTCCACGAGCGAGCGGATTGCCGGGGCCTCGAGGATCCGGAGGGGCGCCGGCGACGCGACGACCCGCCGCCAGTGCTCGCCGTCTCGCGCGATCGCCCACCCCTGGTCCGCGGCGTGCGCGCGCGCCACGGATTCCTCGTACACCGGCCCGACCGGCTTGGTCGGCGCGTTGAAGGCCGGGTCTTCGGCCCGCACCACGACCTGCGTGATGACCACCGCGATCTCGCGCCGGATCCCGCGTGCCACGAACGCGTCGTGGAGGGCCTGGGCAAGGAGGTAGCCGATCTGGCCCTGCGACTCGGCTCCCAGGACGTCGAGCGGCGGCGCGGGCACCACCGACGACGCCATCTCCGCGGCGATCGCCAGGAAGCCGACCTGCGGGCCGTTCCCGTGGGTGAGCACGATCTCGGCGCCGCTCCGCTCCGCGAGGTCGACGAGCGAGCGGGCAGCAACCTGGAGGTTCGCCCGCTGGACCTCGGTCGACCCCGGCTGGCCACGCCGGATCAGGGCATTCCCGCCCAGGGCGACCGCGATCCTGGTCATCCCAGGCGCTCTCCCCTCCGGTCGCCGCTGATGAGCGCGTAGAGGAGCGCCTGCTCCGTGTAGATCCGGTTCTCGGCCTGGTCCCAGACGCGGCTCTGCGGCCCGTCGATGACCGCGTCGGTCACCTCGTCGCCACGGTGTGCCGGCAGGCAGTGGAGGAAGATCGCGCCCGGTCCGGCAGCGGCCATCATGGCCTCGTCCACCGTGTACCCGGCGAAGACCTTCCGGCGCTCCTCCCGCTCGGCTTCCTTGCCCATGGACGCCCAGACGTCCGTGTACACGGCGTCGACACCGCGCACGGCAGCGGCCGGCTCGGTGAACAGCTCGACCGCGCCACCCGTGGCCTCGGCCTGGACCCGGGCGGCCGCCACGATGACCGGGTCGGGCCGGTAGCCCTCCGGCGTGGCGATCGCGAGCCCAAACCCCAGGTACCCGGCGGCCTGGATCAGCGAGTGGGCCACGTTGTTCCCGTCTCCGACGAAGGCGACCCGCCGGCCCGCGAGGCTGCCCAGGGCCTCTTCCAGCGTCATCACGTCGGCGAGGGCCTGGCACGGATGGTGCTCGTCGGTCAGGGCGTTGATGATCGGAATGCTGGAGTGGGCCGCGAGCTCCTCCACGCGGGCGTGGGCAAACGTCCGGATCGTGAGCGCCGACAGGTAGCGCGAAAGGACGCGCGCGGTGTCCGCCACGGTCTCCCCGTGGCCAAGCTGGAGCTCGTCGGGTCGCAGGACGATCGGGAGCATCCCGAGCGCCCACGCGGCGTCCTCGAGGCTGACCCGCGTCCGGGTCGAGGGCTTGTCGAAGATCATCCCGACGCGCCCGCCGTCGAGCACGCCCCGGTGTCGGCCGGGCTCGCGCTTGAAGCGGTGGGAGAGGTCGAGGATCTCCCGGACTCCGTCGCGACCGAGGGAGTCGAGGGTCAGGAAGTGGTCCGCCATCGAGTCTGCCTCCGCTCAGCGAGCGCCGGTCGCCGCCGCGGCGCGGGCCTGGGCAATGATGGGCGCGACGAGGTCCGTGAGCGTCGGGACGTCCGCCTCGGCGGGGACCTCCTCCAGCTCGTAGCGAACCCGGACGACCGGCTTCTGAAGATGGAGGACGCGGTTCAGGTCGATCGGGGTGGCGGCGAGGACGAGGTCGGCCGGCATGGCGTTGAGCGTCTCCTCCAGCTCGTGCATCTGCTCCTGGCCGTACCCCATGGCCGGCAGAAGGTGCTGGAGGGCAGGGTACCTGGCGAGCGTCTGGGCGAGGCTGCCCATCGCGTAGGGGACCGGGTCCACCACCTCGGCCGCGCCGAAGCGCCTGGCCGCGACGATGCCCGCGCCATACGTCATGCCGCCGTGCGTGAGTGTCGGCCCGTCTTCGACGACGGCGACCCGCTTCCCTTCGATCGTGCCGCCCTCGAGGGTCAGTGTCGAGCGCGCGAGGATCACGTCGGCCCGCGGGTTGAGGGTGGCGATGTTGCCTCGAACCGCCTCGACGGCACCCGGCTCGGCCGAATCCACCTTGTTGATGACGATGACGTCGGCCATCCGGAGGTTGGCCTCGCCCGGGTGGTAGTGCATCTCGTGGCCCGGCCGAAGCGGGTCCGCCACCACCACGAAGAGGTCGGGCTTGTAGAACGGGAAGTCGTTGTTGCCGCCATCCCACAGGATGACGTCGGCTTCCTTCTCCGCCTCGCGGAGGATCGCCTCGTAGTCGACCCCGGCGTAGAGGATCCGGCCGGCGTCGAGATGCGGCTCGTACTCCTCGCGCTCCTCGATCGTGGTCTGGTGGCGGTCGAGGTCCGCGTAGGTCGCGAAGCGCTGGACACGCTGCTCCACGAGGTCGCCGTACGGCATCGGATGGCGGATCACCACGACCTTCAGCCCCTGCGCTTCGAGCAGGCGCGCGAGGTACCGGGTGGTCTGGCTTTTGCCGGCCCCGGTGCGCGTGGCGCCCGTGGCGACGACCGGCTTCGTGCTTCGGATCATGGTCTGCACGGGACCCAGCAGCGCGAAGTTCGCGCCACCTGCCAGGACACGGCTGGCCTGGTGCATCACGAACTCGTGGGCCACGTCGCTGTAGGCGAAAACGACCCGGTCGATCTTCTGGCGGGCGAAGATTCGCTCGAGCTCGGCCTCCGGCACGATGTCGATGCCGTCCGGGTAGAGCGGCCCGGCGAGCGCCGCCGGGTAGCGCCGGTGATCGATCCCTGGGATCTGGGTGGCCGTGAACGCGACGACCTCGACGCCCGGGTCGTCGCGATAGACGACATTGAAGTCGTGGAAGTCGCGCCCGGCGGCGCCCATGATGACAACCTGCGTGCGGTCCATGGTCGTCCGCTCCTCCGCATCTCTGCCGACGCGGACGAGCCGGTTCCCGACCACGGGCCCGGCGGTCGTCCTACTGGGTTGAGTGTCGTCGCCGCGTCAAGTGACCGGCTAGGGCCGAGCGGACCCCGCGCCGGGGCCGGTCGGCCGGCCACGGCGCGGCGCCGCCCGTGACAGGTTTCGACCTGGGTGCCGGACCGTGGCTCCCGGACGTCCATGTGGTTCCTGTCAGGTATGACTGCGGCACGTCCCGGAAGGGACGCCGCGGGCCGACCACCCGTCCGCGGCGGAACGCAGCAACCCCGGTCGTGGGTGGCAGGGAGTCGGCGCCGGAGAGCCGGCAGGAAGCGGACCGCGGCGGTTCGGCCGCGGTCCGCGGGCGGTCCGGCCACCGACCTTGCGATCCCAGGCTGAGCACTGCCGCCCCGGAGTCCACAGCCCGCGTTGCCCGGGTCGGCTACTGTTCTCACGCTTGGCCGTTCAGGGGGGATGATTCCGGTGATCTGTGCGAGCTGCGGCGCAGACAACGACGCGGGCCGCAAGTTCTGCCTCGAGTGCGGGACGCCGCTCGCGGCCGCCTGTCCGGCCTGCGGCTCGCCGAACCCGCCGGCGGCGCGCTTCTGCGGTGAGTGCGGGGCGCGCCTCGCCGGGACGGCGGCGACCGCTCTCCCGGCGACGGCCCCGGCCCGCCCTGGTGCCTCGCCTGCGCCAGCCGTGGCAGAGCGGCGGGTCGTCTCGGTCCTCTTCGCCGACCTCGTGGGCTTCACGACGATCGCCGAGACGCGGGACGCGGAGGAGGTCCGCGACCTGCTGTCTCGCTATTTCGACCTTGCCCGCGGGATCGTCGAGCGCCACGGCGGCACGATCGAGAAGTTCATCGGCGACGCCGTGATGGCGGTCTGGGGCGCGCCGACCAGCCACGAGGACGACGCCGAGCGCGCCGTGCGGGCCGCCCTGGAGGTCGTCATCGGCGTCCGCGGACTCGGCCCGATGGTCCACGCCCGCGTTGGTGTCGTGACCGGCGAGGCAGCGGTGACCATCGGGGCGGTGGGCGAGGGCATGGTCGCCGGGGACATGGTCAACACCGCCAGCCGGCTGCAGGGTGCCGCGCCGCCCGACGTCGTGCTCGTCGGAGAGGCGACGATGCACGCGGCCTCCCGGGCGATCGCATTCGCGGAGGCCGGCGACCAGCTCCTCAAGGGCAAGGCCGCGCCGGTCCCGGCCTGGCGCGCCCTTCGCGTGGTGGCCGAGCGCGGCGGCCGGGGGCGGGCCGAAACGATCGAGGCGCCCTTCGTGGGGCGAGATGACGAGCTGCGGCTCCTCAAGGACCTCTACCACGCGACCGCCCGGGACCGGCGCGTACGGCTCGTCTCCGTGACCGGCCAGGGCGGCATCGGCAAGAGCAGGCTCGCCTGGGAGTTCCTCAAGTACATCGACGGCCTCGTCGAGACCGTCTACTGGCACCACGGGCGCTCGCCCTCGTACGGCAGCGGGATCACGTTCTGGGCGCTCGGCGAGATGGTCCGCGAGCGGGCCGGGCTCGCCGAGGCGGACGACGAGCCGACGACACGCGCCCGGATCGCGGAATCCGCCGCCCGCTGGATCCCGGACGAGCAGGAGCGTCGCTGGGTCGAGGCGTCGCTGCTCGCCCTGCTCGGCGTAGCCGACCCGCCGGCCGGCGGGCAGGACCGCCTGTTCTCCGCGTGGCGCACGTTCTTCGAGCGGCTCGCCGCGCACGACCCGGTCGTGATGGTCTTCGAGGACCTCCAGTGGGCGGACAGCGGCCTGCTCGCCTTCATCGACCACCTGGCGGAATGGAGCCGCGGCGTCCCGATCTACGTGGTCGCGCTCGCTCGCCCGGAGCTGCTGGAGACCCGGCCGGACTGGGGCGCCGGCAAGCGCAACTTCACCAGCCTCACGCTGGAGCCGCTCTCGCCCGAGGCCATGCGCGCGCTCCTCGCGGGCCTCGTGCCCGGCCTGTCCGCCGCGGCCGCGACACGGATCGTCGCGCGCGCCGACGGGGTTCCCCTGTACGCCGTGGAGATCGTCAGGATGCTGGTGGCCCAGGGTTCCCTGGAGGCAGCCGACGGGGTCTACCGGCCGGTGGGCGACCTGGCCGACCTGGCCGTGCCGGAGACGCTGCACTCGCTGATCGCGGCACGCCTCGATGGCCTGGAACCGGCCGACCGGACGCTCCTGCAGGCAGCCGCGGTGCTGGGCCATACCTTCACGGTGGACGGCCTGGCCGCCGTCGCGGCGCTCGACGCCGGCGACGTGGAGCGCCGCCTGCTGTCGCTGGTTCGCCGGGAGCTCGTTGCCCGCGACCTGGACCCGCGATCCGTGGAGCGCGGCCAGTTCGCGTTCGTCCAGTCGCTCGTTCGCGAAGTCGCCTACATCACGCTCTCGCGGCGCGACCGCAAGTCCCGCCACCTCGCGGCGGCCCGCCATTTCGAGACGCTCGTGGACCAGGAGCTGGCCGGGGCGCTCGCGAACCACTACCTGGCCGCCTACCGCAACGCTGTCGAGGGCCCGGAGGCCGAGGCGCTCGCCGCACAGGCGCGGATCGCGCTGCGGGCGGCCGGGGACCGGGCGGTCGCGCTGGGAGCGCAGGAGCAGGCGCTGGGGTTCTACCGTGACGCGATCGAGGTGACCAGCGAACCGGACGACCGAGCGGTCCTGCTGGAACGTGCCGGCACGGCGGCATCCGCCGCGGGATTCCACGAGGAGGCCGAGCGCCACCTGGCGGAGGCCATCGAGCTGCTCCGGGCCGTGGGCGACCGAAGCGGCGCAGCACGGGTCAGCGGGAGCCTGGCCGACGCGCTGTTCGGGCGCTACCGCCTGGACGCCGCGCTCGCGCTCGTCGAGGCGGGCGCCACCGAGTTCGCCGACCTCGGTGAAGACCGTGGGTATGCCTCCCTGCTCGGCCAGCTGGCCCGCTTCCAGATGCTCCGCCAGATCGACTTCGCGTCCGCCGTGGCCACCGCGGACCGCGCCCTGGCGGTCGCGGAGCACCTCGACCGCGTCGACCTCGTGGCGGACGTGCTCGTCACCCGCGGCACGGCCCTCATCAGCATGGGCCGCGCGTACGAGGGTCTCGGCTGCCTCGAGACGGCCCTGCGACTCGCCGACCAGCACGGCCTGTTCGAGACCCAGGTCCGGGCCCGGATCAACATGGGTGGGCCGCTCACGGACCGCGACCCGCGGGCAGCCTTCGAGGTCTCGCGCACGGGGCTGGAGCTCGGCCGGCGGTTCGGCCACCGCCAGGGCGTCTCGATGCTGATCGGCAACGCCAGCGTGGGGGCCGCCGAGTGCGGGGAATGGGACTGGGCCCGCGCCGAGATTCGCACCGGGCTGGAGGAAGCGGCCAGCGACGAAGAGCGGTTCCTGCTGCTCGGCTTCCACGTCCAGGCAGTGGTCGAGGGCGGAGCGTCAGCCGATGCCGAGATCGACGAGGTCGAGCGCTGGCTGACGGCGCGCGCTTCGGAAGATCCGCACCTTGCGTCGAACGTGAGCGCCATCCGGTCATCCCGCGCGCTGCAGCACCGCGACCTGGCGACGGCTTCGTCGTGCTCCCTCGAAGGCGGCCGCCTGGACCCGTACAACGCCGTGGCCTCGTTCTCCGAGGCGACGCTGTTCGCGCTCCTCGCCGGCAACCGCGGGCTCGCGGAACAGAGCCTGCAGGCCCTCCGCGCGGCGGGCTCGCACGCGGCACTTGCGGGGCTGGTGGCCCGGGTCGGTGAGGCGGGAATCGCCGCCCTGGACGGACGCGTGGACGCGGCGCGGGCCGGGCTCCTGGCTGCCTACGCGTCGCTCCGGGACCTCGGGGCGGCGCGCAAGCAGGCGATCGTCGGCCTGGTCATGGCGACCTTGTTGGGCACGCCGGACCCGCAGGTCCGGGCCGCGATCAGCGAGAGCCGGCAGCTGTTCGAGCGGATGGGCGCCGGCCTCTGGCTCGGCCTGCTCGACGACGCCGAGGCTGGCCGGGCCAGTCCCTCGGCAGCGCGTCCGGTCACCCCGCGGCCCACCGCCCACCCGCATCCGCGTGTACCGGCCGACCAGGCATGACCACGACCGACCCGGGGCCAACCCTCCCGGCCATCCGCCTGACCGACCTGACCGATTGCGGCGGCTGCGCGGCGAAGCTCGGCGCCGACGTGCTGGCCGAGGTGCTCGTGGGCCTGGGCGCCGGCGCTGGCGCGGCGTCGGCCGACCTCATCGCCGGCCTGGACCCGCCCGACGACGCCGCGGTCTACCGGCTGACCGACGAGCTCGCGGTCATCGGGACGGTCGACTTCTTTCCGCCGTTGGTGGACGACCCACGGACCTACGGGGAGATCGCCGCGGCGAACGCCTGCTCGGATGTCTTCGCCATGGGAGGGCGCGTCCTGTTCGCGCTTTCCGTGGCAGCGTTCCCGGAGGCGATGGCGCCGGCCACGATGGCCGCCATCGTCGCCGGCGCCGCCACGGTGGTCGCCCAGGCGGGCGGAACGCTGGCGGGCGGCCACACGATCGTGGACCCCGAGCCGAAGTTCGGGCTGGCCGTGATCGGCGTGGCGCACCCGGAGCGGCTGCTGCGCAAGGGCGGCGCGCGTCCCGGCGATGTGCTCCTGCTCACGAAGCCGCTCGGAACCGGGCTCCTCGTCTCGGGCGCCCGGCAGGGTCGGACCTCTCCAGGCGACCTGGCGATGGCGATCGCGTCGATGCGGACGCTGAACCGCGCGGCAGCCGAGGTGCTCGTCGCCGCCGGGATCGGCGGCGCCACCGACGTGACCGGCTTCGGCCTGCTGGGCCACGGCCTGGAGATGGCGCGGGCATCGGGGACACGCCTCGCCTTCGACGCGGCGACGCTGCCGGCACTGCCGGGCGCGCTCGTGCTCGCGGCCGCCGGCAGCGAGACGGGCGGTGCCGGCCACAACCGCCGGTTCGTGGCGCCCGCGCTCGACGTCGGGCCCGGTGTCGGGGACTTCCTGGTGGCGCTGGCCCACGATCCACAGACGAGCGGGGGCCTGCTGGCCGCCATCCCGCCCGAACGCGTCGCGGTGGTGGAGGCGGCGCTCGCGGCCGCCGGCATTTCGTCGTGGCGGGTCGGCCGCGTCGAGG
>Ga0265329_10001168_pt1 | contig 12917 bp, 10 predicted proteins | sample 41627metaG_FD_202091 | JGI IMG/M metagenome (GOLD analysis project Ga0265329, IMG submission 202091) | Rhizosphere microbial communities from Carex aquatilis grown in University of Washington, Seatle, WA, United States - 4-16-27 metaG | ecosystem: Host-associated > Plants > Roots > Rhizosphere...
ACCTGGGAAGACGTCAAGATCAACTCACGCACGAGCGGGCCGCCGCTCACCCTTTTCGCCAAGGCAGCTCACGGCATATGCGTCGTCTCGGGGCTGGCAAAAGCCCCGGGGCTTCTGGCGGCCCTGCGGGCCGGCTACATGACGGAGCTGATCGTTGACGAGCCCACGGCACGCCGCACCTTGGAATTGGCGTCGGAAGGCCGCTCGGCGAGCGAATGACCGTCAGCAGGTGAGTGTCGGCGGCGTCCGCAGCGCGCTGCGGCGCACCGGAGCCGCGCATTGCGGTTTGAGCTCCTTTACTGAAGCACGGATTTCGGCGTGGGTGAAAGCTGAGTGACGACGGTGGCAGAGGTGTTCAAGAGGCCCCCGATTTTCGGCTCGATGCGTTTTTGCCAGTGATCGCTCTCGTAAACTTTCTTGTAGAGTCTGAGCCTTTCCCCTTCGCTGCGAAACCGACGGAGCCATACGAAAAGGTCTGCTTCCTTGATGGCGGTGAAGCTGCCGGCCACCACCATTCCTTGCGCAACCTGGAAGGGGACGATCTCTCCCTCGAAGAACTTCAGCCATTGTTTCATTTTGCCCTTTTTGATTCTGTACTCGCGAAGCTCATATATCATGGCGCCCCCTTTTCAGATGGTTCTACCGTCTCCGCGCGCGTTTCACAAGACCGGGCTCGCCACCCGAGCTAGATCGCATGGCCCTTGAACTGGCTCAGATACAAATGATGATAGAAGCCATGCATGTCGAGCAGCTGCTGGTGGCTCCCCTGCTCGACAATCTGGCCATTGTTGATGACGACCACTCGATCAGCATCTCGAATGGTGCTGAGGCGGTGAGCGATGACGAAGCTCGTGCGGCCGTGCATCAGCCGCAGCAAGGCCTTCTGGATCCGTATCTCGGTACGCGTGTCCACGCTGCTCGTCGCCTCATCGAGTATCAATATGGCGGGAGCCGCGAGAATCGCGCGTGTGATGGACAAGAGCTGTCGTTGTCCCTGGCTCAAGTTTCCCGCCCGTTCCGAGAGATTTGTCTGGTACCCTTGGGGTAATTGGCGGATGAAATGATCGGCCTCGGCCATCCGAGCGGCTTCGATGCATTCCTCGTCGGTGGCTGAAAGCCGGCCATAGCGGATGTTTTCCATGACGCTGTCGGCAAAGAGAAAGGTATCTTGGAGAACGAGACCCAGGTTGCGGCGAAGGTCGGCTTTCTTCAACGAACGGATGTCCGTGCCATCGATGCTGATGCTCCCGCCCTGGATTTCGTAAAAGCGGGTGAGAAGATTGATGATAGTCGTCTTTCCGGCCCCCGTGGGACCCACGAGCGCAATGGTCTGCCCGGCGGCGACGTCGAGGCTGAAGTCCTTGATGATGGGATTGCCCGCCACGTAGCCGAACTGCACGTTGCGCATGCTCACGTCACCCCGCATTGTCGAAACCGGAACGGCATCCGCCGCGTCCGGAATCTCCGAAGGGGTATCGATGATTTCGAATACGCGCTCCGCGCCGGCAAGTGCCGCCTGAATCGAGTTGTAAAGGTTGGCCAATTGGCGAAGCGGGGAGGTGAAGTTCTGGCCGTAGTTGATGAAGGTGGCGATGGTACCCACGCTGACGAGGCCCTGCAGCGCAAACCATCCACCGAGGCTCGCCAGCACGATCACGAAAAAGCCTCCGAGCACCGAAGTGAGCGGAAAGAGCAGTAATGCATAGGAATTGGCGTAAACCCCAGCCTCGAAGACGGCCTGGTTTTTCGCCCGAAACGCCTTGATGACCGACTCGTTGCGTCGGAAAGCCTTGATCACCTTCTGTCCGCTGATGGCTTCCTCGGCAATGCTGTTGAGCTCGCCAAGCCCGTTTTGCAGTGTTCGAAAACCTTTTCTCGTGTACTTGGCCACGAAGCGCGTAAACCAGAGCATGATCGGCACAACCAGAACGCTGGCAAGGGCGAGCCAATGGTTGAGCACGAACATCGTGATGAGGATGCCCAACATTGAAATCACACTCGCCACAAGCGAGGTGACGTTCTGCGAGACGGCCTGATTGATGGCGTCGATATCGTTGGTGAGCCGGCTCATGAGACCGCCGGCGGCGTGCGTGTCGAAAAAGCTCATGGAAAGGGTTTGGATGTGGGAGAAAAGGTCGGCGCGGACCGTCTTCAGCGCGCGCTGAGAGACGCGGGCCATGATCCAGTTTGCCGCTACCTGAAAGGCGTTGCTCAGCACGTACACCGTGAGCATGAGGACGGCGATTCGCAGGAGCCCTGCAAGATCCTTGCCGCCGATGAATTTGTCAATTGCGATTCCCATGAGGTAGGGGCCGCCCAGGCCCAGGAGCGAATAGAGCAGCACGAAACCCACGACCAGAATGACGGACAGCCGAAAGGGCTTGAGATACATGACCAGGCGGGTCATCGCACGACGCGGATTGCGGGCCTTTTCCATACGGGTGAGACGGCTCGGGCGGCTCTGAAGGCTCGAGCGAACCTCAGAAGTCGAAGAGACGGGGCTACCGGCCAAAGGGCGTTCTTCCGTTCATGACGGGTTCATGATTCATGGATACCGCCTCCCAGTTGTGAATCGTAGATCTCCTTGTAGATGACGCTGGTTGACAGCAGATCCGCGTGCTTTCCGTCCGCGACGACGCGCCCCTCATCCAGCACGATTATCTTGTCTGCGTTCAGCACCGTGCTGATCCGCTGCGCGACAATAAAGCACGTGCATCCGCGCATGAGCTCGCCCAGAGCGGTCTGAATGCTCGTTTCCGTTTCGACATCCACGGCACTCGTGCTGTCATCCAGGATGAGGATGGACGGTCGCGTTATGATGGCGCGGGCTATGGCGATACGCTGTTTCTGCCCTCCCGACACATTGCCGCCACGCTCTTCGATATGGGTATCGTAGCCCTGGGGGAGATGCGTGATGAAATCATGTGCCTGGGCCGCGGTGGCCGCGGCGATCACTTCTTCTTCACTTGCATCGGGGCGCCCATAACGGATGTTGTCGCGTACCGTGCCGGAAAAGAGGACGGTCTCCTGGGGAACGATGCTGATGTGGCTGAGCAGCGAGTCCTGTTGAATGCCGCGCACGTCAAGATTATCGATACGAACGGCCCCGCGCACGGCATCGTAGAAGCGAGGGATCAGATTGATAAGGGTCGTCTTCCCCGAGCCCGTGGTGCCGAGGAGCGCGACGGTCTGGCCCGGTTGGGCTCGCAGACAGATGTTCTCCAGCACCGCCAGGGCTCCATCGCTGTCATAGTGGAAATCGACCCTGTCGAACTCCACATCACCGCCCGCCCCCGATGGCAAGGCTGTTGCATCGGCGGCATCCATCACCTCGGAGGCGGAATCCAGCACTTCGTTGATGCGCCTCAGGGAGGCAAGGCCGTTCGCCCAGACATTGGAAAGCTGTGTCATCTGGATCAGAGGGGTCATCGTCGCAAGGAGGTAATTCGTGAAGGCGACGATCTGGCCCAAGGAGAGGGTTCCCGAAACGGCCTGGATCCCACCTAACCAGATGACGAGAACCATGCCGATGTTGATGAAGAGAGTGAGAATCGGCGTCATAGACGACATGAATTGCATGACTCTCGCCGTCCCTTGGGTCAGGTCGTCGTTGGCCAGCTCAAACCGCGCCCCTTCGTGATCAGCTCGCACAAAGGATTTGACGAGACGGGCGCCCGAAATGTTCTCCTGCAGGACCGTGTTCAGGCGATCCAGCTTTTGCTGCACCACCCGGAAAAGAGGCTCCATCCTGACGCTGAAGAAAATGATGAGCGCGGCCGTTGCCACGAGGACGGGTATCATTGTGAGGGCGAGCGTCGGGGCCGTCAGGAACATGAGAGCGATCGCCCCGACGAGGGTGAGCGGCGCGCGCGTGCCGATGCGCAGCGATATCTGGGCAAGCCGCTGCACGGCGCTCACGTCGCTGGTCAGCCGTACCATCAACTTGCCGGTGGAGAAGCGGTCCAGATTGCTGTAAGAAAAGTTCTGGATCTTCACGAAAATCGCCTCCCGCAGATCGCGCCCCACGCTTTCGCCAACTCGAACCGAAGAATTGCTGTTGAGCACGGCCACGACGGTGCTCAGAAGGGTGATCCCGAACATGATCGCGGATGTGCGCAGAACAGAGCCCATGTCTTTCTGCTTGATTCCCGTGTCGATGATCTGCTCGACAAGACGCGGCACGGCGAGATCCAGGATGACCACGCCCACCAGCATGACAAGTGAAAAAACGGCAAGCTTCCAATAGGGCTTGACGAAGGAAAGCAGTGTTCGAATATCTCTCATGGTCCCGGGATGTCCCTTCTCACGATTCCTCGGGTGTAAATGTCTTCTTCAGGGTTTCCATGGCTTTCTGGACGCTTTTCAATTCCTCCGTGCCGAGCGTGGCCATGCATGTTTTCATCCAAACTCTGCTCTCCTGATAGTGTGCGTCCAGCACCTCCCGCGCATGCGGGGTAAGCTCCAGGAGCACGCAGCGTCGGTCATCGCTCTCCTGCCGACGCGTCACGAGGCCTTTTGCGGCAAGCTCGTCCACGGCCTGGCTGACCGCCGAGCGGCTTGTCTGTTTCTTTTCCGCCAGATCACCCACCGATTGATATCCCTGGCGGATATGACGGAGGACCCGAAATTGTTCCAGCGTAATGCCGAATTTCCCGGCCGCCTCCATCCTCAAACGGGATCGGATGCGCTCCCATATTTGGGGGAATGATTCCAACAGGTTGTCCGCGGTCCGTTGCAGCAACGACTCGTACGGCGTCATGAGGCCCCTTGATGGTTAGGTTTTCTATTAATTAAGGTACTTAACTTTATACCTCGTCGACAATCTTTCTGTCAACGGTGGGCGATCAAGACACGGGTCGGTCCGGTCGCATCTGAACCAGGGTAATCGGCACCATGACGGCGAGAAAAACCACCCAACCTTCGGCCAGGGAAAGCGGTATGCCGGCGTGAAGCAGGTTCTGCGCAAGCCACATCACGGCCATCATCGGAACTATTTCGACGATCAGAATCGGGATTTGTCGGGAAATTGTCCATAGGCTGTGCCGCGCCTCGTAGGCGGCGATGGTTCCGACCATCGGGAACATCGTCATGAAGCCGCCGAGGACTTGCTTGAGGGCAACGATCACGCTGATCACGCCGGCAATAGCGGCGATCTTTAGCCCGGGCTGCAGCGGACTTCGGTAAGCGGGTTCATGACGACGCGGCAGGAAGACGAGCAGACAAATGGCGAGTGCGAACACCAGCGCGAGGCTGATCCAGAACGAGGAAGCACCGGACGGCACGAGACGGTTCAGCGCCGCCCCGAAGGCGAGGTAGACCAGCGCGCCAATCGCGATCGTCGGGATGATCGGCAGCTTCAGAAGCGTGTGAAGCCAGCGCACCAGATTCGTGAACAGCAGAAGCACGGCCATGCCCAGAACGTGGCTGGGCCCGATGGGCTGGTTCAGCGCGAGGTTGGCGATCGTGAACGGGAAGGGCAGACCGAGGAAGAATGCCTTCCACCGCGGGTCGGACACATAGGCGAGAGAGGTTCCCATTGCCGTGACGACGAGCACGAGCACGATGTCCCAGGGCGAAATCGATGTGGGGAAAGTGAAAATCATGACGGGCGCATGGTAGAAGCCCAGGAAGGGCGTGTCAAACCTGTGAGCGCGTGGTCATGGGTACGACCTGGATGCGCGCGCCGGCTTCTTGAAACCTGGCGAGCACCTCCGGCGCGATGCCCGGATTGGTGAAGACCAGCTCCACGTCGTTCAAACCTGCGTAACGAATGAAAGAGTCCCTGCTGAATTTTTCCGCGTCGGCGAGCACGAACGCATGCGTGGTGTTTCTCAGGATGATCTCGTTCATCTTGGCAGTGCTCTCGTCAGTCGTCATGAAACCAGCGTTGATGTGCACGGCGTCCGCGCCGAGAAAAGCCTTGCTCACGTGGAATTGCCGCAAGGTCTCTTCCGTTATAGGACCCCATACATCGCGCCTCTCGACGCGGACCTCTCCTCCCACGAGGATTACTTTGCACCAGCGGGAAAGGGCCTCGACCAAAGCGAGGGAATTCGTGAGTACCACGATATTTTTCAAGGAGCCTGCCTGGAGGCGCAGCGAGAGGGATTCGGCGAGCTTCAGGACGGTGGTGCCCGAATCCAAAAACAGCCTGTCGCCGTCCGAGACGATCTCCGCCGCTGCCCGACCAATGAGAGCCTTTTCTTTGCTGCGATGAGTTGAGGAGATGTAGTACGAATATCCGGTGCCGAGGTGCGGGGACAAACGGGCTCCACCGTGCGTTCGAATCACCTTGCCGTCGGTTTCCAGGCGTGCCAGCAAGCGCCGGACGGTGGCAACCGAGACGCCCAAAGTATCGGCGACCGTATTGACATCCAACCGCCGATTGAGCTGAAGCATTTCCATGAGCCGGGAGGAACGGATCTCGCTCTTTTTCACGGCATCCATCCTTGATGAGTCATGAACATATTGACTGGACAAATCATCAAAAGTTTTTAACCTGAAATTGCATTTTTGTCAATTGAGAATGATTGAATCGAGCAAAATGACCTTGACCACTCAAAAAATATTGCTATAATCGGATGGAATCATGCAAATACGATCAACCCGAGGCAGGTACCGACGTGACTAACGGCAAAGCAGTCGCACCAAGAAGCTTGATGCTCTCCCTCTCGGATCTTTTGGGTTCCGAATATACTGCCGCGGCCTGCGCCGCCCACGCCTTCCTGGATGGGACCAGCCTTGCCCAGTCTCAAGCGCTTGCGAACGAGAAGGTCGACGTGTATCCGATTCGGTATTCCAAGAGAATCGACGAGCTCCTGCCGCTGGTCGGTACGAAGGTGAGCGCGACCCTGGAACGGAGCGCGCATGGCGCGGGATCGCGCGGGTTCCAGGAAGCCAGCAAGACGAAACCTGCGCCCGTTTCGGGTCTCGGGATTTACCGCATTGGCGAAGACGGTCGGCTGTACCTCGCCTCCAAAGCGGAGCACTACCATCTCTCCGTAGGTCACGGGTTTCCCGGCTACCGCCTGCTGGAGCACGCGCGCCGGCTGGGGATTCCGAACTGCACTCACAACAACACCCGCGGCCATATCACGCGTCTGCTGGAAGAGGAGCTTGTCGCGGCGGCAAATGGACTCGGTGCCGCTGGGACCTCAGATTTCACCGGTGGAAACGCCCCGCTTCACGATATGGACCGCTCGGGTATCGAGAGAATCATCGCTTCGAGCGATGCGGGTGTGATCAATCGCGTCATCAACCTGGAGACAGGCAGCCTCGCGGTCGAGGCGGCGCTGAAGATCGTCCTCCGCCGATTTTACCGGTTCGAGAAGGAAGCCGAACGGCCCGCCTACGAAGGCCGCACCCCGGTTGTGCTCGTCATGGGGGATTATGACGGCGGGACGGGGGCGGGCTATCATGGAACGACCACGCTCACGCAGGTGATGCGCGGACTGTGGCCGGCCTTGGCCGGGAAACTCGAGGCAAGCGGCGCCCTCCTGGTGCGTCCCGTGAAAATAAACGACAGCGCAGATTTCACCTCCGTGCTGGATCGCTGGGACACGGGACAGTACAAGGTAGCCGCCTTTTTCCATGAGATCGTCCTGATGAACTACGGAGCCGTGAAGCTGGAACAGGGGTTCCTCGCAAGGGCATACGAGGTGTGTCGAGAACACGACGTTCCCGTCGTCGCCGACGAGATCCAGTCGTGCATCTGGTCGCCGGATTTTTTCATGTTCCGCGAGTACGGTCTCCGGCCCGATATCGTATCCGTCGGCAAGGGCTGCCCCGGCGGAGAGTATCCAGCCGCGCGGATCCTGTGTTCCTCCGCGATGGACATTCTCCCGCAGTTCGGCGCGCTCGTGACAAACGGGCAGGAAGAGATCGCCTCCCTCTCGTTCCTGATCACCATGGCATTTGCGCGCGCCAATCGAGAGTTCATCAGCGAAACCGGTGAGCACTATGAGACGGGCTTGCGCGAGTTGGGGACACGGCATCCCGCCGTCATCGAGAAGGTCGAAGGACGTCGCCACCTCGCATCGCTGCATTTCCGCGACGCGGAGAAGCTTGCGCGGTTCGTCGCCGCGCTCAACGAAGGCGGCATCGACATCAGCGTTCAAAGCTACAAGGCTCACTGCCCGCTTTCCTGTCTCACGAAGCTGCCTTTGGTCACCACAGGCAAGGCGGTGGATTTCATCCTCGAGAAGATGGACGCCGCGTTGCGAAATATCTGATTCGAACAGAGTCGAAAGGAAGACGAGGAAATGGCGACACGAAGAACGGTGCGATTCGGCATCATCGGCCTAGGACTCATGGGACGGGAGTTCGCGAGCGCGATCGCCCGATGGTGCCACCTGCTCGGCGACGGCCCCGTGCCGCTCCTGGTCGGTATCTGCGACTCGAATCCTGCATCCCATACATGGTTCACGGATAACTTTCCGGGGCTTCGCATTGTCACGACGAGCTATCAGGACCTTCTCTCCTCATCCGATATCGAGGCCATTTACTGTGCCGTCCCTCACAATTTGCACGAGAAAATCTACACCGATGTCATCCGGGCGGGAAAACACCTGATGGGCGAGAAGCCTTTCGGCATCGACCAAAAAGCGAACGCCTCGATCCTGGCCGCGCTCGCGGAAAAGCCCGGCGTGTTCGTCCGCTGCAGCTCCGAGTTTCCCTATTTCCCCGCCGCCCAAAAGCTGATCTCCTGGATTCAGCAGGATCGGTTTGGCCGGATCATCGAGGTGCGTGCCGGGTTCAATCATTCGAGTGACATGGATGTGAACAAGCCCATCAACTGGAAGCGGATGGTGGACATCAACGGGGAGTACGGTTGCATGGGGGATTTGGGTATCCACACCCAGCACATCCCCTTCCGTGTCGGATGGATTCCAAAAACCGTCCATGCATCGCTGAACAAGGTCGTGAGCTCCCGCCCGGACGGCAAGGGAGGCAATGCGCCCTGCCTGACCTGGGACAATGCAAGCCTGAGCTGCACGGTGGACCACGCCGAGGGCTACACTTTTCCCATGGTCCTCGATACGCGCCGTATGGCGCCGGGTATGACCAACACGTGGTACATCGAGGTCGACGGATTGAAGGCCTCGGCACGTTTTTCGACGCGGGATCCCAAATCTTTCTACTCCCTGACAAGCGGCGAGAAGGAGCAGCCTTGGTGCCGGCTCGATTTGGGGTACACTCCGGCGGTCGCCGGGATCACGGGAAGCATTTTCGAGTTCGGCTTCACCGATGCCGTGCTGCAGATGTGGGCTGCGTTCCTTTTGGAGCTGGACAGGGGAACCCCACCGGTCTTTGGCTGCTTCACACCCGAGGAGACACGACTCTCCCATGCGCTGCTCACGGCGGCCCTCGATTCCCACAAGCACGGGAGCATTGAAAAGGTTCGGGCGTAGAGCCCGAACCACATTACGGCGGCGGCCGTCGTCTTTAACGAATGACTGCGACGTCCCACCCCATGAGCGCTCCAAAGAGCTCGAGGGGTTTTGTTTCCTTGGAGTAGGTCACGGCGAGGTGATGCGTCCCACCGAGCTTGCTGTATGCGGTCAGGAACTCCGCGACCGGCAGCGGCGGGGCAAACCATCCACGCACGCTATCCTTCATGCGATCCGTGCCCGGAGCCCCGACCATGGTGGCAGGGGCGATGATGAGCCGGTAACCCGTGGCCGTGGGGGCGAGATTGACGAGTATGATGTCTCCGGCGCGGAAGCGCCCCACCACCAGGGCAGGGTTGTCCGTGACGCTGTACTGATAGTCCATCTCCCTCATGCGGGGAGCCCCTTCGAGAAGCCGTGGATTCACCTCGCCCATGTGGCTGAGATAGAGCTTGTCGTGCTCCCAGTCAGGGCAGAACATTTCCGTGAAGCTCGTGTCGGGATACCCGACGCCCAGCGCGCCCACGAGGAGGGCGGTGAGGGTATCGCCTTCTCCGGCGTACCCAATGCCGCGTTCCATGGACTTGCTCATCTCGAGAAACGGAGCGGTGGGGTAGCCCGCTTTCTTGGACATCTCCAAGAAATTGAATGTGAGCGCGGTCAGGTGCTCCTTTTCGACCCAACGACGAATCGCAAGACCGAGCTTTACCGAGCGCCGGTGAGTATCCTCGCTCACCCCATCCTTGTTGAAGCGATTTCCATCCGCAAGGACCTCGGCATCGATGTCTTTGCGGGTGATCCCGGCGACGAGCTTCTTCAGCGTTTCCGAATCCATGGCCTTGACCGAAGCGCCGATGGTCGACTTGATCTTCGCGGGGGGCACGAAAAAATCGCCCATGCCCTTGAAGGGAGTGCCCAGGGTGCCGACCTTTCCGCGCCGCATCGCCCCCGCCATGGCCACCGGCGACGCGAGGGCCGCTATGCGGTCAAGCACGTCAGAATGCTGCCAGTGACCGGCCTCGATGTGAAACGGCTTCCCGTTTCGCAGCAGGAGATTGCACATATCCTGGACCCCATGGATGCCATGGTTATACATCACTTCGTCAGGGTCCTGCTCGGGGGAGAAGGAGTACGTCGGTGTGGTGTCCAGTATGATGAGGGGCAGCTTGGTGCGAGCCAGGATGTTCGATGATTCCAGCGACGGGGAGTACGCGAGGTGCAGGGTCACCAGGGCATCGACTTTTACCGCTTCAAACGAGCGCACCGCGGCGGCAAACTCCTTTTCGATACGGCACACGGGGGCCGCCACAACATCCAGACCGCGCTTTATGAGCTCCGCGGCAATGACGCGAGGGAACTCGGCGATGCGAGGTCTGGGCGATCCCGCGTCCATATCGTCGTAAAGCTTCAGGTAAAGTGGCAGGAGCCCGATCTTCGTAGCCGCCATATCTTCCTCCTACAGTCGTGTAATGCGCCCCTCCGGTGAGATACCGGAGACAGGTGCTGTGCCTTCGAAACCCGCCGCTACATAAGATGCCTTGAGCGTTTCCCCTGGCCGAATGACGCGGGCCGTGCCGTCCTGCATAGCATCGACAACCGTCGATTGGGCAGTAGAGAACGGCTCGAGAGCGATCAGGTACGAGCGTCCGTACCAGGGAGCCGTGTAAGCTCCGCCGTACGCCTGCCAGAACCAGAGTGCCGGGAAGACGTCAAGCGGCCAGCTCATTCCGAATCCGACACCGAGCCGCTCGTTGCGCACCGCGTACCAGCCTTCGGCGATATCGGTCAATCGAATCGTGTCGGTCGTGTCAGCTTCGATCCCGGGAACCTTCCGCAGGTCGATCTTCGTTCCCGTCTTGCCGACCGCGTACGGCCAGTCAGAGGCTCCCTCCTGAAACCGGCTAACCAGAGAGAGCTGCGTGCATTGGATGCGCGCCGCGGGCAAATCGATCGTGCACCCTTCCTCGATGAAGGGCGCCCCGAGGGCGGGGTGCTGGCCCCACATCACGGGCAGAGCGACGCGGCCCTCGTTCGTGATCGCTTCGGAGAAAAACAAGGCTCCAACGCCACGAATGAGAGTGAGCTCCTTTTCAATGAAGAAGGGCGTGCGGCATGTGCGCACCTGAAAGCGGACGCAGATCCGCTCTGGAGAGTCTTCAATGATCGAGTAGTCCCACGGCAGGGTCGGGGTCTCGCCGTGCGCCCCGAAGGGCATGCCCTGATATTCACAGGAGTTCCCGCCCGTCGGGAAGCAATCCTGCCACCCTCCCTCGTAAAAATCGAGGAACGCGCTCCCCGCGGTGTGCGAGGTGGCGACATAGGTCGCGGGATTGCGCACCCCCCAAGGCGAGTGCCAGAGGAAATCGACGTCCTTCGGCTTGAAGAGAAGCTCAAAGACGTCCGTTCCCTTGTCCGCCAGTACCCCCGCGCGCAGGAGCTCGTTCTCCAGGCTCAGGGTCCTGAGCCCGCGATACTGGTACTCGCGGATGCGACATCCGAAATTGCGCTCGTGCGTGTAAAAGATCACGTGCTCACCGCCTTGCAGGACTGGAGATATTCATTCAGCCTCGAACGGGCTTCATCCGCCCCCGAGCCCGGCTCGATCCGGCTGGACCGGGGCTTCATCGCGTCGGAGAGCGCCAGAAGATCCGCATGAGGCTCTACCAACGAGCGCGCGAGCATGGCCGCGCCGAGAGAGCTTGTTTCCGCTTCCGCCACGCAGTCAACGGGAAGGCCCGTCGTGTCGGCGATGATACGCGGGGTGATCTCGCTCGTTGCCGCCTTTCCGCACATGACGAGCCTGCGCACGTTGACCCCACCCTGACGCATCATGTCGAGGTAGCGGCCAAGCTCGCAAGCGAGGCCCTCTACGAGCGCGCGCAAGACGTGGGCAGGGGTATGGCCGAGCCGAAGACCGTCTATCCTGCCGGCGGTGGCGGGCGGAACACCCGCCGCACCGAGATCCGAGAGAAGGGGGCGAAAACGCAGACCGCCGCTTCCCGGCGGGGCTCCGGCCATGAGGGCATCGGTCTCCTTCACGCTCATGCTCCCCCTGTTGAACAGCCTGGTAGCCCAGGTGATGCAGGCGCCGCCATTAACCATTGAAAGCATCTGCCCGTAGGTGTCAGGCGCGGGGTGCCGACAAACCAGGGCGATGCCGCCGGCGGGCGCATCGAGGGTGGCAGACAGAGCCAAAAGAACCCATGCCGTTCCGGCCCCGAGCATCGTGTCGCCGCTGCGAACCACTCCGCAACCCATTGTGGCCGCGTACTGGTCGTGCACCGCCGGACCCACGGGGATGCCCGCCGGCAGACCGACGGAAGCGGCGATGTCCGGCAACATCACTCCCGCCTGCCGATTGACGGGAAGCAGGTCAGGGAGGAGCTCGCGGCGGATTCCTAGGAGCGCGAGCAGATCATCGTCTTCGCGGCCCAACGACGGATTATAAAGCCCGGCCTCGGACAGACTTGTTCCGTCATGGGCGCGGCGGCCGCACAACCGCCCGACGACGAAATCTCCTACCCAGCT
>Ga0265329_10001169_pt1 | contig 12908 bp, 7 predicted proteins | sample 41627metaG_FD_202091 | JGI IMG/M metagenome (GOLD analysis project Ga0265329, IMG submission 202091) | Rhizosphere microbial communities from Carex aquatilis grown in University of Washington, Seatle, WA, United States - 4-16-27 metaG | ecosystem: Host-associated > Plants > Roots > Rhizosphere >...
GCCCCCATGAGCGTGCAGTTACCCCCGCCATGCATGACGATCGAATAAACCCTCACTGTAAGAGTCTGGCCGGCCGAGTCCGCGGCGAACTTTATTGTATGCACGTCCGCGGTGCCGACACCGTAATCGTCCAGGCTCTCGTCAACATATTCTGTTCCACCCCCATCACTGAGCGTGGCCTCAACGTGGACCCTCGAATTCCATCCTCCCGCATAAACTCTGAGAAACTTGGTAGTCGTGTCAGCAGCCACGGTGAACTCAAAGCCGTTGTCCAAGCCCGAGATGTACACGCCCGTGGTCGTGCCGTCGATGCCCGCTGTGGGCGTGCCATCAGTCCAGGAAAAGGCGGTCGCGGCATTGCCAAATTGAGACACCTCGGAACCGTCCCCGCTGATCGCTGTGAAGTTGCTGATTTCGTTCACGACCGGCGACTTCTGATCGAAATCCGTTGGAGTCGCCAAACCCCAGTGGGTCCAGTCGAGATTCCCCTCAGCCGTCAGGTCGACCGCCGCCGGCGCGATCGCCTGGTTCCCGACCAAAACTCCGGCAGTCGCCGCGCCGCTGAGAAAGCATGCGCTGGCCACGCAGGCGAGCAACATGTGGTGCGTTGTTTTTGTTTTCATAGAATCCTTTCACACTTCTGAGATGTGGTAGTCCCGTTGTTCGTCCTCTCCTATGGTGGTTCGCAGCCCATTCTAGTTTGTGACGTTCCATCCGAGATTGACCAAGGTTATCGGGGTTTCCCAGAGGGTGGCTTAACCAGCCGTCCCTCAGAACTGCCACTCCTCAGTGCCCCGGCGTCAGGCGTCCTCCTTACCCTCGCCAGAAGGAGCTCGATCTCCTCTCGCTTGGGCGCAGAAGGCTGAGCCCCCACCCGGGTCACTGAAATCGCCGCGGCCGCATTGGCAAAACCTACCGCATCAAACAGCGCTCGGCCCTCGCCAAGGGCGACCGCCAGCGCGCCGTTGAAGACGTCTCCGGCCGCGGTGGTATCTACCGCCTTCATCCTAAAGCCAGGCACCAGCCACTGCTCGGCGTTCGTCGCCACAAACGCGCCACGCGCCCCAAGCGTCAGAATCACCGTCTTGACCCCACGTTCGCGAAGCCGGCCAGCGGCTCGTGCTGCCGTAGCCTCGTCGGTAACCGTGATGCCAGTGAGCAGTTTGGCTTCGCTCTCGTTTGGCGTGAGAATAGAAACCAGCTTGAGGAGCTTGTTCGGCAGAACCTGCGCCGGGGCCGGATTCAAGATCACAGGCACGTTCGCTCGGGCCGCCAGCTCGGCCGCGGCTACAACCGTTGCCACTGGTATTTCCAACTGCATCATCACCACCCTCGCCCCGGCAATCGCAGCGTTGGCCTTTCTCACATCACCCGGCAAGAGCCGGCTGTTGGCGCCGGACGCCACCGCGATACTGTTCTCGCCGTCCTTGGCCACGAAGATGAGCGCCACGCCAGACGGCGCGCTGGGATCGCGAGTTACATGCCGAACGTTGATGCCATCCTCAACAAATCCGCCCACCGCCTTTTCTCCGAAAACATCGCGTCCAACCCGCGCAACGAAGGTAACCTCCCCGCCCGCCCGCGCGGCCGCAACCGCTTGGTTGGCCCCCTTGCCTCCAGCGGCCGTGGCAAATTCGCCACCAAGGATCGTCTCGCCCGCCTGCGGGATGTGCTCGAGCTTGATGATCATGTCGGTGTTCGAGCTGCCCACCACCACAATTCTCGGTTTGACCAGGGATGTTGCTTTCACAATTGCATTCGCCCTTCACCCGACCATCTTCCGCAGATGCGTCTCTCCTGACCGCCCCATCACACCGGGAGCGCGCGCCGCGCCGCAGGAGGCTCGCACCATCAGGCGCGTTGGTAGGATCACTTGTCTGACCAGCCTTTGCGGGTTCTTAAGACGTTCTAACAACAGCTGTGCGGCTGCCGCGCCTAGTTCCTCAGCCGGTTGCGCCACTGCCGTAAGGGGGGGGCGAAGCGAAATGGCCCACGGCATGTCATCGAAACAGACCACCGCGATGTCCTCCGGGATGCGAACCCCACGTTCATGGATCGCCTGGAGCGCCCCTAAGGTCATCAGGTTGTTGGCCACCACCACCGATCTGGGTGGCCTCCCCATGTCCAGGAACCGGCCCATCGCCTCGTATCCGCCCTGCTGCCGGAAATCGCTGTGGATGATAAGCCCTTCCCGCACCCCAACCCCGGCACTCCGGAGTGCGTCTTCATACCCCCCTAGCCGTTCCCGCGTGACGTTAATCCCCTCCGGCCCGTTCAGCAGAGCCACCTCCCGATAGCCCAAAGATAACAAGTGGTTCACCGCTTGCCGCATCCCCTCCCGATTGTTCGAGCAAACCAAATCCACTTCCAATCCGCCCGGCGAACGGTCTATCGCCACCATCGGGATGTCCCAGGTCCGGAGCGATTCATAATTCGTTCCTTGCCGGTCGCCCGGTATGAAAACCAGCCCCGCGACTCCTTCACCCCTCAGCAGCCTCAATTGCTCCTGTTCCCTCTCCGCCCGGTCGTCGGAATGCGCCAACAGCAGCGTGTAGCCCGCCCCATAAAGTGCGGCCTCAACCCCATGCACCACTCCTGTGAAAAATGGGTTCTGCAAGTCCGGGATGATCACTCCCACTACCTGCCGGTGACCCAACCGCAGCCCGCGCGCCAGCCGGTTGGGATGGTAATCCAGTTTGGCAACCGCCCGGGAAACCCGATTGCGTACCTCTTCGGCCACCCCATTTGAACCTGCCAGCACACGCGACACCGTCGCAGTCGAGACCCCTGCCTCGGCAGCCACTTCCTTGATCGTAATCGCACTACTCGGATTCGACAGCTTAAGCGGGGTCGATCGTTTCATGGATTATGGTCTTGTAAACGTTTACAGATAAACTGTCAATGATACGTTTATACATTTTTCAACTACTTATCCCAAAATGGTTTACGACATGTTATCGATTACCACTTTAAGCCCGAATCGGATTAAATGGCTGCAGATCGATTTGAACTCCGGCACCGGCTCATTCAACATCCCCTCCGCGCTCCACGAGCTTCCCCCTTCTCCCCGAAATGGGTACAGTAGCATCAGCCTTTTTCAGGCCGCGCCTTGGCAATCGCCGGCACGGCCGACTTTAACGGAAATCATACTGATGAAATCCTTCGATAGCTTGACTGAACGCGAGGTTATCGCCCTAGCCATCACCTTGGAGGAGCAAGACGGACGGATTTATGCCGACTTCGCGGACGGTCTAAAAGACGACTACCCCGAACAGGCCGAGAAATTCCAAGCGATGCGGGCTGACGAAGACAAGCACCGGCAGCGCCTATTTGACCTCTATCGCGAACGTTTCGGCGAACACCTTCCCCTGATCCGGCGCGAAGATGTTCGCGGCTTCGTGAAAAGGCGCCCGGTTTGGCTGGTCAGGCCGCTTGGCCTGCGGGCTGTTCAGCGGACCGCCGAATCCATGGAAGTGGAAACCCGGCGCTTTTACGAGGCCGCCGCCAAGCGAACCACCGACCTCGCCATCCGCGAACTCCTCAACGGCTTGGCCGAGGAGGAGCGGCATCATGCAATCACCGCCGAACGCATCTCTCATTCGAAGTTGAGTGAAGACGAAACCGCACGCAAAGATCGCCTTTTCTTGCTTCAGGTAGTCCAGCCAGGGCTCGCCGGATTGATGGACGGATCGGTCTCCACCCTCGCCCCATTGTTTGCAGCCGCCTTTGCCACGGGAAAGAGCTGGGAGACGTTCCTGGTTGGCCTGGCAGCAAGCGTGGGAGCCGGTATCAGCATGGGCTTCGCCGAAGGGCTGTCCGATGACGGGAGCCTCACCGGCCGCGGTCATCCCTTCATCCGTGGAATCGTGTGCGGCTTGATGACCACGCTCGGTGGTCTTGGACACACCCTGCCTTATCTGATCCCTCAAATGAAAACCGCCACAGCCGTGGCGGTCGCTGTGGTTATGGTGGAGCTGGGATGCATCGCCTGGGTGCGGCACAAGTTCATGGACACGGCTTGGGGACCCGCCATCTTCCAGGTTGGCCTGGGCGGGGCTCTGGTATTCCTCGCCGGCGTGTTAATTGGAAGTTCCTGACCTGCTCAAGTTCAGACTCATTCGGAGCGGAACCCTACGACCTCGCGCTCCGCTCTGCGTGACCATGCACGCAGGTTTACGAAGCTGCGGCCCGGAGGGCCATGTGATAATAGCCCAAGGCCTTCCGCCGTGGGTTCGCAGATTGGGATTGGTGTTCGTCCCGTAGGGACGGCTGATGCTGCTCCCGCAAATACCGCTCGTCCAAGGCCACGCGGCGTTTCCTGAACGAGGCGAGCGAAAGATCCGTTTCCATCCCAAGGTTCCGTAAAGTTCTTGCGCCCGGCTCCGCCACACTGCCTTCTTCACTGTTTCTCCCTCGTTCTGTCGCCAGATTGTTTCACTTGCCCCGTGGACAATCGTCGCCTGAATGCCTCTAGTACTGAGGATGAATGGGCTGAGCGGCGAAACCGAATCTCGCCGCCCTACGCCCGTGCTCAAAACCTGGTAGCCATGCTTTATCCATTGATATTTCACCCCATTCTCCAGCAGCGCGTCTGGGGCGGACGCGCCCTCGAACGGTTGTTCCACAAGGACCTTCCGCCAGCGCCAACGCCAATCGGTGAGTCCTGGGAAATCTCCGATCAGCCCGACGCCGTGAGCGTGATCGCTAACGGCCCGCTCGCGGGAAAAGACCTCCGCTTTCTCATGGATTCCCAGCGCGATGCCTTGCTCGGCGAGAGCAGTGGTGCCGCAGGCCGATTCCCGTTGTTGATCAAACTGCTCGATGCGCAACAGCCACTCTCCCTGCACGTACATCCTCCGGCCTCAATCGCAGCTTTTCTGAATGGCCATCCCAAGACGGAAATGTGGTATGTCGCGGAAGCTCGGCCAAACTCGGAGCTCCTCGCCGGCCTTAAGCGCGGCATCACTCGAGAAGGATTCGCCGCCCGCTTAACGGCTGGGTTCGTCGCCGATTGCTTTCATCGCCTCCATCCCAAGGCCGGGGATGCCCTGTTTCTCCCCGCCGGTCGCGTCCACGCGCTCGGCGCGGGCTGCGTCGTCCTCGAGATCCAGCAGAACTCCGACACCACTTTCCGGGTCTTCGATTGGAACCGCCTCGGCTTAGACGGCAAGCCCCGGCCGCTTCACCTCGAGCAAGCACTCCAATGCATCGATTTCACTGACTCGGAGCCCGAACTGATCCATGCGCCACTCCGGCGCCGTCGCGGCCTGCGCGAGCGGACCCTCGTCAACAGCCCAATGTTCCAGGTCGACGAGTGGCACGGTGAGACGGGCGCAATGGTCCCGTTCTCCCCCATCGGCCGGCCGACAATCGTAGGCGTCGTTTCAGGGCACCTCAAAATCCACGATCAACGTTCCAACGAACTTGTGCGCCTCGGCGCGGGTCAATTCTGCCTTATCCCCGCCTGCGTGGAGGACGTCGACTTGTATTGTGAATCCTCCTTGGTCTGTCTCATGACTCGACCAGGGGTAACCGTTCAACCAAGGCGAGAACGAGAAAGCATCGACCTGGCAACCCCTGCCGCTCCGTGGGAGGTCTATGCTGCCAGGGCGCCATCGACGGAAATCAGCAAATCTCGCGTTGTTCAAACCTGGGAGCGGCTCAAAGGCGCCCTGTCCCAGCGATTCAGCTATTCACCGTTGATCCAGTTAGCCATCACCAGTGTCTGGGTCCGCCTGATGATCGCCTCCGCTTTATGCTTCGTCCTTTTTCTCACGCTATTCCTCCCCAAGATCTGGCGTGTGACCCCGCCGGGTTTTCTGCCCGTGGTCAGGATCAGCGGACTGGATCGAGCCCAAGCATTCATGCTGGGCCGCAGCGCTCAACAGGCCACTTCCGAAAAACGCTACGCCGCGGCGGCTTATGCCTGGCAGGCCGCTCTGGCCAACAACCCTGCCGACCCCAACCTCGTCCGTGGCGAGATCCGGACCGCACTCCAAAATGAAACGTCCGACCCCCAAAACAGTCTCCAGGCCGTTCGGAATTCCTTCTGGCTCCTCAAGCTGACCAACACCAACCGTGATGACTTGGAGCTATGCGTCAAACTCTACGAACGCCTTAACCTCTACTCGGTAATCGGGCGACTCTTGGAGCCCTTATCCAAATCGCTGTCCGGTCCTCTCGAGGCCAGCTATATGAAAATGTTGTTCTTCCAACAAGATTGGTCTTCCTTCGAGTCCCGGTGGCAAGCCCGCACCGCAGCCGGCCAGAACGATCCCGAACTCAGCCTGTTCTGGTGGGCCTACCGGGCGGGATGGAAATCAGACACTGGACCGGTCGACGCGTTTGGCCAGCTCGAGGCTACGGCCTCGGGCCATAGCCCATCAGCCCTCATCGCCAACCGCCTCATGTTGGTCGTTTGTCTGCAACGTCAGGCAAGCTCACCGGCTGAGACGGCTCTACGCCGACTCGAAAGCGCCGGATCCGATCGAGTTACCGACCACACGCTCTACTGGGCGACCCTGGCTGCCGACGGAAAAAAAGACGAAGCCAAGAGGCTCGCTGAAGCATTCACGGGCGAGCCCACCACCGCCGTCGAGGCCAACGCTCTCGTCCAAAGCCTGCTCACCCTGGATTTGGGAGATCGTGCGCTGCGGCTCTTACAGGAGCGTCTGAGCACGCTCGGCGCTGCTGACGAGCTTTGGGTCACGCTGGCAAACCTCCTCATCGAGCGCCAGCGTTGGGATGATCTGCGCGTGCTGGCCGTCAAAATCCGCGACCAGGAAAGCGTTCGCGATGAACTGGAGGCCTATAGCTATTACCTGGAAGGCCGCGCGGCAATCGCGGGCGGCCGCAGCGCGCCGGCCCAGGCGGCCTTCGACCAGGCAGTCGCAATCCACTCTCCCAACCCCTCGGTCGCTCTCATCATGGCCAAGGGGCTGCTGAAACTGGAATACCCCGCCCAAGCCAAGGCACTCCTGGCCGGGCGCGAGAAGGAATTGGGGGAGCGTGAAGACTATTGGCAAACGGTCTTCGACGTCGGTCTCCGTCTTAAAGACCCTGACTTCGTCGTCGAAGGAGCCAGGAGACAGTATGAGGCCCACCCCGGTGACTTAACCTGCGTGAACCGCTACGCTGCGGCACTTTTGGCCACGCGACTCCGGGAGGAAGAGGCGGTCAAACTCACGCTGGAACTGGTACGCGCCAGCCCGAACTCACTCGCCGCCGTCATTAACCATAGCATGGCCCTCCTGCTCAATCACCGGACCAACGAAGCAGCCGCGCTCTTAGACAGAGTCGACCCCGACCACTTGCACGGTGGGGAATCGGCTGCCTACCATTTGGCGTTCCTTGAACTTTGCCTCCAACGTGGACGGCACGAACTCGCCCGCCAGGAATTAGCCAAGATCCCGTCGGACTACCTGTTTCCTCGGCGAAAGGCCTGGTTGGACCAGTGCCAACTAGCGCTCCGCTCGCCCTAGCCCTGAACGGCTCGGCCAGCCGCCTCCCAACTTCGCAGGAGGCGCTGGCCGAGTCTGATTACCAACTTCTGGAGACGCAGCTTCTCTACTCGTCCTTCGGAATCTGGACGACAGTGCAAGAAGTGTTGCCCGATGAATCGGTCACCACGAGCACGGGATTTCCCTTGGTCGTGATTTTAGCCGCAAGACCATTGGATCCCCGTTTCACACTGGCGTGCACCTTATTGCGGCTTAGCGTGACCTTCGCGCCCGGCGCATACGGGCCTGCGACGAATGTCCCGCCGCATTTGCCTTCTGCAGAGTCTTTAACATAGATCTGCAGGGCTGAGCCGTCGCAGTTGTCGCTGGCCTGGAGCGTCCAAACCACGTCGCCATCATCGTCATCTTCATGCTCTCCGCCTTTTCGATTTCGCGAATCCTTCCTCGACGCAGACGCAACCGGCGCCTCGGTGTCATTCACCGTCACGGTGAAAGTGCAAGTCGCCGAGCCGAGCGTGTTAGAGGCCACGCAGTTCACCACGTTAACGCCTTTGGCGAAGTCGAATGGCGAGCTGATTGCCACCCCGTTCAATGTGCATACTACCGTCGGCGTGGGACGGCCCGAGGCTGCTGCCACGAAACCATACAAGGCCGAGCATTGTCCTGGGTCGGTTCCCAACGTGATATTCCCAGGACACGCGGTAAACGCGGGCTCGGGGAATGCATCAACATTGAAACTAAGAAGCTGGCGAACAGGATTCTTGACTGGATCATATTCCAGGAAGCTGTTCTGCGCCGTCGAATTGATTCCGAACGAAGAAACCGTCAATATCCTGCCGTCTGCGCTCACATCGAAGATTGTGTAGTTAAAGGTGTCAGGCGAGTAGAAATCCACCGGCTGGCGTAGTGCATCGGCGCTTGGGTCGCCATCGCGCATCACCCCGAAGAGACCGGGATAATCTGGATCGAGGCCTAACGGATCAACGCCCGCGGCCGCTTGTGCGCCGGCGAGGCTGTCGGCGATCGCCTTGATGTTCCCGAACGAGTGGTCGGTGATCCCATCGGGCCCGGTTGCGCCCAGCGGCCCATCAACCACCGAAATACAATGCGGCACCCGGACATAAGTCGATTGGTCCTCGGTGGCGCCTGTGGGAGAATAGAGCAGTTCATTGATACGGTTCTGATGGTCGTCCGTAGCAAGGAACACCACGTTGAGGATGTGATTGTCCGCAATGAATTTGAGCAGAGCATTCCGCTCAGCACGGTATCCGCCCATGTACGATTTGCCGCCGTCGCTGTTCACCGCGGTCAGGGTGCCGGAAAGCGCCCCGCCAATCGGGCCGAGCTGATCGATCGGATCCGAGACCGCCACAAACTTCCACGGTGTGCCCGCGTTCTGGGCGCCGAGCAGCGTTTGTTCAAGCCAGGCCAGCTGGGTCGCGCCAAACATCGTGCGATTGGGATTGGCCGCGCGAATGCCTGTATCATCCGCGTTGGCCGCCGTCTTCATCCGGATATCACGGTAGCTCCGATCGTCCGTGTTGATGAAGATGGCGTTCAAGCCCCACTGCTGTGCGAAGAACAGTGGCGGTGTCCCATCACTGCGCGGGTCTGTCACCGGCGAACTGATGAACCCGCGCTCCCGCACAGGCTGATAATTGAGATAAACCTGCTGCAGCGTCTCAAAGCCGGCGCTCTTGTTCATGAAGCTGCCAGTGGTATTGACATCGTTAGCCGCCACCCGCGCGTCCACACCGGCGCCGGTCGGCATGTCCCCCACCGGACCTCCAGCAGCCGCCCCACCGTTGATGTACTGCCGGTTTCCCAACTCGTGATTGTCGTACAGCGTGTAGTTGCCTTGGGAGGCGAAAAGCGTCTGCAGGGAGTTCTGCCCGCCAGCGTGCACCGGCAGGAATTGTTCCCGGTACTTCCGGGAATAATCGGTGAAAAGCTGTGCCTGCGTCGCGCCGCTCGATGAGGGCGCCGGAATGGAACCGCTCACCGCCACCGCGGGTGAGCCGCTGCTGGCCGTTTCGTAAATCGTGTCACCGCACCAGAGGAAGAAATCCAGCCCGAGCGCCTCGAAGTCATGTGCCAGGGCGTACGGCCTCATCAAACCATCCGCATCGCCGCTGAACGCGAAATGCACGCGTGCCGCGGTGCTCGCATCGGGCGCCGTCTTGAACGTGCCCGTGGTGCTCACCAGGGCCAGCGGCGCAGGCCCCACAAACCGGTAATAATACCGCGTCCCTGACTGCAGCCCAGCCGCGCTGATCTTCAAAATGTTGTCCTTGGTCGGATCCGTGTTGCCTGAGTAACTTTGCACAACGCTTGCGAAACTCGAATCCGTCGCCAGTTGCAGCGTTAAGGGCACCGATGCCCCCTGCGGCTCCGAGACCCGTGTCCAGAGGATCGCTCCGGAACTGGTAGCGTCCCCCGCCGCAACTCCGGTGAACGTGAAGCCCGGAGCAAATGCAACCCCGCGAAGCACTTCACCATAACCGGCCGTTTTCAACGTCACGAATTGTTCCGACGCCGCCTGAGTAGCGTTGGTGAACGCCAGAGTATCAGTAATCGCAACCAGCTTGTTCGGGTCTGCTCCCTGATCGCCCGAACTGCTGATCGTCGAGGTGATCGCATAAATCGTCGCGATTCCATAGCCATTTACTTGGCCCACCAGGTTGCGCAGCCCATCGGTGGCGGGGTTAAGAGCAGTGGGATAGACCTCGCCGTTCGGCCCGTTTGCTACTGCATACTGAACTCCGAGGTTCAGACCGTTTTGGAGCGTATACGCAAGCTGCCACACCCCGTTGACCCGAACCCACTTCTGAAGTCCCGACTTGGTGTCTGTCGCCGCATCGGCCGCCTTTCCATCGCCTTCGTCGGCCACGTACAAAGTGTCCGCGTTCGCGAACCAGATCCCAAACGGGAAACGCGCGCTCGAACCCTTCGCCAGACCCGTATAGAACCCGGGCAGAATCGTGAAGGACGTTGTCCCAGCGTCCGCCAGCCCGGGCAAGGAACCTGTCGCACCCACCTGGTATACGGTGTTGATTCCATTGCCACCGCTGCCTTTCGTGACAAAAAGCGTGTTCCCAAACACCCGCAGACCACGAAAATTGTCGTCCTTCCCCGTCTTATCGGGAGCGTTGTTGTAAGGTGCCTGCGCGATCGAAAACCCGCGCTGGTAACCCGTGCTGCTCCCGGAAACGCCTTGCACCTGGCCGACCACAACCGTGTCGCCGCTGGCCCCATCAGGAATCATCTGGACGCCCGTGTCCTCGCTTAACATGCTCAAGGTCGCTCCCGTCGGGCCGGAGCCGGAATTCCCCGCATTGCCAGCCAGGTAATAATTCCCGCTGGCCAGCACCACCGCCCGGCCATTGTTGCCGCTATAGGCGTTGACCGGCGTGACTAACAATGTCCCGTCATAGTTGACCTTCGCGATGGCCCGTTGAGAGGTGCCACTCACCGGATCTGTCGGATCGACATGATTGGGGGTATTCGAGTTTGAGACATCCAAAGCGTTGACTGGTGCGGCATAGCCCAGGAACGTCACCGCGGTGCCATCGGCGGACAGGTTGATCGCCAACTCCGACTTCGACGAGAAGCTGGTCACGATCTGCGCTGGGTCCACCGCCATCGTCCCCACGACGACTCCCCCGGTCGTAATATCGTCCACGTAAATCGGGGATGTTACTCCAAAGCTGCCATCGATCGTGTCGTTATTAAAAACCGAAGGGTACGTCCCGTCCGCGATTGCCACCCCGCCGCCTGGCAGGGGTTGGCCGATGGATACCGTCGCCGCGGTGCCCATATACACGCTGCGCGTAAGTAACAGATCACCCGGCGCGAACGCCATCGCAGCGGGCTGCTGGCCACTACGGACCGACCCGCCGATACCCACCGCAATCATGATCACTGAAACCGCCGCGAGAGGGTACCGCCGTTCCGATTTCACGCTGGTGGCTGGGGCTGTATTCGCCCGGCTCCTTGATTCACTGGTTTCGCGCATAGCTCGTGCTTCCTGGTTGGTTCCGATGCTTGTCAGCTCTTGTTGACAACAACCTGGTCTTGTGACCCGCCGATTCGTTGCCGCAACGCGAGTGAGGTTAGGGGTTTTGTTTCAATTGACGGCCCGAGAATAGGCCCTGGGACTATTATTGCCTTCAGCGAGCGGACATCGAATGACACGATTGCGACTTGCCGCTAAAACCCCCGCGCAGCCCTATCTACAAGTCGAATCAACACTCCCTGTACGCAGTCAGAATCACTCCGTGACACAATCGTTGCACGCGCTATCGCTCCCCCGTCTCTATACACAGCTACCTAAAGCCGTGGCGCCGGGTTAAGCCACCCGCCCGACAGGGGCTTGTAGACCGCGTACCCGAACGCGGCGGAACTTGTGACGATGCGTATATCTATCTCCTATTGCCTGTGTGGCAGATGATCTCGGTTCCAGAGGCTGATCGCGTCGTCAGAGTAGAAATTGAAAAACTTTTGCGGCCGCTGATGTTCCACGTGCGCATCGCAAAACACCATGTTCCATCGGCCACCGTGCCGGTCCGTCATAGCCCTCACCTCCGGAAGCGGCGGCGGCGGTTGCGGAGGAAACCCCGGCATAACGACCCACCACGTGGTGAACTGCGGCGCCCAGGACGCCCCAAAAACCCCCGACACTCCACCGATGGGGTAGACCGTTGAATCCCCTACCGCGATCATCTGGCTTGGACTGCTCAGCGCGCTCGCACGTACCGCCACCGGCCCGTTGCTGCCCGTGCCCCACCCCAGCCCGCCGTCCGTAAAGAAGAAAACCCCTGACCCTTGGAGCTCGCCAGGATGTGCGTTGTACGCGTAGCTCCCATAAAACGGAATCTGAAAGCCGCTCACGTAGGCTCCGCGAACTCGATCGTATTCCGGACACGTGTAAACCGATTTCCCTGGACCTGAGGTATGTTTTCCGGTCGCGAAACTGTAGTTATCGGCCGGCAGCGGGTCCTTCACGTAGGGGCGCAACAAATCGATCCAAGACTGCAGATGCGATGCGGGCATCGGGGTAGGTGCGAAGAAGGTTGGGAAGGTGCCTGAATCGTCCGCGTAAAGTTGCAGCCCAATTCCCTGTTGGCGGAGATTGTTCTCGCAGACAACGTTGTTCCCCGCCCTCTTGGCACGGCTCAACGCAGGGAGAAGGAGTGCTGCCAGCACCGCGATAATGGCGATGACCACCAGCAGTTCAATCAAGGTAAAACCCTCCCGCAAGGGCCGAATCTCCCCACCGATCACACCTGTCCCTCGATTTGTTCGCATGGCGCAAATAGCCGGGTCTCCATTAAACGCCAATGGGGGCCGCTGTAAGCCGCAAGTTACGCCGGTAATCGCAATTCGCAAGAGCGAAACGAACCCAACCATTTCATTCTGGGAGATCGATTACCACCAACGGAAGTTGTG
>Ga0265329_10001174_pt1 | contig 12876 bp, 9 predicted proteins | sample 41627metaG_FD_202091 | JGI IMG/M metagenome (GOLD analysis project Ga0265329, IMG submission 202091) | Rhizosphere microbial communities from Carex aquatilis grown in University of Washington, Seatle, WA, United States - 4-16-27 metaG | ecosystem: Host-associated > Plants > Roots > Rhizosphere >...
GCCAAGGAATAGAACCGATGCAATGCGCGTCATAGTGGGGTCGATTTATACCGCGCCATGGTTTTGGACGCACCGAAAAAAGAACCCTGCGGCGGATTGCTGCCAATCGAAGAATCTGACCTATACTATCGCCCCGTCGCCCGACTGGGCTTCACCATAGAGAAGGAGTGTTCGTACATGGAGAACCTGGGTACATTGGTCATCGCTGGCTTTCTTGCAGTCGCGCTTGGGTGCAGCAATGGTGGGGGTGGCTCGACCCCCTCAGGCGGTAGCAGTACTGGCGGTGCACGTGCATCAGGGGGCAGCGGTTCGGGCGGGATGACTGCGGCGGGCGGCAGCGGCGCGGGCGGAATGTCTGCCACGGGCGGCAGCGGCGCGGGCGGAACGACGACTGCGACGGGCGGTAGCGGCGCGGGCGGGGCGACGGCGACGGGCGGCAGCGCTGGCAGCAACGGCACCGATTCGTGTCCTCTGCCGAACTGTCTCAAGTCTCTTGCCCCGGACTGTGCCGAGAGCGGCGATTGCACCACCCAGACGGACTTGTCCACCGACAACTGGAACACCTGCTACACAAACGGAATCACGGAAAGAGTGATCAGCAACACATCGACCTCTGGCAGGACCGTGACCGTGAAGAAGGGAAGCTCGACCTGCTTTTCGACGGCGTTCAACCAGAACGACGTGATTGCCGGTACCGGAGCCATCACGGTGACGAACGCTTCCGGCACAAAGGTGGCGAGCGTGACGATCGACGCCACGAGCAACCTCTACACGGTCACTTGCACGGGTGGTCAGGCGGTAGTCCTCGACCAGTCTTGCTTCAATGTCTATCCGGTGTCCGCGCTCATGGGCTCGGGCTGTGATGAAGGCGCGTGCGTGCCGTAGCTTCAGGCAAAAGAACTACTGCATTCCTTCCCACATCAGCAAGAACGAACCCACGCCGTGCGGGTCGTTCGATGCGGTCGCGTGGCTGAGATAGTCCGTCACGGCGGCCGAGGCGTTGAGGCCCGTGCAAATCTTCGCAATGGTGGTCTGGTTGGTTGCGTTCTTGGTCACCATTTGCATGACGCCATTGAAACCCTTGGTGGCCACAGCGGCGTAGCTCGCATCCAGCAGCCCGTGTTGATAGGCCCACCAGATGGCCAAGCTATACATGCTGGAGCAGGAGGTCTCGACCCAGTCTCGCGAATCCGTTCCCATATCGACAACCTGGAACCACCGTCCCGTGACCGGATCCTGGTACTTGGCCACGGCCGTGAGGAGGTCTTTGAGAGTCGACTCTATCTGAGGACGACCCGGATCGTCGGCAGGCAGCATTTCAAGGGTCATCACGCTTGCCAATGAGAACCATCCCATGGCTCGGCCCCAGCTTATTTCGTTGGTCTTGCTGGCTGTCTTCGACCAAGTTGCGACGCCGCTGTCATCGTAGGCATGCCAGAAAAGACCGGTCGCCGAATTCTTCAGGTGCGACGCCGTGACACTCAGGTTGGTGACCGCGATTGGGTACACCGTCGGATCGTTGAAAACCGTGGCGTAGCGAGTGAGGAACGATAGCGACATGAATACTCCGTCACCCCAAAGCTGGTGGTCACGAGTCCCATTGTTGGCGTGCCAGAAGGCGCCATTCACGGTGGGGTAGGTATCGAAGATCCTTCGCGTCGCATCCGCAGGAGCTTTGTAGCTAGCCGTTTGCGTGAGTTCGTAGGTGTCGCACAACGCGGCCATATGCATGACGTTGTCGAGGCTGGAACCGTCGGCGACGCCCCACTTGCCCACCGATGTCGTCAAGAACGTGAGATAGGTCGGGTCCTTGAGCCGCTTATAGGTCTTGTACATCCCGTGCAAGATCAGCCCTTCGGGATAGGTGGAGCCAAGGAAGGTCTTGCCCGCTATTTGCGTGTCGATCACGGCCTTGCCCCAGTCGAATCCAGTTTGCGAAGCCGGACCAGGACCGCCGATGAGCGTGCTGCCACCCACCCCGCTGCCGCCGCCGCTTCCGGTTGTGCCACCGTTCCCTCCGCCGCCAGTCGCGCCACCTGAGGCGTTGCCGCCTACCGCCCCGCCGGTCTTTGTTGTACCTCCGGTTGCACCACCTGCGGCGCTGCTCCCTGCCGTGCCGCCTGTTCCAACGGTTCCGCCACTGCTGATCGCTATGCCACCGATCGCTCCACCTGTAACCACGACGCCGCCTGCTGGGCCGCCGGCTTTCCCGCCAGTGGCCGCGCCACCGGCACTGCCCGTCGCGCCACCAGCTGCCCCGCCTGTGGCCGCGCCACCGCTTGCCGTGCCGCCAGTTCCAACACTTCCGCCACTGCTTGGTATCGTTGCGCCACCTGTCCCTGCGGGGGTGCTTGAAAACCCGCCTGCCCCGCCGCCGGTGCCTGGGGATCCACCGGCACTCGGTCCAGCGCCACCACTCGTGGCAACGGTGCCTCCCGTCGCCACGGGATTGCTCTTTGCCGATGAGCAGCCGGCGGCAGCCCCCAGCGCCAAGAGAATCGAGAACTGTGCAACAACAGGAAACCGTTGGGCGGTCTTCGTAAACATCCGCCCATAATAACACTACTTCCCGGAACGGGATCTCGTGTCTTGGCCCGTGGTGGGTTCGAGAATCATGCGATGGCGGGCACAGTCGAAAATGATCCGAAACTTGCTCAAGGTTCCACCGCCCAGGATACCCGCGATGCGATGCCCGGCCATCACGCCGCCATGCACTCGCCTCTACTTCCAGCGTTCCACCGAAGATGGTCCCATGGCGACCGGCAAGTATCAAGTGGATCTCCGGCCGTTCTGGCAACTGCGCGCACTACCAAGGCACGGCGGCCAAACAGATCGTCCACTTGACCATAGAGCTAGCGCACCACCTCGGGCGCTATCGTGCTAGCTTGCGGAGCAGCTGCCGCAAGGCACTTGACGACCACCGGAAGGAGAGCGCATGGACTACCCGCAGCCGCCCGGATTCCCGCACCTGCCAAGCCCACCCCACTCAGAAATCCCCCCGTTGCCGCCCATGAACTTCAGCCCGCCGTCGAAGATGCCCTGGGTGCTCGCCGCGGCGGTGGCTGGCGTCGCCGCGCTCGGAGCCATCTGGGGCTACAACGAGCGCGCCCGGCTGACTGCCAAGATCGAGAAAGCCATCGCCACGGCCCACGCCGCCAAGACAGCGGCCCAAGCCCTCGATCAACAACTGGCCGCGCTGCAATCCGAGAAGGAAGCTCTGGAGGCCGACAAGGAGGCCCTGGCCACGGCGCGAGACAACCTTGCCAAGAGCGTCGAAGAAAAATCGAGCGAGCTCGCCACCCTGAAGGGCACGACCGACGCGCTCAAGGAGAAAATGAAGGACGAGATCGCCAAGGGCGATATCCAACTGACAGAGGATGGGGGCAAACTACGCGTCGGGCTGGTGGACAAAATCCTGTTCGACTCAGGCGAGGCTTCGATCTCCAAGCGCGGCGAGGGCGTGCTTGAGCGCGTGGGCACGGTGCTGGCCAGCATCGAGGACCGGCAAATCCAGGTTTCTGGCCACACCGACAACACGCCCATTTCGGACAAGCTGAAGGCCCAATTCCCAACCAACTGGGAGCTCTCCGTGGCACGTGCAACGAACGTCGTGCGCTTTCTGCAAGACAAAGCCAAGGTACCGCCCGATCGCCTGGTGGCCAGCGGCTACGGCGAATACCAGCCCATCGCCAAGAATCGGACTTCCGCCGGGCGCGCGAAGAACCGGCGCATCGAGCTGTTGCTGACACCGTCGCTAGCGCCCAAGCGAATCCCGAAGGCCGCGCTCAAGGAGAAGCACGATCCGGAGAAGAAGCACAAACACCACAAGAAGCACAAGTAGGGTGCACCGGCGCCTAAAGCACTCTTGTCGAGCGGCGAAACGCCCCCACTTCCCCTGCCACCAGGGCCTCCTCCGGTTTGAGACGAAGCCCCGCCGCCCGCTTGCGTCGAGGCACCTCCGCCCCATCGAGAACTGCTGTTTGGTCTTGCGAATGAGCCGCAGACCGGTTCTGTGCCACTACTAGATTGACCATATCTAGGCTAGAGTTCGTTCGCTGGGTGCGTCCCAAGGCAGGCATGGTCTGACCTGGCGTTCTTGGCCACATCGTTTTTGCCTGGAAATCACAGCGTAGGAGAGTCGCGATGAGAAACATCCCCAAAACAGCATTTCAGAGCCTGCTTGCTGCTTCCGCCCTGGCGATCGCGTTGAGTCCCCTTGGTTGCAACTCCGGATCCGCGGGAACGACGCACCCTGGAACTGGCGGCGCGACCACCACCCCGTCCAACTCGGGTGGTTCGAGTCTCTCAGGCGGAACGACAAGTCAGGGAGGAGCTGGCGCATCCTCGGTGGCCGGAACAGGCGGAAAGGCGTCAACCGGCGGCGCACCCGTGACAGGCGGCGCGCCCGTGACGGGGGGCGTATCCACGACCGCGGGCGTGCCCGCGACTGGTGGCGCGCCCGCATCAGGTGGCGCGGTCGTGGCCGGCGGCACAGTGGGATCGGGGGGAATTGCGACAAATGGTGGTGCCAAGACGACTGGCGGCGCACCTGCGACTGGCGCCACGCCGGCGTCCGGTGGTACATCCGCAGCCGGTGGTACTTCTCCGGCGGGCGGTGCTTCGGCGACTGGCGGCAGCAAGGCAACCGGTGGCACCAAGGCAACTGGTGGCACGCTTTCATCCGACGGCGGCACGGGAACAATGAACAACCCCGTCATGGTCAGCACCTTCGATATCAGCAAGTTCGTCGGCACGCCCGGACTGCGGCTCGGCGACATCAACGGCGACGGCAAGATGGAAATCGTCATCGGTCAGCCAATGCCCCAGCCAGGCGCCTACACGCCCCAGATGGTCGTTTGCGTCACCGCGTACGATCTCAAGGGCAAGCAGCTTTGGCAATACGGCACGCCTGGCACCTCCCATGGAGCCAGCTCGGACATCCCGATTCAGGTCTACGACATGGATGGCGACGGGAAGTCCGAGGTCTTCGCCAACATGAGCACGACCGAGATGACTGTGCTCGACGGAACGACCGGAACCTTGCTACGCAAGATTCCCCTGCCCCAAGATGGCTCCAACGACTCCATCGCCTTCGCCAATCTGCGCGGCAAGGGCTGGCCTCAGGACATCCTGGTCAAGACCCGCTACTCCCAAAACTGGGCGATTGTCGGCATCGACGACAACACCACCACACCTCCAACCAAGGCCGGAACCTTGCTGTGGCATCATCAGTTCCTTCCCAGCGATTCGTCGGGATCTGATCGTGGCACCGGGCACTATCCACTGGTCTACGATTGGAACGGCGATGGCAAGGATGAGGTCATGGCTGGCTACTTCTTCTTGCAGAGTGACGGCACGCAGGTGTGGACCACGAACACCACTTCGAAACCGGAACTCACCATGCACGCGGACTGCCTCGCCACAGCCGATGTCGATGGCGATCCCAGCAACGGATACGAAATCGTCGTCGGTGGCAATGTGGCCGCCATGTTCCACTGGAAGGACGGCTCCCAAATCTGGGAAGACAACAACACCATCGAAGACCAACAAATGGGAATTGGCGAGTACCGTTCGGACTCTCCGGGACTCGAGGTGGTCTTGCTCGACCGCCTCGGCCCGCGGACGGCGCAAGGTCATGATGCCAACGTGCTGCTGTCTTCAACAGACAAGCTACTCTGGAAGGAAACGCGGACGGACTACGGTTGGATCACGGTAACAGAAAACATGAACAATTGGTTGGGCGATGGCAGCGACCTTATTTTGTCCTATCACCGCGGCGGCCAGACTCCCGCGACGCTTTACGACGGCTACGACAAGGTGGTCGCCCAATTCCCCCACAGTGGCAACCTGGTCGACAACGTTCAGCACGCCAATCTTTGCGGCGACGACAAGGAAGAAGTCCTCGTCTACAACGAGTCGAGCGTCTGGATCTTTTCCAATGGTGGCTGCAATCTCGACGATCCGCCCCAACATCCCAGCATCCCGCAGCAGTACCACGTGTACAACTTCAGCGAATACTCGGGTTGGATCACACCCGACGTGAAGTTCTATACGCCGGGACAGAAACAGTAGATTCCCTGGTCACGCCCCGCCCGGTATGGCGGGAACATCCCGCATAGGGAGGATGTCGCCGGATAGTCAGAGGACGTTCCGAATCAACCGGTTGGTCTTCTTGGGTATAATCCTCGTAAGAGGATCTCACCCATGACCATACGGCCCCGTCGATGCCTTGTGTTCGCGCTTCTTGCGATGCCTCTCGTTGACCTCGATTGCAACAGCTCAAGCAGCAAAATCACCACCACCGGCGGCACGACAGCTGCCGCCGGCGCGCTCGGAAGCGGCGGCGCACCCTCTGCCGGCGGTGCAAGTGCCACAGGCGGCCTGCCTGCCACTGGCGGAACGAGCGGAACCGGCGGCGGCACCACTCTTGGCGGCGCAACTGCCACAGGGGGTGGCACCAGCGCGGGGGGATCGATCAACGCGAGCGGTGGGGCCATCATTGGTGGCGCGGTCACCACGGGCGGCGCGGCTGGCTCGGGGGGCGTCCCCAGATCCGGCGGCGCGACCACCGGCGGAGGCACAGTGGCAACAGGCGGCGGCAGTGCTGGCACGACCGGACCCGGCGGTGCCAGCATGAACGGCGGCATGACCGGCAGCGGCGGTGCGAGCAGCAGCGGAGGGGGCGGCGGCTCGACTGTCTCGGGCCATCGTGAAATGGAAAGCCTCGACCGCGGCGTGGTTGCCTTCAGCCAAGGCGGCGGCAAAGTCTACGTTGGCTGGCGCATGTTCGGAACCGATCCTGGAACCGTTGCGTTCAACCTTTACCGTTCCACCGGCGGCGCCGCGGAGGTCCGACTGAACGCCGCGCCTATCACCGCGACGACCGACTACACCGACAGCGGCGTCGACTTGACCAAGTCCAATGCCTACTTCGTCAAGGCGATCATCGGCGGTGCCGAGCAGGGCGCCAGCGCAGCCTATACCTTGCCCGCCAATGCGCCTGCGCAACAGTTCATTTCAATTCCGTTGCGCGACGGCGGCCTCAACTACGCGCAAGCCAACGTCGGCGATCTGGATGGAGACGGGCAGTACGAATTGGTAGTCAAGTGGAGCGAATCGGCCAACGTCGATCCCGGCAGCCACACGACCGCAACCGCCATCGTCCATGTTGACGCCTACAAGTTGAACGGAACTTTTCTCTGGCGAGTCGATCTGGGATGGAATCTGGAATCCGGCAGCGACTTCACGCCCTTGTTGGTCTACGACGTCGACGGTGATGGCAAGGCTGAAGTCATCACCAAGACCGCGGAAGGCACCAAAGATGGCACGGGCGTAACCATCGGCGACACCGACAACGACGGCAAGACGGACTATCGCAACTCGGATGGCCGTGTACTCAGTGGTCCAGAATTCATGTCCATCTACCGCGGCACCGACGGAAAAGAGCTGGCCCGGACGCCCTGGATCGCGCGCGGCAACGTCAGCGATTGGGGCGACAACACCGGCAATCGCAGCTGCCGCCATCAAATGGGCATCGCGTACCTCGACGGCGCGCATCCCAGCATCATCATGTCACGTGGCGTGTACGCGTATCAGGTCGTCGAGGCCTACGATTTCAGGACTGGCGCGCTTTCCAAGTTGTGGAGTTGGAACAACGGCGGCAAGGGCCAATCTGGCGAGTGGAATTCCTCGGCCCAGTGCTTGCGCATGGGTGACGCCAACGGCGACGGCTACGACGAAGTCCTCAAGGGTCCGCTGGTACTCGACCACGCGGGCAAGATCCTGTGGGATCAGAAACTGGTCAAGGGCCATGGCGACTACTTCCACATGGGAGTCTTGAATCCCGCCCGAAGCGGAATGCAGATCTTCCGAATTCTGGAGGCCGGTCAAGCCAACGGCGTGGCGATGCTCGATGCCGCCACGGGGACCGTTTTGTGGGGCAAGACCACCGCGGGCGACGCCGGCCGCGGTTACTGCGGGCACATCGATACGCGCTACAAAGGCGCGCAATGCTGGGCCGGACAGATCAACGACGACCTCTTGAACTACGACGGCACCGTGCTTTGCGCCGGAAGCGGCCCGTCCGTCAACAACAATTGGGCTCCCATCTGGTGGGAGGGCGGCGTGGTCCGCTCCATCACCAATGAATTCACCGGCGACGATGGCGTGCACATTTCGCGCTGGAACAACACTGCTTGTGACGTCACGGAACTCATGAAGACCGGCTCGGGCACCCGAATCACGCAAACTATCGCCGACATCCTCGGTGACTGGCGCGAGGAGCTTGTCATCGGCCTGCCCAACGAGATCCGCGTCTACTCAACGACGATCCCAGCCACCAATCGGCTCTACACGCTGATGCACAACCCTCTCTATCGCCTCAACGTGGGGCAGTCGGCCCAGCGCAATTTCGGCACTTCCATGCCCGACTACTACATCGGCACCGGCATGACGACTCCACCCGCGCCGGATATCAAGCTGGTCGGGCTGCCGCACTAGAATCTACAGATCTTCGATCTTCTTGAAGCGCGGAACCAGCGTCTTCATCACCGACCATGCGATGATGTAGGCGAGTGCGCAGACGCCGAACATGATCGCGTACGACGTGGTCATCTCGGACAACACAAGCCGCGTCTGCAACTGCTTGAGTTGAATGAACGCCTCAGCGTTGATGGACTGCAACTGGACAACGACTTCCTTGGGCAGGCTGCCGAGCTCAGCCTTGTTCAGATCAATCACGCTGCCGTGCTTGTTGAGCAGGTGCAAAGAGAGAATCTGGTCGAGATACGCGCCGAGAGTTCCAGCCTTCGCCTCGGCCCAGGTCTTGGCGATGCCGGCTTGCCGGTAGGCATCGAAAAGCCAGCCGCCCGACTTGTTGACCAAAATGCCGCCCAGGCCGCCAAACATCCCGCCAATGCCCGTGACTGAAGCCACGGCCCGTTTCGGGAACATGTCCGAAACCGTGGTGAACAGGTTGGCTGACCAGGCTTGGTGCGCAGAGGCGCCGACGCCGATAAGCAACACCGGCACCCAGTAGCTGTAGCCACCCAGGGGCTGGGACAGCAGCACCACAAGCGGGAACAGAGCAATCACGAACATCGCCCGCATGCGGCCCGCGTACGGCTCATAGCCGCGATTAATGAAGAACATCGGGAACCAGCCGCCGCTGATACTCCCGACACAGGTCATGGTGTAGAGCACGGCGATGGGCACCGCGATCTGCGTTCCCGTCATCGCATACTGTGCCTTCAGATACGCTGGCAGCCAGAAAAGGAAGAACCACCACACGCCGTCGGTCATGAACTTGCCGAAGGCAAAAGCCCAGGTCTGGCGAAACGTCAGTAGCTTGCCCCATTCGACGTACCAGGGGGACTTGGGTTGGCCGGAGGCAGTTGCGGTCGCCTTTGCCTCGGCGGCTTTCGCATCCGCCGCCTGTTCGTCGGCATCGCTGTGAATATAGTCGAACTCTGCCTTGCCCAGCCGCCTCTGCTTCGCCGGCGCGGCATAGAGCCAGAACCAGAAGACAAGCCAAAGGAAGCCGATCCCGCCAACGATGACAAACGCCCCTTGCCAACCGAAGTGTTTGGCAATCCAAGGCACCGTCAGCGGGGCCAGGATCGCGCCCACGTTGGCGCCGGAATTGAAGATCCCTGTCGCCAGCGACCGTTCACGCTTGGGGAACCACTCGGCGGTCGTCTTGATCGCGGCGGGAAAGTTCCCCGACTCGCCGAACCCGAGCACACCGCGGGCGAACATGAACCCGCCCGTACCCCTGGCCAGCGCGTGCAGGAGCGCGCCGACCGACCAAACGACCAGCGCCCAGGCAAACCCCGCCTTGGTGCCCAGCCAGTCGATGATACGACCGGCGAACAACATGGAAATCGCGTACACGAACTGGAACACCATCACGATGTTCGCGTAGTCCGTGTCGCTCCAGTTGAATTCGATCTCCAGGTCGGCCTTCAGCAGGCTCAAAACCTGTCGGTCCAGATAGTTGACCGTCGTGGCGAAGAAGAGCAGCGCACAGATTGTCCATCTGTACTTGCCGAGCTTTTCATTGATTTGGCTCAAGTTTTTCATGGGTATGGATTGGGGGGTTAGAGGAAAGGTCCGAAGGCAAAGGCTTCGGCACAAGCGCTAGCGCTGAATTCGCGCAGATCCGCCCTTGGCGAATGCTTTCACTTGCTCCAGGGTGACCATCGTGGTGTCCCCTGGGGTCGTGGTCAAGAGCGCGCCGTGCGCCCAGCCGAGCTTCAGTGCCTCTTCGGGCGATTCGCCGGACAAGAGGCCGTAGAAAAGTCCGCTGGCGAAACCGTCGCCGCCGCCCACGCGATCGTGGACATCGAGATCGCAGGTCGGCGAGGTGTAGGTCTTTCCATTGACCCAGCCCACGGCACCCCAGGCGTGGCGATTGGTCGAGTGGACTTCGCGCAAGGTAGTGACCACGACCTTCACCTGTGGAAATTTCGCTGTCACCTTGTCGATCATGGAGAAGAAGGCGCTCGAATCGAGCTTGGACTTCTTCTCGACGTCCTGGCCCGAGATCCCCAGGCCTTTCTGCAGATCCTCTTCGTTGCCGACGAGAACGTCGGCATTGGCGACGATGCGCGAAACCACCTCGACGGCCTTTTGCTGGCCACCCCAGATGTTCCACAACTTTTCGCGGAAGTTGAGATCGAAGCTGCAGATGGCGCCCGCCTGCTTGGCGGCCTTCATGCCCTCGATGATGGTCTCGCCCGTCGTCTCGGACAGCGAAGCGAAAATGCCGCCGCTGTGAAACCAGCGAACCCCGTTCTTGAAGATCGCCGCCCAGTCGAAGTCGCCCGGCTTGAGCTGGGCGGCGGCCTCATTGCTACGATTGTAGAACACCACCGGGGCTCGCACACCCAAGCCACGATCGCTGTACACCGTCGCCATGTTGGGGCCGTTCACGCCATTGTGCTTAAAGCGCTTGTAAAACGGGGTCACGCCCATGGCCCGGACCCGCTCGTGGATCAAATCGCCGATGGGATAGTCGACCATCGCCGTGGCGACTCCTGTGTTCAGGCGGAAACAATCCGCCAGGTTCGCCGCCGCATTGAACTCGCCGCCGCTGACGTGGATCTGGCAGCTATTGGCCTTGCGCCAGGGAACGATGCCGGGATCCAAGCGGTGCACGAGGGCACCAATGGAAACAAAATCGAGGCCACCTGCGGGTCGAATGTTCAAACCGTTGCTCATGTCCGAATCGTCGCTCCTTAGATCACTGGGGTCCGCTAGGCGGGGCCACCACCGGCCCCGTCCTTCAATCGATACAAAACCTGTCCTGCTTCCTCTACGACAAGGGTCTCGTCATCTTCCTTCCAGCGCGCGATGTCGATGGCGCTGACGTCGCGATAGGCAAGGTTGATGCTTTCGCAGGTCTCCTTGGCGATGCTGGTTGCCAGAGTCACCGTGACACGTGGGTATTCCTTTCCATTCTCGAACGTACCGATGCCCTTGACGTTGGTGGAATGGGCGAGAATCAGCTTCGATTCGTGGGCGAAGCGATCCCACTGTTTCACGAAGTAGTCGCGCACGTGATAGCCGACGCGCGCGATGTCCTTGCCGTGCATGAACGAGATGGCCTTCACGTGCGGCCCGTGAATGACGAGTTCACCACCATCCGCCACGATTGGCTCAAGCTTGTACATCGCCTTGCCCGCGACCCACACCTCTTCGTAGATGGGCGGCGTCAGCCCGAGCACGCGCTTGACAGGTTTGTCGAGGTACTTGATGTGCATCTGCGAGGAATAGTCGGCCGCCTGGGACCAGGCCTCTTCCGGCGCGCCAGCGAACAGGCAAGCCAATTGATGGTGGTCGTCCACGGCGAACGCGAAGCATGTCCGCGGCGTCTTGAGGAATTGCACGGCGCGATTAATCACCCGGCGTGTTGGCGTGTCCTTGACGCCATTAACCACCGGATTGGTAATCACCGCCGCCAACCAGTGGAACTTCTCGACCACATCAAGTCCCGCGATGCCCGGGAAGAAGTACTTGTTGCCACCAGCGAAACCCATCGCCTCGTGCGGAACCACGGGTGAAACGATCAGAATGTGATCGTACTCGGTGGCCTTGCGGTTGATGGTGACGGGAATGTCCTGCGAAAACAGGCCTTGGGTGAGCTGCGCGACTTCCTCGCCGGGCAAGGTTCCCAGCGAAACCAGCTCGTCGAGCTTGTGGTGTTCGTGGTTGAAGAAGCGCACCTTGGGGTACTTCTGCGCGTGCTCGGACGCCGTCAGCCCGGTGTGGCGATAAAGCCGCTCGGGCTCCATCGCCGCGTGCGTGCCGGTCGCCACCATGTAGTCGAGGACGCTCACGCGCGACTGAAGTAGGTCGCTTAGGACGTGAAAGAAGAGGTCGATGGGTGCGTGCCGGGTGTGGTCGGGAATCAGCACGAGAACCCTTTTGCCATCGAGGGGCAAATCGGTCACGGTCGCCTCACAGATGTCTTTTACATCCTTGGCCGTGAGCCGTTTCTCCAACGATCCGTAGCCGAAAAGCCTCGTCATACTTCAACCGTCCAGTAAAAACCTAAGCCGTCCATTGCGTGTGGAACTTGCCTTCCTTGTCGACGCGCTGGTAGGTGTGCGCGCCGAAGTAGTCGCGCTGGGCTTGCAGCAGGTTCGCTGGCAGCACCGCCGAGCGGTAGCTGTCGTAGTACGCCAGCGCGCTCATGAACGCCGGAACTGCGATCCCGTTCTCGGCCGCCAAGGCGACAACCTTGCGCCAGTCCTGCTGGTAGGAAGTCAGCACACCGGTGAAATAGGGATCCATAAGCAAATTGGCGAGCGTCGGATTGCGTCCGTAGGCCTCTTTGATCTTCCCGAGGAACTGCGCCCGAATGATGCAACCAGC
>Ga0265329_10001179_pt1 | contig 12854 bp, 7 predicted proteins | sample 41627metaG_FD_202091 | JGI IMG/M metagenome (GOLD analysis project Ga0265329, IMG submission 202091) | Rhizosphere microbial communities from Carex aquatilis grown in University of Washington, Seatle, WA, United States - 4-16-27 metaG | ecosystem: Host-associated > Plants > Roots > Rhizosphere >...
TAGCTTCTCGGCGAGACGCGCATGCCTTCGAGCCGCTCCATCCAAGGTCGTCAACTCGCCCGGCATTCCGGAGCCGATCCGACCTCGGAGCGCGGTCGATCCTGGGTGATGAAGCGCCATTTGGTCGTCGGTCAGGCTCCGATAGATCAAACTGACGGCAGCCACCTCTCGGGCGTCGTCCATCCGAACGGCCACCGCCACGCGGACATGCTCCGCCAAGCCGAGGACCAATGCGCCCGTGATCGTCGCGAGCGCGAGCGGAAGCAGGATCGCACGTCGCAGCGCGGCCGCGGCAAATTCGGCAGGGCAGCGGGTCTCGTAGCCCGTGGATGTCATGCGCCTCTGCCGCCCGATCGCAGCGAAAAGCGCGCCATCCTCGAGTCAGGCTTGAAGCTCGGGAGGCGGCGGCGCGCTCACGCTCGAGTGCGCATCCACCCCGAGCAGAGCGCGCGCTCGTGCGAGGTTGTCGGACACGCAAAAGGCCAGGAGGTCGCCTCGCTTCTCTTCGAACGTAAGCTCGGCGATGGCGCGCGTTTCCTTTTCGGCATGCAAGCGCGCCGTGGCGACGGCCAGGTCGCCGCATAGGAGCAGTCCCGCGCGCTGCGCGCTCAGCTCGACACTGCGGATCCATGCGCCGAGGTCGACGCGGCCGCCGCGGGCTTGAAGGCGATCGACGGCAGCGACGAGGCGACGCTTCTCTTCGTCGCTCGCTTGCTTGGCGAGCACCCTTCCATGACGAGCCGCCGCGTCGCGGATGGGGGCTGGCGCTTCGAGATCCGGCAGCACGACTTTGACGGCGCCAAGAAAGAGCGCGGAGAGATCGTTGAGGGTCGGGTAGCAAATGAGCGAGTAGTGCTCCGGCCGGTAATAGGTGAGGTGACGTCCGGCGAGGAACGCGAGATCCTTCGTCGTCAGCCCCCGCAATACGTCGGGCCCCAGCGCGGTCGTCGGGGCAAAAGCGTGTACGCCCGCGACGCCCCCAGGCACGTTTTCCATGACGTAGAGGTCGGGCGGCTCCACGCCGAGCACCTGCGATGCCCAGTAGAATGAGCGCACGGCCGAGGCAGTGCTCGTCGCGCTCTGCCGACGAGCTGGGTCCAGCGTAACGAGCGCGCGCGCTTGACGAAGCTCTTCCACACGGGCCGCCGCAGCGGTCGCGCCAATCGCGCGCAGGACGCCCGTGACCACGTCGTCCGCTCCCGGTGCTCGCAGGAGCTCGTCCCAAGCCGCGTCATCGAGCGAGCGCGTCGGGCGAATCGGGCCGTCCAAGCGATATTGGTCGACGAAGAGCTGCTGATCCATGTCCGCGCTGCCGAGCTCCGCGAGCGCCGACCCCGCGAGCCAGGCGCGGTCGGTCCGGCCAGCCCTTCGATGAAGCCCAAACAGACGAGCGTAGGTGCTCGCGCGCGTCGGCGCGTGCTGGGCGATCCGCTCGAACTCGGCAACCGCCAGGGCCTCGTCGCCGGCGGCGATGTACATCTCGGCGAGAAGGGCGCGAGAATCCACGTTCTCCGGCTTGAAGCGGACGGCGCGTGTGAACGCCTTGATCGCTCCAGCGGCGTCGTGCAGTTTGTCCCGCCGGAGGACACCGAGCCTGCGGGACACGTCCCACGCCCGCTCGACGTCGCCGGTCGCCGCCAGCCGGTCGGTGAGGCGCGTGTACACCGGCTCGACCTCCGCCCATTCACCGCGGGAGCTACGTACCGCAATCAACGCGCGCAGCGCCTTGTCGTTGGCCGGGTCGTCGTCGAGCGCTTGCTCGAGCAGGCGCAGCCCGCAGACTTCGTCGCGAGCTCGCGTGAGAGCGACGTCCGCGGCGGCAAAGCGAGCGGAGCTCCTCTCCTTGGCTTCGTCGGTGCCCTCGGCGAGCTCGCGGAGAACGTCGACGACGCGCGGCCAACGCTGGAGTTTCTCGTAGGCGCCTCGCAAGCCTTCGAGCGAAGCGCGCCCCTTGCCCTCGATCGCGAGCGCCTGATCGAGCGCCTCCGCGGCCGCGCTCGTGTCCTGCAGCTGGTCGGCGTGGATGTCGGCGATCGCGCGTAGCTCGCCGACGCGCTCGTCTGCTCCGGTCATTGTCGCGAGGCGCTTGCGGCGGAGGTCAATCGCCCGCTTCAATTCATGGCTCTCGGTCGCCAGGTTCACCAACGCGTCGAGAGCGGCCTGGTGGGTGGGATCAGCGGCCAGCGCCTTCTCGAAGTTCAGCTCTGCTTCGCGCTGCCTGCCCTGCGCGCGCTTCAACTCCCCGATGCGGGCGTAGATGGATGCGCGCGTCGGCTTGTCGTCCAGCGGAGCCACCATGAGCGCCGCCTTGTAGCCTGCCAGCGCCTCGGGGAGCGCTCCCCGGTCGCGCGCGTGGTCGGCCAGGTCGAGGAGCGGCTCGATGGCCGGCAGCGAAGGCTGGGTCGATCGAGGCTCGGGAATCGCGGTGACGTCGGATCCCAAGGAAAACGGGGTGGACGGGAGCCTTTCGTGGGACATGCCGTTGCGCGCGATCGTGGGAGCACCGGTGATCTGCGCCGGCGACGTGCCGTGCCTGCCGGCCATGAATGGAGCCGCGCGCGCCGGCGCGTTGGCCCCGACATCCGTGGGCGCCGGCTGCGGCCCGACGATCACGAGATCGGACGTGGCACGCACGAACGCATAGCTCTGAACCTGGGGGTCGATCGCGACACGCTGTCGGAGATGGTCGATGACGACGAACATGGGCGCCGCGCCGTGCTCGTCCCGAGACGCGGGGTCGTCGAGGGCGGCCAGGAATTGGCGGGTGAACGGCCAGGCCGTGGCGGCGGCGGTGACCCGCGGGCGGGGGCGCACGCCGATCATCGCTCCGTAGCCGTGCCTTCGCAGATCGAGCGCGCCGACGATGCCCTCGACGTGGTTCGCGGCTGCCATGGGGTCGTCCCCGTCGCCGTCGAAGCACGCCTCGACGACGAAGAGCACCGCGGAGGGCCGTCGCGCGGCGACTGCCTCCCCGACGCGCCGCAGCTCGCCGGCTACCCCGCTCGAGCCCGAATCGTCTTCGAGTCGGAGCTTCACGACGTCGCTGCCCGTCGTCGTGGACGCCGCGACGTAGACCAGCAGATCGTCCTCCGGGCCGACGCTCGCCATGGCCCGTTCGAATTCCGTCAACAGCCCGGGCGTCGTCTGGACGAGCATCACGTGTCGGCCCCCGCGCGCGAACACAGCGCATATGGGCCCCACCGGCTCCGGTGCCGCGAAGACGCTGCCCTCCTCCGGCAGGACGAAGCGAGGCGGCGCTACGACGATGGCGTGGCGCATAGCGCGGCGCAGCTTAGCGCGCTTTCGCACTTCAGCTGGGCATCGTCGTGGCGGCGAGGCGAGCGGGCATTCCGGCGCTTGGGCCGCTGCGGTGTAGTTTTTCAGCGGGAAGCCTGCTGAGGCGCGAAGGCGAAGCGCTGCCATGGGGACGGCCGGGCGCGTGCATCGCGTATGCGCCGGGAGCTCCGGTACTGCCTTGGAAGCCTTCGACCAAGACGTCTTGATTGTTCGGCGCAGCTCCTTCTTGCTCGCGGTGGCCGCCGCACCCGCGATCCTGGGCGCCGCGCTCGCGTGTACGGGCCGGACGTCTGCGCTCGCGGTGGGCGCCGCGTTGGCCTGGCTCGGCCTCGGCTTGCTCTTTCACGTATGGAGACGCAACCCGGCTCCGAACGAGCGGCGCGCGCACGCCCGAGCGGACGCGCGTGGCCTATTCATCGACGGACGCCTGGTCCTCCGGTCGTCCCGAATTCGGGGCGGCTGGCTTCAGCCGAAGGCCTGCGGGCCGCCATGGGTGCGCGTGCGCGGCCGGGGCGCAGCGTCTGGCGTCGACCTGGCCGTTCGAGACGTGGCCTGCGGCCGGGCTCTGCTCCGTGCGCTCGCGGTCGAGCCGACCCGGGTCTCTGCGCAGTATTGGGCGATGGCACAACCTTGGGGCGAGCCGCGGCGCTTGGCCCGCATTACGGTCGCCCTCGGGCTCCTGCTGGCATTCGGCGTCGCGGCGGGACGCTCGTCGTCCGCGGCGCTTGCGCTGGTGGTGGTCGGGATCATCGTGCTCGTGGTCGGAAGCGCCCTACCGACGCGCGTCACGGTCGGAGCGGACGGCGTGCTCCTCCAGTGGCTCGGAACGATGCGCTTCGTCAGGTGGTCGAGCGTCGCCGACATCCAGTCGTTCGAGCACGGAACGGTGTTGGCGCTCGCCAAGGGAGAGTGGCTGACCCTGCGGATGCCCGCGGCCCATGAGCAGCACCATGCGGACCGAGATGCGATGCTCGAGCGAATGCGCGAGGCGTGGCGCGCCCACGGTCAGGGGCGGTCGGACCAAGCGGCGGCGCGGTTGGTGCGTCGCGCCGGGGGACGCACGCGTGAGTGGGTCCGAGCGGTGCGCGCGATTGCGACCTCGTGGGACGGTTACCGCGCCGCGGGCATTCCGAACGATCGGCTGTGGAGCATCGTCGAGGATCCGTCGGCAGGCAGGGCTTCGCGCACGGGCGCCGCGCTCGCCCTCGCCCAATCGCTCGACGTGGACGGGCGGGCCCGGCTCCGAGGGGCGGCTTGCTCGTGCGCCGAGCCTCGCCTCCGAATCGCGCTGACGACGGCCGCGTCCCCCGCCGCGGCGGCCGCGTCCGACGACGAGCTGGCCGCCGCGCTCGACGCGATCGAATGCGATGGCCAGGTGGACGACGACGACGGGGCGGAGGCGCTCGGGGAATAGGGAAGAGACAGAGCCCGTCATTGCCGGGCATCGGTCACATCGCGATGACCACGCGACCGCGAGTCCCTCGCTCGACCGAGCGGTACGCCGCAACGGCCTTCGCAAGCGGCTGGGTCTCGGCAATGGTCGGCGGTAGGTAGAGACCGCTCTCGAATCCGGGTACGAGCGCGGCGAGGATCTCTCCTGACTCGACGGCGTCGAGCTTGCGGGTGTCCGCGCCGAGAAGGCGCGTCTCGTTGTGATAGAAGTCGATGAGGTCGAAGTCCACGCGACGCTTGCCCGTAGCGCTGATCTCGACGAGCCGACCGCGATGCGCGACGGATTGCAGCGATCGCTCGAACAGCACCCCACCCACGGAGTCGAACACGACCGGGGCGCCGCGGTCGCGCGTCAGACGCCGGACATCGGTGGAGAAATCGCGCTCGGCATCCAAGAACTCGTCGAGCATTGGGCCCGCAGGCGGCGGCGGCGCTGCCCCTCGATCGACCCCGATAACCCGGCAGCCTCGTGCTTTCGCGATCTGAATGACCGCGCCACCGACGCCGCCGCCCGCGCCTACGACGACAACCGTCTCACCGGCCTGCGCGTTCGCGTAAGTCACGAGGCCGAGCCATGCAACGAGGAAGGTCACGCCGATGGCCGAGGTGACCTCGTGCCCCAGGTTGCGCGGCTTGCGGACGAGCCCGGAGATGGGAAAGGCCACTCGCTCCGCGTGGGTTCCATCCACCGAGAATCCGAGCTCGCCGCCCGTCCCCCACACCTCTGTGCCGAGCCACTCACTCGGCCCCGCCTCGACCACGCCCGAGAAGTCGCGCCCCGGCACGCGCGGCAACGTGGTCCCGTCCATGTGGCCGGCGACGTTCTTCACGTCGCTCGGGTTCACTGACGCCGCGACGATCCGGACGACCGCCGTCTCCGGGCCGAAACTGGGATCGGGCAGCTCGACCAACGCGAGCTTCGACGGGTCGCCGTACTCGGAGAATCGGAGCCCGTGCATCGGATCACTTGCCTTGTTCGAATGGAGGGGCCTTCGACGAACCCGTCTGCGCCGCGGAAGGCTCGAAGCGAGCGCGAACGAGAGACGCTGCGCGCTCGCCGGCAAGCATACCCCAGCCTTGACGTTTCTCGTGCGAGAGTCAGCCATCGATCGGCTGAACGAGCATCCCATCGAGCACGTCGGCCGGCGGCGTTGCGAGCACCCTCTCGCCGCCAACGAGGCCGTCGACGATCTCGACGTCGCTCCCGTTGTCCCGGCCGAGCTGCACGACGACGAGATGCACGCGGTTGTCGTCATCGAGGCCCGCGACGTGTACGCCCTTGGCATCGAAGACGATTGCGGTCGAGGGCACCCTGACGATGCGATGAGCCACTGCCACGGAGAGAGTCACCTGCGCGTACATCCCGACGAGCAAGTCGCCAGAGTGGTTGGGCACCAGGACCTCGGTCGTGAGCGTGCGCGACGCCGGGTCGAGCGCCCCTGCGGTGCGAGTGACCTTGCCGACGAAGCGCTGGCCCGGATGCTGGCGAACGACGACGTAAGCCGGTTCGTCGACGCGCACGCTGAGAGCGAACGTCTGCGGTACCCGGATGAACACGCGAACCGGATCGGTCGCCTCGATCTCGAACAGCGCCTGCGCAGCCGTCCCCGCGCCCGCGTTCACCAGACTTCCGACCTCGGTGAGCCGCTCGGTGATCGTTCCGTCGAACGGCGCGACCACCCGTCCGAACGCCACCATGTACTCGAACTGCCGCACCGCGTCTCCTTGGGCCACGATGTTCGCCTGGGCGGCGCGGACCGTGGCGTCGGACACCGCTGCCTGCGTATTCGCCTGATCGGCGTCCTGCTGAGCGACGAGGCTCTGCGCGACGAGGGTGTCCTGCCGGTTCGCGGTGAGGTGCGCATATTGCTGGTTGGCTGTCATCTGCGCGAGCGTCGCCTTCGTCTGTGCCAGCGTGGCTCTCGCCTGCGCAAGCTGTTGGTCGAGGTCGGGCGTGTCGAGGACGGCGAGCACCTGGCCCGCGTGCACGTGATCGCCGATGTCGACAAGCCAGCGCCGAACGAATCCGTTGGCGCGCGCGTAGATCGCCGTGCGCTCTGCTGCGACCAAGCCTCCCGGAAGCGTCAAGTCCCGCCCCGTTCCCTCGGCGACCGCCTTGATGACCGATTGGCGGCGAGGTGCCTGCTGCGCTGCCGCGCGACGTACGGCCTGCGCGTGCGCCACATGCCTCGGCAGCCAACCGGCGACGAGCGCGCCAGCGAGTGCCGAGGCGGATGCGAGGGTGAGCGCCGCCCCGCGCCTGTTGCCGACGAGACGGCGGCGCGGTCCCCCTTGCGCCCTGGGGGCCGTCGGCGCGCTCATGACGCCCTCGTGGGTGCCTTGCGTCGGAGCATGCTGTACATCACGGGCACGAAGAACAGGGTCGACGCCGTTGCGAACAGCAGACCTCCGATGACCGCACGCCCCAGCGGGGCGTTTTCTTCGCCTCCGTCGCCGAGCCCCAGGGACATCGGGAGCATCCCGAGGGTCATGGCCATCGCCGTCATGAGCACGGGGCGCAGACGCGTATGCCCTGCGGCGAGCGCCGCCGAAGAGGCGTCCTGCCCTTCGGGCCGACGCTCGTTCGCGAACGTCACGACGAGGATGCTGTTGGCGGTGGCGACGCCCACGACCATGAGGGACCCCATCAGCGCCGGAACGCTGAGCCTCGTATTGGTCACGAGGAGCATCCAGAAAATGCCCGCAAGCGTGCCCGGCACCGCCATCAAGATGATGAGAGGGTCGATCCACGACTGGAAGTTGACGACGAGCAGCAGGTACACGAGCACCACGGCGAAGCCGATTCCCAGTCCGAGGCCGAGGAACGACGCGCTCATCGTCCGCGATTGCCCTTCGAGAGATGCCGTCGAGCCGCGTGGAAGCTTGCCGCGGACATCCGAGACGAGCCGCTGGACCGAAGCGGCGACCGATCCGAGATCCGTCCCGTCGACGCCGGCCTGCACGTCGATCGTCCGCGCGATGTTGTAATGGGTGACGTTCGTAGGGCCGACGAGGCGCGACCAGCTGGCAACGTTCGTAAGGAGCTCGGCCGGTCGCGCATTCGTCCCGTTCGTCAGCGGCGTGGCCATCAACGCAGGGATCGAGTCGACACGGTATTGCGGAGTCTGCACGGCGACCGAGTACTGGACGCCCGTCTTCGGGTCGAGCCAGAAGCTCGGCGAGACCTGCCCCGTGGAAGAAAGCGAGACGAGCAGATCGCTGGCGACGCTCTGCTGGGTGATCCCCACCTGCTCGGCCGCCGTCCGGTCCACGTCGATGTAGAGCTCCGGGGTCTCGGTGACCTGCGCGGTATGAACGTCGACGGCGCCGGGTACGCCGACCATGCGCCTCGCGAGGTCGCGCGCAATCGAGACGTTCTGGGCCTGGTTGCTCGGCGGACCGGTGATGCGCACGTCGATCGGGGCGGAGAGGCCGAAGTCGAGAACCTGCGTCGTGATGTCCGCGGGCAAGAAGAAAAAGGTTGCCTTGGGAAAGGCGTCTCGCAGATCGGTACGAAGCGCGCGGACATAGTCGTTGGTCGGATGATGCTTCGGCCGGAGTGCGACGAGCATTTCACCGTCGGCCGACGAGATCATCGACGGATCGCCCAGCGCCAGGTTGATCCCGCTCACCGGCACGCCGATGTTGTCGATGACGACATCGAGCTCGTCGGGCGGCACGATCCGCCGGGCATGCTCCTCCACCTGCGCGAAGAGGCGCTGTGTCTCCTCGATGCGCATTCCCGGCTGCGCTCGTACGTGCAGCGCGAACTGGCCTGCGTCGACGCTCGGAAAGAAGTCCTGGCCGAGAACGGGAACGAGCGCGAGCGAAGCGGCGACGAACACGGCGAAGATCGTGACGAACGAACGCCGGTGCTCGAGCGCCCCGCGAAGCACGGCCGCGTGCGCGCTCCGCAACCGCTCGAAGCCGCGATCGATGAACCCGTGCGCGCGCCCGACGATGCCGCGACCCGAGGCGCCTCCGGGGGGTTCGACGCCAAGCAGATATTGCTCGAGCGTCGGCACGAGGGTGCGCGAGAGAAAATACGACGTCAGCATCGCGAAGACGACCGCCATCGCCAGCGGCACGAACAGCGACTTCGCGGCGCCCGCGACGAACGTCACCGGTACGAAGACGATGCAAATACAGAGCGTCGATACGAACGCCGGTGTGGCGATCTCCTGGGCGCCGTCGAGGATGGCTATGACCACCGGCTTGCCGAGAGCGCGCTGGCGATGGAAGTTTTCGACCTCGACCGTCGCGTCATCCACGAGGATGCCGACGGCGAGCGCCATCCCGCCCAGTGTCATGAGGTTGAGCGTCTGACCGAGCCGGTCGAGCACGATAATCGAAACGAGAAGCGAGAGCGGAATCGAGATCAGGATGATGACCGTGCTGCGCCAGCTACCGAGAAACAGCAGCATCATCAATCCGGTGAGCCCCGCGGCGATGGCGGCCTCGCGGATGACGCCGTCGACGGCGGCCCGGACGAAGGTCGATTGGTCGAACAAGGGCTCGACCTTGAGCGCAGGCGGGAGCGTCGCGAGCACGCCTGGCAGGGCCTTGCGCACGCGCGAGACGATGTCCAGAGTGCTGGCTCCGCGCGACTTGAGCACGGGCAGGAGCGCCCCCTTCTTGCCGTTGGTCACGACGACGCTGGTTTGGGGGGCGTAGCCGTCTCGGACGTGAGCAACGTCGCGCACGTACACGAGGGCTTCGTTTGCCTTGAACAGCGGAAGATCGTTGAAGTCGGCGACGTCAGCCGGGCTACTGTTGGTCAGGATGGGATATTCTTGCAGTCCGATCTTCGCAGTGCCGCTCGGCAGGATCAGGTTCTGCGTGCCGAGCGCGCCCGACACGTCGCTCGGCGATAGCTTCAACGCGTAGAGCTTTTCCAGATCCAGGTCGACGACCACCTCTCGCTGCAGGCCGCCATACGGAAGCGGCAACTGAGCGCCTTGAACCGTGGCGAGGCCGGTGCGCAGGAAGTTCGTGCCCAGGTCGTAGATCTGTTGCTCGCCGAGCGTCGGGCTGGATAGACCGAGCTGAAGGATCGACACGTCCGTCGCGCTGTACGGCATGACGAGCGGGGGTGTCGCGCCGGGTGGCAACGTCTTGAGGATCGGCTCCGCGATCGCCGCCACCTGGGCGACAGCGCCGTCGATCGACGTGCCGGGCTGTAGAAAGACCTTCACGACCGACACGCCGGCGAGCGACTGGCTTTCGATGTGCTCGATTCCGGTGACCGTGGTCGTTGCGGCACGCTCGTACTGCGTGGTGATTCGCCCCTCCATCTCCTCGGGTGGAAGACCGGTATATGTCCAGATCGCCGCTACGACGGGAATGTTGATCTCGGGGAATATATCCGTGGGCATTCGCTCGATCGTGAGAATGCCCATCAGCGTGATGAGCATCGCCAGCACGACGAACGTGTAGGGGCGGTGGAGTGAGAAGCGAACGATCCACATCGGCTTGGTGCCGCGCTGCGTTCGGGGGCCACTTGTGGCGAGGTGCCTCCCCCGAGCGCGGCGGGTCTCGGCGCGTGGATGAGGCGAGCGTCATGCCAGTTGGGCAAGAGATCTCCCGGCTCGGGTCGCGGCTGCTTCACCCCGCGCAGTGCGCTTGGGGTCCGGGCGGATCTGCCACTCGCGTTGGATAGCCATGACAATCTGCACCGATGCGGGCGTCGCTTTGGGATGGTTCACGTCGTGGAATTGGCGCTCGTCGCAGAGGCGGTGCCGGCGCTGCGGTCTGCGATCTGGTGGACAGACACTTCCTGACATGCGCGACGCAACTGAGGGGTGGTCGTTTTCTTGACGGAAGCCCAATGGCAGCGCACCACGAAGGCAAGACTGTTCGTGTGGGAGGTGAGCTTGCGACAGATTGCCCACTTACCGATTGCCTTCTTGGTTCTCTTCGTCGCGGCGGCTTCTCACTGCGGGGGCGCTGCCTTCGAGAGTTCGCCGGGTGAAGACGCCTCGGCCGATGCGCTGAACGTCGACGCCTCGAGCGGCGGCAGTGGATCAGGCGCCGGAAGCTCGGGTGGACGCGGGTCGAGCGCGAGCTCCGGAGGGGGCAGCTCGGGAGGTGGGACGTCGAGCGGCAGCGGCTCCGGCGGGGGCAGCTCCAGCGGCAGCAGTTCTGGCAGGGGCAGTTCGAGCGGAGGCAACTCGGGCGGCAGCGGCTCTGGCGGTTCTGGCAGCGGCGGCTCGGGCGCAAGCAGCTCCAGCAACAGCAGCTCGGGCAGCACGAGCTCCAGCAGCGGAGGCTCCAGCAGCGGAGGTTCCAGCGGCGGAGGCTCCAGCAGCGGAGGTTCCAGCAGCGGGGGTTCCAGCAGCGGAGGCTCGAGCGGCGGCGCCGGGTGCGACGCAGCGTGTGGAGCAGGCCGGCTGTGCTGCAGCGCAAAGTGCGTGAATCCCGCGAACGACCCGAACCACTGCGGCGGGTGCGGCATCCAGTGTGGCCCGGGGACTTATTGCAACGGGTCGTGCCAGCACATCCCCTGCGCGGTGGAGGGTGGTGCCTGCGCAAGCAGCGACACGTGCTGCGGCACCTCGTGCTGCACCCAGGGGCAGCTGTGCTGCCAGTCGTCTGGTCCCGTCTCGACGCTCTATCCGAGCTGCGTCACGCCGACGGCCTCTCAGCCGTCGTGCCCGCAAGGTTGCGCGCCTCTGTGCGTGAGTGATCGGAATCTCAAACGCGACATCGAACCGGTCGACGAACAATCCGTGCTCGAGCGCGTCGCAAAGATGCCTATTTCGACCTGGTCGTACAAGAGCGACGACCCGTCCGTGCGCCACCTCGGTCCGATGGCGCAGGACTTTCATGCCGCCTTCGCGCTCGGCAGCACCGACCGCGCCTACGACCCGGTCGACGCGCACGGCGTGGAACTCGCGGCCATCAAGGCGCTTTACGAACGCGTTCAGAACGAGGAGGCGCACATCGATCGTCTGGAGCGCGAGAACCAGGAGCTGCGGCTGCACGCGGCGTGTGGCCGCTGATACCGAGCTTGCCGCGAGCGGCGTCCGCGGCCCTGGCGCGGTGATGTCCGCACTCCCATTCTTCGCAGTACTCGACGCACGTAGAGGCGACACGAAAGCAAGCCATCGCGTCCGGAGTCAGGTGGGCAGGTCGGGCTCGTCCCTTACAGTGCCACACAAAAATTGTGTCATCGACGCATGGTTCGTCGCAGCTCGGCCATAATCTCGAAGCATGCGAGCCCTCATCGCTCTTTGCGCCTCCCTCGCGCTCGCGGGATCGGTTGGCGCCTGTGGATCGTCACGCGAAAACGGCGTCTTTTCCGGCGGAGACACCGGGGTGCCGAGCCAGGCGGGGGCGCTGGCCGATGGGGGCGGCGGAGGTTCGGGCGGCGCCGTCGCGTCCGGCTCCAGCTCCGGTTCCGGGTCGAGCTCCGGAGGCGCGAGCCCTGGCTCGGGGTCGAGCTCCGGCTCCGGCGTGTCGAGCTCGTCGGGTGCCACCCCCGCGCGCGCCGGCAATCCCGATGGCTCGTGCAGCGCCGGGATCCCTGCGCAGGGACAGCCGGCGGACACGTCTCACCCAGCGACCGTCGTGGGAACGGGCACCGCCGCGAGCTGCACGTTCAGCCAGCTCGAGGCGGCCGTCGCAAAGGGCGGCGTCATCGCATTCGATTGCGGCGGCGCCCCCGTCACCATCGCGGTCACGTCCACACTGCACGTGCCGACGGACACGAACACCGTGATTGACGGCGCGAACAAGATCACGCTGGACGGCGGCCATGCCGTGCAGATCCTGAGCTTCGACAGCGCGAATTTCCAGGCAAACGAGAACAGGCTGACGCTCCAGCACATCTCGCTCGTCAACGGCAGGACTACGCCGACGGCGGCCATTCCGACGGCTCCCTCACCGTGCTCCCAGGGATGGAACGACGGCGAAGGCGGCGCGCTCTACATGCGCGACGGGAACCTCACGGTCATCGACGCGACGTTCACGAACAATCAGGCCGCGCTCCTGGGTCCGGATACGGGCGGCGGGGCGATCTACGTCCTGGGAAGCAAGCATGGAGCGATCATCGTGGGCAGCACGTTTACGGGCAACACCGCCAGCAACGCCGGCGCGGTGGGAGG
>Ga0265329_10001183_pt1 | contig 12824 bp, 9 predicted proteins | sample 41627metaG_FD_202091 | JGI IMG/M metagenome (GOLD analysis project Ga0265329, IMG submission 202091) | Rhizosphere microbial communities from Carex aquatilis grown in University of Washington, Seatle, WA, United States - 4-16-27 metaG | ecosystem: Host-associated > Plants > Roots > Rhizosphere >...
TACCCCAACCCATTCAACTCATCCACTACCATTACCTATTCACTTGCTAAACCCGGAATCGCAAAATTAGAGCTCTTCGATTTATTGGGTAAAAAAATATCTACTCTTATCAACTCACCACAAAATGCGGGTATCCATCAAGTTCGATTCGATGGGAAGAATCTCTCATCGGGTGAGTATTTCTATCGGTTATCGGCGGGTGATTTTCAGGAGACAAAAAAGCTATTGCTCCTCAAATAACGGGGTAGGGGCGGTTGATTCGCGAGGAGTGGAACGAAGTATCCTGCGAAGCAGATACGTAGTGAACGACGTGGCGACCTTTTGCTTATATCTTTTTTTATCCTTTATACCATCCAACATTCACCACCCACCGTTAGATTCATTGTTAGCATTCCCGTTAGACACTTCGTTAGACTCATTGTTAGACTCATTGTACATACATTCACCTCTTATTGCGACTCAAATAAAAAAGCAGACACAGGTCTGGAGACCTGTACCACCCGGGAACTGGTGCTACGGGTTGGGCAGGATAAATCCTACCCTACGGTAACAACTACTACCGGCGGGACGCCTTTACCGGTCGCCGGTTACCTGTCGCCGGTTGCCAGTTACAGGCGGGACGCCTATACTACCCACTGCCACCCGTTACCCGTTCCCTGTTCCCCGTCGTATATTACTTCATGGCACCTGTTAACTGGAATACCCTTCATCCCAACGTCCAATCCCTGTTTTTATCGAAAAAACGGGCGATTCTTGCGCTTGCACCGATGGAGGATGTCACTATCCTCCCGTTCCGGCGCGTCATGAAGCGGCATGGTGCCGACCTTGTTTATACTGAATTTATCCCCGCCGCCGGGCTCGTCCGCGAAATCAACGCCTGTCTCCGCAAATTGGAATATGAAGAAGCCGAGCGTCCGCTTTCCGTGCAGATTTACGGTTCCAACCCCGATGAAATGGCGCGTGCCGCGAAAATCGTCGAGCGCGCAGTACACCCCGATTTCATCGATATCAACCTCGGTTGCCCCGTCAAGAAGATTGCCGGGCGCGGCGATGGGGCGGGTTTGCTGAAACCGGACGGATACGAAAAAGTGTTGCCTTGCCCCATTCTCGAATTGCCGCCGAAGAACCTGAAAGCGGTGGTGTGTGCGGTGGTGGATGCGGTTTCCACGCCGGTTACGGTCAAGATGCGGCTGGGATGGGACGACCGGACGATTTATGTGGTCGATTCGATGCAATGGTTCGCCAGTTGGGGCGTCCAATTCATTGCGCTCCACGCCCGCACCAAAGAGCAGGCATACACCGGTAAGGCGCGCTGGGAGTACGTCAAGCTGGCAAAGGAAGCGAGCGGGCTCCCGATTATTGGCAACGGTGATTTGACTGATGCACAGATTATCCGGCAACGGTGGGAAGAGACGCAAGTGGATGGCTTGATGATTGGACGCGGTGCGATTACGTCGCCGTGGATTTTCCGCGATGCGCTCGCCGTGCTCGAAGGGCGTCCAGTGCCGCCGCCGCCAAGTTTGCGGTTCCGCGTCGGGCAGTACCTTGGGATGATAGAAGAGATGGTGCCGGTGAAAGGGGAATACAAAGCGATTATCGAGATGCGGAAGTATCTCCCCGGCTTCCTGTGCGGTGCCTACAATGCGGCACACGTGCGGCGTGAAGTGGTCGTGATGAATACGGTGAATGAAGTCACGAGCCGGTTGTGGCAGTATGTGGAAGAGCGGGAGCGCGATCAGGACGCGGCGTATCTATCCGAAATGGCACTATAGGATTACTTTCCGAATACAACCAAACGATGCACCTTCTACCCCTTACCTTCATCGTTTTCGCTTTTGCCGTGTCCGGTGCCGTTCTGCAACGCCGGTTACCGGGGACATTGCGGGCATCCGAGCGGTTGGTTGCGACCATCGCCGTCGTTTATTTCCAGTTTCAGCTTTCCCTTGCGATACCCGGTCTGTTGGGGGTTCTCCAGCCGATTTGGGTTGCGTTCACGTCGTTATTCCTTGCGGCAATCGTCCTGATTGTCTCCTCACGTTACACCCCGGAACCGATGCTACGACTGCCGAGCAGCGAGAATACCGACGAGATTGGATTGCGTCACGTTGCCCTCATTTTGCTGGCGATTACGGGGCTTGTTGCGATTTTTATGTGGTTGCCGATGCTCACGCATCCCATCAGTTACAACGACCGCGCCATCTACCTGAACCGCGTCGCACAATGGCTACAGGAGCGGTTCCTCACGCTTTCACCGGGGGATGATCCGCGCGCGATTGCGACACCGATAGTCGCCACTTTTCCTGCACTTTTTCATGTTTTATTCTTTCAGACTGCTGCGGCAATCAATCTCTGGAATTGGTTCGGGTGGCTATTGTGCGGGCTGGCGATGTATGTTGCCGCGCAACGCTGGCTGGAGTCGCGGTTCGCGGGAATCGTTGCCGCGACAATGACGATGCTGGCTCCGGCGATGCTCGCGCAGATGAATGGTATCGCGCCGTTCGGGTGGGAGCTTGCGTTTGCGGTGACGGGGCTGCATTTCCTCGCACACGGCAGAGCGCGTCCGCAACATGCGAAATTTGCGCACCTTGCCGCGACGGTTGCGCTTGCGTTGTCGGCGTCGTTACAGCAGGATTTGCCTGTCTCGATACTTCTATTTGCGATTTTGCTCATTGTGTTCAAACCGGCGATACAACGGCGATTCGTGGCGCGAAATGTTGCGGTATTTCTCGTTATCGCGGGATGGAATCACCTGTACACATGGATACAGTTCGGCTATCCGACTGCGCCAATGTTGGGCGACGTGTTCAATACACCGACCGGTGCGACGAATCCGTTCTTTCGCGATTTAGTTTCGTCGATACATTCGTTTGTGTCGTGGGAACGCATTGTGGCGCGGGTTTCCGCGGCAGTACTACCGGTTCCGTTGACGGAAAATGACGTTTTACTTAATGTCGGTTTTGCGGCGCTACTGCTGGGATGTGCGGGTTTGATTCTCGCGGCGTTACGCAATATCAAGACAATGGTTCGCGATCCGTTGTGGGTCGGGTTAGTGTTGCTGACGCTGGTCTCCATCAAAGTAGCACCGTCGTTGTTGTGGCGGGAAACGCCGATGCTGCCGGTGATTGCGCTGTGTGGTGTCGGGGCGGGATATGCATTCAAGATTATCGCCGACCGGAAGATTCTCAGCATCGGATTAGCAATAATTCCGGTAATTGCGACGATTGTTGCTTCAATTATTCTGATTCCTTCGTTACAACCGGGATTTCGGGACAATCTGACACAATCCTCTCCACGCCATTTTTTAGAGTCGATTTCACTGCCGGACAGGGTCGCAACCTACCGCACAGAATGGATGGATATCTGGACACTGCGACAACCGCTGTCGCAACGACACGCCATTGTCGAGATTAATCCGCAACTCGAACCCGATTGGGCATTTTTCAAGGCATCGCTTGCCGGATGCGATTGGTTGATTATGACCGATAGTCCATTGCACCGACACCAGTTGCGATTTCCTCTTGACGTACCTGAGGGGTGGGAACTCATCTCCGATGACCACCGCATGCTCTATGCTTCGCCGGGGTGGTTACGCATTATAATTTTTCACCATGTACAACGCAGTGTTGCGATTTTATAGTCCTTGTACAACGCGTGTTGCGATTTTATAGTCGTTCACCTGCACCACTCACACTGACTCACTTCCTCGTTTCTTCTTATTGCTATTGCCTTTCGCACAAAATTGCGTATGTTATTTCTAATGCAAAATCCGAAAGTTATTATTTGTAAATGAGCAGTATACCGGGAAAAATTTCACTCGAAGAAGTGCACCACAGCGTTTCTACCAGCCAGACGGGTTTGTGGCGGCGGTTGTTCGCGTTCGCCGGACCGGCATATCTGGTGAGCGTGGGGTACATGGATCCGGGGAACTGGGCAACCGATCTCGAAGGGGGTTCGCGATTCGGTTATGCTTTGTTGTGGGTGCTGTTGGTGTCGAATGCGATGGCGGTGTTGTTGCAGACACTTTCGGCGCGGCTGGGAATAGCCGGTGGAAAAGACCTTGCGCAAGCTTGCCGCTCGGAATATCCAAAACCGGTTGCAGTGTTTTTATGGATTGTGTGTGAAATTGCGATTGTCGCTTGTGACCTTGCGGAAGTATTGGGGACGATTCTCGGACTTAATCTTGTCTTCGGTTTGCCGTTGCTGTGGGGATGTTTGGTAACGTTGTTTGATACATTCCTATTGTTCGCGATACAGCGATTCGGTATTCGAAAGATGGAAGCGTTCATCCTCTCGATGATAAGTGTGATGGGAATCAGCTTTCTCATCGAAGTGGTTCTAGCAAAGCCCGACGCCGGTTCCGTGGTGGCGGGATTGCTACCGTCGTTGCCGCCGGGTGCGCTGTTTGTCGCATTGGGTATGCTTGGCGCGACGGTGATGCCGCACAATCTCTATCTTCATTCTGCACTCGTGCAAACGAGGAAAATTTCACGATTCGTGGATAACAAAGCGGATGCGTGTAAATTCAATTTGATTGACACGGTCGTCGCACTCAATCTCGCATTTTTTGTGAATGCCGCAATTTTGATTGTTGCCGCATGTGTGTTTTATCAAAATGGAATTGTCGTAACTGAAATTCAGCAAGCGCACCAACTGATTGCGAAATTAGTTGGGACGAACCTTGCGCAATTGCTATTTGGAATCGCACTTATCGCGGCAGGTCAAAGCTCGACGCTAACCGGAACGCTCGCGGGACAGATAGTGATGGAGGGGTTCATCAATGTCCGACTGCGACCGTGGCTCCGCCGTTTAATTACCAGATCGCTCGCCGTCATTCCGGCGGTGGTGGTCATCGTGTATATGGGGGACAAGGGGACTTACCAGTTGATGATTCTGAGTCAAGTCGTGCTCAGTTTACAATTGCCATTCGCGATTGTTCCGCTCATTCACTTTACCAGCGATAAAGTGAAAATGGGGGCGTTCCGCAACAAGGCGTGGGTGGCGGTACTGGCGTGGATAACCGCGATTGCGATTATCGCATTGAATGGTCAACTTGTGTATGACACGCTTGGTAATTGGGTTAACGGTGGGTTGTCATCTGGTATCTATGTGCCGTTGTTTATTGTCATAGGACTCGTCGTTACGATGCTTGGGTACATCTCAATTGCACCATTTTTCAGCGGGCATCGCGGTTGGAAACACGAACCGACAACGAATGCAACGCATGTTATTTCCAATATCCAAGCGTACAAGATGAAAAATATCGCAGTGGCGCTTGACCGTGGGAAATCGGACGCAAAAGTTGTCAGCCATGCGATACGATTGGCAAAGTTGGAAGATGCAAACCTCACGCTCGTGCACGTAGTCGATACCGCCCAATCACAAGTGTATGGGCAGGATATGTACGATGAACATACCCGCGGCGATGAGGCATACCTCGATGAAATTGCGGAAGAGATTCGCGGGATGGAAATGTCAGTCGAGATTCTGTTACTACACGGAAAACCGTCGGCGGAATTGATTCGGTATGCGCAAATGCACCCGATTGATTTACTCGTGATGGGAGCGCACGGACATAAAATCTTCGGTGATGTATTGTTCGGAGAAACGATTGATACGGTGCGGCATCAGTTGCAAATACCGGTGTTGGTGGTCAGGTGACGGGGAACAGCAACGGGAAAAGAAAAGATGGGCTTTGGGCTATAGGCCATAGGCAATGGGAATGAAAAAGATTAAGAAGAAGATTTCATTTTGTCGGACATTTCCTGACTGCTCAGGACAGGAATAAACTCAAACTCGACATCCAAGTCCAACCAATTTTTCGCCCAGACGTGCAATAACGATTCATCTTCACACTTCATCACTTGAAAACACAAGTCACCACCGGGCTCCGTCCAACTCGCGACATACTCCAACCCATCGGGTAACATGCGGCCACGTTCGTGGAAACGGTCGTAGACGGCTTTACCGTGACCGTGATAGCGTTCGATTACCATGTATAACATCTTACACCTCGAAAAAGACGGGAGGGCTCGTGAGCCCTCCCCTACTGTTTTACTCATATGAGATTGCTTCGGCGCATTGCGCCTCGCAATGACTTTTTTATCCGACGGAAGCACCGTTTGAGATGTCGGCGGAGACGGTGACGAGAACGAGTTTGCCATCGGCTTTTGCGGCAAGGAGCATTCCGTTTGATTCGTTACCGCGGAGTTTCACCGGTTGCAAGTTTGCAACGATGATTATTTTTTGTCCGATGAGTTTTTCCGGTTCGTAGTGCTCGGCGATACCGGCAACGATTTGGCGTGGATGCTCGACACCATTTCCGTCATCCAATTGAAGCAAGAGAAGTTTCTTCGCCCCTTCGATTCGTGATGCGGAAAGTATTTGGGCGACACGAAGCTCGGCTTTCTTGAATTCGTCGATAGTGATGAGATTGGTTTCCAACTTCTCATGCACTTCGACCAGTTTCTCGCGCAGTTGTTTGACCTTTTGTTCCTGTGCAAACGCCTTCTCGAAGTCGATGCGGGGGAAAAGAGGTTTAAGAAGATTTAGTGGCTTACCACTTTGCAATGGTAAGTCAATATCCTGAAATGAAGGATAGGAATTATTGCACGATAAAATCGTACGAAGTTCACTCATCTTTTGGGGCATCACTGGCGCTAGTGCAAGCGAAACGTCATATAAGAACTTAAGACACTTCGCAAGAACTTCTGTCGCTTTCTGTAGATCAGCTTTAACTAATGACCAAGGAGTGTTGGAGTCAAAAAATGTGTTGGTCACGCCAACTTGTTGCCAAATAGTGTTCCAATAAAAATTATACTCATTCAAGTTATATGATTTTGGACTTTGCTCTGTAAGAATAAAATTGTGAATTTCCAACTCGAAAAATACATCTGGGTTAATTGAATGTTGACCAGATGTTATATAATCGTATTCGGGAATTACACCACCCAAATACTGTTGAACTAACTTCGCGACTCTCGATAATAGATTTCCTAAATCATTCGCTAACTCACCATTGACAATGGCTTTCATGCGGTCTTCGGTGAGGGTCGCATCCTGTCCTAAAATCATGCCACGGGTCAGGAGATGGCGGAACGCATCGACACCACCATTGTCCACACCACCAAGTTTATCGATGAGTTCGAGCGGACGAATCACATTGCCAACCGACTTCGACATTTTCTCACCACCGATGAGCCACCAACCGTGAGCAAAAAGCATTTTCGGTAATGGTAGTCCGAGCGCCATCAACAGAGTTGGCCAATAGACGGCGTGAATTGTCAAGATATCTTTACCGACTAACTGCAAATCGGCGGGATGGTTTCGCCACTGCTCAAATATCGCTTCCGGTGCAACGTTGTCGTCTTTGTTTTTTACGCCGGTCACGTAATTCAGGAGTGCGTCAACCCAGACATAACAGACATACTCTTTATCGAATGGGAGCTCGATACCCCACTCGAGGCGGGATTTCGGGCGGGAGATGCAAAGGTCCTGCAATGGTTGTTTCAAAAACCCGAGTACTTCGTTCTTGCGGAAATCGGGTTGAATGAATGTCGGATTATCGTTGATGTAGTCGATGAGTTTGGTCTGAAATTCACTCATCTTGAAGAAATAATTCTTCTCTTTTATCGGGATAATTTCCGCATTCGGTTTTTCCGCTTTGATTTTTTCGGCTTGGTCTTCGGTGACGAACACTTCATCGGAAACGTAGTAGAGTCCCTCATATCCCTTGAGGTAAATCCAACCTTCATTATGAAGTTTGGTTAGCGCATACGTGACGAGTGCGACATGGTCGGCATCGGTGGTGCGGATAAAACGGTCATATTCGAAATTGAGTGTCTTGAATAAATCGGTAAACCGTTGGGACATCTCATCGCAATGTTGTTGCGGTTTGATGCCGCGTTTTTTCGCCGACTCTTCGACTTTCTGACCGTGTTCGTCGGTACCGGTAAGGAAGCGGGTTTCGTGGCCGAGCAATTTGTGGTAACGGGTGAAAACATCCGCAAGCAGAGTCGTGTAAGCGTGACCGATATGGGGTTGATCGTTCACGTAGTAAATCGGGGTCGTTACGTAAAATTTTTTATTTGATGATTCTGACACTTCAATTCCTTAAAGACAAAATAGTACAAAACACAAGAACAGGCGGGACGCCTATACCACCTAAAAAAATTAAGCGGTTAAAATACGGTTTAAACGAAACGAGAGCGCATGCAATAATAGCTGAGTTTGCGGATTGCGGCGCCGTAAAATATCGTGCATGCGGACCACTTCTTCTATCGCTATCACTAAATCGCGCTGTTTAGTAAAGCCAACAAATTTGCGTAAGCGATCAATTAGTGCATCACCGCGAACGAGCAGTCCAGTCGGCAGTCCCTCACCGGTGTATTGCCGCAAGCGAAGCGCATCACGCAAGAATAATACTACGCGAATCAGAAAACGTTCAACTTCATCGACATTCCGCCCTTTCGAGAGGGCATCGACGCGATTCAATAAATCACGGCGTTGTTTCGGTGAAACACATCCGACAAGAAACTCGACCGCTTCTTCCGTTTTCAAGCCAGTATCACTTGACGCCATCTCGCGTGCGCGCAAAAGGTTTCCTTCGGAAAGGAGCGCGATTTCATCGGCTTCTTCGGAACGGAGCGGTTCATCGCGTCCCAATGTTTTTAAAGGCAACGACGAAAGATGCTTCGCGATAATTGCCGGTGCGAGGGGTTCCATCCGAATCGATTGGCAACGCGACTGAATCGTGGGGAGTAAATCTTCCTGCGATTTCGTCAACAGTATTAATAAGGTATCGGGTGGCGGCTCTTCAAGAATTTTTAGTAGCGCATTCGATGTTTCTTCGTTCATTCGATTCGCGGAGGCGATTATTGCAACCTTACGCCCTTTACCGAGCCACGTGCCGAATTGCGCCCATTGTCGCAGGAATCGAATCGTGATGACCCGCAAATTTGTCGCACCGGGAACCTGCAACGGGACCCAAAAATCTTTCGCGGTCTCATTGACAGCGATGGCGATTTCCTCGTCGGTTTTTTGTGAATAACGGCGGGTGATGCGGGTTTCGCCCGCATCTGTCGTCTCTTTTTTATCAATTTCACCGTCATTCGCTTTGGTCGGGAACGCAAGGAAGAGCGAACTGATTTGCAGTGACTCAAATTGTTTACACGAGGGACAGACGCCGCAGGCGGATAATGGCCCCCACTCGCAATTGAGATGGCGGGCAAGTTCGAGTGCGAGGTATTGTTTACCGATTCCATCCGGCCCATATAATAGGAGTGCGTGGGGAAGGTGATTCTCTTGAATGAGACGCTCAAGAATTTTTTTCGGGCGCTCCTGACCAAGCACCTTATCGAGAAACGGGGGAAGGACGTCGGGTTTGACCGGTTCGACATTTGCAAGAATCGGCGTAGGTTCAAGATATGGCGCAGGTTCTACGGGAACCGGTTCGGTCGATTCGATGGGTATGAGCGATGGTTCCGCGACAGGTGCGGGCGTGGTTTTCTTTTTGCGCGATGCGGGTTTCTCCGGTGGCGGTTCGTCGAATAATGAAAACGAATCGCTCACCGTCGCTCCAACCATGTCATTGGGTCCTGCTTCCTTCCGTTATTCCACACTTCAAAATGCAAAGTCGATTCTTCGCTGTTTACTTCGGCAACGGCACCAAGCGTCTGGCCACGGGTAACGCGCGCACCCTGCGCTACAGACGAGTTTCCGAGATGGGCATAAACCGTGTAGGTGCCGTTTACATGTTCCAAAATAACGGTCGTACCGAATCCACGCAACCACGTCACTTCGGCAACGACACCATCGGCGGCGGCAAGAATGGGAGTGCCGGGTGCGGCGGATATTTCGATACCGGGACTTTCGGTGGTCGTACCGTAGGCACCGCCGCGCTGCCAACCGAAACGGGTTACGACATCACCGCGCAAAGGCCATGATAATTCACCGCGGGTTGCAACACCGGTAGGAGTGGGACGTTCGGGTTGTGTTTCACCCTGTCGCCGCGCTCGCGATTCACGTTCCGGTATTTCCTGACGACGACGCTCGCGCTCGGCAATGTCTTTCGTGATTAACCGTTGAATTTCGGAAAGCGCCGCCTGCCGCTCTTTTAATTCACGCTCCATACTCGTTTTATTTTCGTGCAGTTCGGCAAGTTGCGATGTTTTCTGGTCGCGTTCGCGGGCAAGCAAACGTTGTTGCGCATCGGCTTCCATTTGTTCACGCTGAGTCAATTTAAACTGGTTGCGGCTGGCGGCAAGGGCGAGCGATGATTTTTCGTGCAGTCCGCTCAATTCCTCTTCGGCGGCAAGATTGACACTCGTTTCCGCGGCAAGTTCGGCAGTGACCCGGCGTTCGGCGCGTTGCAAAAATGTGTATTGATGAATCCGATGGAGCACGTCGCTCAAATTTTCTCCGGCGAGGATATACATCCAGAGCGGACGACGGTTGTGTTTGTACCGCTGAATCGCCTGTGCGCGGGCAATGTCGCGGAGTTGCACCAAGCGTTTCTGAACGGATTCTGTGCGTTGAGTCGAATAATTGAGTTGTTGTGAAAGTTCGTTGGTGCGTTGCTCCTTCTGTCGAAGCTGACGCTTATTGCGTTGTAGAATTCCATCAAGTTCAAGCGATAATTTTTTCTTCAGCGCAATTTTCTTATCAAGGTCGGAAACCCGTTGTTGGAGGGATGTTTCGCTCTTTTTGGCGGAAGCGATATCAGATTCGAGGCGTGCGATTTCCTCACGGAGTCGTCGAATCCGCTTATCGTTCGCCTCTGAGGGGCTATCGGCGGCGATGACGGCGACGGTTGCCAACAGGGCAAAAATGAGTAAAACGGCGGGAAACCGCCACCCATGCGAGTTTATAACTTTGGTTATTTTCATTACTTAGATAATATAAGCTATGGTTGCACGATAGGACAGTGCCGGCGCAGGTCGCGGGCGACGGTTGTAATAAAACCCTTTAAATCGCATTGGACAAGGGTTTCACCCCTTGATTTGGAGAAAAGATAATGTATCTTTCGTGTTGTAGGGCGCGCGTCTAAAATAGTCATCGGTTGTGCCGTGCCCCGAACGGCCCTCACGGGAAACCAACCGGAGTTAACTCATCAAGAGGAGGATGAATGAACAAAGCAGAATTAGTCGCCGAGATTGCCCATCACGCCGACGTTAGCAAGAAAGATGCAGAAGAATGCCTCAACGCTTTTATTACCTGCGTTGAAAAAGAAGTATCAAAGGGCAAGGAAGTAACCTTGGTCGGCTTCGGCACCTATAGCATGGCAGAACGCAAAGCCCGCAAGGGCCGCAATCCCCAGACCGGCAAGGAAATCAATATTCCCAAGAAGAAGGTTCCTCGCTTCGTCGCCGGAAAGGCGTTCAAAACGTTGGTTGCGAAGGGTAAGTAATCGAGACACGCAATCGCGAGATTGTATAAAGCGGCGGCTCAGTAATGAGTCGCCGCTTTCGTTTTTAAATGATTAGTTGAAAAGAGTTCGCGTTAATCATTATTAATGCAGATGAAGAAACTGCACTATAAACATATACTGCGTGAAACGAGCCAAGGTATTTTCTCGAAAAATTCTCGGTGTTGTTTACATTGGTTTATGAGCGGTTCCAAACGACCTCTCTCAGCGGTTTCTACAATACCTTCCATGTCTTTCATATGTGAATCCATTCGCTTCTCAATTTCTTCGGTAACGTTTGAAACTTCTTTCTCTGTATCGTCCCAAAAGTCTTCTATCTGTCGTATCGCTGCATTCCTAACACCACGTGCATTTAATTCTTCACAAACTTTTTTTGCGAGACGAGTTTGCCAGGAATCACCAAACAATTTTGCAATAAGAATCCCACCTAATGTCGTTAATCCAAGTGCCCACATAATGGGTCCACCTAATGCGGCAACGGTCGAAATAACAGCTGAAGTTCCACCAAGTGAAATTCCCAGAGAAGAGAGTAGCGACACGCCCTTAGCAACTAAAATATACCAACCGAGATTACCAAAAGAACTTGCAATTAGCGTAAGTGCACCCATTGCAACACTTGCAGAAAGTCCCCCAGCAATTGCACCCTGCAGGTTAAACGGAGTTTCAAGACCGCTCATCTCTGCAAAGCTCAAACATCTTTTGGCATACGACTCGTAGGATGACATTAATTTTTTCCAAGCTGGTTTTAGATGTTTATTTGTATCTTCATCTAAAATTTTGGACAATTGATCCTTAAGTAGGTCAACGATGTTCTGCACTATATATTCTTGAGCTTGTTTACGATTGTATTTTCTTTTTCGTATTTCTTCCTCGACGCGAACTGGCGTTATCATCTCGTCCCACCAATTCGAGGCTTTCTTAGCGGTGTTTCTCCGTAATTGACGCACCAAAGAGATTAGCTCCTCGCGTTCTTGTCGTAATCGATATCTATTTTCCTCACGGGTTTCTTTCGCAAGTTGAAGTTGCTCTTTCGCGCGTATCTTTTCCTTGCTGACCTCTTCGTATTGTTTCAGTTCTATACCTAATGCTTGAACTGCTTTTTCTTTGAAAATTCTTACAGATTCGCTTAAGTTCATGAGCGTGGTATGAACAATCGGTTCTATAAACTCAGATTTCAGAGATTTCTTAAACTCTACTTGTAGCCAATTATGTTTGATTGAGAACGGCACAATTCGAGTAAGAAAATCGTTTCTTTCAATAGGTCTTCCATAAATTTGTTCCCACTGTTCAAAGACATGACTTGTAAGTGATGAATAATCTTTTTCGCCAAAAACACGAACAGAAGCACGTTGACATATATCTTGAATTTCTTTTTCTTTCGAGATAATATCTGCCTGAGATG
>Ga0265329_10001184_pt1 | contig 12820 bp, 14 predicted proteins | sample 41627metaG_FD_202091 | JGI IMG/M metagenome (GOLD analysis project Ga0265329, IMG submission 202091) | Rhizosphere microbial communities from Carex aquatilis grown in University of Washington, Seatle, WA, United States - 4-16-27 metaG | ecosystem: Host-associated > Plants > Roots > Rhizosphere...
ATCGCGCTTTGAAGGGACTGTCGGCGGATTTCAACAAGATGTATTCCGCTACTGGTCGGCCATCAATTCCGCCGGAGAAGCTCATTCGGGCGCTGCTGCTACAGGTGTTGTACTCCATCCGCAGTGAAAGGCTACTGATGGAGGAATTGAACTATAATCTGTTGTTCCGCTGGTTCGTCGGATTGTCGATGGAAGACGAGGTCTGGGACCACTCCACATTCTCCAAGAATCGGGATCGGCTGCTGAACGCGGATATCGTGGGGAAGTTCTTTGTACAGATTAGGGAGCAGGCCCGAGAGCAGGGGCTGCTGTCTGATGAGCATTTCACTGTTGACGGGACACTCATTGAAGCCTGGGCATCTCAAAAGAGCTTCCAGCCGAATGAAGGAGGGCCCTCAGGACCGACAAGTGGCGGAGATGGACGCAACGAGGATGTCAATTACCGCGGACAAAAGAGGAGCAACGAGACACACGCCTCGACGACGGACCCCGATGCACGGCTGTCAAAGAAGAGCCACGGAGGGGAAGCACGGCTGAGCTATATGGGCCACGAGCTGATGGAAAACCGCAACGGGTTGGTGGTGGAGCATCGCCTGGGCATCAGCAGCGGTACCGCCGAGCCAGAGGCGGCCGTGGAGATGGTGAAAGCGATCCCGGGCAATTACCGCATCACCGTTGGCATGGACAAGGGCTACGACAGAAGATCTTGTGTAAAGGAGTTGCGTAAGCTGAACGCTACTCCCCACGTTGCGCAGCGCAAGGTCCATTCCGCCGTTGATGGACGCACCGTTCGTTGCGAAGGCTATGTGATAAGTCAGCGCGTTCGCAAACGAGTGGAAGAGATCTTTGGTTGGATGAAGACCGTCGGAGGATATCGAAAGACTCGCTTCCGTGGGGTCCAGCGCGTCGGTTGGGGATTCACTCTTGCCATGGCCGTCTACAATATGGTCCGAATCCGAAATCTGTCGGCTCAGCTATCCCTGTAGGGGCCAAACGGGGCCAAGCCAACGATGGCCCCAATTTCTGATCCGCAATCAAGGACTCAAATTAGCGCCGCTGAGGAGATAATGACTTCTCCAACAAGAGCTTCTTCAACACCCTGCTAGGCCCGCATATTCTGCGGCGGACGTTTCCATGGCGAAGGAGAAACTTACCGAGCCGATGTCGAGCTCGAAGCTGGTCCTGTTTGGCCGCCCCCCTTGCCTGCACCAAATCGCGGAGTGCCTCGTGCGCCGCGTCAGGCACCCAGACTGCGGTCAACTCTCCGGCCCGATAGCAGCGAGCCAGATCTCCGCTTCCAGTCTGTCTGTATTGACGTGATCGCCCGCCTTCATTGGCACCAGAGTTGGCCCCATAACCTCGCAGGCTCTTCCCAGTTTGACCAACTGCCAGTACAGCGCGTGTCCCGTCGGTCCCGCCTCATAACAGGCCGTCCATGTCCCGCCGGCGTCCAGCTTCGTGACAACCCGCTTGATGCTTTCGGGATGGTTGGAGATGTTCCCCATGGTGTGAGAATCTCCATCCTTTGTTGCGATCGCCATCGTTATCGTCTCCGCGTGTACATCAAGTCCTACAAACCGTGTTTCCTTCCGTGTTATCCTTTGCATGACCGCCTCCTTCGTATGTAGCTCTACGCTACCTCCTCCCGATCGTTGCGAAACCTACGATTCTACGATCGGGGAGGTCACTCCATTATGACTAAATGTGATACCAGGAAGAGTGGGAGCGGCTCAAAGAGAGCGCACCCGAAGAACCAGGCCTCTTCCATAGGCCGCACCCCAAATCCATCGCCTGAGGCGGTGGGCTATTCAGGGGGACTTGGAACCTCACCGCCTTTGGCGGTGGTTATGTCCTGAAGGCTCTGCCGTAAGACCGATAGCGAACAGGATAGGGTCAAGACGAAATGGCGAAAGCAGTCGCAGGTGGTCTACCAGTGCAGCTAGCACATAGTGTGGTGCCCTAAGTATAGATTTCGAATTCTGGAAGGAGCCATAGCGAAGTACGTCGAACAACGTATCATGGTGGTCTGCGAAAGGAAGGACGTACAGATAGAAGAACTGAACGTGATAAAGGACCGCGTGCATCTGGTGGTAACCGTTCCGCCGAAAGTCTCGATATCAGAGTTGATGGAATTCTTGAAGGGCAAGACAGCAATTGGATTATTCAAATCCTACAAGAATCTCAAACGCAAACCATACTGGGGAAATCATTTCTGGGGCCGCGGATATTGCGTAACGACAATTGGGCTGGATCAGGAGCAGGTAAGGCGCTACGTGAGATACCAAGAGGAGAAGGAGCGGCTGGAAGAGAGCGAGCGCGAAGATCCTGGCCTCTTTTAGAGGCCACGCAAGTCCACCGCCTGAGGCGGTGGATTCTTTAATGAACCTACATCGTATGTGCAAGACATCCAAAGATTGCAATCTGGGGAACCGAAATCGCGAAATACGAATGTGCTCTAGCAAATCGCTGCAGCTCTCCGCCCTAACGATGTATGAGTGCGGTAGTTCAATCCCGAACGCGCTGCCGCCTTGGCCATTGGCATCCGAGTAGTGGGGGCTGAACTCTAAGCTCGATTCCATGAAGGTACCAACCGATCACAAAGTGGACACTTCTCTAAGCACATCTTGGACACGCGGAATAGGCCTGAAGACTCCGAGAGTGGGGCATGCATGCCGTGAAAGCGAGGTCGGTGTGATAGGAGAAGTAGGCGCTATGATGGAGTGGATAGCAGCGTCTGTAAGGCCGAAGCAGTTGTGCCGGAGCTTCGGTATCTTGCGCTCCCTGGGCTGCAGCCACATCGAGCGTTACATGAAAGAGGGCAGGCAAGGTTTGGAGAACTTCTCGCAGCCTTTTCATGGGGTATTGAACAAAAAATGAGGCTGTGTTGAGTAGTTGATCGTCAACATTTGGAAAAGCCCCCCTATTCTTAGGGATGCAATTGACTGAAGAGCACTGCCTTGGGTTTCGACCATTGGCCTGATCCTCAAACGACGTGGGCTTGTGAAGAAGCGCCGACAGGTGCGACGCTTTGGTGAATTGAATCGAATCCTTGTGGCATCGCGGACGAATGTGATCTGGAGTGGAGAATTCAAGGGAAAGTTTTGCCCAAGTGACAAACAGTACGGATATCCGTTGACGGTGATGGGCATCTACAGTCTGTACGTGCTTGCGATTGTCGGGATGCACAAGCCCGCCCACGAGGGCATAAAGGCCATACTTGATGCATTTTATTGGGAGTTTTGGTTATCAGATCAAATCCGTGCCGACAACCGAGAGCCGCTTTGCGGCGCACAGAGTCTGGCAAAGCTGATTAGATTGGACATATAGTCTATGGAGCTGGGAATAGTGACGGTGTATTCGGGCCCCGGGCACCCTGAGAAGAATCCTGAAAATGAGCGGGTGCACGGGAACATAAAGGAGGCTGCGACAATACCCGTGGCGTGGAACCTGCTACGGCAACGGAAGATCGAAGGATTCCGCCGAGGGCACCGCGAAGACAGTGCTTATCTGTCTTTGAACGGCCACACTCCTTGGGAGTTGTACTCTCGCTTTACACGTCGATATAAGGGATCAATCGGAGTTTACGAATACCTCGCGGAATATTAGATGAAATATTGGCGCCGCAATGGAGCCATTCCGTAGGGAGTTTATCGGTGGGCGACCGTCTCGACCGTTGTGTTCGAAAAGTACATAGGGCCTCAAGGGAAAGAAAGTGGAAGGCGGCGCGTGAACTATTGCAACTACTTGTTTGGCTACATGGGCGAAGATCAGATGCACATCGCGGACCATGCATGTCGTTTCCGTTGAGCAGGGAAACCGAGTCCCAGATCTGCCATGAGATGTGGCCAGGGTGTGTTTGGCAATTCAGATCAGCAAAATTCAACCGCGACATGGGCGAATTTTTACCATGGCAACTCCGCCGCTGGAACAGTGGTGGACTGCAAAGGCTGTTTTAATCCCAATCGAAAGATGAGGCCTGCCAGCAAAGTCCCGAGCCATAGCAGGGTGGCGATGAAGATAAATCCTTCGACAAGTCCAATAGTCCCTTTGAAACAAAAAGCGGTGTATACGAGTAAAATGCGAAGGCGGAGCCTTCCGTCAGCCACGTTGCGACTTTAAGCACACCTGAAGCATGGGACAAAGATGAGATTCCTGCCGACGAATTGACAAGCAGACCACTTGAAACCGCAATTCCAGCAAACGTTAATACTGCGAGGGCAACATGAATCCTCCCCCGTCGAATTCAGAGATAGACCTAAATCTATTTATTCCGAAATCCGACAGTGAGAAGTCTTGAGTCGGTGTAGCATCCCAGTGCATTGATCCCCAACAAGGGAACCTGCACACCGAGAAAGACCAAAATCGCAGGAAGGCATGCACCGCAAAGCCCCAATTAAAATCCCTGAACACCGTAGACATACTCAAACCGTCGGGTAGCACGGTTGCTGACATGATTGCGAATTGGTCGAAAGCCGGTTGGCATGGCATGCAAAAGAAGAAGGCTGAAAAGGCAGAGGAGCAATGCGACAGGTGCGACAACTGAGAGCAAAGCAAACATAGGCACAACCTCCACTTTCGGTGTGGAACTGCTGTTGACTTCGCACAATAGATTCGCGACTATGTTGAAGATTCTGCGACAAAGTTGGTAAGCAATAGGGTTAAATGGAGCGCCGCGATTGCCGTTGGGGAGCGCATGCATAGAGCAAATCGTAGGCTACCCGCTGCAATAACGACAGGCATAGAGACGAAATTTCGATGCATGATCAATCATCTGGCTGTACTGGTGTTTTTGTTCAGACTCGTGGTGTGCCCCCGACTCCATGATACGTAGCACTGCGGGGCCCAGTACGGACGTCCCGGGAATCTGTAGACGCTTTGTTAGGCGACAGAACAGGTTCCATGTGAGGTATTGGTCATGCACTAACCTTGCAAGCTGATTCCTGAAATGCAGGAATGGACGTATCGACTGTGGGATGACGTCTTGGAAAACTGCCAAGAGAGACACCATGAAAACGGGGCGGAATGTTACCAATCAGGACGGTCGCCGAACGGCATCCGCTGCTATGTTGATTCGTTAATGAGATAGCTATAAGGGGGTAGAAAGGTGATAATTTCGACCAGCGGATCAACCCGAAATTCAACAATCTTCTTCAATCGAATCTGCTTTGGCGATGCGGACACAACAACTGACAAAGGTGGCGCTGGCAAGAGGTTTAGGCTTCACGAACAGCTCGAAGCTGCACTTGAGACATGTTTGAATATGCATTTGCTGATGTATTCTGATAATCATGGAATAGAATTGGGAGTCATTAAATCCACGTGGTTGTTGACAAAGCGGCTCCAGCAAAGTCCACGTTCACGCACACGATTGAACCACCTAAAGAAATTCACGAGGCGCATAGGGTGACGCTCTGGAAAGTGGCGGAAACGTTCCCGGTGCGCAATACTTTGTCGAGAGAAATAGCGTTTCGGCCACAAAAGTATGGTGCAGGACGGGCGAAGTGACAGATTTCGAGTCGCTGCAGGGGACATAAGAGTCACTGTAATCCGCCAAAGGCTTGACCGATCGGGCCGCCAAGGTCAAGGAGTGAAGTGCCTAAAACAGCGTTTTGCGGCACCGCCGAATTAGCCACAAAGTTGCCAGGTCTTACGTACTGATTAATAACTCTTCACCGTTTTTCCCGACGACGGCGGAAGGGATTTGGTGGGATGTTCTTTCATTCCGTTCCGTGTATAGTCTCGAACCATCATTATTGACACCTTGAGGAGGCACAGTCATGGGAATCTTGCAGGAATCAATGCGAACTGCGATGGAAATCCGCGGATTTTCTGAAAGCACCGTTGCAACCTATCTATCCTGTGTGCGAGTCTTCGCAAATCATTTTGGGCGGTCTCCATTGATGATATCAATGAAGGAGATCGAAACTTTTTTCCACTTTCTCCGTCAGCAGCGCAAGAGTGATTCGACAATTCACCTATACTACGTTTCCCTAAATTTCTTCTACAATATCAATACCATCACCGACCGGATGCCAAAGCTCACCTTTGGGAGAATACGGAACAAAATTCCCATGGTATTGAGCCAGGATAAGGTGGTGACACTGCTCGAAAGTTGCAGAAGCTTGAAATACAAGACCCTCTTTACGCTTGCGTATGCTTCCGGCCTTCGGGCTTCTGAACTGAGAAACTTGACTGTGCAGGATTTAGATTTCGACAGAAAGCAGGTTTACGTTAGAAATGGAAAGAACCGACGCAACCGGTACTCGATCATCGGCAAGAAGACCATTCAACTTGTAGAGACGTATATAAACGTGTATAGGCCGCATACTTTTCTTTTCTACAACCAGGAAGACAGGACAGCCAGGCTCGGCAGAAGTGTAATTAGTAGAGAGCTTGGGAAACTCCTGCTTAAGAATGGAATCGACACTCGTGAGGTGCACCTTCACACGTTGAGACACTGTTTTGCCACGCATTTGATGGAAAGCGGCACCAGTATATTCCATATCATGCACTTGCTCGGTCATGCCAATATTTACACTACCATGGTGTACCTTCATATGCAGGATTTGGCTAAATTGAAAATAACGTCGCCAATCGATCTGCTTGATCCCCATCCGACAGAAAATACAGAACCTCAGAAGGACCTATTCGTGGCGACAGCATGAAGCAAATCGGAATACCTCTGAGATAGGCAGCCCACCATGGGATTCAACGCACGCCTCGAACCGGAACCAGGGCGCCAGTACAGAGGGAAGAAGATCCGCCACTCTGTGCTGGTCGTCCTGGCGAAGCGATTCCAAGATTTGTTAGGTTCCGTGGATTCATGCCGCAAGTGCGACGATCCGTGCATCTATTGGGAGAGTTGAGATATTGTATACCTTCGATTCCGGCCAAGAAAGGGCATTCATCGTTGCGAGTCTACCATCAACTGTCAAGATGAAAGCGATAGCATTGCCGGCCTGAGGGTAAGGCATACACTGCAGGTTTTGATCGCGAGGCTCTCGGACGCTCTTTCAGCCTCATTTGTGGAAAGTTCCTTCGCAACGTTAGGCCCGGGGACACAGGTACAGCGCCGATCGTTCCCAAGCGATTCTCCTGCGAGATGTAGATGTGTGCGAAGTGGCTTCCTAAATACGCGATCTGGCCTTTCGCGGATAGAATAGCGCAGACGCATTGATTCATTGCATTTTGCCCGGCGAATGACTATTTTTGTAGAATAACAAAAGGGGGCCGAGGTCATGGATGTTTTTGCAGCCGCGAAGTCAGGTGACCTTTTGGCTTTGAAGAAACATGTGAGGGGTGGCGGCAGTTTCAATTCGACAAACAGAAGCGGTATGACACCGCTCATCATTGCAGTTGACAATGGCCAATTGGAGGCGGTAAAGCTTCTCTTGACTGAAGGGGTTAATGTAAATTCCAAAGATAGGCTCGGTCAGACTGCCCTCATGCTTGCCGCTGGCAATAACGACATAATCAGCGGAAAACTTCTTTTAGAACATAGGGCGAATCTTAATACTGTAGCCGTGAACGGGCTAACCGCACTTGGGTTCGCTCGACGTAGGTCTGGCGCAGAAATGACAAAACTGTTAGCCGACGCCGGAGCGCGCTAGAATTCTCCAAGAGTCGTCTTGTCACCCCGCCTCGTTTCCACTTCAAAATGTGGGCATCGTGGGGGATGGCCTTGAGCGAATTTGGAAATAATCTGCATTGTCGTGTTTCGCGCGAATCGGTTACGTCACCCGAAAGATGTGCCAGCATTTTTCGACGCGATCAGCGAAGCATTCTTTTGTTAGGAGCATGGTTTTCATAATTTGCACTTGAACGATACTCTTGTCTCTGTCCGCTCGGTCACCCATGCGAGCGTTTATCGGCCGCTTTCTGTAAAAGTCAATAACATTGGAGGGAGTAGGGCGATAGTCGCTGAAACTCGTTTGATGTGGGTCCCTCTCTTATTTATTTGCCAGCTGGTTTTCAGAGGCTTCGGCAATCAGTAGAGTATGACAGTGGACATCGAATTGGGTCTGTTCAGCTGGTACGGATTCGCCGCTCCGCTTGCCCATTGCTTGCAGCAGCTTGGGCAAGCTGGATTTGCTTCCGGAATGATCTGGCGGGGCGAAGATACATTACCTTACCTTGATGAAGACGAATACCCCTCGTGGAGGTGATTTCTTGCACCTTGGGGCTCAATTCTTCAAGAGTCTTGCACATGTCGTAGTTGAAAGTTGGCTTGTGACGCTGGCTCCACGCTCCCTCCACGATAAGCCGTCGGAACCATGCAATTCCTGTTTTCATTATTTCTACGCGCCGCATCTTACTCCCGCCGGATTGCTTGCATGATACGGCCCTGCTGTAGCGCATGAGTTGGGGCTCAAAGCGTCTCGGCACGCCAAATCCGTCGGACGATTATGACCGCCCCTCTTTTCGCCACCTCACATCGCGGCTGGAGTGATTGGGAAAGCTCTTTCATGCCCTCGGGTAGCTCGTTCGATAGTCGTGTCAATGGTCATCTCAAGCCGCGCATCGAGTAGAGCCGCGTGGTTGACCTCGCTCAGATAATTCTCAAGAGTCAATTGTTCGGCGACTGAAAGAAGCCATCATTGAGCTTGAACAACTCGAGATAGTTCTGGCTCCAAGCCCTCATCGTATGTGGCGGCCGCTTGCCTTTTCGAAGCAGGTACTTGCCTTGTCGGTGGGGAGTTCGTAGCTTGTCTTGCTTGGCCGCCTCTCGCGGGCACACCACGTCGCGCAGTGCCTCGTGTGCCGCATTGGGCATCCTCGCCGCGTCAGCCCCCGGCGCGGCATGAGAAGGCCAACCGCTCATCATCGTGCCAGTGGGTTCGGGCTCCTTGTATGCCGTCCATTCGCCTTCCTCGCTGAGTTTCCACACACGCCCTCGGACACTCTCCTCCCGATTCCGGATTGACTCCAATGGATGAACCGCTTTTTGCTTTTAGGCGAAAGATCTATCGATTATCTCTGCATGGACATCAATCCCTGCAAGACGCCGCACGCATGGGATAGCCATTTTCATTCCTGCCTCCTCCGTATGTAGCTCTATCCTACTTTCAGCCGATCGCGGCGTAACGCGCGTCACCACGATCTGAGCGGGCACTTTATCTTGACGGGTCTCATGTGCCCCAGATCAAGCATCGTACCTGACCACGAAAGCGAATCCTGGCTGAAGAATGGTGGGGGACGCTCTCAGTTGAGCTCGCACGAAATGGACTTGCGCCTTGGTGTTTGCATAAGGTGCCGACCGCTAGTATTTTGAGCACAGCGAGATGCCGCATCTCTACTGCCTTTTCGGCTGTGTTATGCGGTGGAGAATCGAGACAGAAAAGAGCGTGCATTTCGTCTCAACTGCTCCATCTCCGTTTTTCAGGTACTATGCGAGGCAGGTTGAGTTTGGCCCTTTTTCCGAACCCATCGAGCCGAGTGCGAACTCAGCAGAAAGGACCACCTCATCGGATGCGCTGGACGCCCAAGCAGGCGACTTCCGTTTCACCTCCGACAACAGTTGACACCTCAGGATTGCTTCTTTCTATTTCGAGATACATGGAGTACCGGGCAAACGCATAAATCTACTCAGGAGCAGAGTCCGTCACATTGCACCGACCCGCGACTTCTCTCACTTCCAGATAGGACCCATTCTGTGAATATTCGAGAAACTGTCATGTATGCCGCGAAGGCCCTTGCAGGATCGTGCTGGAATTACAGTCAGGCGACATCATAAACTGACCCCCTGGCGACATGAAAACTGACCCCCATGCCCTGTAGGGAGGTCAGCAAAATGGACACGAATCTTGGCATGTTCAGACCCAGCGGTGAATACACCGGAAGAGAGATCATGCGCACGCCTGGCGAGGTGACAGTCATTCTTGAATTGCAGCGCAAGGGTTGGGGCACCAAGCGTATTGCCCGCGAACTGGGCATCAGCAAGAACACGGTTAAGGGGTATCTGTACGTCGGCGGGTGGCAACCCTATGGTCGGTCGTCGCGAGCAAAGGTGCTGGACGACCGCCTGCAGTGGGTACAGGAGCAGAACCTCATGCACCGCGGAAATGCCGACGTGGTCCGTCAAGAGTTGCAGCGCCAATTTGAGTTACAGGTTTCGCTTCGGACTATCGCACGAGCGGTAGCCCCTCTTCGTCGTCAGTTGAATGCCGCCTCAGTGGCTACCGTACGATTTGAGACTCCGCCGGGCAGACAGATGCAGGGGGACTTCGGACAGACACGAGTCTGAACGCGGGAGAACCGACATGGGTATTCCTATGCGTGCTCACCCTGGGTTACTCCCGACGTCCGTTTGTCAAACCATTTCCCTACGAACGGCAGAACAGCTGGTTGGTCGGCATCGAGGAAACGAGGCGCCATTTTGGGGTCTTCACCGACGAAGTGCTCATCGGCAACGCCCGTGCCCTGGTGAAGAGCCACAATCCCCAGACCCGCGAGGTGGTCTTCACGGATGCTTTCCGTTCCTTCGCTGCCTACTGGGGGTTCCGCCCGCGTGCTTGTGCTCCGTTTCGGGCGCAAACCAAGGGCAAGGATGAGAGCGGAGTTGGCTACGTAAAGCGAAACGCCATCGCCGGCCACTCCTTCGAGAGTTGGGAAGCCCTGGAGGCACAGTTGGCCTGGTGGATGCGCGAGGTGGCCGACGTGAGAATCCACGGCACCACCGTCGAACGTTCCCGCAATAGGTTCCTGCGTGAAGAAGTACAGGCCCTTCATCCTCTGAGTGAAAAAGCTCCTTTCGTGCAGGTTCGTGAGCTGGTTCGTCGGGTGCATTAAGATCTGTGCGTAGAGCTGGAAACCAATCACAACAGCGTTCCTTGGCGCTACATCGGCGAGCATGTGATCCTTCAGACCGAAAGCGGCGAGCTGAGGGTTCTCTACAGCGGAAAGGAAATTGCTCGACAACTGCTGAGTCTTGGACGCAAGCAGCGCATCGTAGATCCCCGACACTTCGACGGGGCGGCCGTCGCCCGGGTGGAGGTACGAGGCACCGATGGCAGGAGGCAAGCCGTTGGCGAACTTCTTCGACCGCTGCGTGACTACGAAGCGGTGGTCGGAGGCCAGGGATGACGCCACAGACCGACGTGCTGGACAAAATGCTTACTCACTTGAAGCTCACTGCCATTCGCGAAGAACTGGAAAGTCTGATGGATGAAGCTGGACGGCGCCAGATGAGTCTGAGCGAGCTGTTGGGCTTCCTTTGCGAGGCGGAGATTGCCCGCAAAGACCAGCGGCGCATCACCATGGGGCTGAGCATCGCGAAGTTTCCTTGCCTGCGCACTTTGGAAGGCTTTCATTTCAAGGCTCAACCCTCCATGGATGTGCGCCAGATCCAAGATCTGGCCGCCTGCCGCTGGGTGGCCAAAGGGGACTCCTTCTTGTTCCTCGGTCCACCCGGCGTCGACAAGACACACTTGGCAATCGCGCGGGGTCGAACCGCGATCGAACGGGGCTACTCGGTGTTGGTCACTCCGGCGATAGTGATGGCCGCCTCCTTAGCCAAGGCACACGCGAAGGACATTTGGAGGAAGGGCTGACGCACTACAGCAAGCCCAAGCTTTTCATCGTGGACGAGCTGGGCTACCTGCCCCTGGAACAGAACGAAGCACACTTGTTCTCCCAACTTGTCTCGCATCGCCATGAGCGCGGCAGCCGCTTGTTGACCAGCAACCGGAGCGTCGTAGACTGGGGTGAGGTCTTCGGGGACCCTGTGGTGGCTACGGCTACTCTTGATCGGCTGCTGCACCACAGCCACATCATCACCATCCGAGGCGACAGCTATCGACTGAAGGAGAAGAAGCGCTCGGGACTCTACAAACCGCCGGTGGCGGAGAAGCAGTCATGAGGGAGGGGGGGTCAGTTTTCGTGTCGTAAAGGGGTCAGATCCGGGTGTCGCTTGACATTTATCACTCCCATGCTCCTTTACTTGAGCCTCTAAAAGCCGCCGTTTTTTTTTAACGGGTAGGCAGTCTTCCGACGATCTGTCTTTCGGCTCCCGGCTCATTGGGAGCCGCGACTCGCACAGGCATACGCACGAAGAAATGGTCTCCCCATTGCCAGCAAGCTCCATGCCCGTCGTCGGGCCATAAGACAACCCCCCTGGGTGATCTGAAAGGCAGTAGCACCGCGTAAGTAATGACCAGCCATCTCGAGGAAATGATTTGCCAAGCTGCTTTCTTCCCACATGTTGGCAAAACGAACGCCACCACACTATGAAGATGGCCGGTTTCCTGGCGTATGCACTTGGGAATTCATCAGATTTCTGTCCAAGTCTATGCCTGTTTTATCGGGCTCTTTTGACTCATGCGACCTGAACGCGTTGCATCGGATGCAAGGTTCCAAACAAGTAACAGGTGGTCGAAGAATATCGCTCAAGTCAATTCGTGTTGGTAGGCTCCGCAGTCCGCGAGGGAATGACGAGGGGGCGGTGAGTATTGGCACCGTTCGAGGTGCGCCGCGATGTGCAGCGAAGGCTGCCTTTGCTCGGGTAAGCTTTTAAAACGGGCAGTTACCCCAGCTACCCTCGAGTAACGAGCAGATGAATCGGGTGGCCAACGTTGTCTCTATGCTGTTGATTGCATGTCAGGATTCACTTGCAAGAACACCCTTCCTGTGTTGCGGCGCCAAAGCAAAACCAATGCTCACAACCTGCCGATCTCTTGGCTGCTTCCGCGCAGTCGTATCCGTCCATCTCTTGATAGTTTTGCGTTTTCTGCTGTATTTGGTCGACCGGAGTTTGGGCGGAGGGCATAAGACTGGAATTCTCCCCGTCTCGAAGAAGTTATTGCGAAACCACTTGTTGTTGATT
>Ga0265329_10001185_pt1 | contig 12783 bp, 20 predicted proteins | sample 41627metaG_FD_202091 | JGI IMG/M metagenome (GOLD analysis project Ga0265329, IMG submission 202091) | Rhizosphere microbial communities from Carex aquatilis grown in University of Washington, Seatle, WA, United States - 4-16-27 metaG | ecosystem: Host-associated > Plants > Roots > Rhizosphere...
TCGAGTCCTCTTCCCCGTCTCCGGGATACGGGTCCACCATCAGGTTGCCGTCGTCATCAGTCGTGGTCGGAATTTCGTTGCCGTCGCTGTCATACACTTCGCGGTCAGAGTAGCCGCCTTGCGATGCACATCCTGCCTGGTCCTTAGCTAGGCACGCCAGTGCGCCGCCTATCGTCTTGTGGTTGTGGGAGCAGCGGCCGCGAACAGATCCCTTGGTGTGGTATGTCATCGTAGTGTCCTCGTTTGGTGGTGGTGGTTTCGTCGTCGTGGGAAGTGTCGGCGGGTTACTGGGGAATACCCCTTGATCGCATGGTCAGGATCAGATTTGAGTCGCCGAGATCTTCATATCCCCGCAGTGGATAAGTGTCCAAACCCAGACCAGCAAGCAAATCGATCGCACCTTGTTTTGCGTCTTCAGTCGCTCGGTTGGCTGTGTCTCGATCGGTTTCCAGTTCCGCGATCTCTTCGGCCTGCCTGACCAGTAGTCCACAGACGTCCTCGAGCAGATCCCGAAATGAGCGGGGCTGACCAGGCCTGCTCTGAATTGCCAGATCGTGCGCCTCGGCTCGAGCTGACAGAAACGCGTGGTTCTCTTTCTCGGCCTGGAAATTCACGCGAATAGCGTCCGCCAGGCCATCCCACGTAACTTCGTCAGGATTGCAATCGGGACACCACAGTCTAGACAGGCGGATCAGCTGCGCTGTGTCAGCGGTGCCGCCCTTTGCCAGCAGCGCCTGTGCATCGTCACGTTCACGCATAGCGGTCAAGGCGGTTTCGTGCATTGCGTCCACAGACTTTTGTAGCGTGGCGATCTGTTGGTCTTTCGATGGCTTGCGCATTGTGAGAACCTTTCGTTTCGTTATCGTGGGAAGTGTCGGCGGGTGGTTCCGGGATACCCCTTCTACTTGCAGAACTTCGCGAACGCGGCTTCCTGGATCTCGTGGAGTCCTGGGCACGTGTCCTCGATCGACAGGCTGTAGCCAAGGATTTGCAGGTTGCCATTGTCCCGCACCAGGTAGGTTCCACTGGCCTCTCCAGCACGCGTCGGACGCACGGTCACGCTGTACTTGTCGCCCTCGACCTCGGTGTAGCACGCATCGAGGCGGGAGCACTCGGCGGCGTATTCGGCATCGCTGCAGTCGCCAAGGCTCGGTCCGATTTCGACGATCGTGGTTGGCTCGTCATTTCCAAACAGCTCATCCATCAGCGCCATGCCCGCGCCCGGCTGCTGCTCGGCATCGACGTCAAATGTGTGCTGAGCCTCGGCCTCGGCCCGGAAGCGTTCCTGCTGCCCGCCTGTCAAGCCAGCGACGCGGTTATTCATATCCTCGTGGGCCGCGCAGTGGTCGATCCACCACTGGGCTGCGTCATCGTCGGCGTGGTAGGTGTGCTCGGCGTCGGAGCAGTCGCACGGCTTGAGGTTTGCATCGCTCAGATTGCCGATGTAATCAGACGCGTAGTCAAGGCCTACGGTACCATCACTGTTGGTCGTGGTCATTGTGATTTCGACTGTGCGCGTTGGGGTCTTGATGGTCACCATGATCGTAGTCTCCTTGGTTGTTGTCTTCCGTCCAGTGGTGGTATTCGCCTATGTCGCGCCCCCAGTGGCCTCGGGACTCGACAGAGACGCGGCACCTTGATAGGTGCCGAGCCTTGGTTAGTAGACCGCCACGCCGATCGAAGAGTAGATACTCGCCAGATCGGGCTTGCTCGACTGCCATGAGGTAGCTTTCAAGGCCTTGGTTGCGTAGTCCTTGGCGAGCATACTTTGCGCCGCGTGTCGTGTCTTGTACGCGCTCCAGTCCTTGAGTGGAATGATGTAGATCGCGCATCCCCTTGGATCCGTCTGGACGTAGGCCACTGCCCGCCGCTTGTGCGAAGCCATGATCGTGGCCAGTCTCTTACGCGCGCCAGTCTCACGATCGGCGATCGGGAAGTGTCTGACCTTGCCGTCGCGACCTTCCGCACGCATGAAGGGTTTCCCGTCGTCATAAGACACAAATACCGGAAAATCACCTTGCTGCATGCCGCCCCGCTCAATTGCGCCGGCATCGGTGCCGCACTCTAGTTCAAACCAGTGGCGCAAAGTCATAGAGATCCTACGCAGCGCCGCGATCTCATCTCGGGTGAATCCGATGTCGGCAAGTCGCGCGCGCATGTTTGCCTTGTCAAGGTTCTTGGGCGTCCGGAGGGTATCAATCTCCGGGAAAGTGTAGCCAGCCTTGGAAAGAGAGGTGAAAAGTCGTTTCATTGTCTCGGGAGGAAGTGTTTTCTTTGCCATGGTCCTAGTCTCCATCATGTTCGTCGCCGTAGATCTGGATGCTTTGGCTTATCGTCGTTTCCATGTTTCTGTTCTCTTGCATGTGTCGTGCCGATTGATCTTGTCTCGCGGTTCTTAGGGATCTGGTATCTCCGGGCGGCTAGTGACAGTTTAGGGCTATGAAAAGTCTGCGATCGGTGCCAAAGATCGTCACTCACTGTCTCGTGCGGAAAGCGGCCGCGCCAGTTGTGCCACGGTCAAGCCAAGCAGTGCGGCCAGCCCCAAACGCGGTAGTTTTTCATCGGATAGCCTTCCAGATCGCGCCATCGACGGACACGCGAGCCATTCCAGGGTCCGAAGCCTCGACTATCGTGTAGTCCAAGTGATCGGTAGGATCGGCTTGTGCCATGGCCTCCGCCGAGGCTAGATCCTCATGCGCGAAAGTGTCTCGTTTGTCGTGGTTCACTCTGACGACGTAGTATTTCATGGGTTGATCTCCTCCCGAGTGATTCCGTAGTATTGATCCACGTGCCTATTCATTGCCGCGATTGCATCGGCTCGCGTGCCACCCATCCCACAAGACGCGCCGTTTGGGGTATCGTACCACCAAGATCGGTGTTGACGGTACAGCGTCCAGATAGCCCCTCCATCGGATGACGGAGCGATGCGTACAAATGGTTTGACGTCTTCGGGTTCGCTCGCAATCTGGGTCAGAAGATCCGCGATCGCGTCGTTTTTCGTGCGTCCAGCGCCGGACCATGTTCCGAGTGTGGCTCGGTGGTTACCGTGTAGGAGTTTTTCAGTCTTGATCAAGTCGAAGGCCTTCATGGTCATTTCCATGCCTATCCGTTTGACGCCCAATCCTCGACGAAATGCCTCAACTCGGTGAGGTCTACTAGATCGTATGCGTGCATCGCTTCCAAGCGACCCTCTAAGCGCTCCGCAATTTCACCATTTGAACGAGCGTGGGCGCACATGCATGCTATGGCCAGCGCTTCGCCGTTGATATCTTTCGGTTTTAGTCCTAATTCCCGTAGACCGGGAAATTCTAGCAGGTTGTGTGCTGTCAAAGTGGCCAACAGGTTATAGACAGCATTGTCGGCAATTTCAAAACTGTGTCTCGGCATTACACTTCTCCTATTGTCTTGGTGGTGGTTGTCAATCGGATAGGCATGGGTTGATCTCCTTAGAGTGTCGCTGCTAGAATCTGCCACCACTGTGGTGGGCTGTACTTGTCCGGAGTCCGGTCTTCACGGCGCGCGTAGTGTGCGCGATTGCGATCCATCCAACCCGTAGGGTCAAGCTCTTCAGTGCGGATGATAGGGCATTCTTGCGTCTTTCGCGCGTCGCAGCCAAGGTCATAGACGATCATCAGTGACTTGCCTGTGACGAGTGACTTCCCTGTGGTGATAGTCACGCCGCTACCTCGATCCACTCAAGGATCTCAGTGTCAGACTCGATCTCAGTGCTGAAAGAGAGGCCAGCAAGGCGCGTGCAGAACTCGATCTCTTCAGCCGGGGTGAGAATCGTTTCGATTTCCTCGGCAGTCATGAGGCCAGCAAGGCGAACGCAAAACTCGATTTCATCGGTCCCGCTGATTTGTGTCGTCGTGTTCATGTCTAGGGATATAGCATATCTCGTGCCAGATAAAATATATCGCGATCCTTAGACTTATGCGCTTGCGTTGCTCAATTGATGCGCAATACTGCCACACAAGAAATCGAGTCAATTGGTCGTGACGCGAGAAAGGCTAGTGTCTGCACACAGATAGGTGTGTGGCAATCGTGCTCGGCAAAGTGAGGCGGTTTGGCGAGAAGTAAGTGATCGCACAAACGGCCACTTCTAGCGTCAAACTTGAGTGACAATCCTCGACACCAAGTGCAAATAGTAGCCGACAAAGATCGTCACTTAGCAGCCGCGAGAGAAGAGATCTCAAGGAAGCGCGCGAGAAGGTATCGCGGCATGGAACCTGCAATAGGATAAGAACATGAAAAAGACAATCGCCCTAGCGCTACTCCTCTTGTCCCCATCGGCATACGCCGCAACGTCAATCTCGGATGTCCCCAGCTGCGCTAGTGAGTCGCTTTGGCTCCGTCCTACCGGCTGGCTCACTTCAGCGGATGGCGCGATCCGAGTCGATCACCATGCCTTGCTCGAGGATCCCGGCCTCCCAGGTGTACCTGACGAGCTATGGCACCGAATCGACGCGGATGATTCGGGACTAGTGCTTGGTATTAGGGTATGCCGTGAGGGCGCAAAGCTTGTCTACTCTGTTGCAGTGAGGGATTAGTCATGACGTCAAATGCGCTCATACGTGGGATCCAGCAGGTCAGTTCCCGTGGAACGAGTACAAGACGCTCTGACAAACTTCGCCACTCCTTGCAAATAGTAGCGACAAAGATCGGCACTAACGTGCTGTCAAATAGCTCGGAGACAACAGATTCCGAGGTATCTGGACACAAGATAACTCGGCACAAGATCTGCAATAGGTAGGATCATTATGAAGGCAACAATCATCATCGCGATTCTTTCTCTTTTCGGACTCGGTTATGCGCTCCGTACCCACGGCGCGGACAATTTCGCCGCCGGCATCGCGCACACTGACTCCGCAATCGCCGTTGCACTTCGCTAAAGGAGGATCATCATGAAGGCCTGGATCGTGTACGACACTTGCGGACACTGGCTTGACGAGGTCTTTTTCGAGGTCAACTGTGACAAGGACTACGTCCGAAGTTCACTCATCAATCACGACGGTTACCCCAATTCGATCACTGTGCTGCCGGCTCGGTAGCCTCAAATTCAAAAGAAAGGATCACAATGTACGTCTATGTGTTTCAGACTGATCTCTTGTGTGATGCGTGCGGCGAAGCTTTGGCCGCGGAAATGTCCGCCGCCGGCGTTGATGACACTGGGGATAGTGACGACTATCCACAAGGTCCGATGTCGGATGGGGGAGGGGAAGCTGACAGCCCACACCACTGCGGCCGCGGCGCTGACTGTGTCAATGCCCAAGAAATCGGTGACCGTGTGGTTGGGGCATTCCTCGAGAATCCACTGACAGAAGAGGGCGTCGGATATGTGACTCAGCAGTCACAGCGTTGCCCCCATAGCGCGATCGTCGGTCTCTGGGCAGAATACTACGGCATAGATCGCGAGGCAGCTTAGATGTTTCCCCTCGCGTGGCGTTACCTGGAAGTGTTCCGAGTGTGGGAGTGGCAATACCATCTTGTGCGTGTAGGCGCGTCTGGAAGTGGGCCCAGTGGCAAGTGGCAAATGGGCGACTCGGGAGGAGTAGATATCAAGGCTTGTAAGGACTGCGGCAAGGCCAGCGACGGGTTACCGTATCCGATAGCTAAGGCCGGCAAGGCCTAGCAGGCCTCCTGACGCATCTATGCGTCCATGCGCATAGACACATAGACAGACTAGCAGCGGACATCGAAAGATGTGCCGCTGTTTTGTCGTGTGTTTACGCATACTTGGATATATGGTCATGACCATACATGTATCGTCACGACGATACGTGACCATGCATGTATGGTCACAACTTGACGCGATACGTTCTACGGGCGCCTCGGCGGATGCGCCGCTGCCAACTAAGTTGTCATTCTGACAACTGCGTTGCTTGTCAAGAACTATCGTCACATTACCACACTGTGCGCTTGTTCAGCTCACACAGAGTGGCGCCTCTGTGGCACCGATGCGTGATGCCGCATAGGTAGATATCACTAACCGATTGATATGATTGATATTCTTTTGCACGACCTACGGTTAGGATAATCGCAGGACCGCGCGAGCCTAGAGGCCTCGTGGGTACAACAGGCGCCTGGTAGTGAGCTCGACTAGCTGCTATTACATGCCAAAAGAGTAATGATATCGATGACTTATACATGTGGTGCTTAGTGTCATGACTCGATCATGATACACACATGATATCACATGTGAGAGGGTAGGGGTACCTGTACACAAATGACGACATGTAGGCAGGGAGGGGCATTGGTCCTGATCGATGTAACTACCTGAAATTTTTAATTAAATTTTCTAGGGACCACCGCGTTATATAGAGTCTTGGCGGTACACATTATGATTTTGGAAAATTCTCTCAAAATGTCCGGAAATTCATTTTCTGAGGGCGCGTGTCGCCGGGGCCGATCCTGAACCCTAACCTAACTTAGTCTTGGTCCTGGACCGACCCTGAGAGCGCGGGGCGGCGCAGTGGTTTTGTCGTGGCGGCGCGCGGGCGGCGCAGTGGTTTTGTCGTGGCGGCGCGCGGGCGGCGCGGCGGTTTTGTCGTGGCGGCGCGGCGGTTTTGTCGTGGCGGCGCGGCGGTTTTGTCGTGGCGGCGCGGCGGTTTTGTCGTGGCGGCGCGGCGGTTTTGTCGTGGCGGCGCAGTGGTTTTGTCGGGACGGAAGCGGGTTACTGGACCGACCCCGCGCGCGCGGGGGGGGGGGCGGCGCGCGGGGCGGCGCGGGGCGGCGCGCGGGGCGGCGCGCGGGCGGCGCGGCGCGTGGCACTCGGCACCGGTCCTTCCACCGCGCCCAGCACCGTGATAAGATATCTCCATGCCAAAGCGCATGACCCGGCCCGATTACATAAAGGTGTTGGAGGAATTCCGAAGGCTCGGGGAGGGGGCAGACTACAAGAAGATCCGCCTGGTCACCGGGCACAGCGTAGACACCATCAAGAATTTCTACGTCTACGGGTTGGCACCGTACCCAGACCTGAACATCCCGGCATACCCGCCGATTAGGGACGTGCTCACGGGTAGGGCAAAGCTTCCAGACGGGCCGCCGATTGCGTTGCCGGCCACGTACGTGCTCCCGGTCAAGCGGGGCCCCGGGAGACCGCGGAAGTACCCGATCGTCGTACCGGCCAAGGAAGCTCCACCACCACCGCCACCCCCACCACCTTTGCCGATTCAGGTACCGCCGCGGTTCGACCCGGTGGCGCCGCCGGCGCCGTTGTCCGTCACGATGGCTTCAGACCCGCCGCCGGCGCCCGTGGAGCCCACGACTTCCCAGGAGTGCTCAGCAGACGAAGCGATAGCGTTTCTTCTTGGGCAAGTCGAGCCCACGCCCACGCCCACGCCCGCGCCCGCGCCCACGCCCGCGCCCGCGCCCACGCCCGCGCCCGCGCCCGCGCCCGCGCCCGAACCGGTGTCGCCCGCGCCTCCAGTAGCCGAACCCGTCACTCGGTCGACCACCACACCGGCGCACGCTGAGCTCGTCCTTTCGAAGGACTACATGACCGAGGTCGAGCGTCAGCGAATCAGCGTGGACCAGATTCGTGACGCCCTGGATGTGGCGGCAGCTACGCGTACAGGTGCTAAGGGCCTAGCCATCAGTGCTACCCGGGTATTAGTGGCAATGCAGCGGAGGATTGACCAGCTCGACAAACAGATCGCCACGGACATCGAGTGTGGGTCGCGAGCCGACGTCACGGAGGTGTGTAAGCAAATCGCTCTCGTGGGTCGTGCGCTCAAGATCGCCAGTGAGGTCTCGAAGGAGACCGTCGAGACGGCAAGTCTTGCTCTAGGTGGGCCCACGGAAGTGGTTCGCCTCACGGGTCAGGCGCAACCGGTGCGTTCAGACCAGACCGAGTCGGCCGACAACCCGGCCGCGTTGGGGGCGATCCTGGCCGCCCTGGGTAATCGCCCAGGCGTCAAGGATGCGCCGTCGGACGACGAGGACGACCTGGACGGCGGCACCGGGGAAGACGACGTCTAGGAAATCCCTAGAAGGGCGGGAACGGTACGTGGATTCGCAGCGCCAGGGTGATCAGAGTGGACAAAAAGGCGCACAAGAAGCACGCGCCCAGGATCCGTGCGATCGATCCTCGGGTTGGTGGGGCACGGTCTAGGACCGATACAATTCGAGTCTTTCCAGATCCTAGGACAGCTCGTTTCGCCTGGTGGTCTTTGATCGCAATCACTTTGCCACCGAAGACATCCCGGTAGGTCTTCTGGGCGTCCTTGACGGTGATGGTCCCGGCGTTCACTAAGGCCTCGAGCCTTCGGAGTAGCGGCCGTTGTCCGGCGTTTCGGAGTATGGTTAGCTTTTCATCTGACGGCATCGTACTCATTAGACGATCTCCAAATCAAAGATGTGGGTGTGCACGTGTCCGACAACGAATGGCTGCGCATCGGGGTCAGATTCTTTGCCGTGTCGGCGCGCAAACAACTCCCGTTGCTCGGCTCGTTGTTCGTCGAGTAGCTGCCGCTCCAGGTCGGCGCCGTCTCGTGCGTTTGGGTCGAATGCGACTACACGAAATGGGTAGTCATTCACCATGATCACGATAGCTTTCATCGGTTTCTCCTCGTCGTCGATGGTGATGGTGTAGCATATCTCCGCGCACCAGGCAATGGTTTTTCTCGCGCCATAGAAATCGTCGTAGTAAGTACACGTGATTATTAAGGAAATACAATCGACTAAGTGGTCCTGTTTTGACGCCGCCGGCTCCGTTGAAGAAGCGTAGAATTGATCTTCGTGACCCGAGACCGTTTCGACTATGCTGCGGCCGAGCTTATGCCCGTCCTGACTCAAGATCGCTTGGCGAAGATCATGAGGGACGCGGATTCGTTGATTGACCAGATAAATGCCGAGCGTCGTTACAGGGTCAGTCTCGTGTCGGCTCTTTTGGAACTCGTCGGAGGTCAGGCCTATCTGCCTGGGCACGCGCTAAGAGACGCAGCCGGATACCAAACCGCCCCGGGTGAACACGCCGGGGATCTCATTATTCGTCTGCCGTAGTCGTCATGAGAAAAGATATTGCAAGGCGGCTCACCGTCAGAGTACCATGGTTAGAATGGCAAAATCGCAGGCTACTAGACAGCGTAGTGAAGTTGTAAGCAAGAATGGAGCCAGCGAGTCGGTCCGGCGGACTAGTGAGTCGGCCCGGCGGCCTAGTGAGCCGACCGAAGCCAAGTCGGTAGAAGGCCCGGGCAGCAAAGCGTCGCCGGAAGACCGAGCGGCCCACATAGCCGAACACATCCAGCTGTGCGCGGATGGCATGAAGGTCAATCCGTGCGACCTCGTGTGGTGGGACTTCCGCGCGTACGCCGGCGCGGCCTGGGGTCAGAACAAGATCGACATGATCGGTCGTGACATCACCCGCATGGGCGGCTTTTACGCCATCCGGGACTCGTACTTCCCAAAGGAGGGAACGGAGCAGGCCGTCACCCGACAACGGATCCGTGAGCATGCCCAACTCAATCGTCGCCTGGGTGCTCAGGCCACCGACAGCGCCTTCCAGTTCAGGCAGATCGAGGCCTTCGCCGAGCGGGTCTTCAAGGGACGTGTGAAGCCAATCGGGTTCTCCAAGAAGGCACCGAAGGGCAAGGGCTTCAAGCGGGCGGTAGTCATCTGCCTGGGTGACACCCACTGGGGCGCCGACCTTCTGGCCTCGGAAACCGGCGCGCACGACTTCGGCAAGGTCGAGGAAGCTCGCTGCGTCGCCCAGTGTGTGAAGGAGACGGTATCATTCAATCCGCAGCACCTAAAGGACACCGAGCTGCACGTCTGCCTCCTGGGCGACTTCATCCACGGCTGCCTGCACGACCTGAGGGACGGGGCCGTGCTGTCCGAGCAGCAGAGCAGGGCGATTCACCTGCTCATCCAGTTTGTGGCCCACGCCTCGGCCGCCTACCGTAAGGTCACCATTCACGGGGTCACGGGTAACCACGGCCGAGACAAGAGCCGGCACCAGAAGCAAGCCACGTCGGGTAAGTGGGATTCCCGCGAGATGCTGATCTACAGTGCCGTGAAGCAGGCGACGCGTGACTTGAAGAATGTCACCTGGGACCTGCCGCTATCGGCGTTCTGCGTCTTTTCAATCTTCGGGAAGAAGTATTTCGTCACCCACGGAGACGGGGTAATCAAGGTCGGCAACCCCGGACAGTCGATCAACACGGGTGAGCTTGAGAAGCAAACAAACAAGCTCAATGCAACACTAAGTGATCGAAGCGAATATCGAGTAATCATTGTTGGACACGTGCACCAATCGGCCAGGACGCTGTTGAACAACGGCGTTACGGTTATTGTAAATGGCGCCGGCACGCCGGTAGATGCTTTTGCTGTGAGCATCGGCATCTTCGAGTCCGTGTCCTCACAGCAGATCTTCGAGGTCGTTCCGGGATTCCCGGTCGGCGTCGGCTACCCGATCATGCTCGACGCCAGGGTCTATGCCGACGCGTCGCTAGATGAGATCGTTAGCCCGTGGTCCGGGTACTAGGAGGCCGTCGTGGCGCGAATTCTACCGAGCGGCGCCGCTGACGACCCGGATTCCCTCGCCCGGAAGACGGACGGTAAGTCCTTCTGCTACGAGTCCGAGTATCCCCCGGATCCGTCCGTTAGCAAGGAGGTAGCGGCCCTGGTCAAGGCCGGTAAGATGCCGCTTCCGTCCGAGGTCCGCGACACCATCGAGCGGCAGATCAAAGAGAGAAAGGTCAAGTCCGAGGACCGAGAGCGCGTGCGCGAGCGCCTATGGGTAGTGATTCTGCCGTACCTGCGGCAGGCGGCGCGAATCGGTGTCGACCACTTCTGTGAACTCGTGGCGGTCGACGACGACACCGGGCTACCGATTCGACAGTCGGATAACCACAAGCGCTGGGCGAAGCTGGCCGACAAGTACGCACGACTCCTGATCTGGTCACACGTCGAAAGTGCCAAAACGACGCAGCTCAGCATTTTGCGCACCGTCTGGGAACTTGGGCGTGATCCGTCGCTTCGTTTCGCCATCCTGAGCAACACCAAGGGTCAGGCCGAGCAAATCCTGCGAACCATCGCCCTCCTCGTCGAGAGAAATGAGGAGGTGCACGCGATCTTCCCCAACCTGAAGCCGGACCCGGCGGGGCCCTGGACGAATAGCAAGCTCCGCGTGGTCCGGAAGGGTAATGCCAAGGACGCCAGCGTTCGTGCCGTAGGCGTGCACGGCGATCTTACAGGCGCCCGTGTTGACCGCCTTATCGTCGATGACATCCTAGACCCGGAGAACTGTGAGAGCGGGGCCGGTAGGAAGAAGTTGTCGGCTTGGTACAAGGCCGTCGCCGTGGGGCGTCTTACTCACAGGGCGCGTATTCTCGTCGTTGGCACGGCTTATCACCCCAAGGACCTTCTACATGAGCTGTCGAGGTTGCCTGGGTGGAAGTGGTTCAGGTTCCCGGTCGTCAATAAGGAGGGAAAGCCCCTCTGGCCGGACCGGTGGCCAGCCCAGCGCATTGAGCACAAGAAGGCCGAGCTAGGCCCGGCCGAGTTCGCGCGGCAGTTGCTTTGTAAGGCGCGCGACGATGGGGAGTCACGCTTCAAACAAGAGTGGATCGACCTAGCGTTGCGTGCGGGTGACGGGCTTACATTCCTTGATCGGGTAGATCCGGAGGATCTCGAGGAAGGCTCGATGTTGTTCACCGGTGTCGACCTCGCGGTGCAGAGGATGAAGCGTTCGGACGAGACCGTCTTCTTAACTTTTCTTGAGGATAAGAAGGGACGGCGGCGGCTCATTGATATCACCGCAGGTAAGTACACGGGGCCACAGATCATTGAGCGCTTGAAGCAGATTCATGACCGGTACCGAAGTCTTCTCATTGTGGAAAATAACGCAGCGCAAGATTATCTAGTTCAGTTTGCCACAGACGACTCGAACATTCCGATAGTCCCATTCACTACAGGAAAGCAGAAGCGAGACCCGATCTTTGGTGTAGAGGGCATGGCTATCGAATTGGCCAACGCAAAGTGGGTGTTCCCCAATACTGGTGGGCGTATGCACCCGGAGCTGGAGAAGCTAGTCACCGAGATGCTCTTCTACACACCGTCGAAGCACTGTGGAGACCGTCTCATGTCGGCCTGGTTCGCCCGTGAGAAAGCTAGGGATGTAATGGGGTACGCCGCAGGAGGATCAGACGGCACGGCAGTGACAGCTAGGTCGATCGGCGCCGGGTCGGAAGTCAACAAGAAGCCGACGGATATCTCGGACAATTTCGAGCCTATGCCTTGCTGACTGTGATAAGATATCTCAATGGCGACAGCAGCGAAAGCCGAAGGCCTGCTTGATGAGGCCGTAGCAAACGGAGATGGCGTAGACACTGTCATCAAAGCATATTTCATAGGCCAGGACGGGGGCACCAAGAGTCAGCAGCTGCCCGAGCCAGACAAGCAAATGAGCTTGTTTCAGTCCTCTGGGTCGCTCGTTCCTTTGTATGACCCGGCAGGACTAGCCATCGTCTATGAGAACTCGTCCTGTTTGCGTGCCAACGTCGAAGCATATATCACGAACATCGACTCGTTTGGGCACCAGTTCGTTCCCATCATCGATCTGAGTCAGCCGAAGGCCCGAGAGCACGTTAAGAACGCCATGATGTTGGAGCGGAAGTCGGATCAGACAGCCGCTCTACTCGCGTCGGATATGAAGAATATCACGTCAGAGCAGCGAATGGCGCTTCTGAAGCCTGTGGCGGAGCCGACGGACGCTGAGGTCACGGCCCGCATGGACAAGCTCGCGGTCGAGATCGCCCAGGAGCGGGTAGAACTCGAGGT